>Ga0114984_1000058_pt1 | contig 42329 bp, 48 predicted proteins | sample Shrwel1BS1Day1_FD_96987 | JGI IMG/M metagenome (GOLD analysis project Ga0114984, IMG submission 96987) | Subsurface microbial communities from deep shales in Ohio, USA - Utica-3 well 1 S-1-Day1 | ecosystem: Environmental > Aquatic > Deep subsurface > Shale gas/oil reservoir > Produced water/Flow...
AAGAAGTTCATTAACCTGTACTGACTGGCAAGGCCTGTTCGCCGTTGTTCGCTGAAATCCGATTAATCCATCTTATCTCCATGACTATAAAGGCATATTTCCGCCTTACCGTCCGCCTCTGTCCGCTCACAGTCGTTTCAATCCGAGAAAAAAGCGGGTAGATTTGCGGGTATCATGCGGGTATCAAAGCGGGTACCCGCAAGCAGCCGAACAACGAACATGCAGCGGGAATCACAGTGGCCCTTACTGACCTGAAAATACGACGATCAAAGCCGGCCGAAAAAGCCTACAAGGTAGCTGACAGTGGCGGCCTGTATATCGAGGTTCGCCCGACTGGCTCAAAGCTCTGGCGCTACCGGTACCGAATCGCCGGAAAGGAAAACGTGTTTGCCATTGGCGAGTACCCGGATCTCTCCCTGGCCGATGCCCGCGCCAAACGAGACGAAGCCAAGGCCCTGGTCAAGCAAGGCTTCCACCCCTCCCACGTTCGCCAGGCCGAAAAGCTGGAGAACATCGCTGACGGCGGCAACACCTTTAAGGTCATTGCTCAGGAGTACATAGAGCAGAAATCCCGCACCTGGTCGGAGGACTACGCCGGGCAGTTTGAGCGGGCCATGAAACTGAACGTGTACCCTCGCATTGGCAGGCTGCCCATTCGCCAAGTGACCGCTGCCCACATTCTCGAAATCATGCGCACCATTGAAAAGCGTGGTGCGCCAACATTTGCAAACCGAGTGCGCGGCTGGATCTCCCAGGTGTTCCGGTTCGCCGCATCCACCATGCGAGTGGATGCGGATCCTGCCGCTGTTCTGGCTGGAGCCATTACAGTGCCAGAGCCGGAACACGCCACTCCGCTTGAGCCGGTCAGAATCGGGGAGTTTTTGAAGCGGCTGAAAAATTACGCCGGCAGGCGAACAACCTGCATTGCCCTGGAATTGCTGCTACTGACGTTCGTTCGGACAGTAGAGGCCCGCCGGGCTGAATGGCGCGACATCGACTGGGGCGATAGGATCTGGAAAATACCCGCATCCAAGATGAAGAAGCGCCGAGTGCACTGGGTGCCATTGTCGGACCAGGTGCTGAAATTGCTAGAAGAGCTGCACGGCATTACCGGCAGCGGCCAGTACCTGTTCCCGAACACTCACCGGCAAGGGATTATGGGTGCGAGGACCGTCAACCGAGCCCTGGAAAACATGGGCTACCCGCCCGGTGATGTAACTGGCCACGACTTCCGGGCGACAGCCTCCACCCTGCTCTATGAGCGCGGGTACCACGGCCCCCACATCGAACTGCAGATGGCTCACGTGAAGCGGGACAAAACCGAAGCGGCCTACAACCACGCGCAGTTTTTGCCGGAACGCAGGCAGCTCATGCAGGACTGGGCCGACTATGTAACATCCCTGGAGTCCGGGGAGAGCAATGTTGTTGGGATTCGGGCTGCTGGTCAGAAGTGATGGATCGGCAGAAAGGCGCCAGGCGGAGTTTTCGGAGAGGGCTATCAGGCAGGAGGAATTATGCGGTTCAGTAAAACCAAAAAGCTCGGAAGCCAGGACGCCATCGTGGCTTTAATTTTTATAGCTTGCACCTTCATGGCGCTGTACGTAGGCTCACTTCGAGAGATAAGGCAGCAGCAATCCGTCATCCTGGAAATGCGGGACGTAATGAGTGGCGGCCAGCTTCGGGAGGTTGAGAGGCGACTCGAGTCCCGAGCCAGTGCAGGCGGATAAAGACCGTCCATGGCCAGCATCGGTCAGTCAGTCTCGTTATAGAGGCGGTTAAAACGGTCAATCTCCTTCTTCATCCGCTGCTCCACCATCTCCATCCGGCGGATCTTCGCTTTCTCTGACAGCGTGCGACTGCCTTCAATGCGGTCTCGCTGCTCCCTGAGCTGGCTGAGGCGTTTTTCTGTTGCGTCCACAATCGGCTTCAGGCGGAGCTTTTCACGATAATCTCGCACGAAATCGACGCGCTCCCGCCCGGTGATCGCCTCCCGCCTACTCACGATCTGATTGATTTCGTCGCGCCGACGGTAGAATTTGGACTGATCCTCATAGGGCAGCACTCGGCCGCTCAGCTTGCGCACGAATGGAATTTCCCGGTCTTCAAGCTCTTCAGGTGACGACAGCTTTTCGACAAAGTTTACCGAGCGGTTTGTGAAGAAGTCGTAGGCCCCGCCACCGTAGTAGCCAACCAGGTACCGCATCACGTCCGGGCTGAGATCCACCGCCCCGCTCATTTGCTCGTTGCCGCCCGTGGCACTGTTCAGGCTTTGCGCCAGGATTTTGTACATCTCTGGCGTGCTCCGGAAATTCATCGCACTGTCTGGCTTCGGCGTGCCGAACGGGAAATTTTCCTTGAAGATGGGGCCGCCCATGAAGTTCTCATTCAGAGAAATGCTGGCAACCGGCCTCAGGATTGTCGGCGTCACGTTCTTGATGAGCGCGCCATACGCCTCCTCGGACTGCTCGAAGCCGATGGGCGAGAAGCTGCCAAGCGTGGCCAGGGTTACGTTGCTGGCTGCATCCATAGCGGTCTGGCTTTCGCTGAACAGCAAGTGCTCGGCCTGGGCGCCCATTACCGGGAAAATGTTGTAGCCGTATGGCAGAGGAATCGTCCAGTATTCCCCGGGCTCGCCACCCACCAGCGACTTCATGATAACGATGTTCCGCTCTTTCACGTAGTCGGGCACCTTGTCCCACCAGTTCACCTCGTCGTCGTCGTCACCGGCCACAAGGCGGTTCAGCAGTGACAGCATAAACCCGCTCACGGCCATGCCGGCCGCAATCTTCTGAGCCTTATTCATGCGACCCCACATCGGGTCGCCCTTCCTGCCGTTCAGTCGGCCCAGGGTGCGCACGAAGTTATTGGTGCCCTGAACTGAGGCGTTGGCGAACATGTAGACCGCATTAATGGCCGTGCCAAGCTCACCCCGACGGTTGAAGTTCACGGTCATGTTCTTGGCCAGGCTGGCCGCTTTCTCTCGGCTCACTCCGGCGTCAATCGCGTTCACGTAGGCCGACAGCCGCACGCCGTTTTCAATGGCGCTATTGGTGTTCTCCACCCAGTCCGTCGTCCACCGGAATGCCCGGCGCAAGCCGTTCAGGCTGATTGGTCCGCCGCTGGCCATCTTCACCAGCTTCTCGATGTCCTGTACCTGGCCGTCTATGTCCTTCATGTCAAACCAGCCGGTTTTTGCACCATCGGCACGGAACTGGTCAAAGTGTTTCTGCCACTCCCCCGCTTTGCCCTCCAGGGCCTTGCCTTTCAGGCTGGCGTTAATCGCTCGAATGGCGGTGCCGGTGTCCTTCAGGGTTTTGGCGGCAATCTTCTCGCCGGCAATCTTCCCATCTTCGGCTGTCTGCTCAGACGTCAGGTTCAAGAGCGCGGTTTGAATGTCCCGGGAGAAGTTGGAGATCACGAACTCCGGGTTGTAACTGGTATTGAGCGACGACATAACGCGAGTGACGGCGCCCAGCGCCCGAACCAAAACCCCGTTCACGTCAGGCCCGACATTGCGCATGGCGTTCATCAGGCGCTCGTCTTCGATTTTCACGTAAAGGGTTTTGCCGTCCTCCTTCACGGTGAAATACCGGTCGCTCATCATGGCCATGGGCACCACCTGCTCCCTGACCTCAATGCGCGCTTTACCGGTGGCGGGGTCTTTCACTCGAACCGGCTTGCGCTCAACCTCCGGGTTTTCCTCGGTGTAAACCTTCCAGTAGCTGTCGTTCGGGAACTCGCGCACCAGGTTTAGGAAGGTCTGGCCAACCTCGTTTTTCCGGTGACGCAGAACGGCTTCGGACAAATCGCTTATGGCGTAAGCGACTGGCGAGGCTGACAGGCTGCGCCGGCCGCCTGCAATCTTGGATTCAACACCCGAAATGGCAAAGCCCTTGCCAATACGGGGACGCCCATCCTGAGATTCGTCGGCAGCCCAGCCTTTGAGCGGCACGTAATTCTGGTATGTGGCTTCCCAGGCGCCTATAGCGTCGGAGTCCAAGAGGCCTGCTTCCTGCAGGATTGAGCGGCGCCTTTCCAGCATCCGGTAAACCTGATCAGCCAGCATCTTGTACTCGCCCAGTTTTCCGGATTGCTCGATTCTTCCGATTACCCCCCTGGCCTCGGCATCGGTCATGCCAGAACCGCCGTCCGGCATTTCCTCGTTGCGCTCGGCGATAACCGCGTTACGCTCTGGTGCGTGCTTGGCGTACAGGTACTCGTCCAGCTGCTCCAGGCTCACTTCGTATTCCGCCATATCCCGGGCCAGCGGCTCTACCATTTGCTCCTGAATCAAGCGGATATCGTTTTCGACTTTGCCGTGAAACAGCTCTTCGGCCATGTAGGCGTCTGCGCTTTCCGGGATATCGCCAGCGACCTGTTTGATTTGCTCCTGCACGCCTTTCAAGACGGTGAACTTGTCGGCGATTTTGGCCACTGCACGGCGCACAAGCGTGTCACTGGGAGCGCTGAAGGGCTGGGCGTCCAGTACGGGAATATCAGCATCGTCGTCCGACTGGCCGGTTTCGAACTCGCTTCCCGGCTCTCGGATTATGCTTGGATCGCTCGGATCAAAGGCGCCGGTGTTGTCGGTGGCGGATTTGATTTGCTCGGCCGCTGGTACAAAGTAAAGCGACCCATCCTTGCCGTTCACGATGATGCCGTCGTGCTCCCCATCCTCCATGGCGTCAAGCAGTCGGCTGGTATTTTGATCGAAGTAATTGGTTTCGTTCTTTTCTACATCTACCGTCAACGGGTTCTGAAGCGAAAGATAGGCTTCAATAACCCTCGGGGAATCGCCCTCTCTCTGGTTCCCGTCAAGATCCTCTGGCTCTGTGTAGAATTCAGCGTCTTCGTAATCAGAATGAAAGTGCGCGCCAGACAGGTCATCTTCGGTGTATGGCGTGTTTTCGCCAGTTCGACTCATGTCGAAAACATCAAACTCTTGTCTGGTTCCGTGGTAGACGATCAGCGGATTTCCGCCATCATCCACCACCTTGCTATCACCAAACCACTCGCGGAAGGCATCGGTTTTGGTCTGGCCAAACTCGGCCTCACCCTCACCTACTCGCAATGATTTTTTCGGAATCCTGTCCATAAAGTTTGGCTGGTACCTTACTCTTTCTGCTTGCGCCAGGCTGAACCCTTCCGGCGTGGCGATATCAACGACAATGCCGTCGCGCATCAAGTTAGACAAGTTTCGCGCTTGCTGCTCAGTTTCCACAACAACGAAGCCGCGACCGCCAGACCCGGAGGCCCGGAACATGCGGCGCAGCGCTGCCACGGCTTCCCTGCGGTCTTTTGGCGGGGTCATATATGACAGCTTCTCCACCATGCTGTAAGGCATGGAGCTGATCAGGGTCACGTCCAGCTTTGCAGACGTGCCAATCAATACGGCTCTGCCCGGCTCTTGCAGCTGCTTGGCTGCAGAGGCGGCCTTCTTTGGGTCGTTAATCCGGAATCCGAGCAGGTCGTGCGGCTTCTCTGGGCTCGTCCAGAAATCCGCGGATTGCAGGCTTTCATCCTGCTTTGTGTATGCGGCGCCTTCGGCGCTGATCACCGAGTATTCGTTTGTATCCACAACAACGTGATCAATAAACCCGCCCACTCTTGAGGCCACCTTCCTGGTGAAATCTATGTCTGCCTTCGATGGGCCGGATTTCCCGGAAGGATGATTGTGCAGCATGTAGTAACCGTCTGCATCGGTGTCGGCCATTGTGCGCTTGAGGTCGCCCACAATGCTGTCCAGGCCATCGAATGCCACAGAGGCAGGCAGGCGCGACGTAATGCCTTGCTCGGAGACCACTTCGCCCTTCTTGGTCAGAATGAAGCGGAAAGTTTCAAACCGGGGGTCGCGGTACACCTGGGCCAGCGCGGCCAGATCTCTCGGGTTCTGAACCTTGTTGCCGATCAGTTGGTTGGGCTTTCCTTCCTGGAAGTTTTTGTAGATTCGGGCACCAAGTAGGGAGATCTCGCCTCCGTCAGCACCAAGGAGCCCGTTTCGCTTATAGCGATTGTTGAGCTGTCGGAATAGATCCTGAAGCGCGGAGCGGCCTTCATTGATCTGCTCTTGTTGGGTGTCCGGCCTTGTTTCGAGGCTTTCATACGGGTCTTTCTCGCTGTTTCGGCTGATCTCGCTGCTTGCCTGATCGTTGCCGGCGTTGCTTGAATCCGGCTGGTAGGCTTGCTTCTGAGCTGTCGATAGATCCGCGCCGGTCAACTGCTCGGCCTTCCACATCGACTGATTATTCAGCTTGCGGCGCCAGGCCGTTTCGCTCGGGGTCCAGCGGAAGCCGGCACCCTTCATCGCCTTGCGAACATCGGCGCCAGGCTTCTCGTCGTGTAGTATGCGAACGTACCCTGCATTGTAGTCGAGCTCAACCGTTCCGCCATCGAAGTCAGCGGATACAAGACCGCCCACGGCGCCCGCAACTTCCTTGCGCGCCTCCAGCTCTTCAATGCGCTTTTTCACGCGGCGAATTTCTGCGTTGTTGTTGGATAGCGAGTAGGAAGGGAAGCCGACACGACCAGCGAAGTCCGGCTCCAGGATCTCGCGTGCCATTGCATCAGAGAGGCCTGCTTCATCCTGCAGTTGCTGAATCTTCCCTGCCTCATCGAGCTTTTTGTTGCGAGCTATCTTGTTGGCGGCCTTCATCTGGGATTGCGCCTGCTCCAGCCCGTCCAGCTTCGCGCGCAATTTGCTGATTGCGTCTGAGTCGGTGGATGAGATGGCGGCGCTTTCCGGGGTCAGTTTTTTAGCGATGCTCTTCTGCGCTTTGTCACGCCACGCCAAAAACTCTTCCACCCGTTTATGCTCTGCGTTCAGTCGCTTCTGGTTTCGCTGAGCCGGGAATTTTGAGCCGCCCGTAATCATGGTGCTCATAGTCCGGGACTTGGCAGCCAGAACGGCGCTATTGTGCTTCAGGTAATTGGCCTTATAGCGCTGCAGCTCGGCAGATAGCGTTGCTTGCTTTTCTTCGGTGTCTGCCAGCTTTGACATGCGGTCGTGCAGCGACAGCATTTCCTGCAGGTACTCCATCTGCTCCTGAATGGCTCGGCCATCAGGGCTGAAAGAGATCCCGCTATATGCGTCTCTGGCTGACTGATATGACACGTCGTCTGCGGACACATCAATCGGCAACTCTCGGGCTTTCTCTGACAGCTTGCTCAGCTCATCCCACAGCTCGGGCTTGCCTGGCCGGCGCCGTGCCGGCTTGCTGTCTTGCTGGCTGGTTGCTGACTTCTGGCCCTCAGTGTACGCAGCCTTTTTCTCGGCCTGCTTCATCAGAGTCTTGATATAGTCTGAAGATTCTTTTCTGCCAAAAGCGCTCTCGATGCGATCCATCATGTTCAGGGGTCGCATTATCACCGCTTCAAACTCAACGGTGGGGTGTTCGCGGCCAATCTCTCGCCACACGCCCTTCAAGGCCTCGATGTCGCGCGCTCGATCCTGTTGACTGGCCTGCGGTTGCGCTTCGGCAAACGATCCTTCCGGTGCCAGCGCCTCCACCGGTATCAGGCTGCTGTTGGGCGAGGTCTCGGAATCCGTTACCCGCCAGTTCTTCGGATTTCGGCGCTCAACAACGCCAATGCTGCCGTGCGGCTCACTCGGGCTTGTGTATGGGCGGTGCACTTTGTCGCCCTTGCGCAGCTTCTTCAAGTCTTTCTGGCGCTGATCGTAGGCGCGCCACTGCTCGGGGTGGTTCTTCTTGGAATTTTCCAGCGTGTTTTGCGCTTGCTTTAGCTTTACCCATTCGCTCAGTAGGCCAGATTCCGTTGCCGAAACCTTGGTCCCTTTTTTCGCCTGCAGGAACAGCTGCGAGTTTTGAGTTTTTACCGACTCTCGAAGGCCGACAAGCTCGTGCATCAGCCTTTCCGCCGTATTGATTGTGCCATCCTGGTTGGCAGAGCCGGGCCGGTAATCCTGGTAGCCTTCAAGCTCTTTGCCGGTATCGGCCACCATCTGAGCAACAGCGCCTTCGTTGCCGAACGGGAACATTCGTACATTCGGCTCCTGGCCCTGCGCGTCTTTCGTCAGGAAACTCGGCATATCTTCGAGAAGCTGAGACGGAATGACTTCGGAGAGCTTGGGCGCTACTGCACCATGCCGCTCATTGGCGCGGGCAATGCTGACCTCGACGCTGCCGTTCCGGCTAAACTTAAAGCTAACCTGCTCAGCCTCGCTGTCAGTGCTGGCCATGGTTGATCCAGACTTGTCCTGAATGCGACGGTATCCCTGATCCTCAAGGTGCGCTTCCAGCCTGGCGCGCTCGCTTTTGCTGATTACGGTTTTGTAGTTGGAATAGTCCACGCCCTCGGTTTCGGCGGATTTTTTTGCCTTTCCGGTCAGCCGCTTAAATACCGCCTCGCCCTTTTGGGCCTGCTCTTGCTGGACTGCCTCTGAGGGTTGGCGCGGTTGGCCAGATCCAACTTTCTGGACTGTCACGCCATTACGCTGCGCGCCCAGCACCTCTCCATAGGACAGGGAAGTGCGCCCCCGATCACCGACAACCTCTACGCCTGAATCGTCAATTTTGCCGACCGTGTATTCTTGCCCGGCACTGGCGTAACCCACGTCACCATCCAGGGTGATTTTGTCACCGGTGCGAGCGCCGTCAAGCCATGACTCAATCGCTTTTATCTTGCGGCTTTGCGGCTTTTTAGGTTGGCTTTTCGGGGTTACGCCTGGCTCCGTCTGCACCCCTACTTCGGCGTCTTCAGCTCTGTCACGCCATGCCGCTTCACCATCTGCTCCCATAGAGGGCTCGGGGTCAGCGCTTTTCTCACTGTCGCTCCTGCTCGATAGATTGTCGGCTTGCTCTGCTCCTGCTTGCTCATCCGTCGTGCCTTCTGGCTGATCAAACATATTGCCCTGGCCACGCGCTTCGGCCTGGTCAATCGGGCTGTCACTGCCGGTCAGGGTAAAGTCATCGGCTTCGGCATCAGCCTGGGCGCGCTGCTCCTCTTCGCGGCGGCGGGCGGCCTCTGCCTGTTCGGCCCGTTGTCGCTGCCGCTCCTGCTCGGCCAGATCTTGCTCGGTTTGCGCCTGCAGATCCAGCGCAGGGGTTACGCCTTCCGGTTGTCCGCCTTGATCTGCTCCAGCGGCGTCTGGCTCAGGTACTCGTTCACTTGCTCGTTGCTTTTGCCCTGGCGCTTCAGTCGCTCTGCCGCTCTGTGCCGGATCAGGTCGTCCGCCGCCCGGTTCATTTGCTCCCTGTTCATGGTTCATCAACTCCCGTTTCAGGTCTTTGACCACATCGGCCCGCTTTTCGCCATCGTACACCCGGCGGGCGGCGCGGTTCACCATGTCATTCAATACCGGCGTAGTGGTTACCCGGCCAATCAGGTCCAGGGTGCGGGCGCTCTGCTCGGTAATGCCTTCGTTCGCCTCTGTGGCGATCTGGTTGCCCGCTTCGCTGGCTCGGTCTGCGTTATCGTTCAGGCTCTTGAAAAGCCGCTTGTCGGAGTTCAGGCGCTGCCTGAGCGAGTCCAGCACCTTGAGGCGATCTTGCATCAGGCTGACTTCTTGCGCGTCATCCCCGAACAACCCGCCCTGCTCGCCTTGCGCCTCGGCAAATTCAGCTGCACGGATTTCGTTAATCAGCAACTGGCGCTGGTATTCGGTTTGCGGCTCCACCCTCTGGAACGCATCGGCGGCGGCCTCTTGCCGCCCCTCTTGCTCGAAGCTGCGGCCAATCGCGGCGCCGTCTTTCTCGCTCAGCTGGCCAGCGGTAACCATGCCAAACACGTTATCGCCCAGGCCAGCCAACGATTCGCCGTCGCGCACCACCTGGCTGGACGGCAGATCGAATGTCTTGCGCACCTCAGTTGTCGGCACGTCGCTGTCACGGAACACCTTGGCCACGTCTACAGGCTCTGCCTTGCCATCGGCAATATTGTTCATGGCCGCCTCTACCCGGGCGCCGGCAACGTCTACGCCGTCGGATTCATTCACAATGCGGGCGTTGATTTCACCCTGGCCCAACCGGCGGGCAAGGTCCACGCGGTGGTGGCCGTCCGCCACGAACAGGGAGCCGTCATTCCGGCGATGAAGCAATACAGCGCCGGCGCGGTTATCATCCCACCTCTGAACGCCAGATAGGCGCTGATCTACGCCTTGATCGTTTACGCGGGAGCGGAACTGGTACTGCTGTGGATCAACCTGGATTTGATCGACCGGAACACGGAAAACGCCGGTGCCGTTGTCGGTCATGGTTTGCTGTTCCGGTTCTAGCTGGCTTTCCGTTGTCGGCTCCTGCTCAGCCTGCTGCGCCTGTGGAACCTCCAGCTCAGCGCTGAAATCAGATGGCATTGGCCCCGGCTGCTGGCTCAAATCAAGGCCGCGCGGCTGCTCAGGCTGGGTGGGAGCGCTTTCTTCGGTTACCGGCTCAGCTTTCTGCTTCCATTGCGGGGTTTCTGGCTGCGCCTGGCCTGTGCCCGGATCTTGCGGCGCTACCTGTTGAGCGCCTGGGTCAAGGATCGGCGTATCATCAAGCGGCTGACCCCCCTTACCTTCCTCTCCAGGCTGATTGCCAGTGCCGGGCTTCTGCATCGCTGTTTTGGCTTCTTGGCCAGCCTGAGTGCTTGAGCCGGCAACGGTGCCATAAACGCCACCACCAACGGCGCCACCAAGCCCCCGATCTACACCTTCGGCCAGAGTCATTTCCTTGCCGGTGCCCAGCCTCTCACCGGCGTACTCAATAATGCCTTCCTGAACGAATTCGGTCATGCCTTCGCGGCCGCCTGCCTTACCGCCCTGGCTGGCAATTCGGCCTGTTGCGTAAGCCACGCCTCGCTTCAGCGCTTCTTTGCCAAACTGCTCGGCCTGAACCTGCGTGAACCCCTTTACACCGAAACGCTCGAACAACGCAGATCCCAGCGCAAACGGAGTGGCTTCCAGTACATCCGTAAGATCGGCTTCTTCCTTGCCCTTGTTCTGTGCGCGCACCTCGCCAATTTCGCCAGAACGGGCCATAACATAGCCGGGCAAATTCAGGGTTACAGCCACCATGTCCGGAATGGAGCGAGCGCCCTGCTCGATACCAAAGCCCAGCACTTCAGCCCAAGCGCTACCGCTCAGTGCACCGTTCTCTCCAAATTCCTGCTTGACGCCTTCCCATGTACTCTCTGGAACGTAGCCAAGATCGGAGTCTGACCAGTAGTCTGCCGCGATATCCAGAGGCTCTTTCCTGCCTGAGCTCTCTTTGTATTCGCGGTACTCATCCGGCTTTAGGTAGCTTGGAATAATGTCGCCATCTTTCCAGACAAAACCGCCAAGAGGCATCTGCTCATCGGCGTATTCGGCCAGCTCGTTGCCTGCTCGGAAAAGCCCTCCAGCCAGCTCGCCCGCACGCTCACCAGCCCCGCGAATCAGGTTCCAGCTTGGAGAGCCCTCGTCTTCGTTGGCCGCCTTTGAGCGCTCTTGCCTAGGAAGATCGAGGCCTTTCGGCTGGCCCGGCTCAGGGCCGCCCACCTGCTCGCCGCCAATTTCCACGCGGGAATCCACGAGCTGCAAACCCTTGGGTTCGCCCGAACCATTCGGGAGCGGTTCGGCCTTGCTTTTCCAGGCGGGTGCAGATTGGCTTGCGCTGTCATCCAGTGGCTGGGCCTTGGCTTTCCAGTTCATTCAGATTACTCCGCCGGTTTACGGTATTGGTTGCCTTCCTCGTCTACGAACACGGTGCCCGGGGGCAGGCGGTCGTAGTCGGCATCACTTCGAACGGTCGGGGTTTGAGGGCTTCTGTCAATGCGCCCGCTGTAACTACCGTCGCCGTTATCCACGGCCCGCCCACCTGGCGGGTAGGCTTGACCCTGGCCGCTTGTGTCGAGCCCCGGCTGGCCTTGGCCGGTTCCTCGCGTGCTCCGGCGAATGGTTCGCAGCGCCTCCAGCGCGTCGTTACGCATCTGCTCGGTGGTTTTGTAGCCTTCCATGTCGGGATAAATGCCGGCCTGCTCCTGCGCCTTCATTTCCTGATCCACGTAGTTGGCAACGAAGCGGGTGGGGTCGGTGCGGCTTTCGTTGAGCAGGCTCCAGGCTTGGTCGTAATTCTCAGCAAGACCCACCCGCATCATCCACTCGGCGGTTTGAACGTCAGCCGGGGCGCTGCCCGAACCGCCACGACCGCCGCCGTCTTCAGGGTCGTACTGGTAGAGCTTGCCGTCAGGGCCTGTTTGCACCCAGCCCAGCTCTTCATGCTTGAAGGGCTTGCTGTAGCCGCTTTGATCTTCCTGGCTGAAATCCGCCATCACTTCGCCGGTTTCCGGATTTACCAGGCGGTCGTTGATCTGGATGCCTTTGGTACGCTCCGGAGTTTTGCCGGTGAGCACAGACAGAACGCGACTGGCCATCTCCTGACCACCGCCCGAGCGGATTGCGTTGCGTAGCACTCGATAGCCTTGCACCTGCTCTACCAGGCCACCTACCGGCACTTGCATTACCTCATCGTCACCTTCGGCCTCGGTACCCCGATTGGCGGTCAGCGGGGCGTTGTAAATGGCGCCGTCTTCGCCTTCCACCTCCAGGTCCAGCGCCACGGTGCCGGGTTCAGCGCCTGGATACAGGCCAGCCACCCGCTTTTTGCCGCCACTGCCCCGGTTGATGCGGTGATCAAACAGGTGGTTGATCGAGTACAAGGCGTCCGGATCGTTGGCGCTCATGGGGTCTTCGGGATCAATCACACGCTGAGCCACCTCAATATCCTGATCGGTTTGCGGGTCCAGTGCCGGCCAGTATTTGCGGTTGTCGGCCAGCCATTTCACCTCGTCCTCGGTGGGCTCAATGCCGGAGGCGATTTTCCCCAACACAAACTGAGCCTGCTGCTGCTCCTGCTGCTTGGCCGCCTGCTCCTTCTGCATTTCAAACTGCTCTTCGCGCATCTGCAGGCCGCGTTCAGCGCGCTCGTCCTGCTTCTTGCCGCGCTGGTAGCTGTTCATCATCTGAAAGCCTTGAGCAAAGCCGTGGCCCAGGCCGCGTGTGTCGAGTGCCATACCGGTTCCCCTTAGAAAAATTCGCTTGCCAGGTAGCCTACGCCGGCGCCGATAACGGCCCCCCAGGGGCCGCCAACAGAGCCCATTTCGGCGCCTGCCATCGCCCCGGCCATGGCACCTGTTGCTGTTGTAGACATTTGCTGCTGTTTCTCGGCCTGCTCCATGGCTTCTTCGTGGCGTTTGGCTTGCCGCTGCTGCCCGGCCAGATCACCGAGCCCCTTCATCGCGTCCGACTCCATCTCACGGCGAAGCCCCATCAGTCCGTAGCTCATTGATTCATCACCTTATCCGGAATGTTTGAAAGCCCCATGCCGCCGGCAAGAATGGCCTGCTGGCGATCCAGAGCAGAAATGCGCGCCTCGTTGCCGGCGCTGGCCATAGCGGCTGAGCGGTTGATGTTGTGAGCGCGGTTTTGAGAGGCGGCCTGTTGCGGGTTCTGGCTCAGGCCGTAGGCCTCACGCTGCTGGGCTGCCGCCTGTTGCGCGGAATCGAATGACAGGCCCATGGCGCTACTCGCCTGCTCGGCAGCATCCCACGGGGCGCTCGAATCTGTGGCCATGTCGGCCAGCTGGTCCACCTTCGGGGCGAAGCGGTTTTTCCAGTCGGTCCACTGGGCGCGATTGAGCTTGCCGAGAAGAGTGGAGGCGCCCTGGTCGCCGCTAAAGGCGTCGCTCGGGTCTACAAATTGATAGTTCATCCGAAGCTCCTTCCGTTAACCGAATCCATCAAGCTGTAGTTGCCGCCGGACGCATTCTGGAGGCCGAAGTTGTTGCTGGAGGTGTCGAAAGAGGTCTGGGCGTTGTATTGCGGCTGAGATCCGCCGCCCCAGCCGTTATTCATGCCGTAATTCACCCCGGCCCCGGCCATTTGCCCAACAAGCTGCAGGTTCGCTGAGCGGCGATTGAAGGCATTACGGGATTCGGCAATGGCATCGGCCGAAGACTCTTGCGCAAGACGTGACAAGCCCGCCTGAGCCTGCCCGGATTGCCCCTGGCCAATGGCCACGATGTTCTGCAGGCCCCGGACCTTCTGGCTGTCCTGCTCGAACTGAGCGCGACCGGCCATTTCACCGCCGGTGCCGGCAATGTCCTGGCTCAAGCCGTGCATTTCGCTCTGAAAGCGCCCGCTGTTGGGGTTAATGCCTGCCTGCGCCAGCCCCTGACTCATTTGCCCTTGAGCCTGAGAGAGTCCCTGGTTTTGCGCCTGGAATGTGCGGCCCCGGATGTAGGACATATTGCCCTCGGAATCCATCTGATCCACATGCTCCATGTACTGGTTTTCCAGTGGCGCCAGCTTCTCCTGGGCAAAGTTCCACTTTTCCGCCGCCACTTGAGCAAGGTATCTCTGCTCTGGGGTGTCTTTAATGTCGTTATCGCCGCCACCGCCGCCAGACATAGGCAACCTCCGGTTATTCGGGTGTTTGGTTTTCAGGTTCGCCGGGGCCGTTTAGCTCTTTGAGATAATCGCCCAGGCTGTCTTCATGAAAATGGATGCGCACTTGTGGTCCCACCGACGCCATCCACGATTCTCCGCCTACCAGATAGGCGCACTGAATCACCAGGCCGGTTAGCTGGTCGCGCAGAACAAAGGCAAGGGTCTGGTTGTCTTCTGCGCCAGAGCGCTCCAGAACCACGCTATCCCGCCAGTCCTGCATCGCCATGGCCATCAATGGGCGCAGGTAGGGTTCGTGCTCGCGGTAGAAGGGATTGGCCGGGATCTCGATCAGCGACTTCCAGAACGCTGAGATCACCGCGTCGCCGGACACCGGTTTGTCGGCATCAATGATGTCGTCCAGGACTTGGGAGACCTGGAACAGTTGCTGACAAAACTGAACGGCGGCCTGGTTGTCCTTCAATACCTGCCGGAGAAATTCGGCTTCGTTTGGTCTTGGCATGACTGGCTCCCGGTAGTCGATTTAACCACCAGTTTACCAGCTTGTAGTCGATTTGGCTTTTCTGTGGGCAGGTTTCAGCCAATCCAGAAATCCAGCCTTGATAACTGGGCCGGGGTTGGCTTCGGGTCCATTTGCCGGAACTGCTCAGCCTTCTGATGGAGCACCGCCGCTCTGGCCGCTCGCTTCTCCATAACCTCAACGTACACGCCAAGAAGCTGCGGGCCGGTCAGGTCGATAAAGGTATTGTCGGCTCGCTTCCAGGTGATCGTGCCGTCTTCGTTCTTGGGGATCTCTTTGAAGAAGTTGTGCGCATCGCTCATGCGCCGCTCGGAGCGGTCGTCGGCATCGAATGCGCCAAGCGACGCTTCCACCGGAGCTTGTTCGTGCGTATCGCGCCAGCGCTTCACCTGCTCCCAGGTGGCCGGGCGGTTGTCAGGATTCAGTTGCAGGGACCGCTTCAATGGTCACCTCCTGTCTGAGATAAGGTACGGCATCGAAGACCAAGGTATAGAAGCCGGGTAAATCCACCGAAAACCGTACCTCACCATCGGGTACTTCTGAGGTTTTCAGAGATTTTTGTGGTCTTTCAAAAACGCCTCGATACGCTCCAGGGTTGGTGTCTTTGACGCATAGGCAACCCATTGATTCGCCCGGGCTTCAGGATCGCCAGACGCGTTTTCAGACAGTGTTAGCAGGCCTTCATGCGAAGCTGCTTCATCAAAGTCTCTTGGGTAGAACAAGGTACGAAAAACAGGCTTCATGCCTTGTTCATTGATATCGATCTTTGCTTGCATTACCACAACCTGTTTGCCGTTGTATTCGTGCACATCACACCAGGTACTCATAGCCACTCCTTTTACGTCACACTGATAAATGCGTTGGTGTGTCCAACAACATTGAAAGAATTGTTGATGTCATAAACCGATCCAGTCCAGCCAGGTAGGAAAGCCCCTGGCCCAGTCTCAGTGGATTCTCCTGAGACATACGTCAGAACGTGAGCCCTGTCCGTTATTTTGAATTTATGGCGCCTGAGCTGTGTGCCGTCCTGGTATACCCCGGTAAGGTACTTATCAATGTAGTGGTGGGTGTAGTAGGTGTAGTTGTAACCGATTTGCCCCCACTCACATTGATTCTCCATACGGTAACCCGTCTTTGTTACATAGACGGTTTCGCATACATACCCATCGCCATACACGTAGGAACACTGTGTTTCCGGTGCACTGTAGGTATAAGGCACTTGCACCCACTCACAGACGTATCCGTAAGCCGGATAACGGGTGTAGCTGTATTCGGTCGTATATTGGAAATCAATTACCCCAGGCATGAGTAGCAAGTAGTAACCATCCTTGACGTAGTGATTACTATTCCGTGTACTGGAAACATTGAACACATCGGCATAACGATGCCCTGAGTGAAATGTCTGTGTGCCGTTTTCGTCATAAACCACCATACCTACTCCATCTAAAGGCAAGTGGTAGTGTTTGATGAACGCTTTCCAGTAAATATGCCCCGGCCCCTTTACGTAAATCCGTGCTCCATAAATCCCTTGGGAGTTTTCCAGGTAGTTCAGCAAGCACACAGTGAGTCCAGGGTGCCTCACAGCTATTTCCAGAGAGGGATCTGCGTTTTCCTGTAGAGACAGTGTATGGATGCCTGAACTGAAATATTGACGCCCCTCGTTTACACAGACGAAATTCCGATAATCCTGATCTATCGGCAGGAAACCATGAGGCCCTAAAACCTCTAAACCGTAATCACTCATCGGTCACATACCCAATCACATGGATTCGACTGGCAGACCTTACCGGCCGTCCAACCGGTTCAAATTCAGAAACATTGTCGGAATCGACGGCAGTCAGTCCCGGCTCCCACGTCAAGTAGCCTGTGTCTGCGTTGAAGGTGACCCGGTGAGGCACATGCCTTACATACCCATCACCTGCTAACGGAACGGCATGAACGACCGGCCAGACGTGTGTCGGAACATGTACATAGGCGTGTCCACTGGCATCGGCGGATACCCGTTTACTCCACACAAAGTTGGTCATCCGGGTAGTCAGGTCAAAGGTGACCACCCCATTTTCATCCCGTAGTTCAAGGCCGTAGGTACTCATGACAGTTTTCCTATCCGTACCCGCAAGCGGCCATTGCCATCATACACCCTTATCCCGTCGCCGTTTTGAATCACGCGGCCGTAGGAGTCTCCGGCATTTTGCTCAAATGTCCCGTCTTTATTGAACTGCCACCCTTGGCTCCCTGGCTGATAGTTGTAGGACTGAGCTTGATTGACCACCAAATTATCAACGTCGATATTGTCGGCTTTGAGCTTGCCCGCCACGGTAGTGATCGGGTTGCCGTTCGCATCGGTGATCTTGCCAAAGCTGATCGCGCCAATCTGGCCCTGCTGAATGGAGCCATCTCGAATCCGGGCGGTATTAATAAAGACTTCGCCGCCCTGAACGATAAACGGAGCCACGGCGTCCGACTTGGGCGCGCCCTGGGGAAGCACGGCAAACCGGTCGGCGTTAACGTAGAACTCTGAAAAACTGCCGTCCTCTGTATCGTCAGACGGAGTAGAGGCAAGGCCGTATCCGGCCACGGCGCCGTTGGCGTCGATCTTGACGGTGTATTGAGCGCTTACACCGTCAATTACTTCGGCCTGCGTCTGCAGCGCGGTGGTGTTGTCGCCTACGGTGCTCTGGACCGTATTAATCTGCTGAGACAAGGCACTGTCGGCGTCGGCGCGGGCGGTCTGCTCTGACTGGATTGCAGCCAGGTTGTCGTTGGCCTTGGCCAGCACGGTATTAATCTGCTGAGACAGGGCACTGTCGGCGTCGGCGCGCTCTGTGCGCTCGGTTTTCAGTCGAGCCGCTACAGATCCGGCCAGGCTTTCAGGCCCGTCGATCAAGTCAATCCGGCTGTTCAACTCTTTTGCCAGTTCCGATTCACGGATTTCACCGCTCAGCTTCTTAATCAGGTAGCCGGTGTCTTCCAGTGCCCGGCCCGGAGTACCGGCGGTGTCGTTGGCTGGCCCTTCAATATCCGAGGTGGAGACAAGCGTGATCCAGTAGTAATAGGCTTTGATCTCGGCATCGGCCCGGACCACATCGGTGTAGAAAGCGCCGGCGTCGCGACCTACCAATTCGGCGTTAGCGAAGTTGTCTTCCTCGGCCCGGTAGATATTGGTGTAGGCGTGATTGCTGTATAGCTCGCCGGGGATATCCCACACCAGGGAGATCAGGCCATTGAAGCCACCCGACACAGCAAAGCCGGTGGGCTTGGGCGGTATGCGCATATCCTGCGGGGGCTCGCCTGGCTCCAGTGCGCCCGGGCTGCTCGGCTTGACCCCTTTCTTCACCTTGCCAATGCCGCTGTCCAGCAGGTCGCGATAGGTGATCTTGCGGTCCAGTGGGTCGCCGCGAACCCCTTCGCCTACCTCCAGAATCTCGGCAATGGCAGAGATCAGCGGTTTGATTTCCCGGTCAACCTTGGGCGATACCGGCGGCAGTGTGCGTCTACGCTTTGCCATCAGATCAACTCTCCCGGGGACGTAGCCACTTGCACAGAGGCGGTTTCGTGACTGCCTTCCAGCTCAATTTCCCAGTCGCGCAGCAGGGAGTAACCGGCCGGCAACCGGAACATGCCGGCAGACTGCACGTCGTGCTCAATAACCGGCATGCCGTCGGCGTACAGGCGCATGGTGATCGGGTAGCCGTAGGCAATGACCTTGGCGCAGGTAAAGCCGGCGGCACCGGGCGGGATTTCGTGGATCTTAGAGCGCCAGGTGTAACTCATTGCTGGCCCACCTTCCCATGTGACAATGTTGCTGCCCTGAATCAGATACAGGGTGTCTTCCAGCAGGTCGTAATACCCGCCGTCTGCGGTCACATCGTGAAACTCAATGCCCTCGCCAGGCGTGAACGTGAAACAGCCGCCGTCATAAAACGCCAGGTATTTGCCGTCGTACCGGTAGGCGTGGATGGTTTCGGGCTTCAGGGCCTGCCACTGTTCGCGCGTAAGCACCTTGCGGGTAACCACTTGGGCCTCACTGCCGCCCACGGCAATCAAGCCGTCATGGCCCGCGTACAAGCCGTAAGCGCCCATATCAACAATGGAGCGACTGGATACGCCGGGCTGGTTCGCGTCCAGTTCCATTTGCGCCATGGCTTCGGGCGTGTGGCCGGTGACAATCCACGGCTTGCCCTCGGTCACCACCAGAAGCCCGGCGCTGATTGCGGCAATGCCAACGATGTTGTGCTGAAACGCCAGCTGATACCCAACCGGCCAGGCATGGGGCAGGTACGGCTCAGAGAAGCACAGCGTGTTTTCGAAGAAGCCGGCCAGTACGCCGTTAGGTAGTTGCGTGAGCCCCTGCATCGCCGGGTTTGGCGGGTCGTAATACAGGCTCGGAAGTGCCAGGCCGAGGCTTTCGGACAGCTCGTTGTCGGTGAAGCTGGCTGTCGCCAGGGAGACTTCGGCCACGTTCTGGTATGTGCCGCCACTCTCCACCCTATAGATTCGTTTTTTGGTGATGCGGTGATTGCCGGACGGCGCACCGGGCAATGTGACTTCTACAGCGCCACCGGCGGGCGCGCCCTCCACGTCATCCCATCGCAACACCAGTGCAGACGGATCGCTTGGCGGGCCTTCCTCGCCATACTCCGACACGAAGGTGACCACATAGGCGGTCTCCAGAGCGGTGTCGGGCGGATCTTCACGGTCGGCTGGCTCACTGACTGAGGGGGCCGACTCCGGTGCCGGAATGCCCAGCTCGTACCAGTCTGACGGGTAAGGGCCGGTGCCAGAGGTGGCGATCTGGAAAGTGCTCATCTTCGGCGTACCCTGGCCCGTCCAGTACACCCGGGCGTAGGCGTCATCGGCAATCGGTGAGCGCACCACATCGACATCGTATTCGGCGCCCCAGGAGAACCAGAAGCCCTCGCCGTCATTGCCCACGTTGTAGCGGTAAAGATTGGCGGGGTTGATGGTGGCCGGCAGCGTGTCTGCCGCGCCAACGCCTCTACGCGGGCGCAGGGTGCCGCTGCGAAGGTCCACGTTGCGGGCCACCTGGGCGGCAGATTCCGGCAATAGGCGAGCATCCAGGATGGGCATTTCCCCCTGGAAATTTGCGATAGCGAGTTTCATGGTGCCTCGTTTGGGTAGAGGTTAGAAAAGGCGCTTGAGAAAGGTCAGATAACCAGGCCGGCAGAGTAAACGGCAAGGCAGGCAGCGGCAGGTGCAACAACATCCAGCACAGAGTCCACCGTCCAGCCGGTTGTGGTGCCCTCATACCACCTGACCGGCTTGGGCCTGCCGTATACCCACCCACGCTTTAAAGCCAGCCGGTATTCGTGCTGAGCAATCTCACGCCCCAGAAAAACGGCGCAAGCAACCACGCCGCCGGCCAGCAGCCCCAGCAGGGGCCACAAGGCAAGCTGAATTGCTGAGGCGATAAAGGCGTGTTCGGCGTGGGTTTTGTTAATCATATTCCGTCGCCCAATCCAGTTCTCCGCTTTCGATCTCACCGGCCGCCAGTTGGTTGGCGTAAAGGGCCTCCAGGGCAATCAGCGCAGACCGGCGCCGGCTGATCTGAGCCAGAGCGGCTTTTACCTCGGACAATGGATGATTGCTGTGATACTGGCCATCCGAGTCTTTCCAGACCGAAAACACGGTGGTGCCGGCCTCATCAGCCGCATTGACTGCATCCCGCAGGGCCTGCCGGCCACCCGAGTCACCGGAGTACCGAACGCCGTTAAGCATAATGCCGCTGGCTTCGGCTTGTTTTCGCTCGGCCTTGATGGTCGGTGCGCAGCAGTCCCGGAAATAGGCCTGGAGCTTGTCCGGGTCGTGGTAACCGGTGTCCTCGTTTTCTGTCGTGCCGTATCGAACGTACAAGCCGGCGTCGTGGCCGGAGAGCTCCTTGTCCTTGATCTCATCAAGCCGAGTCTGTTGTTCCGCCGTCAGGACAACCGGGGTGATCGCCAGGTCGGTCAAATGGCCATGCTGAGACACAAGCCGCTCGTAATAACGGCGGTCGTCAGTGAAGTGGGTTCGGCTAACGCCATCATCCTTAAAGGTGACGCGGTGCTGAAACGGTGTCATGTCGTCTTTGATCATGCTGCCCTCGCTATGAAACGCTCGTTAGGGGTGAATCGAATGTTGCGGGTTCGCTCGCAAGCCTGAGCAACAAACCGCTGGCACTGGGCGATTCCGGCGTAGCTGTACCAACTTGTCAGGCTGGCCGTTGCCTCATTGGCCGCGACGCGGTTAGCAGCAAGCAGCCTGTCGGCAACCTTCAGTCGCTTAATGAATCGGGATTTGGCTTTAGAGGTCAGGTGAATGCCTGAAACGGTGATCCTGTATCCGAGTGTTTCTACGCCCAAGTGGCAGCGCCGAATAAAGCACTTCCGGTCCGGAAAAGTCAGGTGAAGCACGTCCCGACCAAAGGATCGAATGCAGCCGAGAACGTCTTCTGCTTGCGCCTTGCCGTCCACAATCAGCACCAGATCGTCGGCATACCGAACATAGAGCTTCACGCCCAGAGTGCGCTTAATATACTGGTCCAGTTCGTTCATCAGCACATTGGCCAGCAGTTGCGAGGTCAGGCAGCCCAGCGGTAGCCCAAGCTCTCCCGGCGAGCTCCGAATGATGACTTCCAGCAGCGCGAGCGTGTGCGGGCAGGTGATTTTACGTCGGGCAATCGCCAGCATGACGTCTCGATCAATGCTGTAGAAAAACTTCTGAACGTCCGCCTTGATGATCCAGGGGTCGGCATAGTTAATCATGGCCCGGCGCTCGAATTGCTGGATTCGATACACCGCCTTTTGGTTGCCCTTGTTCCGAATGCATGCGTAGCTATCGTGGATGAATTTTGGCTCATAGAAATCCCTCAGCACGTTGTCGGCTGCATGCTGCACAATCTTGTCCGGGTACATCGGCGCGTAAATGATGCGCTCTTTGGGCTCGAACACCGAAAACTCGATGTAGCCCCTGGGCTCGTATTCGCCCGTCATGACTTCTTGCCGGAGCGCTTCGATATTGCTCGTCTCGTTGGCGGCAAAGCGTATGGCGCCCGGCTTGTATTTCGGGCTGCCCTTCTGGGTCTGAGCAAAGGCCAGGTCAAAGTTTTCTTCCGACACTATGCGATCAAACACATTGGCCTCCGCGAGAAAAGGCGAGGACGCCAATACAGCGAGTGACGCCCTCTTTCGGTTTTCTGCCGAATGACAATGGCCACTGGCAGCAGACATGCTCCCCCTTGCAGTGCGCGCGCATGCGCATGCCCTCCCTCTGCAAGCCGTGGCCGGCAGATCGGAAACACAACAGGGCGGGGCGCCAACCGTAATTCGAATTCGTATTCGAAGCCGTATTCCGATTGAAATTGGCGACGTCATCATTGCCACGATTGACGCGGTTGGCGGAGCTACGGAGCATGCCTGGGTCTCCCGGTGGACTTGAGAAAGCCCGCCAGAATCTTCTTGATCTCGGTAATTTTGAGATCGATTTGTTTGAAAAACTCGATACCGATGTAGCGGTTATTGCGGCTCAGCCGAAACAGGGTAACGAGGTTGCGCGTTCTGGCCGCAGCCGTTTGCAGCGCCTCTTTGCGCTTGCTCGGCACTTCCTTGGCGAGCGATATTGACTCCAGCAAATTGACAAACAGCCGCTTAAACTCGCGGCAAATGCCTTGCTTCTCAATCTTCGGGAAGTTCTTCAAGGCCGGATACACCTCAAAGAACAATGCCTCTGTTTTTGAGTAAAGGATCAGGCTGTCCTTTTCCATAACGACTCCCTGCAAACGCTTGGCAGCGGGACAAGCCCGCTGCACTGCGCGTGGTTAGTGGTTAGTGATCAGTTCCAAGGCGGGGCGCCAACCGTAAGACGAAGACGTAGTCGAAGCCGTAGACCGAGAGAAAGGGGCGACGTCACCAGAGCCACGAAAGACGCGGTAGGCGGAGTTGTCGGTGGTTGTTTCTTGGCACCAGCCAGCCCGACCATTCCCGTCAATGTTCAGATCTGCATTGGTGTAGCTGGCCCAGTTGCCGCCCACTTGAGGGCCGCCGTGTCGATCAGCGCGCATGCCGTCGGTGCCGTCACTGGTGAGCACATCTTGGTGCACTCGATACATCAATCGGTTCCACTCAGAGCCGGCGCCAAGATCGAGATCCACCATGTCGTTGGTAAAGAATCGGCTGTCACTCACATCAACAGGATCGGCATTGCCGCCGGTGAGCAGGCGCACTTTGAAGTCATAGCCGAGAGCACTGACTTTTGTCAGCTGATTCGTCGCGGTATTCCGAGGATTGGCGCCGTTATCGTCGGTGCCGTAGACAATCCCGCGCGAATACAGGTGATCCCATGAGATCGAATGCCGAAATGCTTGCTTGGCAACGAACAGAACCTTGTTGTCGCACGCGAATTTCAGCCAGCCGGCGTTGCCGTTTTGCGCCGTGCCTTCGGTAACCGCGAGGATTGCAGCCAGCTCGTCACCGGTGAATAGCTCTTCGGGCGTGACTTCACCGAAAAAGCCGTCGGTCATGTCGCCTGCAATCAGCTCTTGCGGGCCGGGGCCATACGGTTTTGCTTTGATGCGGTCGTAAATGTCGTCGATTGCGCCTTGTACTTCTGTTTCCGGGGAGCCAGAGGCGGTGTTGCTGTAGCTGATCTGGGAGGCGCTGTGGGCTGTGCTGGCACTTTTGTGGTCACTCACCGCACCTGAGGCTGCGCCCGCTGCATCAAAATCGCTGGCGTGCTTGCCATCTACGGTGTCGGCGTCAAGTTCTGAGCCAGCACCGTCTACCGTCAGCAACTTAGCCAATACATCAGCAGCCGTGTAATCCGTGCTGTTGAGCTTCTTGCCCAACTCATTGGTGACCCAGGCAGAAAAGTTTGCGTCGTCATTGAGTGCGGCTGCCAACTCATTCAAAGTATCCAGCGCATCAGGGGCGCCGCCAATCAAGTCACTGATCTGCTGGTCGGTATAGCTCTGCACTTCACTGATAATGTCCCGAATGCCTTGAGCAGTCAGGCGAGCCTCAGCACGAGTACCGGCAGTGTGAATGCTTGCCGTGTACTCATACCCGCGCTCAACCGTCAGGTTAAGGGTGCCATCACCTGGATCGGTAATCGCAGTGACTTTCACCACCTCCAGGTTTTCCCCGTAACGCGTGGTGTCTTCAAACAACGTCAGAAGGAAAAAGTCGCCGGAGGCCATAGAGCCCGGCGCGGGGAAGTTTGCGTGATCTTTGATCTTAATGAGCGTGTCGCCAGACGAAACACTGGCGGCCAATGTCGCCCGGGCATTGTTGATAAACAGCTGACCCATCTCACATCTCCGTTACGGTCATAATGAAATCGATTTCTTTCTCCCGGCTTTTGGTATAAATCAGCGGGGAAAATTTGTAGCTCTGGCCGCTCTGGCCGCCTTTAATCCAGATCTTTATCCGGTTCGGCTCGATACCGACCTGCGTAACCTCGATGCCTTCTGGTGCAGCCACATCGGCGCTCACGATTTCGTCGTCAGGTGACAGCCAGTCTGTCAGGATGATGTCGTAATCAAGGTGGTCGTTCGGCTGTTTGCGGAACACCTTCATACTCGATACTCCCGTGAGGTGTGTGGTATATCCATTTGCCTGGCTGCCGCTACCACGCGCAGTGACCGGCGGTCAGGAGCCGGTTCGTCGGCGTTGATCTTGAAGACGTTACGACCCAGGCCGGCGAGGCCAACCGCCGATTCCGGCTCCGAGTAGATCCAACGGAGGCGACGGGCGCCCTTCTCGCTCTTCAGGGACGCCCAGGGAAGCGCAATTTGGGCTCTGCACTCGGCCTGATCTGGATCGGCGCTTCTGGTGGCGTTTTCAAATTCTGCCGAGCTTTCTGCCGACGCAGTTGCTGGCGACAGGACCGCCGTGGTGGTCTTTGTGAAGTAAAAGCGATTCGCGGCAGCCATGGCCTCTGCGCTTGACGTCACCCTTCTGGCCAGGCCCGCGACCGCATTGCTGGCCGTAGCTCCGTCAGCGACCGCTGTGCCGCTGGCATCGGCTATCTTGTAAGCCGAATCGGAGAGCAGGCAGGCGGCAGAAGCCTCCGATTGCGCTTTTGCGTAGCGGGTCACGCTCACTTCCAGGCTTTCGGCCAGCGCCTCGCTGCTGGATTGGGCGCCAACGGCATTCCAGATCCGCGGGCTAATTGTCGCTTCAGCCGCTGACTCGGCCAGCGAAAACGCCAGCCTCGACCGATTGGCGGTCGGAGCAGTCGCTGAAGCGTGCGCAGAGGATTTTGCGTTTGCCCACACAAGGTGAGTAACGCCAATCTGTCCGCTCTGGCTGAAGGAATCGGCTTTTGCGCTCGCGACCCCATGAGCGTCTGCCTCAATAAATGGCACAACGCCCATTTCGGCCCACGCCGGCTGCCGAACGCCTGTCATTTGAGGAATCCGGACAGCGTTCGGGCGGGAGATTTCTGCCGTTGCAAAGGCTTTGGCCCAGGCAAAAGAGGTTTTGTGCTCGGAGCCGCCCAGGTAAAAGCTCGGAGAGCAGACCATGCCGGCTTCAGCAAGAGCTAGGCTGGCCGCCGAATGGCTCTGGCTGATCTGGCCGCTGGCCAGCGATTCGGCAGAGGCCCGCGACCCTGCTGCGTCACGCGCAACGTAAACGCTTTCCGGGCTCAGGCTTGAGCTAGCGACTGCATACGTCAGGCTTTTGGCCAGAATGGCGCTGTGCAAGCCTCGGGAGCTCGCTCGGGCAATGCCCGTTCCTCGCGCGTATTGCTGGTTAACCGTCAGGACTTCTGTATCGCCGCCCTTATTGAACGTGAGCGCGCGGCCAATAACCGGACGGGGCGTCATCCATCGGGTGAGATCGTAGGCCAGTTCTGCCGTTACCGCCTCGCCAGACAAGGCCGGCGAAGACGGCACGATGATTCGTGTCGAAAGAACACTGGCGCTTATACTGATATCAGCGGTGCCAGGCACCCCGTCCTGGCTCCACCAGCTTCCGCCAATCGCGAACCCGTTTAGCGTCCGATCATGGGGCTTCGGTGAATTGCCAGCGAATGCGGTTCTGGACAATGCCGCACTGGATTGCGAAACAGCTTCCTCGCTGGACTCCATCAGCGTCTGGCGAACGGCCGTTGCCGATGCCTCGGCCTCTGGCTCCATTTTTTCAGCCGGCACCCGGGTTATTTTCCAGGCGTCCACTTCAGGCGCATCACAAAGACCGGCCGCAACCCCCGACATGAAAGCCGTGCGAGTCGCTGTCGCCGGCGAGCTTGCAGACTCCGCCTGAACCTGACCTTCCGGAAGCACTATCCGAGTCGGCTCAAACCCGAAGGCTTGCGCCTGAGCAGAGATCGCCACACACCCAGCGAATGTGTAGCGAATCGTGCCGTTCAGGATTAAGCCGTTAAGCAATCCAGCGCTGGACATTAGGTGCTACTCCCGCTTACCGGAGAACAATTTCAATGCCGCCCTTGTCAATGGACAGCACATCGTTGATTTCAAGGGTTTTGGCGGTGGTAAACGGGGCGTGGTACAGCATGTTGCCGCCCGATTGCGCGTCATAAATCGCGTAGTGGGTAATGGTCACGGTACCGTCCGCAATCGGCGGGAACTGCAGCAGCTTGGCATTGGAGGTCATGGTTCCATCGCCGGACGGGGCCGGAGCGGTCCAGCCAGAGTCAATCGTTCCGCCTTTGGCGGCGTCTTGGCGCAGATAGCTTGAGTCCGCCACCTCGGTGCCGGTGTTTGCGTCGGTGGGGTCGCTAGTGAACAGCGCCACGTAGATGTTGGAGGGCGTCGAGAGCGGATTCCCGCGAAGGGTGTGCTCAAGAATACCTTCTTCCAAGTGGTCAGAAAATGCAGACATGGTTTTCTCCTGATCAGGGTGGTGTTTCCGGGGTTACAGGAATGACCGCGCCCGGACGCGGTTTCTGGCCTGGTTGTGCCCAAGCCGAGATAGGCGCTTCGCATCGGTGATTGCCGAGCGAAACCGTTGTTCGTAGTAAGCGGCAAGCTGAGCGTCGCGCCAGGGCTGGGGCATTAGAAGCAGTCGCCATCGGGCGCCGTCGGCCATGGCCTCGCCCCATCGCTCCAAAACTTCGGCCGGAGGGGTATCGCCTGGCGTCGGCCGGCAAGCCACTTTGCCGGTAAGCAGGTCGTTTTCCGGCGTCCTGGCAAACTCCACTACTCGCGGGGAAACCTGCCGGTACTTGGTGGCCGGCACTTCGCTGTCACCGTCAAAAAGCGCAATGACTCGAAGCGGCTCGCCGTCATTGGCAATGACTTGCGGGTAATCGGTGGTAGCACCCACTACCGCGTAACCGGTTTGAACCCACGCATCGGCCTCGGTGCATAGATCGCGAGCGGATCGCTTGATCTGATCGGAAACTGTCATCAGTGGCGCGTCGGGCACATCAACGGCCACCTGGTTGATCAAGTCGTCCAGGGTCATGCGCTTGTCCTCTGCGGATTGGCTGACAGATCAGGCGCGTTGGGGGAGGTGCGCTGATCGGTCTGCGCCTTGCCAGACAGCTGCTGCATGAAGGCGTTGTAGTGCATCTGCGAGCGGTTCAGGTTGGCGGCATGCTCTGCGTCTTTGGCGTAGGCCCGATACAGGATGTAATCGAGCGCCACCGGGGCGTAGGCATCGTTCAGCTTGAAGGTTTCAGTGCCTACAACATCGAGCCCACTTGCCTTGTCGTGCGGCTCTGGCACGGCGGAATAGATGATTTCCAGAGCAGCGCCGGACGCCGCCGGCGGATACACGTAGAACGTCGCCGGGTCCAGGTCATCGAACACGTATTGCTCGATGTTCTGGCTGTCCGGGTCCGAATGCCAGGTTCGCCGGGTGGAATCCAGCGCCTTGCGGGTGGTGACCATCACGGCCATTTGGTTGCTACCGGTGCCGGTATTGCGCACTACGTCGATCAACCGAAGCCCGGAGGCTGGGATTTTTTGCTTTGTGCCGGCGTCCAGCGCTTTTTCTTCGTTGACCGAGTAAGCATCCGGCTTCAGCTGCACAGCGGCCTGATAAAACTCATTCAGCCAGCCAATCAGCTCTTCATTGGTCCAGCGGGTGCCGGCGGCCGTCACCTCCTGCAGCACCAATTTTGCGTTGTTAATAATCGAAGCAACGGTGGTGACGGCCATGACTTACACCTCCCGCATATTGCGCTTTTTAGCCAGCGCGGCGGTGTACGGGTAAAACGCTTTGGTGCGAGTGTTCTGCAGCAGTCGGCCCTGGTATTTCAGGTCGCTGTCGTGGTCAGAGGGGCCGGCTTCGGCGGGCTCTGTGGTTGCGGCCGGGTCAGGCTCAGTGGTATCACCACCCTGCTCGTCGCCTGCCTCTTGCGGCTCCGGCTCGCCCTCGTGCTCGTCCAGATGGGCGTGTAGCTCGGCGCGCAGAATGTCCATGTTTTTGCGGCGGTCCAGCTCCAGCGGCGGGGTCAGCTCTCGGCCAATCGCCTCCAGCTTTTCCTTGTTGCCGGCTTCGTCAATACGGGTGCGGATTTCCTCACTCATGGGGAAAGCTCCTTCAGTGCAATCGGGGAAAGGTTGCCGCCCCGAAGGGCGGCGTCAGGCGGATTAGCCGCGCTCTGCGTACAGGTGACCGGCCGCTTTCGGGTCGATCATCTCGTAGCCGAACACGTTCAGGCCGCGGATCAGCTTGCCGAAGTCTTGCGGGTTCGGCAGCGTCTCCATGTTGGTCATCTGGCTGGCGAAGGTCAGCGCCTTCTTGTGGCCAAACATGACGTTGGTGGCCTTGTTGGTGGTTGTCGCGTCGGTCACAACACTCATGTTGTTGGACACATACACGTCGAACCGGTCCAGCTGGCCAACCTTGCCGTTGCGGAACACGGAGTCGTTGTCGCCCATGGCGCTGGCGTCGCGCAGGTCGGACTTCTTCAGCATGCCGTTCATCCACGCGGGGAGGATGATGTAGCGCTGATCGTCCGGCACGTTCTGCTCGTCCAGCACGGAGCCGCAATCCACGATTACGTCCATGATGTTGGCCTTGGTGATCGCCACCGGCGCGCCGGCTTCGCCCAGGTTGTAGGAGCCAGACTTCACGCCTGCTGCAGCGCCGGTGTTCTCGGCGGCTACGTCGGCGTAGACATCGCCCAGAATCTGGGTGTCAATGGCAATCTTCATCTGCTGACCGGCGTCATCAGACCAGTTGTCCATCAGCTTGATGTCGGCCTGGTAGGCGTCCACATCGTTGACCTCAAAGGCAAAGTATTTCGCCTGGTCAATGTGCAGCTCTACCTTGTCGGAGGTAGGTTTTTCGTAGTTCAGTCCGCCGCCAATCTGATAGTCGTTGATCACGATGGATGGGGTGGTGCGGATCTGTACCGTATCGCCCTGGCTGCGAACCTCGCCTTCGTAGTCGGTGTTGGCGATTTCTGCAAAACAGGTGCGCTCATAGAGCTTTTGCACCATTTTTCCGCTCCATACCTCGGGGATAAAGCCGGAGGTGCTGGAGCTGGAATAGTCCGGGTGACCTGCGTCACGAGTTGGACCTGCCATGATATTTCTCCTTCACAAAAGAATCGGGAACCCGTCGGGGCCTACTGAATGCGGCCTTCCTTCTGGGCCCGGAAAATGTCGGCTTCCAGTCGCTGCGCCTCGTCTCGGCCGTATTTGCCCTGCGTCTTGTCACGGTAGAACTGACTGATCTGCGCGCGGGTCCACATGGTTTGCCCTTGCGGGGTCTCGGTGGCCCGGCTGGTTTGCGGGTCAATCTGGTCTTCGGGGATCTGCGGCTTCTGAGGTTGCTGCGACTGGTCAATAAAGGCTTTGAACACGCCGGCTACCTGGCCTGCGTCCAGTGCCTGTTGCGCTTCACTCAGCGTCTGCTGGCGCTGTTTACCGGTCTGCGGGTCAAACTCGGCCAGGAACTTGTGGAAAGCGGGGTCGTTGTTGATGGTCAGGTAGTTCGGGACCATGTCTTGCAGGGCAGTCCAGAATGTCGCTTCGGCGTTCTGGCGCTTTTCCTGCTCGAACTGGCTTACCTTTCGCTCCAACTCATCCACTTTCGGGTTGTGGCCGGTGTCACGACTGGTCATGCGCTTGACGAAATCCACCAGGTCTTCACCAAACTCATCCTTGAACTTCTCCAGCTGCTCTTCGGGGATGCCGCTGGTGTCGCTGGATGACTGGCTTTGAGCGGTTTTAAGCTCTTCGATCTGGCGATCACGTTGTTGCACCTGGGATTCCAGGTCGTGGACCTTCTGCTGCAGCGCGGGCACCTCGGCGTTGTACTTGCCTTGCAAGACGTTGAAGCGGTTTTCCCAGTAGCTTTCTGGCTTAGCCTCTTCAGGCTTCGGCTCAGGCTCCTGAGAGCGCTTGTCGTCTTCGGCAGCCTCTTTGCCGGTGTCTGCGGATTGCGGCTCAGTGCCGGTGGCTTCAGACTGCTTCTCGCTTTCTTCCGGAGCCGGGGTCTCGCCGGGGTTCTCGGAGGGCTCGAAGTGTGCGGTGGCGTTGTCCACCTGCTGCTGAACGGACTTCGGTAGTGGCATATCAACTCCTGATAAGTGAGCCGGCATGGCCGGGGTTCACGATTCGGGGTCACGGGTTCGGCCGCCTGTCTGCAGTCAGGCACCGAGCGTTCGCCCACAAAAAAACCGCCTCCCATCACTGGTGAAGCGGCTTTCTGGTGGGGCCTGGCGTACCAGGCGGCGTTACTGGTCGAAGCGCTTTCGCACTACGTCCGGGGATTGCTCAATGTCGTCAATAAGCTCGCCCCGGGCTTTGATTGAACCCTGAAGGCGCATTAACAGGGCGTGCTCCTGCGTTTGCTCCAACTGCTTGCGGTCCTGCTCCTGCTTGCGGCTGAGCCAGTCCAAAACCTTGCGGCCCTCGGGGGAGCGCGCGATTCTGGCCAGGGCCTTCCATTCCTGCTCTTCCAACGGGAACCTCCTGCTGGGGTTGCTGCATCATGCCCATGATCTCCAGAAGCAACTTGCGCGCTTCCAGCGGGGTCAGAGTGCGGGTTTTCTCGGTATCGGCCTGCGTCTTGGCGGCGTTTGCGGTGCGCTCTTGCGCTTGAGCGGCTTTCTCCTGCGCTTCCGCTTCCTTGATCGCCTGCTCCAGCTGCTGCATGGCCTGGCCGGCCTGCTGTTGCTGGGCCATGTTCTCCTGCATTTTTTCTTCGGAGGGGATCACGCCCGGCATGTCCAGCTTCTCGGCCACGGCTTCGAGCAGGTCGCGGCGCCCTTCTTGTCCGATAATGCCCATGTCGAACTCGTTGGCGGTCATGGCCAGGAACTCGGTACGCATCTGGTGGGTTTGTTCGCGAATCAGCATGGCGCTGGATCCGCGCGGCACCACCTGGCAATCGCCCTTAATCGCCTTGTCGTCGCTGTACTGCATGTTGTGCAGCCACAAGGCCTCGATTACGCGGCGAATCACGCCCCGGTCAATGTGGCGAATGGCGTCTTTGATGCCTTTATTGGCGCTCTCCATCAGCATGGACAAGCCAGATGCGGTTTGACCGGCCCCGCCCACGGACTCGTTGCCGTATGCGTAGCGGGGAATGTTGGTGGCGTCGTCGGCCTTGATCTCGAACCGCTCGAAAACGGTCAGCAATTCATTGGCGTTGCTGCTCGGCTGGTAGAACCGCACCGCCGGGTTGTTGCCGGTGACGGTGGAATCCTTGGTGCGCCAGACTTTCCACGGATAGATATCCGTCGGGTCTTCGCTCGGGTCCAGACGGTCTTCGTACACCTCTACCTGGGGGCCGGAGGAAATTGCCAGGTTGTTGGCCAGAGAGCGGGCAGTGGCGTTGCACATATCCTGAATGTCGGCCATCAGCTCGGGGATGGCGGTACCCCAGAAGGAGCCCGGCACCGGCTGGAAACTGGCCTTGTGGTAGGGCCGGCGCTCCAGCGGATCGCGGTTGATCTTGACGCGGATCACGTGACGACCAATCAGCGTCGCCTCGATTTCGTACTCGGCCAGAGGGTCTTCGATGTCGTCCGGATTTACACCCCACTGCAGCAGGCTGGTGCCCTGAGCGCCGCCGGAATAAATTAAGGCGTCAATGGTCTGGCCTCGGGTGAGCCATTCATGACCCCGGCCTTCCAGCTGTGCCCGCTCGCCGTCGGTCCAGAGCCAGTCACGCAACCCATTCTGGCCGTGCTCCTGCAGCACCTGCTTAATCGCCTCGGTGTCGTAGGACGGCACACCAATCATCTTCTGCAGCTGGCCCCGGGTGAAGCGGTCGCGCTCGATGATGTAAGCGCCGTCGTCAATGTCCACTGCGTCCGGGCTCGGGTACAGATCAAACGGGCTGACCCGATACCACTCGGGCCGGATCTCTTGGGTTTTGATCGGCTTCCAGCCTTCTTGCCAGGCCAGCGTTGAGACGCGGCGCAGGCTGTGACCACGAATAAAGGCGGCCGGGTAGGTCACGAAATCGTCAATGAACGCCTCAAACGCTTCATCCCACCGACCCTCGGCCATCTGATCATTGATCAGCTCTTCGTGTCGCTCGGCGGCTTCCTCGGCGCGCTCTTGCGCAGCCCGGCGAACATGATCCTCGGCCTTTTTCATCACCTCGTCCGGATCCACCGGCGACATTTGCTGGCCTTGCTGCTGAGCCTGCTGCGCTTGAATGGCCTGCTTCTGCTGGAACTGCTGCATGAACTGCTGAAACACCGGCATCAGGTAGGCCGGCGGCACCTCGGCAATCGGCGTAGGCTCCAAGCCCCAAGGCTTTTCGTTGGCCGGCATCAGGATATCGCGCACCCAGGCAGCGGCGGCCCGGCACTTGGTGTTAGTCAGCATCATGTAAATGGCGCTGCCGCCTTCCTGCCGGATCGCTTCGAGCTTTTCGGCGGGATACTGGCCTTTCCGGCGGCGCAGGCAATCCAGAAGCCGAAGCTCCATTTCCTGCTTGGCCATCTTGGCCTCATCCCACGACCGGCGAATGTGAGCGCCCAGGGAGCTTTCCAGCAACTCTTTGCGGCGAGCTTCTTCGTCGGCCAGCTGCTGAGCCTGCTCTTCGCGCATCATGTCACCGGCGGAGCGATACTGAAGCAATCCTGTACTAGCCATTCGCGGCGGCCTCTTCGGTCATAATCTCGTACATGGCCTGATCAATGATCTGCTGGCGCTTGCGGCGGCGGCCACCATTGCGGAGCATCGGGTGAATGTGCTCGAAAATATCGTGCAGGTACGCGGTCGGGCTGGCCTGAAACTCCCGAAGATTGACGTTGAGCGTTACCCCGAACTCGTCTTGAGTGGCGAACTGCAGTCGAACCCCTGGCTCACGCTCGGTAACGCGCTTTTCAATGATGATCGGGTCAATCTGAATGCCGTCGATGTCGTTGCGAAACCGCCCGCTTGGCACAGGCAGGCCGGATCTGGAAATGGCCCGGGCTACCATCACAGCCACTTCCCGCTGCGTTAAATCAACAGTGGTCTTGTCAGAATCCAGAATGGCCATGGGTAACCTCTACGTGTGAGCAAGCCAGTTGCCTCGCGGGCGCCGCACGGTTTGCGGTCTTCGGCTCTGGCGAATTAGGTGATCAATAGGGTGAAAGGTCAGGGCTAAGCTATCCGCCTTGTCAGGACTTGGGGCGCCGCGTGACTTCATGTCTTTCTTGCTCTCCATCTGTATTCGCAGCCGCTTGTCATACCCGTACTCAATTCCAGTCAGGTCATCCAGCAGCTCGCGGTCGCCGGACGGAAGGTCTGCGTCCAAGAGCCACATCTTGATTTGCCCCCAAAGCCAGGCCCGCATATTGATAAATTCTTTTGGGTCAGGGGCTGTTGCTGCCGGCTGCACATCAACCACAGGAAGGCCGAACCGCTTGAGTTGATCGACCACGCCGCCACCAACCCCGGGGCCGTCCACGCAAATGGCAACAATCCCTGATTGGTCTAGGTATAAGCTGCGAGCCTTATCAGCCACTTCCGTTGTATCCAGCCCGCGATATGCGTGCATATAGTGGATTTTTGGCCCCTGCCTGAGCGTTATCACTGACTGATCGCTACCAAAGCGCGCGACATCAACCCCGAGTATTAATGGGTAATGCGCATACGTTGGTGGCGACAGATCTCTTTCCTGCGCCTCTCGAACAACATCTTCGCCAATAAACTGCGAATCACTGATGCGCGGGAACTCGCCTCGAACCCTGACTCGGAAAAAGTCGCTGTCCTCGCCGTAATCTTCCGCCCACTCGTTGATTTTCTTTTTGTCGGTCATGCGGGCCGTGCGGCTATCAACTTGCCTGTTATTCCAGCGGTGCCGATGCTTTCTAAAGCACTCGCGAAATCGCCCGGTATTTCTTGTCGGGTTGCCAAAAACAAGCCACATCGCGCCGGGCGTGGTCATCGCCCCTTCGGAGACTTCCCAGATGACGTCAGGTATGCCGGACGCCTCGTCGTAAATGACCAGTACGTGCTTGGCGTGCTGACCTGCAAACGCTTCAGAGTTGTGCTCGCTGTTTGGAACCGCAGCTGTGAACCAGGTTTCAGGGTGCTGAATGTGAAAGAATTTTGTTGCGGTCCACTGAAACCAGTGCTTGTTGATAGCGCGCTTGTGCCACACCGAAAGCTCTCGCCAGGTTTTCGTGGACAGCTGGCTTGACGTGTTTGCGGTTATGATCCCGTTCAAATGCGGGCGCGTGCTCATCGCCCATATTATTACCATCGCCGTTAATGCGCTTTTCCCGATGCCATGACCAGACGCGGTCGCATCCTGAATGCTCGCATCTGGATTCTCGGCAAATTCGTCAGCTATGCCGTCCAATAGGTCTCGCTGCCACTCGTCAGGCCCGTCCGGGAAGTCCTCAAGCGGGCCTGGCTCGCCCCATGGAAACGCATACAGCACAAAACCCAGGGGATCGAATACAAACTGAGCGATGTCTTCCGCAAGCTGCCGCTCGAACCCATCCATTACTTGTCCCTTTTGCGCTCCGCCAACCTTTTTCTGGCCGCATCCAGGACTTCGGCGTGATCAACTTTGACGTTAACGGTGTTTTCAAACGCCTTGACGTTGACGTGACGCCCCAGCATTTCCAGGTTCTTCGCCTTGTCCGGCAGCTTGAGCTTGCGGATCACGGTCAATGCGTCGTCCGCACCCTGAATTTCATGCAAATCCAGACCGCTGATACTGGTGCGCCACACCTTTGGCCAGTCTCGAATGGGCTTAATGTTGCCGGCGTCGTCCATGATGTCCGCCACGTCCATTTCATCAATGGACTTCAGTCGCTTGAGCATCCAGTCGGCGTCAATCTTGAATTGCTTTTCTGCGCGCTCTGAGGCGGCTTGCTGAAGCTCTTCTACCCTTAGTGCCACCTTAGTGTCGCGCAGCAACTTTGACGCATTCACATAAATGGTGTTCGGCTGCATGCCGTCAGTCTTGTAGGCGTGGCGATACGCATCCGCCGGTTTCGCGTGCAGCACGTAGTGCTGAGCAAACGCCTCTTGTTTGGGTGACTTCAGCTTTGGCATTCGTTACTTCTTCCCCATGCCCTTGAGCATGTTCTTCTTGTCCGCGCTGCGGGCGGTGGAATATCCCAAGTACCCGGCACCGAAAAGCCACCACATTTCCTCGGGGATGGCTGATAGCCAGGCCTTCATGCCCTCGCTGATTGCGACAGCGGTATCCGGGTTTACGGCATGCACAATGCCCATGGGGATGGCGGCCAGGATCATGGCGTACATGACGTACATGAAGCTCGGGCGGGCGCGACTGGTCCAGGGGTCGTCACTCTTTGCCTCGGTGACAATCGCGTTCATGCGGGTTTCGAGCTCTTTGAACTCGCCGCGCTGCTGCATCTCGATCAGCTGGGCCTTGGCTTTGGCCGCTTCGGCGGGGTCCGGCCAGATCTTGTCGATGACCTTGCCACCAATATCGAGAATGCCGTCAATGACAGGAACGTTCATGAGAACACCTTCAGTTTGATGGCCAGGCTGATAATGGCGACGGCGCCAAGAATCAGTGAGCCAAAGACCGTAAGCACTTTCCAGCCCCCGGCCACGCTGCCCTTGCTGGTCAGGAGCTGATTTTTGATTTCGTCAATCTCTCGGGCATGGCGCCGGCACTCGGTCAGTCCGGGCTGATCAGACTCCAGGGCGCGAATCCGGTCTTCGTGATCGTCCAGATTTCGCCCGATACGCTTCATCGCGTCTTCGTGCTGAGCGTGGCGCTCTTCAGAGCGAGCCATGGTCTTGCCCATGTCTGCCGCCGCGTCAGCCACTTTCACGGTTGCCGTGCGCAGCTCGTGCAAATCCTGCCGAGTTTCTTCGCGGTGCTCCTTAAGAGCCTGTAAGATCAGATCCGTATCACTCATGCCGCTACGGGTACTCCATGTGATAGCCGGTGATCACCAAGTCCCATGAGTCCACCCCCTCCAGCGAGCGCATGAGCTTACGGAAACTGGCGCGGGAGTCGGTCACCGCATTGCGGCCACCAAGCACAGCGTAATCGCGACCAATGCCGATGCAGCCCTCTACGTCCTCCGGCCAGTTGGCAACATGCAGCATGATGTACTCACGCTCCGGCACATTGGTGACTTCCCAGCCCTCGGCAAACTCGCCGCCACTGGTGCGGTCAACCACCGGAGACACGCGCTTTTGTAGCTCGTACACGCCGTCGGGAATGCAGCTCTCGAACGGCTTGTTGCTCAGCCAGGGGCGCTCAACGGTGTAGAGTTTTTCGCCATCGGGTAGCGTTAGGCGGCCAAACACGCCGTCGGGCGCGTAGGCGAAGCGCTCAAGGTGGATAGAAGGCATGGGATTACCGGAAAGAAGTCATGTTTCGGGCACAAAAAAACCGCCAGCTCCAAGCGGAGGGCGGTTGTTCTGAGCGAGTTTTCGCTTATATATGGAAGTGTACTCTGTAATAACGGTTTGTCAAAGCCTTGGCGTTATGTGCATCACCTTTGAGAGCGGAGCTTGTCGCGAAGCTCAAAGAGAAACCTGTAATATCCTCTCTTTGAGTCGGTCGCCCCGACCTGCTCATCCAGCCATCTCATAACGTCTATTCGATTTTTGGCGCCGAGCCCTTCAACATCTTCGATGACTTCGGCCCTAGAAAACCAGCTGTGAATGCCGTAAACCTCGTCTTCGGTATCATATTTTAGGCGGCACTCTTCGCCAAGCCCTTCCAGGTCGCCAGTTCCTGAACCACTCAATATCTCAAACACCAATGCAGCCAATTCCGGCATTTGGCTTGCGTCAAAATAACCTATAAAGCCATCCTCGGTCTGCAGCTGAATGCCTGCGCTACTGTCAATTACTACGTCAAAATTAATCACGGCGCTTTCCTTTCTGCGTTGCTTTGGTTGTATAGGTGGGGGCACTTTTGTCAATTTTTGATTGCCAAATTATACGCAATGCTCATAGCCGTAAAGACTGAGCCCTACAACGCTACGCCGCCCGTGCCAATGATAATCTCGCCTCCAGCGACTGATACCCCCTCAGTACCAACTGGCGAAACGCCGGCACACTGCAGTCCATCTGTTGGGCGCAGGCCCGATCATCCCAGGTAATTTCTACGCGGTCTTTCGGGCGAAAAGGGTCAACCGCCACCTTGGTCCGGCCCCGGTATGCCCGGTCATAGCAAACGGCTACTGCCTGGCGCTCGCTCAAGTCATCCATAATCAAGCAAGCCGCCTTGTGGGCATCTGTCCAGTCTCGCAGCCACTTGGATTGCTCGTACACCTTGCTGAAACCGCTGAACCCGGACGACTGGGGCAGCTCGCCCCGGAAATCCACCAGCTTGCCAATCAGCCCGCACCCTTCCCAGCCGGCGTCCTGATCCCGGGAAAGCAGTACGTCCAGAAACAGATCGACCACCTGCTCCGCTTGCTGCCTTGCGATTTTGCCTGCTTCGGTTCGCTTCTGGTTCGCCATTTACGCCTTCCTCATCCGGTTAAGTTCTGCCCTGATTTCGGTCTCGTCGTCCTGCTCTTTCAGCCAATCTTCCACCTGCTCCCGGCTCATCCGCTTTGCCCGATACTCGCCCCACACACTCCGGGCTTTGGTGGTTGCCGGGATGAGATCGAAGCCCTCAAACCTCGCCCCGAACCGATCCCGGCAACTGGCGGCCGCCTCGTCTATCGTTGAGCCGGTGAGCATCGTTGCGCGCCGGCCGTTTACGATTGCCTGGAGCTGGATCAATGGCCGTACTCCATATCAATCTCACCAATAAACATCAGGCAACAAACGGCATGGGCCGCGTGCCGTAATCCGCTCTCGGGATCTATCTCTTCGCCCTGCTGGATCGCATTAATATGGCGCTTGGCCGCTGCAATGTAGCGCTGCTGCAGGTCGGGCACTTGGCGCCAGTTATTCGCCGAATACTTCTCAGCACCGAACGTCAGCACCCGGGCCACCTCCATTTCCATCAGCGGCGGTATTAGATCCATCCGGGGCTTGGCGCTGTCGTGCTTTTGGCCGGGTTCCGGGTAGTGGTCGCCGGTTGCGCCGTTGAGAGCTACTGTGTTGATTCGCTCTTCTGGCCATGGTTCAGGCTCGCCTCCTAACGCTTTTCGTGCGTCCCGCCACTGCTGCTTGGTGTAGGTCTTTTCCGGGGAGTTCGCTGCAACCAATGAATCTGGATGGCAGTAGGCGGGGCGCTTTTCTCCTTCCAAAAAAATCAAGGATTCGCCGTTTCCGTCAATGAAAGCCGGGCTTGGGTTCCACTCGCTCTCATTCTCAGCCAGCCAGCGCAGATCCTCTGGTATCAGTGTTTGTTTTGCTTCGCTCATGCCGCTTCCTTCCTCATTTCCCGGACCTTGGCCCGGTAATGGGCCTTGATCTGCTTGATGTCTTCGATGGTGTACTTCTTGGGCTCGTGCGGGCCTTCCAGCCACTCCAGCGCCTCATCACCTATCCGATCCCGTAGGCGGATCCGGTATTCAACGACGTTTCCGGACCGATCACGGTTGCACCGCTTGCACTGCTTGTGGGCGTTAAGGGGCTCAAATCGCAGTTCAGGATTGGCCCCGACTGACCGGTAATGACCGCAATCCCACACGCCGCCTCGCGGATCCCCGCCGGGGCTGAAAACGCCGCATGAGATGCACGGTTGATCGCGGTCACGCTCACGTATAAACGCGTTAAATGCACTTTGGGCCTCCTTGAGGTGATCGCCCCTGGATTTTAGTCGCTCCTTCTGCTTGCGGATCCACTGGCGCTGTTCTCTGGCTTTCTGCCTCACCTTCTTCTCAGCGGCCTTCTTGCCAAGCTCCAAGGCGCACGAGGGAGAGCAGGCAACGGTCATCGAATTCATGGGTCTGAACTCGGCTCCACATTGACGGCATTTCCTAAGCCTCACCTTCCCCATAGCTCCTCCTCAGCCTGCATGCGATGAGCGATCGCTGTATCCAAATCCTTGAATGTCCCGACCCACACCGCTTTTCCGTTTACATGTATCCTTACTGCCCAATTTCCGTTTCTAACTTTGGTAACACCGACAACCCCGGAGCCCCAGCTTTTTGTTTTGCAGCGACTGCGCGCCTGCTGCTCTTTCGTGGCCCATCGGCAATTGCTTGGCTCATAGTTCCCTTCGGGGTCCTTGCGATCAATTGAGTGCTGGGCAGATGGTCGCTCGCCCATATCCTCGAGGAATGATTCAAAGCTACGCCTCCAACGTTCGCACATTGTTATTCCCCTTCCGCCGTAACGCTCGTAGCGGGACTGAGAGGGGTAAAAGCATCTATCAATTATCCCCCTCCAGATCTTGTACTCTGGCGTTGCGGTTTTGCCGTGAGTCTTGTTCCTCTCCGCCGTCCTTTTGCGACTAAGACACCCGCAGGACTTCGTTTGCCCGCTGACAAGGTGCCACCTGTAAATGGTCTTTTCTGTTCCGCAATCACAGCGGCAAGGGACTCGAGACCTTCCGTTCTCTCGGAACTGGGGGCCGACGACAGAAAGCAGACCGTACCTCTGGCCAATGGCAACATCCGTCTTCATTCACTCACCCCGCCAATATCCGAAGGATTGAAGGCCGGCGTCCGGTACGGCCGCTCCTGCTGGCTCTCGACCTCCTGCACCTGGCCGCCATTGGCCAGAAAGTCGCGCGTCAGCAATTCGATTTCTGCGCTGTGCCGCTTTTTGTCTTGCTTGCGGGTCTGGCCGGTGCCGATGTTGATCTCCTGATTCATGCTGCTTTTGCCTCCCTCATTTCGTCGTAAATCGCCAGGGCCTTTTCGCTCCACTGCACCCCGTACTCGGCGCCAACGCTGAACAGAAATTCGATGAATGCGGACGCTTCGGACTTGCGGAATTTCTTGGTGGATGGCCGCACGTACACCGGCTCCTGAGTTTTCCAGTCCCAAACCTTTTCCCCGGGGTTGGCCAGGGGCTCGCCGGCCTGCTCCATCTCAATGGCGAACTGGTTAACCAGAACCGCTTTCACCCCTTCCTCCGAATAGCCCCGGAAACACTGCTGGCGAATATCGTGGATCATGGCGTGATATCGGGCTTCCTGATCCCGGCTTTTGCCCGGGCGGGTCAGCACCCACTCAACCGGGCCGGACTGCAGAGCCTTGGCGGTCATTTCCTGAGCCCACGTTAAAGCCATGGCAGCTTGCTCGGGGGTTTCGATGCGCTTTGAGATCTGCTTGCGCTGAGTCATGCGGAACCCCGCAGCACTTTGTGAGCCCAAATCCACACAGCCACCGGCCACGCAACAAGCATCAGCAGAAAGCCAATAAGTCTCGGGTTCGTGTACCGGCGAGCACCTCTGACGACATAAAGATTTGTGACTACTGCGATAAGTGCCGCCGCGCCAATCATCATCCAGACAGCGACAAACTGGGGCGTCGGGATTGGGAGCGGAAAGCTGACTTCTATCCAGTTGATCACGCAGCACCTCCCGGCTCCGGACAATAACCCCCGCTCGTCGTCTCCCACCGCTCGCCATACAGCGACTTGCACACCCGGCCCATGTCGGCCAGGTCGTACAGGGCGTGGCGGCAGTCGTTTTCCTTGGCGTTCAAGCGGTCGGCCAGCTCGGTGCTGGTCAGGGGTTCGCGGCGGAGTTCGCGCAGGATTCGGCGGTTTAGAATTTCGTTTTGCATCATGCATCCCTCCACTCACAGCCCTCACAGGCCGGATCTGTATCGCTCCAGGTATGCCCGCACGGCACTGGCTTCCACTCGGTCTGGTGGCTCACCATCCGGCGGGTGCCGTCTTCGTTCCAGCCGTCCTGGATCTCATAGGGCTTTGACTCATGCCGGGGCCTGGGGCTGTTGTGGCAGCCGTGACGGTGGGCCGGGTCTTTGTGGATGATGTGGTTCATGGTGTGGGTGGGTTGGTAGGTCATTTGGCGGCCTCCCTGTACAAATCCCGAACCTTCTCAACGCACTCATCAAAGAATTGATCCCACCGAGGGTCTGGGTACGGGGCCACCGGGCCTACACAGGTGCCCAGCGGGCAGCCCTTGCAGCCTGGGTGTTTTTGGCAGTGGTCGATTACGTCTTGGGGGATGCGAGTCATGCTGCACCTCGCTTACGCGCTGTCAGCGGATTTACCCAGCCCATCATTTCCAGTTGGCGATTCAGGGCGAACTCGGTCACGCCGTGGATCTTCGCCACTTGGGCCTTGCTCCGGTACGGGGCTTTGGCCTCCAGCCGGTCTCGCTCCTTCACGCACTGGCGAAGCGTTCTGGCGTTCTCGCTGGTCAGGCCAGGGGTTTGCTGGCCATCCAATGCCTTGTGCAATGCCCTACGGCTGCACTCGAACTTTCGAGCCAGGCTGCGATCTGACAACTCGTATTGCTCGGCCTTGGTCTTGCAGCCCTCGATGTACTCACGGGCAGCCTGAAGTGTTTTTGTGCTCATGCTGCGCCTCCCTGCCGGTATGACTTCCAGTCAAAATCCAACGCCTTGCCGCCACCCTCTCTCAGACGGTCTACAACGCGCTCACCAACGCAATGCGGCAAGTCCTTCGCCTGAAGGTTCGAAATCAGCACTGTGGGCTTCTCAGACAGGTAGCGGGCGTTGATTGCCTCATAGGCGACCGCTTGTTCGAACTCGGTGAAGTTTTGAATGCCTACTTCGTCCAGAACGACGAGGCGAGGCCGGGCAAAATCGTCGTACACGTCCTGCTCTGAGTGTTTAGCGCTCTTGGAGAATGAGCCCTTCACCTCACGGACCAGCTCGGCAAACGTCCAGTAGGCGCAGAACTCACCAGTGGTGCGAATCGTTTGAGCTAGCAATGCGCACCCCAAGTGAGTCTTTCCGTTGCCGACCTTGCCCAGCATCAGCAGGCATCGGCCTTCGTGATCATTTCCGGAAACCAGTTCGGCGTAGCCCTGCAGCTTGGCCAAGTGCTTTTCAGCTTTTTGATTGACCGCCTGGAAGTTTTCAAACGTCTTGCCCATGAAGCGCAGCGGGATTCCAGACTTCTGCACAATGCGTTCTACGCGCTCCCGGTACATGGCCGCTTGACGCTCGCGCTCTTCAGTGCGGTTGCGCTCCGCTGCCGCTTCTGAAA
>Ga0114984_1000059_pt1 | contig 42053 bp, 63 predicted proteins | sample Shrwel1BS1Day1_FD_96987 | JGI IMG/M metagenome (GOLD analysis project Ga0114984, IMG submission 96987) | Subsurface microbial communities from deep shales in Ohio, USA - Utica-3 well 1 S-1-Day1 | ecosystem: Environmental > Aquatic > Deep subsurface > Shale gas/oil reservoir > Produced water/Flow...
TCCGTATAACCCGACTAGGCAGGTGTTGAGTCGTCGTATTGATAGAATGCGTCACTGTACTGCTTGGCGGTAACACTGCACCGCCCGCCTTGGTCTGGCTCGATTGCCTCAATGATTGAAGAATAGCCGACTTTGCTTGAAGAACAGAATACCATTCTTGGCGGCTCAATTGACCAGTCAAAGTCGTTTTCTATTGATGCAGTAGTAACAAGCAGCTGCGTGTCGTTTACGCGAACAGGCGTCAGAAGCGGGCTAACAGTGCCATCCTGATATTTGATCAGCACGCGGGGATTGTCGAAAGTCCAATCAAGATCCTCGCTGGAGGTTATCAGGGTCTTGCCGGCCCACTCTCCCGACTCAATATCCTCTGCTGACTCAATGATGCTACTGATTGTCTGATTGCCTGGTATGTCGTCCGTCATGACCACATGATCAAGCATGCGATAGGCCAGAGCGGATAACTCGGTTTCGGCCTTGTGCGTCAATCGCTGGTATTGGTACTTCATCAATCGCCGCATACCAATGCGCCACGCTCTAGTTCGATCCTGAACGCCGTCTAGCGTGTATGTCTCGATTTTCAGAGGGTCAATACCGGGCAGCCTGCACTCGACAATCTCAACGCCGAAAGTAACTGGATCAATGTACTTCACGTCAACGCCGCTGTAGTCGTCGGCGCTTGGAGATACGAAGCTAGTAACCAGCTCGGACGCTTGTTCGTGCGGCGTGATGGCGCCAGTAATCGGCTTAACCCCTTCACGAATGGCGGTTATTTTAGAGTCCTCAATGGAGAGAAACGACATACCGGCATTCATAACTGTCTGTAGCGCTTCCTTGGCTGTAATTTGTTTATCAAATGAGTAGTCGAAAGTCTCACCGCGCGGCGTCCAATACTCAGTCTGAAGTTCTGCCAATTCTTCTTCGTCATATGCCGCCTCATTAGTCGGCAGACTTTGGCATATGTGCTGAATAGCGCCAGATATAGAACGCGACTCGCCGTCCTCATATATGCGAGTGGCAACTAGACTGACCTGGCGATCAGACTGCGCAGAGAGTCGAGAGCCCGTGCGCACGGTCATAGCAATGCATGTTACGCCGGGATAAGAAGTTGGGCGCTGCTGTAGTCGACTCCTAAGCGCAAACCATTGGGCGTTATCCGATACGACACGATACCCGGCAGTATCAAGACGCCGCATCCTGCAAATAGGGCGCATAAGATAAGGCAGGACAATGCCCTCGCTAAACCCTATGCCATCTCGCGTGTTTGCAGTGTAGGTTTTGGAAACTTCAACCCACACACCTGTATTAACGTCGGCATAAGAAAATATGACGGTAATGCTTAGCGGATACTCGCCTCCCTTTTTAGCGGTAGACTGAAGACCGCCAGGGAAAAATATATCCCACTCAATACGATCAACGACTTCGCCCTCTGGGCATCCCATAAACGGGCCGATCCAGTTTTGTGAATCAACAACTGTAGATGTCAGCCTAAAATCAAGGATTGTCCGACTTAAAAACCCAGTCCATCCGGTGTCTATTGTTCCGTCACTTTTTATTCTGCTGACGGATACGGTAGTTGATGCTATTGAATTGACTTGGTATCTATTCTGTCTGTAGCCAATGGCGAGCCGCTGAATGCCGCTGGGTACGCCGGCAAATGGCGTCCCGGACGGATATTTGAGAGTGATCTTGGCTAGTTGCTCAGGTGTGCCGCCAGTTGATGCACTGCCGACTGCATATACCGGGCCGATGCCGAATATCGACACCGGAGCGCTGCTCATTGTTATCGGGGTGCCGTAGTACGGGCTGCTAGGTTCGACAATTTTCAGTCTTCCCGAGTTGTCCTGCGCAACAAGTCCCATGCCAGTTAGTTGTGAGGTTATCTCGGAAACCACGCCACTCATGTTCAGGTAGTTGGCGGTAAGCGAAAGAGAGCGGGTGACGCCGCGATACGTCAGATTCCACGCTATTGGCGTGCCACTAAAATCGTATGTCGTAGGCGCAGCGCTGGCCGTGACGCTAGAAGGCGAGCCGCCAGCGCCTGGAACTGGGGCGACATAGGGCGAATAGCTATCTACTACAAGGTCTAGACCTTCGTTCTCGTACGTCAGGGTTACCTGCATACCAACAAATGGCTGCAACTCCTGAAGCGGCCCGGCGATTATGCTATGGGTGCTGCTACTCGTTATGGTGAAATTATCTGGCGCAATTAGGTTTACAATTGTTCCCGCAATCCATGAATCGGGTATTTCTGCGGTTTCACCAACTGCCGTAATAGTATTGCCAGTTAAGGAAAGTGCGTCAGCATATACGGAAGTCGTAGAGTCTGGAGACTGTAAATCAAGACCAGCCGTGGCGCTTTTAGATGCTCCAACCTCTGGCGCTGCGTACCAGTTTTCAGAGCGTGGATCACCAGAAACATCAGCGCCCGGCTCATAGATCGTATATTCGACCTCGCTGCCAAATGCGCTAACTGGAGTTTCACCAATCCTGATTTGGCTGGGCGGAATGCTAAACCGACCAACTCCAACAACAAGGAACATGTTAGTCCGTGCATCACGACCACTGATAAATCGCGTCACTGGCTGTAAAGCATAGTCCGGGTAAATCTTTGCCCGTCCGCACACTTCGCGGATTGGTTCGTACAGCTTGACGCTGTTCGCCTTGGCCGGATTAAGCTCTAGCCGGTCGCCAGTTGCAGATGATGCGTTAGGCGTGTCTGTATTTAGAGCGATCAGGCTTACAACAGCAACAGCAACTACAGCGATAGTTGCAATGGCTACGATAGTTTCAAAGCCAAATGGAACCGGATAAATCCGCACGTCATCATTCGGGCCAATCTTGATTGACTCCCAATCTGACGGACTGATTGTTTTGCCATTTACATCAATGGAAATTGGCTGGATATCAGCGGATAGATCAACTGGATTGCCATCTTTGTCTTTGCTGATAGTTGCACGCAGCCAATCCGCGATTGTGATTTTAGAGCCGATAGTGTGGCTCTCTAGCGCCATACCGTTAAGTGATGGGTAGATATTAATCTCATGACGCGACGGATAAATGCGAATCATCGATAAAACTCCACGCGCACAAATCGGCGGATAAAACGGCGCACAGGAATGCAGGTGACTCCATGCTTAGGATTGCACTCCATTACACACAGGCCGGCAGGTGTATTGACGACAACGCCCACGTGGGTCATTAGGCTGGCCATATAGCAGCAGGCTACGGCACCTTCCTCCGGCTCGCATTTTTCGCGCGAACTAACGAACTCACGGCCCGCCTTGTCCAAGCCGTCATCGTCTTTTGTGACGCCATCCCATGACGGCCATTTATCAAGACCAAGATCCTCACGAACAGCAATAACAATGCCGTAGCAGTCGAGATTAGGCCAGGCTCTGCCACCTTTCTCCCACCTAACCTCGCGTACATATCGCGCCGTGTCGATCATGTAATGTATCTCAAGCCTGGGAACTGATTCAGATTGTACAGCCAGCGAGGCCATCCGGTATCGAGGATGTTCATATAACCTGCCGTCAAATCAGCCTGCATTGCAGACCACTGGCCGTTTTTAACTTCAAGTCGATACGGGCGCTCTGCTGGCGCGGAAAGATCGCTCTCAAGGTACTGTCGAAGTGTGGCGTACATTGGCAGCTTATTCGTTAGCGCTCGCTGAATCTCAGTGCTAACCAGCCCGCTGATATTGGAGAGGCTGAAGTTAAGATCTTGCGTGCCGTCCAGGTTTCTCGGCGGTAGCGCGGCGGCAAGCGCAAAAGGCTGAAAAGTCACAGTCTCGCCTGTCTCCAGCATTGCCTCCAGCGATTCAAAGTCGTGAACAAGGTAATGCGATACAGCATCAATGTCTCGATCTGCATCGCCAGCAATCTCAATCTGCATCGTGATAATGCGAACATCATCGCCGCCACTCACATAGAATCGATCAAGGATAGTCACGGCGCTGGCCACTCCTGATTAACGCCATAATCAAAAACATCCTTGAATGTCTGATATTGCGAATTTGGCCACTCTTGATTGACTGCGAGGTCGATGATGTCCATGTATCGCAAAGCCTCCGGATAATACATAGCCCACCCGCCACTGATAACAGGCCGACGATATAGGCGAACTGGAACGCTAAATGACCAGTATTTAGCGCCCATCAATGTCGGGCCTTCGTACATTTCCCTGAACTGGCACTTGTACGGAAAATATCCTTCCGGCGTTTTCAGATTGATTTCAAACCACAACTGCCCATCCTTGATAATTTCCTGAACCCACGCCATGAATGCTTGGGCCTGCAAGTCGTTAAAGTACGTCCACGTCAAATTCCCGTTGGTTGGCGTGCTGCGATAACGGCGGCGCTGAATTGTTCCGCCACCCTGCAAATCAGTGCTAATCAGCGGGCTGACAGGCTCGAACCCGTACCCATCCTGTACTGGCGGAGGAAGCCAGTCGGGAAACTGCGGCAGTTCTTCCATCAACCTTTCCTTCTGCTTACGCCATAACCGGCTTGGAGGCTCTTAGATACAGAGCCGCGGCCAGTGGCCAAATCATTCGATATCTGCTGGTATGCGAGTTTAGCACCATCGGCGGTTGCTTTTTCGATTCGCGCAATAGTTGATTTGTCGGGATCGCCATTAACGACAACTTGCGGCGCGATGGTAATAGGCTGGCTCATATCGCTGCCAGAACCATTCATGATGCCGCCGCTGGAGTTCAGCGGACGCCCGGAGCGGATCGCCTCAAGTGTCGGAACGCCAATGCGCGAAGTTGCAGCGGCATCGAACACATATTCACGGCCATGCACCACGCCTGCCACGTCAGACACGCCCATGTTGCCGGTGTATCCGCCGCCCTGGAATCCAGGCGTAACGCCTTTAATTGCAGCTGCCTGCGCAACCTGAGCTGCCGCCGCAGTGGCGCCAGCGATTGGCGCAAGAATCGGCCCGACCACGGGGATGCCAACGGTTGCCGCATATGCGTCAGAGTAAGACTTTGGCGCGTTCATCAATGCGGTGGCGACGGCAAACCCTTTTTGGATAGCAAACAGAGCCTGATATGCAGCTGATTGTTCGCCAACGAATGTTTGAGCAAGCCCAGCCAGGCTGCCAAACATCTGCTCGCCGCTTTGCAGCATGACCTGCTGTTTCGCCTGCTCGATCTGAGCGACACGATTAGCGCTAACCTGTGCAAGCTCGACTTCTAGGTCGGCATATTGCTGGCGCGTGACCAGTTGCAGTTCTAGCGCTTCACGCAAGCGCTCCTGCTGCTGCTCGTAGCGCTGCTGCTCTGCTAACGCCTCAGCCTCGTATCGCGCCATCTGGTTGTCAAACATGCCGCCTGACAGGGGATCTACCTTGCCCACAATCGAGGCCATTGGATCGTCGCCAAAGGCTTTCTTGCGGCGCTCAATCTCCCTGGCGGCGTCTTCCTCGGCTTTCTTCTGAGCCTCCAACCCTTCGACGGTGGCGATCAGCGAACGCGCGTATTCGAGCTGCGACTCGCTGGCACCTTTCATCGTCAGGTCATAGATTTTTACCTCGCCCGCCGTCATTCCCCAGACTTTTGCGGCGCGCTCTAGTGCTGATATTTCATTCTCAATAGCGCTTGCGTTCTTTTGCGCGGCCTTGGATATTTCGCTTGACGCATTAGCCGCTACGCGCGCTGTCTCGCCCAATGCGCCATTCATCTCCAGCGTCTGGCGTGTGCTTTCCTTGTACGCCCTGGCTGCGTCACGGGCGCCGTTCACGATGGCGTCACGCTCTTGCAGAATGGCTTCGATAGACTGCATTCGGGCATCGCCCAATGCGGCCATTTGAGAGCGCACGGCATTGAATGCATCGACTGCTGCGGACGGGCCATCAGGTAGCGCTTTTACAGCAGCAGCGAGCGCCTGAATGCCGTTTAGCTGGGCATCAATGAAGCTGGCAATCTCTACCGTCGCAATCTGAATTGCGGCGCGGATATTGGCCGGGATCTCGGAGAACGAAAATCCAATGCTTGATGCGTCCTCTTCGGTATTGCTGGTAAAGCCAGATATCAGGCGGTCAAGCTCGACAATGTCCCGGCCAATTGCCTGCAATGCGCCCTGCCATGCGAGCAATCCGGCGATCACGTCTTCACTGGTAGCCATCTCAAGCGCGGTATCGGATAGCTCGATGATCGCAGCGGCGAGAGCACCAGACGCGCCAGTCGCCTGATCCATTGTGCCGACGAATGCCGTCAGGTTATTTCCTACGCGGACGAAGGCATCGCCCATTGTGGCCGGCATTTCTGCGGCACGGTCGCGTACATCATCAAGTGATTTGACCACTGCATTGGCGATAACGTCGCTTGTGATCTTGCCCTCAGATGACATCTGGCGAAGGCCTGAGACTGTAGTTCCCAGCTCTCTAGCCAGTGCCTGCGCGACCTCGCCACCATTCGCCAGAACAGTCTCCAGGCCGTCCGCTTCGATTTTGCCGACCGCCATAGCCTTAGACAGCGCATTCTGTACCGATGCCGCACGTTCGCCACGGGTGGCGGTCAGCACAAGCATGTTGTTCAGCGATTCGGTGAAGTCTGCTGCTTCTGTTGCGCTTCTGCCCAGGTCACGGAATGTCGAGACGTTGCGAGAGTAAATCTCGGCAGTTTGCTCAAGTGGGGAATATGAGGCGTTGGCAATTTGTAGGAGGCGCTGCATCGATGCGCCTGCGGTATCCATGCTTCCGGTAGCGGCACCGACCCGGCTCTGCATGTCTGACCATGCGTCTGCGTAGTTTTTGATCGTGGTTATCGTGAACGCGCCAGCTATTAGCTTGCCGGCTCTAATGGCGATAGTAGCTAGAGAGTCAATAGATGGCGCTGCTGAATCCGCCGAGTCGGCTATCTCATCAATTGCATCAGTGGCTTCCGACGCTGAATCCGGAAAATCGCTGAATGCTGAAGATGCGGATTCAATCGCATCCGAAGCAGAGTTCGCAGACGATGAAGCCTCATCTATAGAGGATTTAGCTCTGTCTATTGCATCTTTAGCATTTGATGTTGCAAATTTTAAAGCGAAAGAGCTTTGCGCAAGATTGTTTATGGAAGAATTCGCGCTTAATGCTGACTGGCCAAGCTGATCGGTAGATTGCTTTCCTTGAGCTTGAGACGAGGCGAGCAGCATAACGGCCGATGCTGCAGCCTGGCTAGCTTGGGCATTCGCCATTATCCCCGATGATATGGACTTTATTGATGAATCTAGAGATCCAATTGCAGAAAGCAACGCCTTCTGCACCGAACTCAGTTGAGAAAATGCGGAAGATAGCCTATCACCAGACTTTTCAGCCTTTCCAGCTGAAGTAGTTAGATGATCAAGCGAGCTAGCCGCCTGCTCGATGTTGCTGGCTCCGTCGACCCGCAAACCTAAGGCGGCAACTTCCATGGGACTACCTCTTAATCATTTCGCGGGAGAATGTCTTACCCTCGCCGCTCTTGTGAGACAAATAAACGTCATCCATGGCGCGGATGATTTGCGAGAACAGGGACGGACTCATGCCCATCTCCTGATCTGCGTACTGCCGTATTGCTGATCCGGGAATTGGCCCCGGATTTACTCCCACCTGGCGCTCTGTTGATAACTCCCAAAACGCCGACCATAGGTGCCATTCGATATCGTGTAACTCTGGCGGAACTAGGCCGGCTGGGATCTCTTGGCCGAATCGCGTGTAGTCCTCAATGATTTTTTTCGCGTTCGGGTTATCAATCGCCCAGCGCAGGCGGGCTGTTAGTTTTTTGTGACTGTCTCGACGTAGCTATTAGCGTCTGCATCCAGTCGTTGCGCAGCAGTGGCCACCAAATCAGCGAATACTTCTCCGTTACGGGAGGTCAGCCATTGGCGTGCAATGTCACGATCAAAAGCGAACGGCTTGCCGTCTTTTTCCAAGCCGCGCCAGTCGATCAGTGCCACGTCTGCGAACACTTCGCGCACCATCTGCGTAACTTGTTCCTGATCCAGCGGGACGCCCTTGGATGCCTTGCGTGCGGCCTCCATCTTGGCGCCAATGGTCTTCCGGTATGCAGCAGAGGTAGTGCCCAGCACCTTAACCTCTACGCCCGGAGCGCCTGGCAGATTGCCGACCCATGCGCCACTCTCAATAGCGTTCACGGCATCGTCAGTCAGAATCAGTTGGTTGATATCCATTGGTTGTATCTCCAGCCCCATAGCCTCAAAGCGAGGCCAGCGGCGAGGCTAGGCCGCTGACCTCTTACCCTCGAATGAGGGATTCGGTTAAATCTCTACGATGTTGGAATCAATCCCAATCGACCAAGTGCGCAGATGCGCGGCAGTAGCATCACCACCACTACGTGCGCCAGGCAGAGCCATGCCGTAGAACATATCGGTATAGCCAGCAGGCGGGGCCGTAACGGTGTGAGTACCAGTACCCGCCGCAGCAGTGTCGATTGCCGCGCCACCAGCCGTTGCGCTCACCGAGAAGGCATCAGCAGTCAGGCCGGTGGCCGATACGTAATACACGGTGCCAGCGTTGAGGCCGGTCGGCAGCGCCCCAGTGGTGCTAAACACAACCGGCTGACCAGCCTGGAGGCCGTGGCCAGTCCAGCTAACAACGCCCGGAGTGCCGACGCTAATGGTCACGTCAGACTCAGGCGCGCAGTCGCCGCCCCAGACAATCTTGAACGCATACGGCTGGCAATCATCAATTGCTTGACGGAACAGAGTCTGGCCCGGATCAAGGTAGATCGGGATAAATTGCGACTCCATCGTGCCGGCATTTTTCACTGTCTTGAACTTGCGAACCCGGTTTTCGTTGATAAGCGACTGCTCACCAACTTCCTGAGTGTCGCCAATACTGCCAGCGCTCGCCCAGCCGCCAATCTCAGTCCAAACTTGGCCAGCAAAATCAGCAGCCGTGACGGTGCCTTTGCCTGTTACACGCGAGCCGATGTACAGCTTGCTTCCAGCCACTGGAAAAACTTGGGCCATGATATTTACTCCTGCGCCACGGGGGCGTCATCTTCTACCGGCGTGGCCGGAGTGGTTTTGCGCGACTTTGCCGGTTGCTTAGCAACTAACTCAGCCTCGCCTGTTTTCTCTTTGATGCCGACAAGTTCGGCAGCGCCTTTTGCCACATGGCCGAGTGCTTCGCCGATCTTCGCCTGAAACAATGCATCGCGTGCCATTTTAGCGCGTGCTGCGCAATCTTTGCACATATATCACCTCTATACTTTGCTGATCAGCGTGTAACCCGATTCAAATGCCTTTGCCGGTGAGTAGCTGCTGTAACCGTCGGCATAAACAACATAGTAACCACCGACCTCCGGCTTTCTTGAAAAATACCAGTCTACACTGACGACAACTGGTGAATATCTTCCATCCTCAAAGTAGATTGTCGCAAATTCATCGTTTGATTTTGCCTCTTCAATACGTGAAATTTTTAGCGCCCACACTTGCTTGTGGCATTCGTATTTAGGCATTTGAATCTGAGAATCGGTCATGATTACCTCCTAGTTAGGCAAATGTTTGCCACGGAATGCGTACGGGAACAGTCCAGTAGCCGTTCTCTTCATACCCTTCGACAACTTGCGGATATGATGGCACGGATACGCACACATTACCGTATCGCATCTTTGTTTCATCGTTGAAATGGTCGGAAATGGTGCCGGCAATTTGATCGTATACCGAAACATCCTGGCCGAGCGGATGAACTAGCGTGACAATGATAAAGCCGGTGCGCTGGTAGGGCTTGCCATCACCCACAAACATACGCGACGGCGTGGCAGTTACGCGACCAATGCGCAGATAGGGCAATAGTGACGTGCCGCTTTTTGGCGGCGTGAATACTTGTCCCGGATATGCCTTCTGATATGACGGCAGCAGCGTATCAATGCGCGACTTGATGGCCAGCCATATGCTTGTTTCGATGTTAGCTGCCATTGTTTCGGCTCTCGACTGAGGTCTGTAGTTCGCGGGCAGCTTTGGCGACCAAGTTCGGCCACTCTGCAATAGCGCCAGATACGAAGTGATATCCCTGCTGATTATATACCCGGCCTAGTGAGTCGGCACCGACATATCCCATCTCTAATCGTCTGGCGTAATTCGCCTGATAGCCGAGCCATATGGGCTGATCAAGTTTCAGCATGGCAGTGACTATGCCAACGTCAGAGCCGCTGAATTGCGCGTCTGATGTTTTCGGCATGCCCTGAGTTGATGCCAGCAGAGAGCGCGCAAGGTTCCCGGTATCTACTGGCACGCGCCCGCCATTGGGGATGGTGGTGGTCATCTCTACGGCCAGCAGGTCGATAGCACGATTGCGCACAGCTTCAAGGCGCTGGGGCGTCTGTTTAGCCCACGCTGACACTGTTGCCGCGAACGATTTAGCCATTACGTTAGCCCCACTGATCTGTCCAGCGAATAGTTGCAGGTGCAGCCGCAGCGTATGTTGTTCTTCGCCCCGCCAGCAGGATCATGCGGGTATTGCATCACTGAGCCGTCAGACAGCACAAACGGCGTATTTAGTCCGCGCACGCTCTGGCGATTCATCTCGATGTGAGTTATTCGGGCATCGCCACCGGGGCCGCGACTATGTTGCCAGACCTTTACCACAGCGCTGGCGTCCAGCCCCTGAGACTCAGCCGCCTGCTGCCAAGCCTCGTCTTTTGATCCCATGACTGCCGCTCCGACCTCAGTCTGGCTAACCGTCTCAGCCCTAGCCTGCAACAGCGCGTTGCGATACTGTCTTATGCTGATATCTATGGCATCGTCAGGAACGGCTGTGCCTGCGTTGTAGGCTGCGATAATGCGCTTCTCAGTCGCCGGATTGACCTTGTATCGCATGGCCAGCTTGCCGTCACGCCCTTCGATCACCAGCGACTGCACGCCCTCTGGCGTCCGCATACCCAGCGAGACCTGCTGTAGTCGGTAGGCGCGCGGATTGTCCAATCCAAGTACCCCGCCTTGCCTCGTTCCGTTCGTAACCCTGCCACCAAGCTCGATGGCGATAGTGCGCGGGCCTTCACCTCGGGCATAGCCTGCGCCGATGACGCCGCGTGCCACTTCGATCTGCTCATTCGTGAACCCCACCACCTTCTCAGCAACGTTCTGCCTGATCCATCGTTCGGCCCTTGGGTTAGCCATGTCGAACCGGACGCCTACCGGAGCAATGCCGACCATCTGAATCTGCGCCATCGTCGAGGCACCAGCGCGGGCATAGGCTGCCGTCATGGCAGACGAATACTCAGCCCATGCCGCTGCGTTGATGTTCAGTGCCGCCACCGCGCCGTCAATGTCGCCTGCCTCCAGCCGTTGCAGCAGGAGAGGCCAGTTGACTCCGGCCTGGAGATCGACGACAGAGGCCATGAACGCCCGCTTAATCTCAGGCTCAAGCGTGCTGATCAACTGAGCAAACAGCCTGGCCTGGGATTTAGTGGCGACGTTGACGGCCATGATCTATCCGCGAATCAGAAATTTTACTGCCGAAGTCACCCCCGCTGCGGGGATCTTTTCAACCGCGATGACGTGAACAGGCACGCCATCGATTGAAAGTGTATCACCTGCCTGATATTGCATGACCGGGGGCGCGCAAATGACCTGCTTATCACTGGCCAGGATAACCGCGCCACCTACCTCAGTGCCGACTAGGCGGGAATCTACGCCACGCGCTGCGCCTTTTAGCGTCTCAGTCGTCACGGTAGGCGTCACTGGTTCCCATGGGGCATTTGGATTTGGCGTGCCGGGAGTCGAACGGGCAAGGATGATAACGCCCTGGCCGTACTTATCGGGCGCCAGCAGTCGAGCGGCTAGCGCTGCGCCACGGTCGTAGATGCTGCTCATGCGCGACATACCGCAAAGTTGGCCTGCCCCATCTGGCCGGCAGTCAAATACGGGCTGATCAATGCGGCAAGCTGGGGGTAGAGCGGCGTAGATGGCCCGCTATCGCTGTAGGACACGGACACAGCGCCGAATACAGTCTCTTGCGTTACGCGAGGCGTGATAGCAGCCAACGGATCGCCGCCAGCCTGATAGATCATCGCGCAAACCATCTGCGCCTGCTTGATCTGGTCAGGCACCGGATCAGGCACGGTAATCGGCTGGATTTGCAGCCAGTCGAGCGCCTTGGTCAGCAGGACAGGCTCCTGCTGAGCGGTAATAACAACGCCACGCGCTGCGGCATAGGCGATTAGCTCGCCGGTATCTACATAGCCAATCATGCGTCCTCCATACAAAAGCCCCTTATTCGGGGCTTTCGGTTTTCTTGCGCGACTGCTTTTCAGGCGTGGCGTGTGGATTCTTGGACAGTTGCTCAATCAGTGCGGCGTCATCGGTTTCAATAACGCCGCCTACCGACTGAATCAACTGCCCCTGAATGATCACGCTGTAACCTTCAGGGACAGTGAATCGCATATCAACCCCCTATCAGGTCAGGCCGTACAGGCGGCCCATGTGGGTCTTGCTCTGGCGGACTTCCATAGCGAAGTCACCAATGACGCGAGTGCGCTGGCCGTCCTGGCCGTTCTGGGTAGCATCAACAGTGCGCCATGCGCCAGAAGCCTCGGCATTGTTGGCAGCCATCGGCACCACGCTAACCATCGAGCTGTCGAAGATCACCAGCTCAGAGTCGGCCAGGTTGGTGTCTACCACGATACGGTTGACGTTGCCAACCAGCGGCAGGTCAGACGGCAGGGTCAGCAGCGAACCCTCGTCGGCAGTCCACTCACCCAGGCGGCTAGAGCTGTAGTTGGCCGATACCAGCGCGGACAGTACGCGAGCCTGCTTGATGCCGACAGCGATGGTGTTAGCAGTACCGCCACGGCTCACGATCTCTGCGTTGATCACGTTGATCTTGTCGAGGTCAAGAGCGCCAGCGCCATCGGTGTTGATTGCGCCAGCCTGATCAAGATAGAAACGCAGACCGCCAGTGTAGGTCACGGTCTTACCGCCGATGGTGGCAGTAGCGCGACGGCCACGGACAAGCGCGCGATCCATCTGGATGGTCAGTTGACGAATGCGCTCACTGATCTGGAAGGCCAGATCGTTGGTGCCGCCGAACTGGATGGTTGCCAGCGCGCGGCGCGAGAACTCAACAGCGGTGTCCATTGTCTGGAAGAAGTTCTCTACCGGGTCAGGCTGGAAGATGCCATCGTTCTCGGCCAGGGAGTTTTCCTCACGACCTACCGAGTCGATAGTCAGCACAGCGCCAGACGGCAGGGCAGCGGCAGTAGTGCCACCAAAGCCACGGGTTACGGTCAGGTCGTTGCCGGATACGGCAGTCACCAGCATTACCTCGTTACCAGTCGAGGCCGAAACGGTCATACCGGCGCGGAACTTGCCGCCATCGGCAACCGGGACGGTGGTGGCAATGTCAGTCAGTGCGGCAGTAAGCGCGGAACTGGTAGCGTCGATACGGAAGTCTAGCCAGCCCATCTTATAGCCGTCATAGGCTTGGCGCGGGCCACCCATGCTGACAACTTGCAGGATACCGGTGCGGTTGGAGCGCGCGATTTCGAACGCTTCGTTGATTACTTTGTCATTCAGCAACGCTGAAAGATCAGGGGACAATACAGGCATTTGGTGTACCTCTAGGATTGTTGATTAAGCATTGCAGTAACGTAGCCGGCGAGGTCGCCGCGCTTCTTGGCTTCTTCAGCCGCTGCGTTAGTTTTTTCAGAGGCACCGCCCCCACGATTTCCACCAGTGGCACCGCCACCAGTTGCGCCCGATCCTTTGACCAGTCGCGGGTATTTCTCTGCAAGCATTTCGATTACTTTCTCTTTTGGAACCGAAACGCCGCCTACTTGATATTCTATGCCGTTTTCAGTATATACGGCAAACTTTTGAACTTGTTCTGTCAATAGCTCAAGGCTGGAATCATCGACAGCAATTGAACTTGCAATCTTTACCGACTCGGCGCTGATTTCTTTTTGCTGCACCGCTTGGCGTTCTTTACGCCGACTGTCGCGCTCTTCCTCAAGTTCTCGCTGAATGCGTGCGGCTTTTTCTGCTTCAGTTTCCCATAGCTTCTGGAACTCGCCAGACTTCTTAAGCGCTTCCTGCTCTGCTGCGGCCTGAGCCTCTTCCAGCTCTTTAGCGCGCTGCTTTGCGGTCTTTGTTTCACCTAGCAAAGTCTCCTGATGCTTTTTCAGGCGCTCCAGTTCGTCCGCCATCGCCTTTACTTGCTCAGGCGTATATTGCGGCGCTTGCGTTTGTTCGGTGGTGGTAACTTCTTCGGTCATTACAGTCTCCCGGCAGCACTGCCGCCATTGTTAAGACCGGCAACTTGCCGATCATTTGTTTCCGGTAATACATAGTCGGCCAGGATAGTGTCCTGAGCGTCCTGCAAAATCAATTCGTTATCACGGTCGTCACGCAGCTTGATAGATCCAGCGCGGATCATCTCTAGCGCATCGAGCGGGCCATATAGTGTACCAACGCCAGCCAATACTACCTGGAGGTCTTGGGCGGTAATTGCAGTTTCCCAGAACTCACGGGAGAGCTGATATTCAACCACATCAGGATCAGCGCCAACGAAACGGCACATATCCTCTAGCGCGGCCTCAATACCTTCGCTGACGTTGCCGACCACGTTGTCTAGCGTGCTGGCCTCTGCGCTGGCATTCAGGCGTGCGGCCTCGGCAGTCTCAGCCTGGCCACCTCGCTGCACCAGGCGAGCACCAATGGCGACCATCTGCTGCTCTTTGTGCCTCATCAGCTCAAACGACAGGCTAGTAGCCTCAGCCTGGACTAGATCCATGCTGCCGCCCTTCGTCACCACGCCGGCACGACTGCCGATTTGGATGCCGTTCGGGTTTAGCTGCTGCCATTCCGCTGTATCGGTCTCGCCGATGTTCAAGTGTACGGTCGGCTGGCCGCTGATAAAGCTGCTTTCCTCAAGGTCGGCAGTGTTGCGGTAGTGACTGATATTCAGCACTGCCATGTCATACAACGGCGGCATATCCGGCTCAGGCAGGTTGTTCACTGCGCCGATGATGTGCAGCGGGATGCGATCAAACGGCACGCCGCCAGCCATTTTCGGCACGTACTCCTCAGCGAGAACGCCGCCAGTTTGATCATGCAGCGCCTGGGTATAAACACCATCACGCAGTCGCAGAACCCGGTAAATCGTCTTTGTCTCTAGCGCAAATTCGTCATCGCCAGATTCTACGACTTCAGCCAGCACTGCCATAGTCAAGCGCTTGCGGCCATTAACCCCTTGGAATCGCCAGTTAATCAGCGACTCAGCAGGATAGGCGGCAATAGTTGGGCGAAGACCTAGTGCGCGCTCAGACTCGCTATCTAGCCCCTCTGGAGCGCTGGGGAAGTCCACTAGAAGCGCATAGCGGCCCGTGGTCAGTTCGTCGCCTACGATCTCCTTAGCCATCTGTTCGAGGGATTGGCCGGAGCCGTCGATATTCTCTAGGAACCCTTCAATCTGCGACGGCACTACGACTCTCGGCGGCTTGCGGAATACCATCCCGGTTAGCGCCTCTTTAGTGCGCCCTGTCACGCCCATGAAGTATGCACGCGCCAGGTATTGCGCATATCGCTCGGTGTCATTTTGCGCAAAAGTTGACGGCAGATACAAAACGCCGCCTCGTTTAATTGCACGCTGGCCAGCCACAGCATCACGGCACTCGCGCCATACTGGCAACATATCTGCGTATAGCGGGTGGACTGTGGAGACTGGCATTTTTGAACCTCTTGCAATAATGCCGCGATTATGGCACCGGATAACTTAGAAGGCAAAGCCGACCTTGATTGGTGGCAACTTGCGCATAGCCATTACCGGCTCAAGGGCATATCTGAGCGCATCAATGTAGTGGTTATTGTCGTCGCGCAATACAGGGAGAATATCACCGCTCAGCCTGTCCACTTTGTAGCTGTAGTTTAGGAACTCATTGGCGGTAGCAGTGCATCGAGTATGAATGACTATTTCGTCAAACGACTTGATGTGTTCTACGCCATCCTCTACTGACCCCTTTCCTTTTGCGCACGGCTTAATGCGCGGGAGTCCGTTGCGCTTCAGGTAGCTGATAGATTCAGGTCTGGCATTATCAGCACGTATATCGTGATCAGCAGCGCCAGGCAGGTCACGCAGAACCATAGCGGCGGTATCGTCAATCTCAACGCCTACGCCGCCAGTCTCATGCTCTATGTACAGTCGATTGCCATGTATCCAGCATTTAACGCCTGCCGTTGGATCTTGCGCAAAGCCGAAGTCGAGGCCGTAGTAAGGGCCATTCCAGTCAGGCCCAGGCACAAAGTCATCTTGCCGCCACTTACCACCAAATACGGATGCCTTGCCGATCCGCAGGTATTGGCCTAGCCAGATGTGCGCATATGTCTCAGGGTCTAGCGTGCGCTGCTGATGCTGGCGCTGCTCTTCCAGCACGGACGGGAACCACGGGTTATCCGTGTAGTTCATTTCGACAATGCGGGAGCGTGGTGGGGTGATCTTTCGGAATCGCTGGTCTACCGGGCTGCCATCTTTGCGCGGGTTCCAGATAACCCATATCTCCGACTTCTCGGCGCGGATGGTCGGCTCAAGGTCGCGCCATGATGCTTCTGGCACGTCCTCAGCTTCCTCGACAATACATAGGTCAATCTGAGCTGTAGACTTGATAGAGCTGATGTTGTGGCGCAAGCCCTTGAACATGAACTCGGTCTGACGCTCACGCCCTGGAACCTTGCCGCGCAGGTAGTCAATCCCCACGTCATAGGCAGCAGCAAGCCACGGCTCTGACGCGATGGCGTTCTTCAATTCGGCGTGGAATGACTCCTTGATAGAGTCCTGAAGCTCTCGGGTACATAGAATGCGCAGCGGCTCAACTACGCCCCAGATTGCCGCCATCTTGGCAAAGGTAAACGACTTACCTGAGCCGCGACCACCATGCGCCCCCCTATAACGCAAAGACCCGCGAGGCGGGCCGAATACACTTAACAGCTTGGGCGGTAGTTCAATCCTGGCTTGTGTCATTCGGCGCCGCCAGAATGATCTGCGTTGGAATCAGAGAACCATCGGTGCTGATATTGTCCTGCTGCACTTTGTCACTGTACCCATGGTTCGCCAACAACAGCTTAACAATGGTCGGGTTCAAGTCGCCTTTCAATCCGCCATTCAGACTAATGCGCTCTTGTAAATAGGCGATCTTCTCTAGCGTGACCAAAAATTCAGGGAACTTTTCCCAATTGGCCATGGTGCTACGGCTTAGTCCCAGCTCCAGCGCTAGGCCTGCACGGCTCGGAACAACATCACCGCACTCGATAAAGCCACCCTCTGCGTATGCGTCTGCACGCGCCTGGACTTCTTCGTTGTACTCACTAGGGCGACCGGCAGCCATACTCAGCCCATCCGATTCAATTGGCGATCAATGCGACGGCGCTCGATGCCATTGGAGAGTGCGCATAACATCCATACGCCAATCCACATGATACCGAACCCACCAAATACGATCAGGCATACCACCAGCAATAGCAGGTGCAGGATGTGAGATGTCTTGTACTCGCCGCGGCGGGCGATCAGTGCGTGCAATTTTCCGGTTTCCATAGCTGTCACTCAAGTAGTTGATAAAAGGTGCCGCTCTGTCGCCAGGTGCGCGGCTACACCCGCAAAAGGGAAACACTCTGTTAGAGCTTCACAGAGCCAAACCTCTGGCTGACCGCTTGACCCAGAGTCGCAGCAGCTTGGAGGACTGCTAGAGCGTTGTTCTGGAGCCTAATCCATCTAGTCGGCAGCGTGCCTCACCACTAGCGGATATTGCTTCCCTCGCTTGGTAGCGGGGCTGTAACTCACTGTACGCATGGCACATGAGCTGGAGCGAGAAGGGAGAATTGAACTCCCGTATCCAGGATGGAAGCCTGGCACATACGCCATTCTGTCATTCTCGCAAATCTTTAACTATTCGGCTGGTGACTGCTTGGGATTCGAACCCATAAGACTTACGCCTGCTTTCGGTGGCGCCACCTAATCGCCTGCCGCACCGCACCCACGGTCGCCCATGATCCCCATGAGACAAACCGCAATCACCATGCGAATAGTTGCCGGTCTTCCCCGGCTGCCACCGATCTTCGAGCTGTCGGCGCTTTGTGTGGCGGCCGGCGCTGATCCCGGCAATTGTCATGACCCGACTTCAGACTCTCCGCTAGGCAATGGAGGCCGTGGCTCAACTTGCTCTTTCGAGCGCCTGAATCCTGAAGCCGCATGACGCATTCACCACACATCCATTATACAGCGCTATTTAGTGGGGCGGGAGTGAAAACGCAAATCTGTTTCCACCTCTCCCGATGTAAAATACCATCCGTAATCAGGCTTATCTGATGTTGCCACCTCAAAACCGCCACCGTCCACCAACTCAAGAATTGTGACAAGCTCGCCGGCAAAGTCAAACCCTCCACAGGCTCCACATGCAAGCAAAATGTCGCCAACTTGCCATTCTTCCGGCGGCACTGATGCTGGCTCAGCTTTCGGCTTATCTTGCGCTTGTAGCTCCACCGCTTCCCGCTTGATCAGCTTAAACCCTTCGCCGGCAAGTTTCTGAATCAGACTTGCGCGCTCTTCCTCCAGCGCTTCGACGGCCCAGTCGATCTCGGTTACGCGGTCACGCCATTGCAGTGGGCCGTCATTCGGTGCCGTCACTTCTGGCGATTCGGTGCCTACCGACTCATTAACGCGATACGCCATCACGTCGAAATTACTTCCGGTGTGAAGCCAAGGAAGATTCTCTGAGAACTTACCCGTTACCACGTCACCAGAGCGTAGGCGCGCATCAACCAGTGTGCATACGTCGAACGGATTCTTGCGACCGCGATTGCGTACCCACTTCCGAGCACTGGCCTTTGGCTTGCTCAGCTTGGCTCGTTCGGCTTCCCACTGGGAGCGCGTGACGATGGCGGTGTCGTGATCTACTGCCAGTTCAAGCTCGGTATCGTACAGAGGGCAGCCATACGCCATCTCTACCGAGCTATCTACGACATACCACAGCCCGCTACCAAACCCAGTTGGGATTCCTTTTGATGTGGCAAAAACTTCTCCACTCGCCCACTGGAAATATGCCACAACTTCCTTAGGCCACTCTTTCAGCTCTACCGCCAGAATCTCGACCAGTTTCTTTCCTGATTGCTTTTTCATTTGCTCTCTCCAGATTCATGCGCCAGGCATTCCAGCGCAAATTGAACAGTGTAGGGCGCTACTCGATACAGCTTGTGATCTACGTCGCGCAGATAGTTGCGGAATCCAGGCCAGGTCATGCGCACCAGCCTAGATGCTTCCCTCCTGCTAATGCCCGCCTTATCCACCAGCGCCCGAAGATACTCAGGCGCTGGATTGTAGTTCTCCGGGTTAGGCCGCATCGCGCAGAACTTCGATGATGGTTTGACGGTCGGCCATGTTGGCATTGGCCAGAGCGTCTACAGCCTCCCACAGCGCAACCTGTGCAGGATCGTTGATCCTAAGCGCCTCGGTAGCGCGTGCGCTCAGTTCAGCGATAAGGGAGTCGCGTACAGCCATGCGAGCTTCGATAACTTCGATTTCTTTCTGAATTTCTACGTTCATTTTTGCTATCTCCATTTGCCTTTGCCGTTCTGGCTGGCTATGGGTCTATCCTATGGGTGACGACGTTACCCGTCAATGACCGTTCGTCGCCTTCAACTCTCGCGTCTTCGCCCGGTATTCCTTGGCAATCTGCTGCAATTCATCGACGGTATACCGGCGCGGCTCCTGATCAGCCTCCAGCGCCTCCACAGCCTCCAGTCCTATTCGCTTGATCAGGCCAATGCGATAGTCCACGGCATTCCCTGACAGGTAGCGGTTATCGTGCTTGTCCTGGGCGTGCGCGTTGCGTTCGTCGAACCTCAGATGCGGCGCGCTGCCTACACTGCGATAGTGACCACAGTCCACCGCATTGCCTGACCAGTCCAGCGGTCGCCCGCTCGATATGCACGTATGACCGGCTGCACGGTCACGCCAGCGGATGAACTCGTTGAAAGCCTTCTGAGCCTCGCGAAGATAGTCGCCACGGGTTTTCAGTCGCTGCTTGCGCTCCCTTGTCTGCTTGCGTTCTTCCTTGGCTAGCTGCGCCTCCCTGCGCTCTCTCGCCTGCCTGGCCATCAGTAGGCCGCACGCAGCCGAGCATACGACTTGCATGCTGTTTTTCGGCTGGAATGACTCACGACAGGCGCGGCACTTCTTGGGCTTTAAGTGCTTACGCTCCATACGCCTTCCTTTCAGCCCGACTATCGGCCTGCTTGGTCTGGTACAGGTTGATCTTCAACTTGGCCACATCAATCAGAACCCTCAGCTTTTCCTCTTGCTCTACTGCCGCTTGGAGGCCTTCCAGCACTTGGATGTACTCAGGGTGCGAATATGCCCACGCTTCGCGCTCAGCGACGGTTTTGATGCCTTCTCGCTCCGCCAAGGTGAACAGCATCGCTTTCTTGCTTTTCCTGAATTGCTCCAGGTAAACGCGATCAGCCTTTGCCTGCGCGTATTTCACCGCGTTGTCACGGATGAATGTCAGTGGGCGTTCAATTTCTTCGCTCATACCTACGCACCCGTCGAACTATAAGCCCCATCGCCGCGCATCGTCTCTTCCAGGCTGCCAACCTCGACACATGCACCGTGATAGCAGGGCACGACTACCAACTGAGCTACGCGCTCGCCTGCGTTGAATTGCCAGGGCGCGTCACCGTGGTTGATCAGCAGGACGCCAAGTTCTCCCCTGAAGTCTGAGTCGATCACACCAGCGAGGGTGTCAATACCGTTTTTCAGCGCCAGACCCGACCGTGGCTTGATGATGCCCACCATACCCTCCGGAATGGCCAGACTCAGGCCGGTCTTTATCAGCAGGCGCTGCCCTGGGTAGATCGTCGCGCCTGTTACGGCGCACAGGTCATAACCGGCGCTTCCCGGTGTCGCCTGTTCTGGAATGCGGGCGGCTTCGTTCAATTTCGTTACATTCATTTCTTGCGATCCCCTCTCGATGTGTTGATCAGTGGTTTTTGCCCATCGTCCAATGCCCATTCCTGCTCCCGCTTGCATCCGCTGCATATGCGACGGTAGAGGCTGCAAAGCGATACCAGAGGCGCACCGCATTCATGGCATGGCTTGCCTAGTAGGCTCATTGGCGCGATTCCTTGGCCATTGCGGCGTCTACCGCTGAATCCAGGTCAAGATCAAGCTCTCGATTATCCCCTAGTGTCGCGCTATCCAGCGATACCCATACGCTCGCATGGCAAACGGCTACCCAGCACCCACCAGCTAAATCATTATGCTGATCACGCACCCACTGATAGCGCTCAGCATCCTTGATCACCGCATCCAGCGCCTCGCCTATCATGCGAGGGGTTATGCCGAAGTCCTCTAGGGTCTTCTCGCCTACCATGTCGCGGCGCCAGTTGTTGAACGTGCGTAGAATCTCGATATGGGTCATTTGGATTGCCCCTGTAGCATGGCGGCGTCGATGGCCACGTCAACGCCCTGTCCGCCTTCGCTGTAGATAACGCCTGCAATGCGATATGCAGACCCTGGTAGGCGAACACGCAGCCAGCTGTAGCGCTCTGCATCCTTTGCCATGCGCCGAATCTGCTCAGGGATCGAAACATCACCGCCGTCCGGCAAATCCATATAGGTCACGCCAGGGATTGCCGCAGTGACCTCAGCGATAACATCCAGTGCGTTCGAGTACCATTCGGTTAGCGTGCCGACCTGAATGCGCAGCGCCTCAAGCTCAGCCAATGCGGCAGCGCGCTCGGCTGCAACTTTGCCGATCTCTTCGGCAATTGCGTCGTTCTGCCGATCAAGTCCTTCGCAAGTGGCCTGAAGCCTGTCGCACTCATCCAGCAGCGAGAGGACGCCTTCCTTCGCCTTGACCATGAACTTCGCGAAGTCAGCTCCGCACCTCTCGACGTAGGTCGGGCCGTCATAGTCGTAATCTTCGCCATCAAGTCGAAATGGTTTCCCGTAAACTGCATACGTCCCATCCGCTCCACCGCCAAGAGATTCACCGCTAGGGCCGTTGAAGAATGGCTCGTGGTTGCTGTCCCAATCTAGATCAGATGGGAAAGCCTCTGCCAGCCTTCGCAGCTCGGCCTTGTTCAATCCATTCATTGCACCACCTCCACTAGCTCAGCAGGAACTTGCACAGATTCGCCCAGCTTGGCGGCTACGATGGCGCGGCAGGCGGCTATCAGGATCGTATCCCCGCACTGGTAGTCAGGATGCTGCTCAGCCATAACGGCCATTGGCGTTTTATCAGGCGCATTGTGATAAGTGATATGCGGCTTGAATCGCTCAAGAAGCGGCCCGCCGTCCTCCCAAGCAGAAGACGGGTTCCAGTCGCATTCCGCCCCATATGCACCCGAATACGTCAGGTAAACAGCGCTTGGGAAAGTGAGCGGCTTGATGAACGGTTTCCGATCAATAGTAACGCTTTCAATCTTACGAATAGTTGGCTGCATTCCGCTGAAGACCGCGCAGAAAGTCGCCCAATCCAGCGCCGCCCCGCTCAAATCCGCCGTCCTCACTTCAATCTCGCTCATTTCATTTGCTCCCCGATAGAGGCAGCGGCGCGGACTATGGCGCGGCGGGTTGCCTTCATCTCGCCACACAGCACGTCTTCACCGAAAGCCGGCCCATATGGGCTATGCCAGCACTTTCCTGGCTCAACAGTAAACCAGAGCTTAACGGCAAGGCGAAGCGCATCGCCGTCATCATCAAGCGGTCGCCACAAGTTACCATCTCTGATTTGCAGGCCAATAAACGGCTGCGTCATTACTACATAAAGCCCAGCAGCGCGCGCGGCCAGCTCCAGCAATTCACGATCAGTCTTGTCTGTCATTTTGGACTCTCCAAATGCAGAAGGCTTAACGCTAGTCCCCTGGTCGTGCGGGTCAGAGTGACCCCAGGGTAAAACGTTAAGCCTTCTACATACTCTGATTACGGGCACGACCCCGACACGCAAATCATAGCAAACGCCTAGCATCTTTCGTATTCCGATTTTTCATGGGTAGTGTAAAAGTCATTAAATTAGCGACTACTCCACGCCGATTGCGTCCGGCCAGATAGACCGCACGCACTCCAGCGCCTCAGCGTGTGTCAGTGGGGTGGTGGATACCATGGCGAACCGATAGCCAGGTAGCGTCACCTGCCAGCAGGTTTTTACCACTAGAAGCCCCGACTACGCTTGCGAGGCTCATTGTCCTCGCGCGGCTCAGGCAAATGGCCTGGTGCAAGGTCACGAAAGCGGTTGTACTGCCCCTCATAAACCGAATATATCGTTTTGCACTCAACGTCACGGGCGATACCTATGATGATCTCTGCTATGCCCTTGTATGGCGTATCAGGGTGATAGACTTCATCGCGGTAGACGAACAAAACAATATCGGCGTCCTGCTCGATTGTCCCGGAGTCGCGCAAGTCTGAAGGCATCGGGCGCTTATCAGGGCGCTGCTCAAGTGCGCGGTTCAACTGGCAAAGCAGGATCACCGGAATATCCAGCTCTTTCGCTAGCAGCTTGGCGTTCATGGTCGCCTCGCTGGTCTTTTGCAGTACCGTCTGACCCGCCGTCTCAGGCGAAAGCAGGCCCAGGTGGTCAATAACCAAGAAATCCAGACCGCGGCGGCGCTTACGCTTGCGTGCCCAGGTGCGAACCTTCGTCATCGTCCAGCCAGGTCGATCCAAGATCGTCAGTCCCGCTCCGTTAATCTTGCCAAGTGCCGCCGTCATCTCGGCGCCGTACTCGCTAGCGGCTTCGCCATTCTTGAGCTTTGCCAGGGGAATGCTGCCTTCTGCTGCCACCATTCGGTCTGTTAGTTCAGCGCGTGACATTTCCAAGCTGATTACAGCGCCCCGCTTTTTCGCCCTGACAACCATCTGGCGAACCATGGTCATAGCGAAAGTGGTTTTACCCATCTTGGCGCGACCTGCCACGACGATTAGCTGACCGCCTTTCAGGCCCATAACCGCGCTATCAAGGTCGGTTAGGCCGGTGGGCAGCCCGTTAAGCATACCCTTCATGTCGTGGCGCTGCTGCTGAATCTCTACGTAATCGTGCAAGTAGTCGCTAATCTCTACCTCGCCGTCTTCGTCCATAGCGCCATCCACGGATAGAACAACGGCCTGAGCCTGAGCCACCTTGTCAGCGGTCGGCATGTCGCTATACGCCAGCTCTCCGACCTTCTTGGCCGCTTCGATCAGTAGGCGGTCTAGGCTTCGCTCCTTGATGATCCGGCAATACGTCATCGCGTTGGCCGCGCTTGGTGTGTTTTTGTGGATCTCTGCCAGGTAAGCCAGCGGGCTGTCGCCGTTCTCCAGCACGCCAATTTTATCGGCCACCGATACGATATCGATGCCGGTCTTCCCGTCATCCATCCCCACAATGGTCTTGAAGATATCCCCATGGTCTTCAAAGTAAAAATCTGCTGCCGTTATCTCTGCGCTGATATCGGCGATCAAATCAGGGCGCATCATCATAGCGCCTAGCACGCCGTGTTCTGCCTCAAGGCTGTAGGGGTCACGCATTGTCGTCCTCCGGGTGGTAGTTCCCTTCGATAATCTTTTGGAAGTTCTCAGGCTTCAATAGCCAGTCAAAGCAGCAGCCGTGCCATGGCTTAGCGCCTCTGCCCATCAGGAAATCAGACTTGGCCACATAGGCAAAGAACCTGGCGAAGAAATCAGGCTCAGCGTATCGCCCGCCGCGTTTCACAATTGACCGGATAGCCCTCTTGCGTTTCTCGGTCATGTCGCGCGGTTGCGGTAGTGCGGCCAGGTGATCACTAAACGCCTGTGTAATCGCCCCGTAATCTATCCTCTCCTGATTCGGCTTCGCGTCATCAGCTTGCTGATTACAAGAGCTTTTGATCTTTATAGGTGAAGGTGAAGGTGACGGGCATTCATTAAGCATTGCTTGGCGCATGCTTGTAGCATTGCTTTTAGCATCATTACCCCACCTGGCCTCTGCTGCTTTTTGTGCCCGAATCACGCGCCGTTGCTTGTTTTCAGCGGCTCCAGACAGCTCCCTGTCAATTCGCTCATGAACCCAAGTCATGCCGTCATCACTAACATTGAAAAAACGGACTAGCACTGCTTTAGCAATGCTCCAAGCATCGCCTGATAGGCGACATGTGGCAGCCAGCATAGAGTCATCGGCTGGCAATGGGCCTCCGTTCTTCCAGTAAGCCATGATCAGCAGGATATAAGCCCCATGCTGCTCTGTGGTCAGGTGCATCGTGTCCGAAAGGTAGTCGCCGATGTAAAGCGGCATCCATACGTCAGCCTTAGCCATGCTAGATACCTAATTCGTCGCAAATGCGCTTGATATCGGCCCTGTACTCAATATCATTCGTCCAGCCTTTCGACTGATTTAGCTCCGCCTTGCGGCGCTCATATTCGCGCCAGCGCTCAGCCTCTGATAGGTTGCGGTATTTCGGATTGGTGCCTTGGAATTTCTGAGTCATATATTCACCCAATAAAAAAGCCGCTTAAGTCTGAGAGGGTGGAAATGGAGCTAGACGCGACGATCCCCGACAAGAGAACGCCTAGCTCCAACCTCCCAGACTTAAACGGCCTGGTGTCGGGATTGATCGTCATTTACCTCTTGCGCCCACTTTCCACGGTAGGCGCAAGGGGATTATAGCATGAGCTAGATCAAGCTGGCCTGCTCTGGCTTGTCTTCTGCCGCGAAACGATCAGCGGCATATTCCAAGTTGATCTTGGCCTGCTTGAAGTAGCTGTCTTTCAGCTCTACGCCAATTGCCTTGCGCCCCATGCTAACCTGGCTATATACCTCGCTGCCAACGCCCATAAACGGGGTAAGAACGGTGTCGCCCTTGTTGCTGTACATGTATACCAGCCGGTCGATAACGTCGAGCTGAAGCGGGTGTACGTGTTTTTCGTCGTCTTCTTCCTTGCTGTCTCGGTACGGCAGTACGTTGTCGATGCTGATATCGTCCCACATGTAGTCCGCATATCGGCGCCATGTGTAGTGGCTGAGCTTGTTGGTTTTCGGGTCTTTGTGGTCTGCGTATGCAGTATTCAGATATTCCCAAAGCTCTTCGCAGGTTTCGACTTTCGGGTTGTTCTCGTCATTGTTCCATGCCTGCAAGAAGTGCGGCAGGATTGGCTGCTCACCGAAATAAGGAAACTCGGTAAGCCCGAAGTCGTGACGGACTGGCGATTCATTAACGCCGCGCTTGGTAAAGATCAGCACGTAGTCAGGCATAGACGGGAAGCATTGCGCCATATCCTCTACCACCAACTTGTGCATCAGGCTTTTTACCATCGTGCGCATACGAACCTTTAGCGGCTCTTTTCGGATACCAATTCGGCAGCGGTACTGGAATCCGTACTTGTTGTGAATCTTGATAATCTCCCCAGGGAAGTCCCACAAGTTGCAGGAGTTGTCGAAAACATCCGTGCAATGAACTGCTGTGATTCGGCCAGGCTTGGTAACTCGCGCAATCTGCTCGACCAGATATTCATATTGCTGCAAAAACTGTTCGCGGCTTTCGCAGTTGGAAAAGTCACGCTCGCTGCTGGAATATTGGTACAAACCCGCGAATGGAGGAGAATACAGAGATAGCCCAACAGAATTATCTGGAATAGTCGGCAGAATTTCCATGCAATCCGAATTGTAGATTGCATAGCTCTCGGTAATGATCTGGTCTTTAGTGGTGCTCATTTCAAAAACTCCGGTAGTTGAACTTCTTTGTCGAACGCTTTGATTTTGTTGGAAAATTCGCGATTAGCGTTTTCCACCAAGTTTGTATGAAGCGCGATGGCCTTTTGTGTCTTTTCCTCTAGCGCCTGCAATACGCGCTCTTGACCTTCGCTGATAACCATCTCGCAAGTAACTTCGCGCTTTTGTCCAAATCGCCAGAACCGACGAATAGCCTGATAAAACTGCTCATAACTCCAAGTTGGAAAATATACCGTGTGGTTGCAGTGCTGCCAGTTAAGTCCCATCGATGTCATTTTTGCCTTGGTGATAAGGCGCTGAATCTCCCCATTTGCAAAGGCCATTAGAATGTCTTCTTTCTTGTCGATGCTCATGCCGCCCTTGATCTCGACAGCATCGGGGTCTAGCTCAGAAAGAAGACTCGACTCTTCGTTTAGGTTGCACCAGTAAACCGAGCACTTGCCGGACGCCAGTTCAATTGCTTTTTCGCAGCGCTCAGTAACCGTAGCCTTTTGCTCGGCGCGAACCTCGGTCATTGTTTTGGCGGGCATCGCCAGCATCGATAGTTGTCCATTTACGCTCCATGCTTCACGGTTGTAGACCATGTGATTGTTCGTGTGCAGCGCCGGAAGGTCATAGCCTTCATTGCTAAAGCCCAGGTCGCTAGGCCGCTTAACCATGATCGACCACTGGTTTACCCAGGCGAAGAAATCGCGCTCCGCGTGCGGCTTGAGATAGAACTTCTCGCCGATGTTGCGGTTGTTGCTGTCAACGCTGTTCTGATTCGACTTGAAGAACTTACCGAGCATGTCCATGTAGCCCATATAGCCAAGCGCTTCGGAGCTGTTGCCTAGCTCGATAAAGTCGTTAGGCGACGGGGTTGCAGTGGATAGCAGACGGTATTGAACGCGCTTGATGAACGCGACGATCTGGTCACGGATTTTGCCGTCAAAGTTCTTCAGGATGCTGGATTCATCAAGAAAAACAGCAGCGAAGTCATCGGGGTTTAGCAGGTGCAGGCGCTCATAGTTGCAGACCACAATCTTCTTGCTGAACTTACCGTCCTTCGTGTGGCAAATATCGTCAATACCAACGCGCTCCGCTTCCTTGAGGAACTGGAAAGCCACGGCCAGCGGTGTGAGAATCAGCACCGGGCGGTTAGTGTGCAGCACCACGTTATAGGCAAAGGCCAACTGCATCAGCGTCTTGCCAAGGCCGGTATCGGCAAACAGGCCAATTCGCCCCTTTTTTACCGCCTTGGTGATTATCGCCTCCTGAAAGTCGAAGGCACCATTCGGCATCCATACCGGGTCAAACCCGTGATCCCCCAGCGAGTGCCGCTTGCTGGCGATGAACTCCTGATAATTCATACTTCTCTCCATGACCCAAAATACCGCACCTTCTGTATGGTGCTATGGTGAACTCCGTAGATAGCGGCCTGCTGTTTCATCGTCAGGCCGCGCCGGTTTTCGCGTATCTCCTGCACCTGGCTTTCGGTGAGCTTTGGCCTTCGGTGCGGTCGGTGTGCGGCTGCCATTAGTCCTCCCCTAGCGCCAGGAAGTCGCTAACCTTCATCTCGAAGAATGCCGACAGCGTCTCAATGGTCGCCATTGATGCCGAGCGCGAGTTGGCAAGGCGGTTTACCCATACCTGGGTCACGCCCATTTGTTCGGCCAGCTTTGCCTGGCTCATGCCCTTACTGATCAGCGCGTGCTTGATGCTTTTACCTACGTTCATCTTGACCCCTTGTGTCGTTGCTTGGTTTTGCGAACTATAAACCGGCCGGTTTTCCAATGCAAACGAATTAGGCTTAAAAATTAGCTTGACTCGGTTTTGGTATGCCTCTACAGTTCACCCCATGCCAGCAACAACGGCACAGGCAGCGCCAGCCGGGAATAGCTGGCGATAGTTAATAACGCAGGGTTTAGGAGATAGAGATGGGCCTTTATATTACCGCTTACAGAAAGCTGACCAAGATCGACGCTGTATTCGATGCTGACGGCGAACCAATCGACCCAAAAACGCGAGAGAGCATCGATTACGATTTTCATGCCTATCTGAACCCAGACTTCCATGGGCGTGCTGACGATATCGAAGATCGAGCGATCTACTCGGCTCAAGACAGCTTTCGGCTGCGTGCTGGAAGCTATGGCGGGTACAACCGCTGGCGAGAACAGCTGGCAAAGGTTGCTGGATATCCAGCTACTGACTACGAGCAGTACGGAAGAACAACGAAACGACACGATGCAGGCGCATGGGATGCTGACTCAGGCCCGTTTTGGGAACTGATCAACTTCAGTGATTGCGAAGGGGTAATTGGTTCTGCTGTTAGCGCAAAGCTGGCCAAGGACTTCGCAGAATTTCAGCAAGCTGCTGACTTGGTCGAAGATGAGTATTTCCGATCAAAATATTCTGAGTGGCGAGAGGCGTTTGAGATGGCATCCGACGCTGGCGCCGTGCATTTCCACTAACCCACCGCCCTGCCGGTAGCAGGGCAAACCTAATTTGATTGGAGGAATGCAGAATGCCCGCACCACTTTTCCACCTACAGCCTGACCAGTTCCTTGACACGACCGATGGCCAGAACTGGCTGGCCGGCGCAGTCGATGACCTGATCGAAGACACGCTGTATGTCGCAGGCAAGCGCGTGAACGAGCAGGTATCACAGCTTGAAGACGCCATGGCAGAGCGCGTAGCCGCCAAATACAGCGCTGGCGAGGATTACGACGGCGCGCTTGGACAGGTACTGCGCAACGTCCTAGCAGGCGATATCGACAAGGCAAGCGCTGCACTGCGCCTGCTGATCACGAAAGACGAAGTTCGCGCCATGGCTGAAGAGCTTGTGCGCCCACTGGCTCAGGTTTATGCGGATAGTTTGGAGATCGATGATGACTGTTAAGAGATATGACCCAATCAACAGCGACGGGACGTGCGGAACCTGCATTGAAGATCCGGACTATGGTGCATATGTTGAGTTTGCAGACTACGAAGCCCTGCAATCCCTGAATGCCGAGCTGCTGGAGGCGCTTGAATCAACTCTGGCTCAGTGCCTAGCATGGCAGGGAGAGCCTGACGAGGAATGGAGCTGCGCAATCCATGTCGCGGTTTGCAAGCGCGCCCGCGCCGCCATCGCCAAGGCCAGGAGCCAAGCATGACCGCCCACGAACGCCAGGCACGCGAGGCGATACGCCAGCTAAGTTTTAGCCCATCGCCGATGATCGAACTAGGCGCACTGATCAGCTATATCAACGATGGTCACTATCAGCGGCAATACTGCGAGGGTGCGCGGGATAGTCTGATTGACAAGGCGCGGCGAGCGGCTAGCAAACAGGTTCAACGGCTGCGGGATGCGCAGCATTTACTGAGGATTGCAGGATGAATAAGGTCTTATGGTCATGCTTGCCGGAAAGAACTAAGCCTCTAGGATTGCATATCGCCTCATATTGCATAACCGCACAAAAGGGTGATCGGGCAATTAGCATGGTTCTTTCTGCTGAAAGTGTTTTGTACGCTAAATTTCCATTACTGAATATGGTGATAGAACAAATGCAAAGGGAGATTCACGCATGAAAAGCCCAGTCACCAGCATTACAGACGAGCAGTTGGCAGATATGGAGGAGCTTTGCAGCAAGGCGACACAGGGGGAGTGGTGGATCGACAGCCATGGCGTCACGATGATGGCCATGGATAGCCTTGAAGTTGTGTTTACTACGCCATGCGATCCGAAGACGGCTGCTCGCCATCCAGAGACCGGCAACCTCTCCAGCTGGCGCAATGATTGGGATGCCTCGTACATCGCAACGGCGTGCCCGTCGAAAGTGCAATCCCTTATCGCCCGACTGAGAGCGGCAGAGGCTGATGCTAAGCGGTATCGGTGGTTACGCAACCCAGACCAGGACGTGGCTCTAGTTCTGGACAAGATCACTGGCCATGTTCCGGTTGATCGATTCGGTGGCGGCGGATATCCGACTTATGAGTACCGGGCAGGTGAAGAGCTTGACCAAGCCATCGACGCAGCCATGGAGCGCAAAGCATGACCCTAACCGCCGATACATTCCCTAAGCTGGTGGCCCTGATCGAATCAAAGGGCCTGACGTTTAACGATATCTGCCGCAGCCCGATTCGGATTGCTGGCGTTTGGTATTGTGAGGTGGCGGTGTGACTCGATACCAACGCGCCCGCCGATACGCCATCTGGCGAGGACTGTGCTGGGCTATCGGCGTCTTTACTCTCTACGCGCTGGCTCTGGGGCTGGCTGACAAGATAACTGGAGCATGACATGACAATCACGAAAGAAAGCGTTGCCGCAGAGCTGAATGGCATTGAATACCCTTGCCGGATTAAAAAGGATCTTGTAGCTCAGGCCAAAGCGGCAGGTCTAGTCATTGTGTACGGCGCAAGCGATGACCTGATGGAGTTTGAGGGCGCAATCTACGACGAGCTTGGCTGCTACGAAGGCGGCGATGCTTGGATTGATTCAAAGGGCTTGCTTGACCGCGGCCAGATCGACGATGACGACGAAGCCATTGCCGGCTTTGTGGCGCGCAAGAAGAAAGCGCAAAAGATTCAGGCAATCTGGAGTAAATGCGGAAACGATGCCGCGTGGACGTACAGGACTGATATCCCGCACGCTACGTTCGACGTAATGGACGACGGCGACACGTATTGCCGCGGCATTGTCTTTGCTCTTGCCGACATTGCGCAGGAGGCAATCTAGCAATGGAAGACTACGGCGACCGAGATATGATGGCCATATGCGCATTCCGCTACTGCCTGGGGCGCAGAACCTACGTTGTGAGCGAGTGCGTTGCCTGGCTGATTCGCGTGTGGGATAAGCTGGACGCGAAGGCTCGGGCGGTGATAGAGCGAGATCTACTGGAAGAGATCAAGCGCGACGACGATGAACGGGCAGAGGGTAGCTAGTGGCACCCACTGGGCATGGACTGCGACCGGGCCGACTGGCTGAGGCTGCGTGACTTTATTCTGGATAGCAATAAGGGTGATTTATGAGTGAGTGGATTAGCGTAGAAGACAGACTGCCGGAACAGTTTGAATATGTGGTAGCGGCTCGAATGTATGGTCATGGAATAGACCCGGATATGTACGTTTCAATGTTTGTTAGCGACAGGTTTACCGTGTGCGATGACGCGCTAGACGCATCAAACTATGACGGCGGCGCATGCATAACATCTAAAATTGAGCCGACCCACTGGATTCCGCTCCCCGAACCACCGAAAGAATAACGATCAAGGAAGCGAACGCGCAGTCAGCCGACAGCGATGCCAGGGCAGCCAGACTGCAGCCGACACCGGGAGGCGGCCCCGGCGCCTACATCCTATTCTGTATGCATGAACAGGTTGACTCCGTGACGTGGTGCGGTAGACTGGGCGAGCTGAAGGTTTGAGACCCGGATGCAAGCAAGACCAAAAGGGGCAGCCCGCAATGGCGAGCACCTTCCTACCCTGCGACCTTTAGCTTCCCCGCTATGGTCGGGTTGCAGGGGAAGTCTCAAAAGGTGTTCGACCAATGCGGGCTTTTTATTGGAGCTTTGAAATGACTACAGATATTCAGATTGTCGCATTGCCTGAAAAGGAAACCGCGCTACAGGTTTACAGCGCAACTAATGGCCTTGATCCATTCCTGGCAAAAATCCGCGAAGAGCTCGACGGCTTTACGCCGGACGTGACCACTCGCAAGGGGCGCGAGGCGATTGCTTCTATCGCCTACAAGGTCGCCCGTTCAAAAACTGCGCTGGACAACGTTGGCAAGGAACTGGTAGCCGAGCTGAAAGAGGTGCCAAAGAAGATCGACGCAGAGCGCAAGCGCATGCGTGATTTGCTGGACAACTGGCAGGCCGAAGTGCGGCAGCCGCTTACCGAGTGGGAAGCGGCAGAAGAAGCGCGCAAGGCTAAGCATCAATCAGGAATTGATCAAATCAATCTGCGACTTGAGTGCCGCGACCTGGACGCCGAAGAGCTGAAGTCAAACATTGCTTGGCTGGAAGGCATGGCAATCGGTGCCGAATGGGAAGAGTACGAAACAGAAGCCGATCGATCCAAAGAAAAGGCATTGGTAGCACTTCGCGACGCACTGGTGGCGCGTGAGAAGTACGAAGCCGAGCAGGCAGAACTGGAGCGACTGCGAGCCGAGGCCGCAGCACGCGAGCAGAAAGAGCGCGAAGAGCGCATCGCCCGCGAAGCAGCAGAGGCAGAGCGCTTGGCAGCAGAACGCCGAGCGCAAGAAGAGCGCGACGCTACAGCACGTCGAGAGGCTGAAGCCAAGGCCGCAGCAGAGCGCCGCGAGCTTGAGCTAAAGCTAGCCGCAGAGCGTGCCGAACGCGAAGCGCTGGAGGCCAAGCAGCGAGCAGAACAGGCAGAGCGTGACGCACAGGCACGAGCTGAATCAGCGGCAGCAGCAGAACGCCAACGCCAAGCCGACGAGCAAGCACGAATCGAAGCCGAAGCGCTGGCGCGTGAAAAAGACCGTGCACACAAAAGTGCGGTTATGAAAGCGGCTAAAGAGGCGATCATGACCGCTGGCGTTACCGAAGAGCAGGCCAAGGCCATCGTTAAGCTGATCGCGTCCGGCTCCGTACCGCGCGTATCCATTTCGTACTGAGGTAGTTATGACCAATGCAATCGTAGAGCGCCACGAATCGGCGCCAGTAGTGGCAAGCAACAGCGGCGCGGATATTCTGCCGGTAATCATGCAACTGGCGTCTAATCCGCAGTGCGACCTGGACAAGATGGATCGTCTGCTGGCAATGCATGAGCGCATGACCGCGAAGAACGCGCAGACTGAGTTCAACGCTTCGATGGCTGCAATGCAGTGCGATATCCCTAGCATTGCAGAGCGTGGCGAGGGTCATAACCGGAAGACCTACGCCACGCTTGAGGATATCAACGACGTAATCAAGCCCATCATGCAGCGCTATGGCTTTGCCATGTCGTTTCGTGTTGAGCACAAGGCTGAAGGGGTTAGCGTCACTGGAGTCCTGATGCACCGCGCTGGCCACCGTGAAGAGACTACGATGCTACTGCCTACCGACACCAGTGGCGGCAAGAATGCCGTCCAGGCCGTCGCCAGCTCGGTGAGCTACGGCAAGCGATACGTCATGTGCGCCATGCTGAATATCAGCACCCGCGAGATGGATGACGACGGATATGCAGCCGCGCCAGTGGCCACTATTACGGAAGTGCAATCAAAGGCCATTCGTGAACTGCTGGCCAAGTGCAAGCCGGAAACTCAGGACGGATTTATCAAGATGTACGGCGAGCCTGAGATGATCCATAAGGCTGACCACGACAAGGTGCGCGCCCAGCTTTCCAAGGCCGTACAGCGCGACCAAGGGGCGGCGTAATGACCATCATCGACAATATCGAACAGGGGTCAGCAGAATGGCTGGCCGCCCGCCTAGGTATTTGCACCATGTCCGAGCTGGATTGTTTGCTAGTGAACGGCAAGGGTGAGGCTGGCTTTGGCGTGGCTGCGTTCAGCTACATGAATCAGCTAATCGGTGAGCGGATCACCGGAGAGGCGGCAGAGCTGCCGTTTACCACCCGAGCGACAGAAAGGGGGCATGAGCTGGAGGGGAAGGCGCGAGAGCTTTACGTTGCTCGTGAAGACGCAGACCTGAGCCAGTGCGCCATCATCCTGAACCATGGGTGCGGCTACTCTCCAGACGCGCTAGTTGGCTTAGATGGACTGCTGGAGATCAAGACCAAGCTCCCGAAGTTTCAAGTCGACGTGATCCTGTCCGGCGAGATCCCGAAAGAGCACGTAGCACAGTGTCAGGGAGGACTCTACGTTAGCGGGCGCGAGTGGATTGATTTTGTCAGCTACTGGCCAGGTATGCCGATGTTCGTAAAGCGCGCCTATCGTGACGAAGAGCTGATTCGCAAGATTGCCGAGCGCGTTGCGACGTTCTACGAACTGCTGGAGGCGCGTATGGAAAAGGTTCTAGCGGCATGAAACGCCAGCGCCCGACCCGCGAACAGATGCTAACGTGCTCCAGCATTACCGAGGCCATGCGCAAATACCGCATGGGACACGGCGTAGCTAAGCGACTGATGCAGGTGTACGGGATCGACTACGGTTATCAGCACACCCTTGAGCGGTCGCTAGCAAACGAGAAACAGCGTCACCGGCTGGCCATGACGATTCGCCGCATGAAATCTCAGGGCATTTCAGACCGCAAACTAGCAGAACACCTGAGTGTGTCAGTATGGCAGATACAGCAGGCGCGCCGGGAATACGAAATCGGACATACACACGGAGAGAACAATGGCTAGCCAGGCACTTATCAAACAACTTCGCGCAGAGCAGCGCGATATCAAACCCTCGACAAAATCGCCCCATGAGGGCATCCGCAAGGCCGCTCAGGCGCGATTCACTGAGCTGGGCCTAGCCATCGATGCCGAGCTGCTGCGTCAAGAGCAGCGCGTTGTTTCTATTGTGTGAGGTGGTTATGAATAATTTGCACACTCCAGGCCCGTGGATGCTGACCGAGCGAACCATTTACGCTCTGAACGAACAAGGCGCTAATCGTTTTCATGCATCTGTTCGGGATAACTACGCGCCTACATATGAGTTGAACGCTAACGCAAGGCTTATGGCCGCAGCACCTGAATTGCTGGATGCGCTGGAAAAAATCAAGCTTCGGCTAGAGGTTTACCTTGATGATGAAAGGGATATGGCTGAATCATCTATGCAGTTATGCCTAGACTATGCGCAACAGGCAATTGCAAAGGCGCGAGGCGAGCAATGCTAATCCCAACCAACGCCATCGCCATCAACGACAGTCAGCGCGAACAACTGGCGCGACTAATGGCAGAGTTCGAGCAGCGCAATGGCCCGGTACAGACTGCGCCCATTCGCATCGGTGACGCGCCAGAGTACAAATTTTGCGTCACGCCACCGGGCAAGCCTAAGCCGGAGGTGCCGCAGCACGACAAGGTGCCTACGGTGCGCAAGGCGGTACTGCGCAAGCGGGAGAAAACCGAGACTATCCGCACGCTGGCGTCGCAGGGCATGGACTCCAGCCAGATCGCAGCGCAGACGGGAATGCGGCAGAAATACGTTGCCGACCTGGCGCACCAGGCCGGGATCACCCTGCCGATTAACCCGAAGCGCAAGGTGGCAAAGTGAGCTGCGTAGTCACCCTTCATGCGGTGGGCGGCAAGCGCGCCGTCCCGATGGTCAAGGGCACGCAACCACGGCGCCCGGTATCGTGGGATGTTCTGGCATGGTTCGTCCTGCCGTCTGGCGAGAAGATCACGCATTCGACCAAGGTGCCTGGGCAGACGGCGGTTAGCCTTGTGCCGTTCGTAGGCGCGCTAATCGACAGCTTGGTGGCGGATCACGGGAACGAGGTCACCTCATGCGGGTGGCAGGCAATGACGCACGGGAGGAAGTAATGAGTACATCAGCAGAGAGAATGCGAGAGAAGCGAGAGCGCGACAAGCTCAAGGAGGATGAGCGTCTAGCCCGTCTACTGAGCCGGACAATAAAGCTCGACCTGTTCAAGGCCACTGACTACGCGCTGATTCGCACGATGACACGCCTTGGCATTGATGAGCCGCAAGACCTGATCACGCGCCTGATTCATGGCGCCGATAAGCTTGATGATGAACAGCTTTCACGACTGACCGATCTGAAGTGAAAAATCATCATGTGACAGCTAGTTGTGACGCGCGCATAATTCACCCATCGAAACGAACAACGCCCTGGAGGCAAGACGATGAAAGCAATGTATCGGATCACCAACAAGCAAGGCGCCACTGTATGTTTTCAGGTTGCAAGGTCGGCAGGTGAAGCCCTGGATATCGCTCGCATGTATAAGCGCGGCTGCTGGCATGCCGAGTTCGTGCGCGAAGATTAACCACGCCGCCCGGTTCGCCGGGCATCACCACTCAGGTGAATCATGAGGCAGCGAGCAATACCAATCGAAACGGTCGCCCTCGCGTATGAGATGCGCACCGAGGGTATTAGCTGGAAACTCATAGGCATAGTGCTAGGGCATCACCCGATACATTTGCGGGATGCACTGGCATATGTAATCAAGAACGGATTTAGGAGGGCGTGAAATGAGCGAACAGAAAACAGGATGCATGCCGGATGGCTACATGCCAATCCCGACAGCCGAGCAAATAGCCGATGCGCTGGAGAACGTCCGCTGCTTCCACGATATGAGCGCTGAACTGATTGCGCCGGAGCTGCTGGCTAATTTGCTGGCCGCCCTTTCCGCGCAGCAGTCCGCGCAGCCGGTATCCTCAGCCCTGGCTGATCTGGCCGGCGACCGTTTCGAGGCGCCCGTCGCGGGGTGGTCTGCCCCGGCGCAGGATGAGCGGAAAACGTTTGAGGCGTGGGCTAAAACTCAGGGCGACAAGTGGCTGATTGTCGGCGGCCTGCAATGGAGTGCCGGCACTGATGACTACGCCAGTGCACGCACAAACGCAGCATGGGCAGCATGGCAGGAGCGCGCCGCCCTCTCAGCCCGCCCCGCGCAGACCGAGCAGCAGCCGGCGCCTGGTGAATCATGGATACCTTGGCGTGGCGGGGAGTGTCCACTGCCACCAAGTACGCCAGTTGAATACCGCATGCGCCGGGATGCACGTAGCGTGGTGCGAATCGATTTAGCTGGCAAGCTGGACTGGGAGCATCACGGAGGGCGCATAGGCAAATCTGATGTTGTCGCCTACCGCGCCGCCCTGTCCGCCCAAGGAGCTGGTGATGCCAGCGCGTAACACCGCCAACGAGCAGCCCGTAACGCGCTACGGCAAGCGCGCACAGACAGCCCTCGCCGCCCACCGCCAGGCGCAAATCAAGGCATCAGAACAATGACCATCATAATTGCATGGGTGTGCCTATAGCAGCTATTTGCTGCGGTAGCGTGCCGGATAATCAGGAGTGACCAATGAAGCGGCCAGAACGATACACAGAGAACAACTCAAGTCGCGATTGGATCGATGAATTTTGCGCGACCAGCTCAGTCGAGGAAGTGCGCGGGGCTTTCCGGTTCACCATCGGGAAATACCTGCGCCGGTACGGGAAAAAGGATGACACATTGCAGGAGGCCATCAAGATTCAGGACTACGCCAATCGATTGGTGGCGTTTGAGCGAGAACAGAAGGCAGGCGACCATCTGGAGAATCGCCGCCACCCAATGACGCCTAACGTTATCGAGCCGGCAGCGCAGATTGATGACGATAGCCCGCGCCAGCAAAAGATTCAGCAAGGTGGCGAAATGGCAAGCGAGATATACAGCGAGCTTGACCGCCTACAGGCTTCTGCTGATTTCAATGATGACCTGCCCGTTTAATTTCGGGCCTTATCCATAACCTTGTTCGCGTATGCGTGGCACTTCAGCAGTAGGCTGTATTGCTCCGCATATGCGCGCTTGTAGTCCAGATAATCTTGTCCAGCTTCGGCGCCAAGTCTTGCGGCGGTGTCAGCAGTTCCGCTGGCGGCAGTAGATCCATCGGCAGGCACTGCTGGGCAACTGGCTTTGACGTACACGACGCGACGGCCAGCGGCAATATCAGCGCGCTCATCCTCAAGATCGGCCAACTTTTTGGCGTGCTCATCGTTTAGCTCTCCTATCTTGCTGGTCAGCTCAAGCTGTCGGTCATGAGCTGCTTTTGCTGTTGCGGCAACGCTATCGGCTATGGCCTGCATTTGCTGTGCATGGGAGGCGCGTAGCTGATCGATTTGGCTGTTCAGGCGGTATCCGTTAACGCTCCAGGCAAGAATGCCGCACATGGCACCTACGGCTGCGTATGGGGCTGCCTTGAACGCCAAGGTAGGGATCATGCGCCTAAACCTGACAAACACAGCTTGCGCTCAGCCTGGCGACGGTTTTGCAGCCCCTGCACGTATCGGCCAGAGGCAAACGACCAGTTGGGCTGGCCATTTGGCTTAGTTGCCAGCAGGTTGCAGCCCTCTTGAATGCGTCCGGCATTGATGGCCTTGAAAGCCTGCGAATTGCACGCGCCGCTTGACCCGACATTGATGGCGAACAGAGTCAGGCCGACCAATCGATCACCGTTCAAGTGCTCCCACTTTGTGCAGGCCAATACGCTGGCCCCGTACTTGATCATAGTAAGCTTGTTAATCTCTCGGCAATCGTCGGCAGTTAGCTTTGTTCCGACCGGCATACTGTGGTTCGTATCGCCAGCGCATCGGGTGGGCAGGCCGTTAGCAAGGCTGTCGGCATACACATGCAGGACGTTGCCTTCTAGCTGCTCTAGCTTCGCCACCGACCCGCCAGACACCAATGCCGCCACCAATGCAGCGGGAACCAGCTTACCCTTTACTTTCATCGTCTTTATCCTGCGAGATCATGCGCCCAGCGATACCTAGCGCCATGATGGTGATATAGGCCCATGCCGGGACAAACTCACGGACGATAGGCATCCAATCGGATATAGCGCCAAGCATACCCAGGGCGGCGATGGCGTGGACGCTATACATTCTCCAGCACTTTCGCCAGTAAGGCACTAGCTTCATCGGCGCATGACCTCGCACTTAAACCCCGCGCGCTTATATGCGAACGCAATCTGCATTAGCTGCCGCCTAGCATTTTCAGGAGTTTAGGCCCGAACTCGACTAGGCCAAGGATAAAACCAGCGCCACCAACTGCGCCCAATACCTTGTTAAACCCCTTGGCGACCTGATTCTCAAGTTGCTCAAGGCGCTTATCAATAGCCGGCAATCGCTCGACTGCTATTTCCACCTTAGTCACGCGATGGGGGATTTCACGGTGGGTATCTTCAAGCACAGAGAGCCTATGCCGCACCGTGTGAACTTCCATTTCTAGTGATCCCACGCGCGGCGGAATGCTGTTCATTTCATCTGCCATGCCCGTGCCTTGGCGGTAATTTATGATACATGTTCGCACAATCTGCCGAGCGATGCGCGTTATTCACTCGTGCAACTATCAATTCAACCGTCTCCTTGATCATGCTAAACCCTCCCAGGATCGCAGGAGAGTTTAGCACGAAGAGCCTGCAAGGTTTAATCTGCATTCAGTACTGGCCAGTACTGTGTCGGGCGTGGGGAAATGCGGCATGGTAGGGTGTAAAAGAAGCCTCCGGTTAGAGAGGCTTTAAGGTTAGTGGTGTAGATGCCCTATCGTGTATGGACATCATAAGGAGCGAGCGGAATGGGTTTATCTCTGCCTCCCGTCGCGCCACCCACCTTAGTTAAACGGCCCTGACAAACCCAAATGTACTTATCGCAAAGCTAAACACCCCCTCCGTAAGCCCGACCTGGGTTGCTGTAAGAGTGTCCCCTACCAACGTCCATTCGAAAGATGGATGGTTAGCCACCTCCCCTGCTACGGTGCCGGTAGCACTTATAAGGGAGCATCCGCTAATACCTCCCTTAGATACCGCTAGAACATATGTTGCGGTGTTAATGTCTCCAGTTGTGTCTGCAAGTGTTCCGGCCACCGCCCTTACTGTTAAAACGCCGTTGTAAGTGCTGGATACACTATCTAAGCTAGAAACTAGATCTACTACTCCTTTGGGAGTACCGATTGAGATCGTAACATCGTTCTTTATAACAGCGTTTAACGAATCGAAGTGACCCTCCTTGGCACGCCAACTCGCTGTATTGTACCCACCGGGCGCAGTGACCATCGAGTAGTCTCCGACCGTACCTCCCCCGATTAAATTAAAGTGGTTGCCGAAGGAGAGCGCCATGTCTTCTTTGCGGTTAAGCAAGCCATTCTCATTCTGCGTAAGTGCGCAGTTGAGCTTCCCGTACGAATTTGTTATCTCAAACACAGGGAATTTAATCTCCCTTTTCAGTACGGCAATCGTGGCGGGCTCGTTCAGGTGCATTCCATTTACTGAAATAACCGGACAGAACGCTGTAGCCAGGTTTCCGTAGTTTCTCACGAAATAGGGTGTATCATTGTTTTCTACATACCCTCCATCGAAGGCAATGGGCCCCGCCCCCTCATTTCTAATAATCTCGGCTGCACATCTGTTTTGCTCAAAATCGCAAGTGAAGAATCTCCACTGAACACCGCCGGGCCCTATATGGATAAGACGATGCGCAGACGACTTCCTGAAAACACAGCTGTTAAAGGTGTTAACATTAGCTTCATAAACCCCTATCGTCCCGATGCTCCGTATTGCTATAAAGGGATTGTAGCTTCCTGGATATGATCCGAAATCACAGCTGTAAAACCTGCATAGCACTAGAGGGGCATTTATCCCGTAGGCGAGTCGTGAGTAAAAGGTACAGCCGTCGAACACAGTTTGGGATATATACCCACCATCGTCAGGTGAGTAAATGGCAGTACCTGTCCCAGAGGCCATTGAGTCGAAGCCTATGTTTACAAACCGACCTGATTCGGAGGAGAAACCTGACCCCCCTGTAAATATGGCGTTATTGCCTGCGGCAACAAATCTGGGCTGCAATTGAACGGCAGCGCCGTCGCCCTCGATGTTAAAACACGCGGGGAGGATCAAAGGCTCCGATATTTTAATCCTAGCCTTGCTGGGCACCTTGAGCTTACATTGGCTATTCTCTTGGTACGCAACCGCCAAGGCCATAGCCGCGGAGTCGTCAGTTATCTGATCACCCACGACACCGAACCAAGTAACGTAGATACCCCCATCAAAAATCCGCACAAAACGACCAGTAGCTCCTGATCCTAGGATAGTCCCGCCGTCCTCTGTCTTAGTGTTATCCACGTCCCAATAAAACTCCCCACCACCCATATCACTCCCAGCGTGATACCCCTTCACCAGATACCGCAACCCCTCCTTCCGCTGCCCCTCCGGCAACGCCAGCAAATCAGCTATGCTATCCACCGCCACCACGCCGCGAGCCACCATCGCCGCACCCTTGTCAGGGTTGGCAAGGTCTTGCCGCAGCACATCATCCTGACTGAACAGAACGAACAAATCTTCGTCAGCACCATCCCACGTGCCGGTAGTCGTGAACGGGATAGAGCTAGGCGCCGGACGATAGAAGAACCCGCCACGCGCCATGTACTGGTTGTATGCGGTGAAGCTCAGGCCAGGCGCGTAGTTTCCGAGCGAGACGAAACCGGAGTCGGTTAGGAATTGCTGGAATTCAGCCTCTTGCCCAGCAAGCATGTTGTTGAAGTTTTCGATCATCCCCGAGCGGGACAGCTTTTGTACGCCGAATCGGTCAGGGTAGAACGGGTTAGGGCCGTTCTCAAATTTATCCATGTTCCCCGCGTTATCGAACAGGTCTCGCGGATCAGTGCTGCCTACCGGGTTATTTGTGTTGTACGCCATTGTGTTTACTCCGTATAACCCGACTAGGCAGGTGTTGAGTCGTCGTATTGATAGAATGCGTCACTGTACTGCTTGGCGGTAACACTGCACCGCCCGCCTTGGTCTGGCTCGATTGCCTCAATGATTGAAGAA
>Ga0114984_1000062_pt1 | contig 41067 bp, 33 predicted proteins | sample Shrwel1BS1Day1_FD_96987 | JGI IMG/M metagenome (GOLD analysis project Ga0114984, IMG submission 96987) | Subsurface microbial communities from deep shales in Ohio, USA - Utica-3 well 1 S-1-Day1 | ecosystem: Environmental > Aquatic > Deep subsurface > Shale gas/oil reservoir > Produced water/Flow...
GGACAGCTTCAAGCAGGGCGGCGGCTTCAGTGTCGAGGAAGATCGCTGGACCGAGGCGCGCAAGCTGTTCGATTCGCTGGCGGTGAATGACGAGCAGACCTGCGAGACCATCACCGAGGTGTATCAGGAGTGCGGCGAGCTGCTCGACCCGCACACCGCCATCGGCGTGCGCGCCGCGCGTGAATGCCGCCGCAGCCTGGCCACGCCCATGGTGGTGCTGGGCACTGCGCACCCGGTCAAGTTCCCCGAGGCGGTGGAGAAGGCGGGTATCGACGCGGCTCCGGCTTTGCCGGCGCACCTGGCCGATCTGTTCCAGCGCGAGGAGCGCTGTACGGTGTTGGCCAACGACCTGAAGACCGTGCAGCAGTTCGTCGCCGCTCACGGCAATCGCGGCAAGCCGCTCTGAGGCTGTCGCTTCGATAAAGCCGGCGCCCTCGTGGCGCCGTTTTTGTTTACAGAGCGAAGATCAGGCCGGCTAGCGCCATCAGGATGATCAGGATCAGCCAGATCATCGCGTTCAGTCGGCTGGCGCGTACGACTCCCGCGCCGCGCAGGTGAACCGGTGGATCGTTCTCCAGGTACTGAGCGATGCGACGCTCGGCCTCCTGCTGGTTCGCTCCCAGGTACTCGCTCAGCAGGTCGATGGCGGCCTGGCGTTGGCCTGCATGCAGCAGCTGGCGTACCGCGGGTGGAAGTTCGTTCATGGCGCTGTCTGTCTCTCGAGGTGCGGGTTCGGGGCCGATAACTGCGACCCGGTTGGCGCTTTTGTGCGTGCGCAATGCAAGCGTCTGCGGTTTAATTCGACACCTCGCGAATGGAAGCGTTTTGCTCGAATCATGGATGAGCCCGGGTGTCTGTCTCTCTTCTTTCCCGTTCCTGTCGGTCTTCGGCTTTCTGCGCCGAGGATGATCCCTGCGCGCTGATCTGACGAACGGCATCACATTTATCACATGTAATTACTTTACGGTTCACATGTAAGGGTCTAGGCTGCGATTCATGGACAGCAAATCATCAGCTCATTACCAGCGTCTTTATCGTCAGCGCTTGCGCGAGCAGGGGCTGGTGAAGAAGGAGGTCTGGATATTGCCCGAGCATGCACCGCTTCTGGTCGCGTTCGAGCGCAAACTGCGCCAGCCACAGTCACTGCTGGCTTCGATGGAGAAGGAGGAGGGTATGAACATGCCTCAAGTTTGGACCGCCCAGGCGCTGCACGAAGCCCTGGCGGCAACGGAACTGTTCCAAAGCGGCCAGGCCGGCATCGAGCTGATTCAAGGCGCCGACGCCAGCCTGCACATCACCATGCGCGAATATGGCGACCTGCCGTTGTTCGTCGCCGTGTTCGGCGAGCAGATCATCGTCGAGGCGTTGCTCTGGCCGGCCAGCGACGTGCGCGATGCGGCTGCCTTCAACGAAGAAGTGCTGCGCACCCACAAGCTGTTCCCGCTGTCGTCCATCGGCCTGGAGAAGACGGTCGACGGTCGTGATTGCTACACCATGTTCGGTGCGCTGAGTTCCTACTCGAGCCTGTCCGACGTGGTGTTCGAGATCGAGCTGCTGGCGGACAACGTGATCAAGGCCACCGAAGCCTACGAAGGCTTTCTCAAGACCGGCGCCTGAGAGGAGAGAAGACGATGAATGTCTGGAGCAAATTGCTGACGGCGCTGCGTGGCGGTGCCAATGAAATGGGCGAGGCGGTGGTCGACAGCCAGGCGCTGCGCATCCTCGATCAGGAAATCCGCGACGCCGACACCGAGCTGCGTCGGTCCAAGGAGGCGCTGGCCGAGATCATGGCCAAGCACAAGCTGGCCAGCGACAAGGTGAGCAAGAGCGCGGCGAGCATCGCCGAGTACGAGCAGTACGCGCTCAAGGCGCTGGAAGCCGGCAACGAGACCCTGGCCAAGGAAGTCGCCGAGAAGATCGCCAACCTGGAAATCGAACAGGCCAGCGAGCGCGAGCAGGCCGAAGGCTTCGCCGCCAGCGTGGCGCAACTGCGCAAGGCCGTGACCCAGGCCGAGGGCAACATCAAGCGCCTCAAGCAGCAGGTGGACACGGTCAAGGCTACCGAAAGCGTGCAGAAGGCGCAGATGGCCGTGGCCCAGCGTTACGGCGGCTCGCAGGCCAAGCTGCAGACCGCGGTCGAGTCGCTCGAGCGCATCAAGCAGAAGCAGGCCGAGCGCGCGGCGAAGATGGAGGCCTCGGCCGAACTGGCCGCCACCAGCGCGCCGGACGATTCGCTGGAAGCCAAGCTGCGCGAGGCCGGCATCAAGGCCGACAGCGCCAGTGCCGACAGCGTACTGGCCAGGCTGAAGGACAAGGCCAAGTCCTGAACCATGCGTAGATAACGGGGCGCTGGCGCCCCGTTTCCCTAACCCAGGGAAAAGGAAAAAATGGAACTCTTCCTGCATACAGCGCTGTCATTCCCCACTGCCATCTACAGCTTCCTGCTGTGCGTGGCGGTCATCTATTGGCTGGTGGTTGCCGCCGGCCTGCTCGAGGTCGATCTGCTCGACATCGAGGCCGACTCGATGATGGACGGCAGCGGCCAGACCGAAGGCCTTGCCGGCCTGCTCTACAAGCTCAAGCTCGACGGCGTGCCGGTCACCCTGGTGCTGACGCTGCTGTTCTTCTTCGGCTGGTTCATCTGCTACTTCGTCGAACTGTGGCTGCTGCGCCACCTGCCGCTGGGCATTCTGCGCTACCCGCTGGGGCTGGTGGTCATCGCTGGCGCCTTCGTGGTGGCAGCGCCTCTGTGCGCAGCGATCTGCCGACCGCTGCGCCCGCTGTTTCACAAGGTCGAGGCGATCAGCAGCAAATCCGTGCTGGGGCAGGTAGCGGTGGTGCGCAGCGGTCGCGTCACCGCCAGCCATGGCGAGGCAGTGCTGGAAGATGGCGGCGCCGGTTTGATCCTGCGCGTGCGCGCCGACGAGGCGCTGGGCTTCAAGCGCGGTGACCGTGTGGTGCTGCTCGAATACCTGGCGGCCGAACACGCCTATCGCATCATTACAGAAGAAGAATTTCGAGGCTCTTAGCCTCTGCCGACAATCCGTACGTAACAGAGGGTAGGCAGCCTAGGTGTGGCCGAACCTGCCTGCACAACTAGCAAAGGAGTAGAGCTGTAATGGAAAACGTCATTCCCTTCATCGTCGGGGCAGGGCTGGTCGTCCTTTTCGTGATCGCCCTGATCGCCCTGTTCAAGGCCTTCTACATCAAGGTTCCGCAGGGCACCGCGCTGATCGTCAACGACATGAGCTCGACGCCCAAGGTGCACTTCACCGGGTCCCTGGTGTATCCGGTGATCCACCTCAAGGAGTTCATGAAGATCTCCCTGATCACCCTGGAAGTGGATCGTCGTGGCAAGGACGGCCTGATCTGCCGCGACAACATGCGTGCCGACATCACCGTGGCCTTCTACCTGCGCGTCAACGAGACCCAGGAAGACGTGCTCAAGGTGGCCAAGGCCATCGGCGTGGAACGTGCCTCCGACCGCGCGGCGGTCAACGAGTTGTTCAACGCCAAGTTCTCCGAGGCGCTGAAGACCGTCGGCAAGCAGTTCGATTTCGTCCAGCTGTTCGAGAATCGCCAGGAGTTCCGTGATCGTATCGTCGAGGTGATCGGCAACGACCTCAACGGCTACGTGCTGGAAGACGTGGCCATCGACTACCTGGAGCAGACGGCCAAGCATTCGCTGGACCCGAGCAACATCCTCGACGCCGAAGGTATCCGCAAGATCACCGAACTGACCGCTGCGCAGAACGTCATCACCAACGAGCTGGAGCGCAACGAAGAGCTGGCGATCAAGAAGAAGAACGTCGAAACCCGCGAGGCGACCCTGGCTCTGGAACGTCAGCAGGCCGATGCCGAGGCGCGCCAGAAGCGTGAGATCGAAACCATCCGTGCCCGTGAGGAAGCCGAGACGCTGAAGGTCAAGGAAGAAGAGCGTCTGAAGGCCGAGCAGGCACGTATTCAGACCCAGGAACAGATCGACATCCGTGAGGAGAATGCCTCGCGCGAAGTCGAAGTGGCGGAGCAGAACCGCGAGCGTGCGGTCACGATCGAGAAGGAAAAGGTCGTGCGTGCCCAGCAACTGGAAATCGTTGCCCGCGAGCGCGAAGTCGAGCTGCAGCGCATCGAGAAGGAAAAGGCGCTGGAAGAAGAGCGCAAGAACATCGCGGCGGTGATTCGCGAGCGTGTGGCGGTCGAGAAGACCGTGGCGCAGGAAGAAGAGCGCATCAAGGAAGTGCGTGAAGTCTCCGAGGCAGAGCGCCTCAAGCAGGTCACCGTGCTCAATGCCCAGGCCGAAGCCGAGCAGGAGCTGGTGCGCCAGGTCAAGCAGGCCGAAGCCGACGAGACCCGTTCCAAGCACAAGGCGGTGGAAATCAACACCCTGGCCCAGGCCGAGCTGGAAGCAGCGGCCAAGAGCGCCGAGGCCAAGAAGAAGCTGGCCGAAGGGATCGAAGCCGAGCGCGCTGCGCCCGGTCTGGCCGACGCCAAGGTGCGTGAAGTCACTGCTGCGGCCAAGGAGAAGGAAGGCCTGGCCGAGGCTCGCGTGCAGGCCGAGCGTCTGATCGCCGAAGCCAAGGGCGAGCAGGAAAAAGGTCTGGCGCAGGCGCGTGTCATCGAAGCGCAAGCCGCTGCCAAGGAAAAAGACGGCCTGGCCGACGCCAAGGTGCTGGAAGAGAAGCTCGGTGCCCAGGCGCGTGGTGAAGAACAACTCGGCGCAGCCAAGGCCAAGGCCACCCAGGACCTGGGCCTGGCCGAAGCGCAGGTGCTGCTGGAGCGCCTGAATGCCGAAGCCGAAGGTCTGGGCAAGAAGTTCGGCGCGCTGGATTCGCTCAGCGACAACGCGCGAGCTCACGAAGAGTTCCGCATGCAGCTGGAGAAGAGCTTCGAGGAAGCCATGGCCGCCATCGCCGCCAACAAGGACATCGCCAAGGATCAGGCCGAAGTGCTGGCCACCGCGCTGGCCAAGGCGAAGATCGAGATCGTCGGCGGCGAGGGCGACTTCTTCAACTCCTTCGCCAAGTCGCTGTCGGTGGGCAAGGCCATCGAAGGTGTGGTGGGCAAGAGCCCGGTGGTGCAGGACGTGCTGTCGCGTCTGCTGGCTGGCAAGGCAGCAGCTGCCGCGCCGGTGGCTGCGCCGAGCGCAGGCCCCGAGCAGGCCTGAGCACCCAGCCTGTAGGGTGTGCTTCAGCCCACCATTGCCCTGTGGTGGTGGCTTCAGCCGCCCCCACAGGGCCACCTAACTTCGACCAATCAGGAAATATGCGATGTCAGAGCCACGAGATTATCTGGAGATGACCTTCCGCTCGATCCAGTGCTTCAGCAATGACGGCCGTCTGGATGCGCAGGAACTCAAAGCGCTGCTGGAAATCGCCGAGCGAGATGGCGAGATCGATGACAACGAGGTGCGGGTGCTGCGCAAGATCATTGCTCAGGTGCGCCCGGAAGAGATCGATGCGGCGCTGCGCGAGAAGATCGCCATCGTCGAGCAGAAGATCGGCGCATAGCAAGCCGGCTGCGCCTGCTCACCCTACCAACACTCCCAGTTTGTAGGGTGGGCTTCAGCCCACCACGTCGGCCATAGAGAGTGGGTTGAAGCAGGCGCCCGGGTCACCCTACGCGGATGTCGCCCAGCCCAACCTGCCAGCCCCTTTGTGGAGGGGCGTTTTAGACGCAGCTGATTCAGGATTACTACGATGTCGGACGCACAGACACAGGACGTATTGGACAAGGCCGTCGCCGAAGGCGGCGCCTACGAGGTGCTGCAGCGGCGCCTGCAGGAGCAGGGCCAGCGCCTGCGCAGTTTGACCGAAACGCTCAACGGCCAGCGCCTGGCCGAGTTCGGCAGCAGCGCCATGGAAGCCATCGGTCGGGTACGCATCCGCACCGAGAACAACTGCATCGCCCGCGATATCGTCCAGGTCGGCGAGTGCCTGCTGTTCGGCTACAACGTGTTCCTCGGCCTGAAGAAGGAAACCAGCGTCGCCGACGTGTTCTCCCTCTACCGGCTGGTCGAAGGGCCTGAAGGCTATGAGGCCGAGCCGGTGCCGCTGGAGGGCAGCTTCCTCGCTCAGGCCAGTTTCGTTGCCGACTTCAACGAGCTGTATACCTACTACAAGAACACCCGCCTGCTGCAACTGGCCATTCGCGACGGCAAGCTGCTGGCGAGTTTCCAGATCGGTGAGCGGGTCAGTGACATCCGCGTGTTCCGCTGGTCGATCTCGGTCGATGGGCGCGAAGTGCGCTACATCGACAACCGCGGCGAGCGCGATATCGCGTTGCCGGCGCCGTTCGACTTCGAATGGCAGAAGACCTCTCGCGAGATGGTGGTCGCCGGCCGCCATCCGCACATGAACATTCTCGACACGGTGTTCGTCGAAACCGTCGGTGGTGACCTGACCATCAAGGTCGAGAACAACACCCAGGACGGCCTGGGCATCTACCGCGAGCCGGTGGTGGACAAGACCCAGTCGCTGGACGACGCGCAGATCGAATACGCCCGCCTGGGCAGCCTGCTCCTGCTGAAGATCCTGCCTTACCGCGAGGAGCAGTGGCGCTACCTGGTGTTCAACAGCCTGACCAATCAGGTCGAGCGCATCGACGCCATCGGCCTGGCCTGCGTGCAGCTGCCGGAGGATCACGGCATCATCTTCCCCGGCGGCTACTACCTGCAGAGCGGGCAGTACAAGACCTTCGAGCAGCCCATGGGCGGCATGCGCTTCAAGCGCTCGGTGCGTTCGCCCAATGGCGAGGACGTGCAGTACATCTTCTACCACCCGGAAGAAGGCCGTTCGGCGCTGTTCACCTACAACATGATCAACCGCCAGCTGCACAACCCGATCTTCGGCCACGGCTACGCGCGCCTGGAGGACGGGCGCATGGTGATATTCGCCGCCGAGGGCAGCGAGCCGACGCGCATCCACCCCATGCAGATCTGGCAGACACCGTTCGAGAGCGAGGATTATGCTGCCCGTCAGCCGGCGCGCAGCGGCTTCTTCGGGCGTATCGGCAATGCCGAGCTGGTGCGCGGCGTGTCCGATCTGCTCAACCTCAGCCGCGAGATCGACAGCCGCGAAGTGTCGGTGGCGCGCTACACCCAGCTGTGCCAGAACACCCGCCGTCTGTTCGACGTCTACCATTGGCTGGATGATGCCCAATGCGCCGAGCTGGCGCCGCTGTTGCGCGAGATCGCCGCCACTGGCGAGCTGGTGCTCGACGAATTCGAGAAGGTCGAGAGCATCCGCCAACAATCGGCGCGCGCCATGGCCGAGGCCGAAACGCGGCAGAAGAGCCTGCTCTCAGGCCTGCTGGTGGACAGCTTTGACGAGGTGCAGCACTTCGTCGAGGCACTGAATGCCATCACCGCCCAGCGTGGCCAGTTGCTGACCATCCGCGACTATCGCTACATCGACGTGGCGCGCATCGATGCCATGGAGGCCGAGCTACTCGCAGCACAGGAGCGCGTGGCCACCGCCACCTCCGCCTTCCTCGCCAGCGACGCCGCGCTGCAGCCCTACGTGCAGCGCCTGGGCGAGCTGGACGCGCTGGCGCAGAAGGCCGAGAGCGTCACCCAGCTCAACGAGCCGCTGTCCGAGATGCAGGCCATGGCCGGCAATCTCGACATGCTGTCGAGCCTGATGGCGTCGCTGAAGATCGACGACGCCACTCAGCGCACTGCCATCGTCGAGTCAATTTCCGAGGTCTATGCCCACCTCAACCAGGCCAAGGCGCGTGCCGAACAGCGGCGCAAGGGCCTCGGCTCGGCCGAGACCGTGGCGCAGTTCGGCGCCCAGTTCAAACTGTTCGGCCAGGGCATCACCAACGCCCTGGCGCTGGCCCAGGACCCGGAGACGTGCGACGAGCAGCTGTCGCGTCTGCTGGTGCAGCTCGAAGAGCTGGAAAGCCAGTTCGGTGACCACGAGCAGTTCCTCAGCGACATTCTCGGCAAGCGTGAAGAGCTGCTGGAAACCTTCGAGTCGCACAAGCAGAGCCTGCTCGACGACCGCCAGCGCCGCGCCCAGGGCGTGCTCGACGCCGCCCAGCGCATCCTCGACAGCCTCGGTCGGCGCACCGCGCGCCTGACCCAGATGGAGGAGCTCAACGCCTTCTTCGCTGCCGACCCGCTGATCCTCAAGCTGCGCGAGATGGCCGAGCGCCTGCGCGAACTGAAAGACAGCGTCAAGGCCGATGATGTCGAGGCGCGCCTGAAGGCTGCACGTGACCAGGCGGTGCGTGCCCTGCGCGACAAGAGCGAGCTGTTCGAGGAAGGCGGCAACGTCATCAAGCTCGGCCCGCGCCACCGCTTCAGCGTCAACACCCAGGAACTCGACCTGACCCTGATGCCGCGCGGTGATCAGCTCTATCTGCACCTGACCGGCACCGATTTCCTCGAACCGCTGCGAGACGAGACCCTGGAAGGCCTGCGTGACTACTGGCAGGTGTCGCTGGAGTCCGAATCGCCCTCGCTGTACCGCGCCGAATACCTCGCCGGCCTGGTGCTCGACGCCGCCGTGGCGGGCCGTGAAGGCCTGAGCCTGGACTTGCTCAAGACCCACCTGGCGCAACCGGAAACCCTGACCCGCCTGATTCGCGACTTCGCTGCACCACGCTACAAGGATGCCTACGAGAAGGGTATCCATGACCATGACGCGGCACTGATCCTCGCCCAGTTGCTGCCGCTGCGCGAAAGCGCCGGGCTGCTGCGTTATGCACCGGCGGCGCGCGGCTTCGCTGCGCTGTTCTGGAACCGCTGGGGGCAGGACATCGAGGCTGAGCTGTGGCCGGAGCGGGCGCGCAGCAGCCTGCACCTGCGCCAGTTGTTCGGCAGCGAGGACGGCGTGCAGCGCCTGCGCGAAGAGATCGATGCAGCCATGCAGCGCTTCCTCGCTCAGCATCCGTTGCCGGTGGACGCCGCACAGCGCCAGGCGGCGGCCGCCTATCTGGTGGAGGAACTGGCAGCCAAGCCGGTCGAATTCAGCTTCAGCAAGTACGCCCGGCAACTGCTCGACACCCTGCAGCAGCGCATGCAGGCCAGCCATGTCTGGGACGACTACCGCACCGCGCTGGACAACCTGCGTGGCCGCCCGGTGCAGCGCTGGTCGTTGGCGCAGACCTGGTTCGACGGCCTGTGCGCGCAGGACGCCGCCATGGCCGAGCTGGCCGACTACGTGCCCGAGGCGATCGCCGTCAGCCTGCTGGATGATGAATTTCCGCGGCGTTTCACCGAGGTCGATCTGCGTTTCACTGTCAGCGGCCTGCTCGGCGATCATCCGCGTGTGCAGGACGGCACGCTGCTGCTGGCCATCGACGATTATTTCGCCCGCCTGCAGCAACACCTGGATCACTTCGTGCCGCAGCTGCGGCGTTACCAGGCACTGCGCCAGGAGGTCATCAACCGCGAGCGCGACGCGCTGCGCCTGAGCGAATTCAAGCCGCGTCCGCTGTCTTCCTTCGTGCGCAACAAGCTGATCAACGACGTGTACCTGGGCGTTATCGGTGACAACCTGGCCAAGCAGATGGGCACCGCCGGCGAGAACAAGCGCACCGACCTGATGGGCCTGCTGATGCTCATTTCGCCGCCCGGCTACGGCAAGACCACATTGATGGAATACGTAGCCCATCGCCTGGGCCTGATCTTCATGAAGGTCAACGGTCCGGCCCTCGGTCACGAAGTGCGCTCGGTGGACCCTGCGCAGGCGCCGGACGCCACCTCGCGCCAGGAGCTGGAAAAGCTCAACCTGGCGCTGGAGATGGGCAACAACGTGATGCTCTATGTCGACGACATTCAGCACACGCACCCCGAGTTCCTGCAGAAGTTCATCTCGCTGTGCGACGGTACGCGGCGCATCGAAGGCGTGTGGAAGGGCAAGACCAAGACTTACGACATGCGCGGCAAGAAGTTCTGCGTGGTGATGAGCGGCAACCCGTACACCGAGTCCGGCGACGTGTTCAAGATTCCCGACATGCTCGCCAACCGCGCCGACATCTACAACCTCGGCGACACACTGGGCGGCATGCAGGAAGCCTTCGCGCTGTCCTACATCGAGAACAGCCTGACTTCCAACCCGGTGCTGGCGCCGCTGGCCACCCGCGACATGGCCGACGTTTACCGTTTCGTCGCCAAGGCCGAGGGCAAACCGTTCTCCGCCAACGAGCTGAGCCACACCTACAGCGCCGCCGAGATCAACGAGATCACCGCCACGCTGCAGCGCCTGATGCAGGTGCGCGACGTGGTCGGCCGGGTCAACCAGCAGTACATCGTCAGCGCCGCGCAGGCCGACAGCTACCGCACCGAGCCGCCGTTCAAGCTGCAGGGCAGCTACCGCAACATGAACAAGATGGCCGAGAAGATCAGCTCGGTGATGAACGATGCCGAGCTGCTGCAACTGATCGCCGACCACTATCAGGGGGAGTCGCAGCTGCTCACCACTGGCGCCGAGGAGAACCTGCTCAAGCTCGCCGAATTGCGCGGCAACATGACGCCTGAGCAGGCCGAGCGCTGGGCGCAGATCAAGCGCGATTTCATGCGCAACAAGGCCATGGGCGGTAGCGATACGGACGTTGGCGGGCGTGTGGTGGCGCAGCTCAATGACCTGGTCGAGAGCGTGCGCGGCCTGGGCGCTACCGGCAAGCCGGCCAGCGAGGCGCCGGTCATCCCCTGGGAGCAGTTGCTGGCCGGGCTGGATAACCTGGGCAGGCTGCGCCCGCAGGTGGAGGTGGTTGCGCCGCCACAGCCGGGCACGCAAAAATTGCTCGAAAGCCTGGCTGATAGCCTGGAAAACAGCTTCCTGCCGCTGATCAGGGCGATGGACAAGAAGATCGACATCGATTTGCGCACCCACAACCGCATGCTGGAAATCTCCACCCAGCTGCGTGATCTCGGCACGCTGCTTGGCCACGAGCAGCGCAGCGATGCCGCGGACGACGAGGCGCCGTGAGGCGAGGCTGGCTGGTCGAGTTGCGCCCGCTGATAGTGATCAGCGGCGCGATGCTGCTGGTGCAACTGGTCAATGGCGCCCTCGGCGGCGCCTTGAATCGCTGGGGCCTGGTGCCCCGGCATATCGAGGCGCTGCCGGGCATTTTCCTTGCGCCCTGGCTGCATGGCAGTTGGGCGCATCTGCTCAGCAACCTCAGCGGCCTGCTGGTGCTCGGTAGCCTGGTGCTGCTGCGCTCGCGCCGCGATTTCTTCTTCGCCAGTGCCTTCATCATCATCGGCAGCGGGATGCTGGTCTGGCTGTTCGGTCGTACCGGCCTGCATGTCGGCGCCAGCGGCTGGCTGTTCGGCTTCTGGGGACTGTTGCTGGCGCGGGCCTGGTTCGAGCGCAGCCTGCTCGACCTGTTGCTGGCGGTGCTGGTGTTCTTCCTCTACGGCGGCTGGTTCTTCGGCCTGCTGCCGCGTGCCGGCGTTTCCTTCGAATACCATTTGGCGGGGGCTTTCTGCGGTGTGCTGTACGCCGCCCTAACTCGTCGCCGCATTCAACGATGAAAGGGACTTTTAATGGATTTCAACCGCCTCGATCAGCAACTGCGCGACAGCCTGGCCGACCTGCGTCTGAGCAACGAGGAACGCGACGAGCTGCGCCAGCTGGGCAGCGAGCTGAGCACTGACCAGGTGCGCTTCATGCGCAACCGAGCCTTCGCCCTGGCCCGTGAGCTGATGCGCGAGCCGACCCACGTCGAACCGGTGCTGAAGTGGCTGGAGCAGGTGATCAAGACCCTCGACAGCGTCGGCAGCGCGCCGCGCGTGGAACATGCCAGCGCCCACTTCAGTCCGGGCGAGAGCTGCCGGCGCAAGATTCGCGAGCTGTGCCGCCAGGCGCGCAGCAGCGTGGATATCTGCGTCTACACCATCTCCGACGATCAACTCAGCGAGGAAGTGCTCGCCTGTCATCAGCGTGGTATCGCCGTGCGGGTGATCAGCGACAACGAAAAGCAGTTCGACGAAGGCAGCGACATTCAGTGGCTGCGCGACAAGGGCGTGCCGCTGCGCATCGATGCTGGGCCCTTCCACATGCATCACAAGTTCGCCCTGTTCGACGGCCGCCTGCTGCTCAACGGCAGCTTCAACTGGACGCGCAGCGCCACCACCAGCAACGAGGAAAACCTGCTGGTGATCGATCATCCGCAGCTGGTCGCGGCCTATGGCCGTGAGTTCGAAGCACTCTGGGCGCGCTACGCAGGCAACTGATGGATCACCCTCACGCCCGCCAACTGCTCGGCTTCTATCGCAGCTGCTACCTGGCCGATAGCCGCGACCTGGATCTGGACAACCTGAGCAAGCTGCCCGCCAATCGCTGGGCCTGGCTCGATGGGCGTGAGGAACTGGCCAGCGGAGGCTTGCCGCTGCTGCCATTGGCGGCCGAACTGGGCCGCAGCCTGGCCGAGGCGCAGGCGCTGTATCAACGCGAGCTGCAACTGGTTTACGGCGTGTTGCCGATCTGTGGCCGGCTGCAACTGGAAACCGGTGCCGCGCAGACGATTTGCGGCCCGCTGTTCTACTACGAGGCCAGCCTGCAAGCGACGGCCGACGGGCAGAGCCAGATGCTCGCCATCGACGTGCAGCGCGCCCATGGCAATTGGCGGCTGCTGCGCCGTCTGTTCGATGAGAGCGGCAACGCTAGTCTCGATGATCTGCCGCTGCCGACCGGCATGCTGGACGCTGCCTCGCAGGGGCAGCTGCTGGCCTGGGTAGAGCGCAATACGCAGGTAGGCGAGGTCAGCGAAGCCGCAGGCTTCCCGCTGTTGGCAGAGGCCGATACCTTGGCCAAGGCTCAGCGCCGCCGCAGCCTGTCGCTGCAGTCCGGTGCCTTCGTCGCCCTGGTGCCGCGCGGCAGTGGCAGCCGTGGTATCGCCCATGAGCTGCAATTGCTGCAGGAGGCCGAGCAGCTGTCGCCCGCCTTGTTGCAATTACTCGGTGAAACGCCAGCCGTACAGACGGCCGGCTCGATCAGCACGCCGCAGCGCCTGCCGGCACAGCTCAGTACGGCGCAATGCCGGGCGCTGGAAAATGCCGCACGCTTTCCACTGAGCCAGATTTCCGGCCCACCCGGTACCGGCAAGAGCTACAGCCTGGCGGCCCTGGCGCTGGATCGCTACCTGCAGGGCGAGAGCGTGCTGCTGGTTAGCCGCAGTGCGCAGGCGGTGCGGGTCATCGCGCACAAGCTGCGCGAGGATTTCGGCCTGCGTGACGGCGTGCTCGAAGGCGATGGCCAGAGCCTGCGCCAGGCCCTGCGCGAGCGACTGCAGCGCATGCTACAGGGCGAGATTTCCGAGGTTTCCGAGCCACTGGAGGCGCGTCAACGTAGCGAGCTGGAGGTGTTGACCCAGGCCGAAGTGCGCCTGTCGGCTGATTTTCGCAAGCGCTGCGAGCAGGCCGTGCGCTGGAGTCGCCTGCTGCTGCGCGCCGAGCGCGGCAGTCTGGCGTTCTGGCAGCGCTGGCTGCAGGTGCCCTGGGTACGCAAGCGCATCGGTAACAGTGTCCGGCCCTGGGTGTTGCTGGATGAGTTGCGCGATTGTCAGCGGCGCCGCCAGACGCTCAGCCGCGAGCACCTCAACAGCCACCGCAGCCTGGCGCTCAAACGCCTGTTGATGACCGACCGCGGGTTGTTCGTGCGCTACAACCAGGCCATCCGCGCGCGCAATTCGCAGCGTCAGCTGGCCCTGTTCGAGGATATCGACCCGGCGCGCCTGCTGGCCGCCTTCCCGATCTGGGTGGTGACGCTGGACGAACTGCATCGGCTGCTGCCGCTGCGCCCGCAACTGTTCGACGTGATGGTGATGGACGAAGCGACCCAGTGCGACATCGCCTCGGCGCTACCGGCCTTCCAGCGCTGCAAGCGTGCTGTCGTCACTGGCGACGCGCGTCAGCTGCGGCATATCTCCTTTCTCTCCCGCGTGCGGGAGACGCAGCTGTTGCAACGCGCCGGTCTGCAGGCCGAGGAGCGCGAGGCCTGGAGCTACCGCGACAACAGCGTGCTGGATCTGGTCGGCTTGCAACTGGCCAGCCAGGAGGCGGTGGTCTTTCTCGACGAACACTTTCGCAGCCGCCCGGCGCTGATCCGCTTCAGCAACGAGCTGTTCTACGACCAGCGCCTGCGGGTGATGAAGGAGCGACCCGGCTTCGATGCCTGCGACAGCCTGCAACTGCTGCGCATCGAGGGCCAGCGTGGGCGCAACGGTGCCAACGAGGCGGAAGTGGAGCAGGTACTGGAGCTGATCGCGGCGCATCTGGCCGAGTATCGCGGCAGCCCGCTCAAGCCCAGCATCGGCGTGCTGTCACCGTTTCGCGACCAGGTCGAGCGCATCCGCCTACGCATCGGCGAAACCCTGCCGCTGGAGCAACTGCGCGAGTTCCGTCTGCTGGTGGATACGCCCTACGGCTTCCAGGGCGAGGAGCGCGACCTGATGATCCTCAGCTTCGCCATCGATAGAGCCTCGAGCCAGGCTGCGGCCTACCTGAATCGTGCCGACCTGTTCAACGTCGCCATCACCCGCGCCCGCGAGCGCCAGGTGCTACTGTTCAGTGGCGACGAGCGCCAGTTGCCGGCCACTCACCTGCTACGCCGTTATCTGGAATACCTCGAGAAGCCCGGCGCCGTCTGGCAGCCCGGCGCCACAGATGCGGCGCGGCAGCGCCTGTGCGAAGCGCTGCAGGCTCAGGGCGTCAGCGTGTGGAACCACTATCCGCTGGCTGGCCAGGTGCTGGATCTGTTCTGTCGCCGTGGCGACAAATGCCTGGCCATCGACCTGATCGGTTTTCCGGGGGAGGGCGAGGGCTTCCTCGAACTGGAGCGCTACCTGGTGCTGGCGCGCGCCGGCCTGGAAACCCTGCCGCTGAGCTACGGCCTGTGGCGCGAGGCGCCGGAGCAGGCGCTGCAGGCGGTGCTGGCGCGGCTTTGACGGTGGTTCAGGCCGCAGCCGGTTGCGGCCAGAAGTCGTCGCGGGTGAGTTTGTCGAGCAGCTTCTGATTCAGCTCGATGGCCACCTCGTCCTCGCTGTCATGCAGCTTCGCCAGTAACTTGTCGAGTGTCTGTTCTGCGTCGAAAAGGTTCGTGTAGCTCAGGTTTTCCACGGCATGATCGAGGTGGTCGTGCTCGACCAGGACCTGCTGCCATTCGGAGGCGGCACTGATGTCCGTCTCGATCTGGGCATGCAGCGAGCGGGCCTGCTCGAATTGGTCGAGCCGCACATAGGCGATGGCCAGCCCTTCCTGCAGCAGCGCCAGGTCGAACTCATCCAGGTCTTCATCGGGCTGGGCGCTGCGCAGCTTGAGTTGTAGGTCGTCCAGCAACTGCAGCGCATCGTCCGTGCGCCCCAGTCGTTTCAGCAGCATGGCGCGCTGCTGGAGGTTGAGCACCCGGTTGTAAAACGGCTGGCGGTCGCTGATGCGCTGCATTTCCTCCAGAGCCTGACGTATTTCATAGCTGTTGCGTTGGCGCTCGGGCAGGTGGGTCTGCATCTCCAGCTGCAACTCGATCATGAATAGGCGCAACTGATCGCGTTCTTCACCTGCGGGCAGCGCCTCGAGGTTGCGGTCGGCCTGGGCGAGCAAGGTACCAGCGATATCGGGATGGCTCTGTTCATAGAGCCTACCCAGTGACAGGCTCAGGTCGATGCGCAGCGCCTCATGCCTGGCCAGACGCTGGATATCCTGTTCCACGTTCTCGGTCTGGCCATGGTCGACTCGCCATCTGAGCAGGCTGAGGAGTAAACGGCCATGCAGGCTTTCGTCCGCCGCGGCGATGAGCGCTTCGGCCTGCTGCAGATGGCCGCGCTGAAGCAGCGTATCGAGCAGTTGCTCGCAGGGCGTGCCCCGCCAAAGGGGGTCGAGGCGTTCGATCTGTTCGATGGCCTGCTCGAAGAGGCCGGCTTCGATCAGTGGGGCGATGAATGGGTTCTCACGCTCCAGCTCGAGCAGCGAGGCTCTTTCCAGCAGACGCTCGATATCGCCCAGGCGAGCCAGTTCGCGTGCATACATGTCCATGCCGAGCAGCGCCTGTGGCTCGGAGCCTTGGCTGAGTGTCCAGAACTGTTCCAGGCTATGGCGGGCCGCATCGGCATCGCCCTGCTCGCGTTGCAGGCGTGCCAACTCCAGCCACTGCAGTTCGGAGAGGCGTTCACCGCGTAGCAGGTGTTCCAGTTCACTGCGGGCGTCCTCGGGTTTGCCCTGGGCGGCCAGCAGTGCCGAGCGCAGCAGCGGCTCCTCGGGTAGCGCCTCGCCTAGGCGCTCCAGTAGCGCCGCAGCCTCATCGTCCTTCTCTGCGTCGACCAGTTCCTTGAGCAGCGTGACCAATGCCTGATGGCTGTGATGAGGGTCCAGGCGCGAACGCAGTGCCTGTGCTTCATCCAGCCGGCCGCGCTGCCAGAGCGTCGCATACAGAGGGGCATTGGCGACTTGCCAGGCATCACCTTCCAGGCGCGCGGCCAGCTGCAGCGCGAGTTCAGGGGAGAGCAGGCGCAACATGGCGATGCGATTGACTTGAGCGACCTCGGTCAGTGTCAGGCGGGCCGGTGTTCCGGCAACGGCCAGGCGAGGCTCCGGGCCTCCCCCCGAGGGCGAGATCAGCACCGAGACCACCAAGGCCATGACGGCTGCCGCGACTAACAGAATGAAGATGGTCTCCATGATACCTCCTTGTAAAAACGCTTCCCTGAGGGCCATCGATCATCAATGACCCGGCGTGGCGCTTTATACGGATCAGCGTGCGGGCTGACAACCGCGTGCTCGGTCATTTGCCAACCCGTTCATCCCCATGCGTCGGCACCGGGATGGCAATTCGCGCTAGACTTGCCGCCTTCCCGACCAGCCAAGAAGCCCGCCATGGCCCTGCCATCGACCACCTACAAGATCGAACTGAACCTCACCGACATGGACCGCAGCGTTTATGAAAACCTGCGTTTCACCGTCGCCCGGCATCCCTCGGAGACCGAGGAGCGTCTGGCGGCGCGGCTGATCGCCTATGCGCTGTTCTATCACGAGCAACTGGCGTTCGGCCGCGGCCTGTCGGATGTCGACGAGCCGGCGCTGTGGGAGAAGAGCCTGGACGATCGCGTGCTGCACTGGATCGAAGTGGGCCAGCCGGACAGCGAGCGCATCACCTGGTGCTCGCGGCGTACCGAGAAGTTCAGCCTGGTGGCCTACGGCAACCTGCGTGTATGGCAGGGCAAGTGCCTCGATCCGGTGCGCAGCCTGAAAAACATCAATGTGGTCGCCCTCGGCCAGGAAGCGCTGGCCGACCTGGCCCTGGACCTGCCGCGCTCGCTGACCTGGAGCGTGATGATCAGCGATGGCGAATTGTTCGTCACCGACGAGCGCGGCCAGCACGAAATCCCGCTGGAGTGGCTGGCCGGCGAGCGCGGCTGAGGCGGCTCGCCGGGGCGATTCTCAGGATTGCCAGAACTGCAGCAGCGCGTTGAACGACAGGCCCACGCCCACCGCCGTGGCGACGATGGCCAGCACACCAAAGGCCAGCATCCAGTGCGGGTGCTGGTAGTCCTTGCCAACGATGCTTGGCTTCTTCGCCGCCCACAGAATGCAGCCCAGCGCCAGTGGCAGCACCAGGGCATTGAGCGCGCCGGCCACCACCAACACCTTCACCGGTTGCCCGACCAGGCTGTAGATCAGCGTGGAGCAGGCGATGAAGGCGATCACCACGCGCTGGTTGTGCCTGCGGATGCTCGGGTGCAGCGAATACATGAAGCTGACGCTGGTATAGGCGGCGCCGATCACTGAGGACAGCGCCGCGGCCAGTAGCACCACGCCGAACACCTTGTAGCCGACCGTGCCCATGGCGTGGGCGAACACCGATGCCGCCGGGTTGCTCGGGTCCAGCGTCAGGCCCTGGCTGACCACGCCTAGTGCGGCGAGGAACAGGCAGATGCGCACCACGCCGGTGGTCAGGATGCCGGTGACGGCGGCGCGGGTGACCACACCGACGTTCTCCACGCCGGTGATGCCGGCCTCGACCAGGCGATGACCGCCGGAGAAGGAGATGTAGCCGCCGACGGTACCGCCGACCAGGGTGACGATCGGCAGCAGCAGGATCAGCGGGTCGTCCGGCTGAATGCTGCGCAGCAGCACGTCCTGCAGTGGCGGATTGGACTGCAGCATGGCGTAGCCGATCATGCACAGCATCACCAGACCGAACAGCTGCATCAGCCCGTCCATGATCCGCTTGGCGTTGCGCAGCATGAAGATGGCGATGATCAGCACCGCGGCGATCAGCGAGCCGAGAATCGGCGGTATGCCGAAGATCACGTTCATGGCCAGGCCGGCGCCACCGATGTTGCCGATGTTGAAGGCGATGCCGCCGAGCACGATGAAGGCCGAGATCAGATGGCCGATACCCGGTAGCACGCGGTTGGCGACGTCCTGGCCGCGGAGGTTGGCGACGGTGATCACCCGCCAGATATTGAGCTGGGCGCCGATATCGATCAGCAGCGAGATGAGGATGGCGAAGGCGAAGCTGGCCAGGTACTTCTCGGTGAACAGCGATGTCTGGGTCAGAAAGGCCGGGCCGATGGACGAGGTGGCCATGATGAATATGGCGCCGCGAAGGACGTTGCGTTGGCTGCCCGGCGTATGGCCGGCAAGGGGCTGGGTGGGTTGCATGGAATTACCTTCTCACTGTTGTTCTTGATGTATGGGGCAGGTAGTTGAAGCGCCCGCAGTGCGGGCGCGAGTGGTGTTTCTTGTCGTTGTTGTGCCGGCCCGTCGTCGGGCCGGATGTTTTTCTCGGTGAATCAGGGCGTCTGCCACTGTGCGAGCAGTTCGCGTTGCTGGCGTTGCGCCGCTTCCAGAGCGACAGGGCGCAGGCGTACCCGGTCGCCCGGCAGGCACTGCGCCAGACGCGCCACCGCCAGCGGGGTGAGCGCGCCGAGGCGCGGGTAACCGCCGATGGTCTGGCGGTCGTTGAGCAGCACGATGGGCTGGCCATCGCTGGGTACCTGGATCGCCCCCAGCGGCACACCTTCGGAGACCATCGACTGGCGTGCGCACTGCAGTACCGGGCCGCACAGACGAATGCCCATGCGGTCGGCGCGCTGGTCGACCCGCCACTCGCAGTTGAAGGCATCGAACAGGCTCTGGCCGCTGAAATCGCCGATCTGCGCGCCCAGCACTACCGGCAGCTCGGTGTTGCCGCCTGTCTCCGGAATCGGCGCGGTGCGGCGGATGTGTGGCTCGACCTGTTGTCCGTGCAAACGATCGCCGACCGCCAGCGGGCGGCCGTCGCCCTGCAGGCCGCCGAGCGCTTCGCGCGGCACCGTGGCGCAGCTGCCGAGTGTGGCCGGGGCACGAAAACCGCCAGGTGCCGCCAGATAGGCTCGTACCCCCCGATGCGGCTGGGCGAAGCGCAGACGCTGCCCCTTGGCGATGGGGAAGCTGCAGCCCGGCGCCAGCGCCTGTCCGTCGAGGCTGGCGCCGAGGTCGGCTCCGGTGAGGGCGAGATAGCCGTCATGCTCGGCGAGCAGCTCGAAGTTGCCCAGAACGATTTCGATCACCGGCGCCGTCAGTGGGTTGCCCAGCAGCCAGTTGGCCCAGTAGTGCGAGCACCAGTCGGCGCTGCCGCCCTGGGTCACACCGAGGTGGCGCACGCCGAAGCGACCGCCGTCCTGCAGGCTGGCGAGGGCGCCGCTGCGTTCCACCAGAAGGCTCATGGCGTCACCTCGAAGGGCGTGTCGTCGCCACCCAGGCGCACGAACTCGTCGCGCTCGATGGGCACGAAGCGCACCCTGTCGCCTGGCCGCAGCAGGCTGTAGCCATCCAGCTGGCGGTCGAAGAGTTGGCTGGGGCTGCGTCCGATGAGGTTCCAGCCGCCGGGGGAGACCAGCGGGTAGATGGCGGTCTGGCGGTCGGCGATGCCGAGGCTGCCGGCGGCGACGCGTTGCCGAGGCGTGCTCAGGCGCGGACTGGCCAGGCACTCGTCGACCAGGCCCATGAAGGCGAAGCCGGGCGCGAAACCGAGGGCGAAGACCTGATAGCTGCGTGCGCTGTGGCGCTCGATCACGCCGTCGCTGCCCAGCCCGCTGCGCTGGCCGAGCAGCGCCAGCTCGGGACCGACGCTGGGGTGATACCACACCGGTATTTGCAGCTCGCGACCGCTGCTCTCGGCCTGCGGAGAGAGATTGTCGAAGGCCTGGGCGATCAGCGCGCGGGCCTGGCGGTCGTCCAGCTGCTGCAGGTCATAGTGCAGCAGCAGGGTGGTGTAGGACGGCACCAGATCGACCAGCGCCGGGCCGAAGACGGTCCGCAGGCGCTCGCTGGCTGCCAGCAGCCAGGGCATGTTGCTTTCCTCGATCTGCTCGAACAGGCGCAGGATCAGACTGTCGATGCCCACCACCTCGATGCGCGGGGTCATGTCGGCAGGCTCTGCAGGGCGGCGCGGATACGCTGCACCGCCGCCACCGAGGCGGCGTTGTCGCCGTGCACGCAGAGGGTATCGGCGCGCAGATAAAGGGCGCTGCCGTCACTGGCGCTCAACGCCTCGCCGCGCGCCAGGGCCATGGCCTGGGCGACGATGGTTTCCGCGCCATGGTGCACCGCGCCGAGCAGGCTGCGCGCCAGCAGCATGCCATTGGCGTCGTAGGCGCGGTCGGCGAATGCCTCGAACCACAGCTGCAGGCCCAACTCGTCCGCCATCGCCTGCGGCGCCCGGTCGTCGCGGGTGGCCATCAGCATCAGCGGCAGGCCGCGGTCATAGGCGGCAACGGCGCGCATCACCGCACGCAGCTTGGCCGGTTCGCGCATCATGTCGTTGTACAGCGCGCCGTGCGGTTTGACGTAGCTGACCCGCGTGCCTTGGGCGCGGCAGATGCCGTCGAGCGCGCCGATCTGATAGAGCAGCATGGCTTCGATCTCGTCCGGGCTGCAGGCCATCGAGCGGCGGCCGAAACCGGCCAGATCGGGGTAGGCGGGGTGGGCACCGATGCGCACGCCATGCTCGACCGCCAGCGCCACGGTGCGGCGCATGGTCAGCGGCTCCGAGGCGTGAAAGCCGCAGGCGATGTTGGCGCAGTCGATGAAGGGCATCACTTCGGCATCCAGACCCATGGTCCAGGCGCCATAGCTTTCGCCGATATCGCAGTTCAGGAGCAGGCGGCTCATCGGAATCCTCTGGTTGTTTTTGACGTGGCCCGAAGGTTCGGGTTGGGAATCTCGTTGGCATAACGATGATAAAATATCGATAAAACATCAATATGTTTTTGAAAATATCCCGAGCGGTCCTGGTCCGTGGTCCCTGTGCTTTGCTGTATGCTTGCCAGCCAACTTTCACCTGCGGCCCGCGCGGCCGTTCGCAGTCATGGATCGCACGATGGTTGATGCCAAATCCACCCGTTCTCCGCGTTCGCCCATCGTGGCGTCGGCCCACCTGGCCGAGCAGTCGCAGGAGCTCTCCGAACTCGAGTTCGCCATCATCATCTCCAGCAACGCCTTTCTGCGCTGGATGGAGCGCTGCATGCGCGCGGCCGGCGAAGTGGAGATGAACGCCCTCGACGTGATGGTCCTGCACAGCCTGACCAGCCGCGATCGCGCCAAGCGCCAGGCGGACATCTGCCTGCTGCTGAACATCGAAGACACCCATACCGTTACCTACGCGCTGAAGAAACTGGCCAAGCTGGCGCTGGTGGAGGGCGAGAAGCAGGGCAAGGAGATGTTCTACCGCACCACCGAAAAGGGCCGTGCCCTGTGCCAGGAGTACGCCGACATCCGCCGCGAATGCCTGATCGCCTCGTTCGAGAACCTCAACATCGACCCCGAGGAAATCCATCGCCTGGCCGGCATGCTCAGGGCCATGTCCGGCCTCTACGACCAGGCCGCCCGCGCCGCCACTTCGCTTTGACTCAAGCGCTGCGCGTCGGCTGACGCGCTGCGCCATACGGAATACCCATGCGCATCGATCTACGCCCCCTACCCGCAAGCCTGCCCGACCTGGGCAACCTGCCGCCGCTGCTCACCCGCCTCTACGCCGCCCGTGGCGTGCAGTGCGCCGAAGAATTGGACAAGGGCCTGGCGCGGTTGATCCCCTTTCAGCAGCTCAAGGGCATCGATGCGGCGGTCGGACTGCTGGTCGAGGCGCTGCAGCGGCGCCAGCGCATCCTCATCGTCGGCGACTTCGATGCCGATGGCGCCACCGCCAGCTCGGTCGGCATGCTCGGCCTGCGCCAGCTCGGTGCGGCGCATGTCGACTATCTGGTGCCGAACCGCTTCGAGTACGGCTACGGCCTGACGCCGGAAATCGTCGCCGTGGCGCTGCAGCGCCAGCCCGATCTGCTGCTGACCGTGGACAACGGCATTTCCAGCGTCGATGGCGTGGCCGCGGCCAAGGCCGCCGGGCTCAAGGTGCTGGTCACCGACCACCACCTGCCGGGCCCGGAACTGCCGGCCGCCGATGCCATCGTCAACCCCAACCAGCCGGGCTGCGACTTCCCGAGCAAGGCCATGGCTGGCGTAGGGGTGATGTTCTACGTGCTGCTGGCGCTGCGCGCGCGCCTGCGCGAGCTGGGCTGGTTCGCCAGCCGCCAGGAGCCGAACCTGGGCGAGCTGCTCGACCTCGTAGCGCTGGGCAGCGTCGCCGACGTGGTACCGCTGGATGCCAACAACCGCATCCTGGTGCACCAGGGGCTGGCGCGTATTCGTGCCGGTCGGGCGCGGCCGGGGCTGCGCGCGATACTCGAAGTGGCCGGGCGCGACCACCGGCGCATCACTTCCACCGACCTCGGTTTCATCCTCGGCCCGCGGCTGAATGCGGCCGGGCGCCTGGACGACATGAGCTTAGGGATAGAATGCCTGCTCTGCGACGACGAGGCCCTGGCCCGCGACATGGCGGTGCAGCTCGATCAGCTCAACCAGGATCGCAAGGCCATCGAACAGGGCATGCAGCGCGAGGCGCTGGCCCAGCTCAAGGACCTGCCGCTTGAGGACATGCCGTTCGGCCTGTGCCTGTTCGAGCCGGACTGGCACCAGGGGGTGATCGGCATCCTCGCCTCGCGCCTGAAGGAGCGTTATCACCGCCCGGCCATCGCCTTCGCCGATGCCGGTGAGGGCATGCTCAAGGGCTCGGCGCGTTCGGTGCCGGGGCTGCATATCCGCGATGCACTGGACGCCGTGGCGGCGCGCCATCCGGGGCTGATCAGCAAGTTCGGCGGGCATGCCATGGCCGCCGGCCTGTCGCTGCCGCAAGCCAACTTCGGCGCCTTCGCCGCCGCCTTCGATGCCGAGGTGCGTCGCCAGCTGTGCGAAGACGACCTGACCGGCCGCCTGCTGTCCGACGGCCAGCTCGACGCCACCGAGTTCCACCTGGAACTGGCTCGCGCCCTGCGTAACGCCGGGCCCTGGGGTCAGCATTTCCCCGAGCCGCTGTTCCATGGCGTGTTCCAGATCGTGGGGCAGCGCATCGTCGGCGAGCGGCACCTGAAACTGGTGCTCAAGACCGAGTGCGGCAGCGTGCAGCTCGACGGCATCGCCTTCAACATCGACCGCGAGGTCTGGCCCAACCCGACGCTGCGCTGGGCCGAAGTGGCGTACAAGCTCGACCTCAACGAGTTTCGCGGCAACGAGAGCGTGCAGCTGATGGTGGCGCATATCGCCCCGCGTTGATTGCGGCGGCGATGAAATTCGGCGTTACCAATATGCCGGGCCGGTAGCGGCGAACTCTGCTAGAAACTTTCGTCACCTCGACCGCTGCCGGTTGGGGCATCCGGAATTTCCCTGGGCTATCCAGGGTCGGATGCTCCGGTGCCCATTTCTCAGGAGAGTCCGCGATGAACACCCGCAATCTGCTCGATCAACTGCTCAAATCCGGCCAGGACCTGCTGCAACAGAAAAGTGCTGGCGGCGCCTCGTCCGGGCTCGGCGGCGCGCTGGGTGGCCTGCTCGGCGGCGGTGCAGGCAAAAGCAGTGGCAGTGACCTCGGCTCGATGCTCAAGGGCGCCGGCGGTGGTGCTGCGTTGGCCATGCTGCTGGGCAACAAGCGGGTGCGCAAGGTCGGTGGCAAGGTGGCGGTCTATGGCGGCCTGGCCGCGCTGGGCGTGCTGGCCTACAAGGCCTACGGCAACTGGCAGGCGCAACAGCCCCAGCAGGGTGGCGCGCAGCCAGTCGAGCCGCAGACGCTTGATCGTCTGCCGGCGCCGCAGGCCGAGCAACACAGCCACGCCATCCTCAAGGCTCTGGTGGCGGCGGCCAAGGCCGATGGCCATGTCGACGAGCGCGAGCGTCAACTGATCGAGGAAGAGCTGGGCAAGCTGGCGCAGGATGCCGAGCTGCAAGCCTGGCTGCACGCCGAGCTGAACAAGCCGCTGGACCCGGCCGATGTGGCGCGCGCTGCCAGCACACCGGAAATGGCCGCGGAAATGTACCTGGCCAGCGTACTGATGGTGGACGAGGAACACTTCATGGAGCGTGCCTACCTCGAAGAACTGGCGCGCCAGCTGCAGTTGCCGCCGGCGCTGAAGAGCGAGTTGGAGGCACAGGTGCGTCTGGAGGCGGCGCGCGTCTGAGCCCGTCCTCAGTCGGCGTGCCAGCTCCGGCCTTGCGGTGGCGCCTCGCCGGACCAGTCGATGCCGTGGTCGGCCAGGTAGGCATCGACGGCGGCACCCACCGTGGGTTGGATGCGTTGCTCGCCGTGCTCGCGCAGCAGGCCGAAGCGACGCAGCTTGTCCTTGACCGGGCCCTTGACCTCGGCGAAATGCAGCTCGATCCCAGCATCGGCCAGCATCTGCTCCAGCTCGGCGAGCATGTCGGCGGAGGTCACGTCGATGCTGGTCACCGGTTCGGCCGTCACCACCAGGCGGCGCACCGGCGTCGGTGACTGGGCGATGGCCTTGAGCACGCACTGCTGAAACTGTTCGGCATTGGCGAAGAACAGCGGTGCGTCCCAGCGAAACAGCACCAGGCCGGGCACCAGGCGGGCCTCGGGGTGACGCTCGATATCGTGGAAGCCGCGAATGCCGTCGACCTGGCCAAGCACCGCATAGTAGGGGCGCCAGCCGTCCCATAGAAACTCGATCACTGCCAGCAGCACGGCGATGCCGATGCCGGGGATGGCGCCGAAGGTGGCCACGCCGGCGAAACAGGCCATCGACAGCCAGAACTCCCACTGCTGCACGCGGAAGATGCGCTTGAGGTCGGCGATCTCGAACAGGCCGATCACCGCGGCGATCACCACGGCTGCCAGGGCGCTGGCAGGCAGGTACTGCATCAGGTTCGGGGCGGCGATCAGCAGTCCGGCCACTGCCAGGGCACCGACCACGCCGGTCAGCTGCGTCTGCGCCCCGGCGGCCTCGGCCACCGGTGTACGCGAGGCGCTGCTGCTGACGGGAAAACCCTGGAAGAAGCCGCCAATCAGATTGGCTGCGCCCAGGCCGACCATTTCCTGGTTGGGGTCGACATAGCGCCCGCTGCGCGCGGCATAGGTGCGCGACAGCACGCTGGTGTCGGCGAAGGCCACCAGGGCTACCGTCACGCCGCCCAGTACCACGCTGGCCAGATCGACGCCGCTGAGCCAGGGCAGTGTGAAGCTCGGCAGACCCTGCGGCAGCTCGCCCAGTGTCGCGACACCGTGCTGGCCGAGGTCCAGCAGGTCCACCACCAGCGTCGCGAGCGTGACCGCGATGAGGATTCCGGGCAATCGCCTGAAGCGCCTGAGTGCCAGGATCAGCGCCAGGGTGCCGCCACCGACGATGAAGCTGGGCCAGTTGACCAGGCCCGCCAAAAGGGCGTTGGCGATGGCCCAGATGTCCTGCACCGGCCCCTGGCTGTCGATGGAAAAGCCGAACAGCTTGGGTGTCTGGCTGATCACCACGCTCAGGGCGATGCCGTTCATGTAGCCGTAGCGGATCGGCTTGGACAGCAGTTCGGTGATGAAGCCCAGGCGCAGCAGGCCCGCGACGATGCAGGTGAGCCCGGCCACCACCGCCATCATGCTGGCCAGGATCACCGCGCGCATCGGCTCGCCGCCCGACAGAGGCAGCACCACGGCGAGAATCACGGCGGTGAGCGCCGAGTCCGGGCCGAGCACCAGAATCCGGCTCGGGCCGAACAGGGCGTAGGCCAGCAGCGGCACCATGGTCGCGTACAGGCCGTAGATGCCCGGCACCCCGGAGGCTTCGGCGTAGGCGATGCCCACCGGCACCAGCATGGCAGTCAGCACCAGCCCGGCGGCAAGGTCCTTGGGCAGCCAGGCCATCTGGTAGTGCCTGAGTACCTGCAGGCCGGGCAGCCAGCGCTGCCAGCCGCGCGGCTGTTCGACGACGGGGAGCGGCTTGGGTGGCGTGGACGGCATCGCAGCGGGCTCTGGAGGGACATCCCTAGTGTAACGACAAGGCCGAGCGGTTGGATCGCCCGCGCCGTGGCGATCATGCACGCGTCATTCATGGCCCTTATGTCCGACCAAAAGATCATTCTGCCTTCGCATGCCGCCGGCTAGTCTCTGACTCTGGATACCCGAGCCTTGCGAGGATGCTCATGGCGCAGACGCCCCTGGACAGTTATGACTACCTGATCGTCGGTGCCGGCCCGGCCGGCTGCCTGCTGGCCAATCGGCTGTCTGCCGACCCTGGCGTCAGCGTGCTGCTGATCGAGGCAGGCGGGCGCGACAACTACCCCTGGATCCACATCCCGGTCGGCTATCTCTACTGCATCGGCAACCCGCGTACCGACTGGTGCTACAACACCGAGGCCGACCCCGGCCTGCACGGGCGAGCGCTGAAGTACCCGCGCGGCAGGGTGCTCGGCGGTTGCTCGTCGATCAACGGCATGATCTACATGCGTGGCCAGGCGGCCGACTACGACGGTTGGGCGGCGGCCGGCAATCCCGGTTGGGCCTGGCGCGACGTGCTGCCGCTGTTCAAGCGATCGGAAAATCACTTTGCCGGCGCCAGCGACCTGCATGGCGGCGATGGCGAGTGGCGGGTCGAGCGCCAGCGTCTGTCCTGGGAGATTCTCGAAGCCTTCCGTGCAGCGGCGGCGCAGAGCGGCATTGCCAGCGTCGATGACTTCAATAGCGGCGACAACGAGGGCTGCAGCTACTTTCAGGTCAACCAGAAACGCGGCGTGCGCTGGAACGCCTCCAAGGCCTTTCTCCGCGACATTCGCCAGCGTCCCAATCTGCAGGTGCTGACCGGCGCCGAAGCCGAGCGCCTGGAGCTGGAGGGCGGCCGCGCCAGTGCGCTGTGGCTGCGCTGGCAGGGGCGGGCGCTACGGGTAGCGGCGCGCCGCGAGATCGTTCTCTGCGCCGGTGCCATCGGCTCGCCGGCCTTGCTGCAACGTTCGGGCATCGGCCCGCGGCCGCTGCTCGAGCGCCTCGGCATAGGGGTGAAGCATGAGCTGGCGGGCGTCGGCGAGAACCTGCAGGATCACCTGCAATTGCGCCTGATCTACCGCGTCGAGGGGGTGAAGACGCTCAATCGCATCGTCGCCACGCCCTGGGGCAAGCTGGGCATGGGCCTGGAATACCTGCTCAAGCGCAGTGGGCCGCTGTCCATGGCGCCCAGTCAGTTGGGCGCCTTCGCCAAATCCGACCCCGGCCAGGCGCGTGCCAACCTGCAGTATCACGTGCAGCCGCTGTCGTTGGAGCGCTTTGGCGAGCCCTTGCACGATTTCCCGGCCTTTACCGCCTCGGTGTGCAACCTGCGCCCGCACAGTCGTGGGCGTGTCGCCATCACCTCTGTTGACGCAGCCGTCGCGCCATCGATCCAGCCCAACTACCTGAGTGACGAGCGCGATCTGCAGGTGGCGGCCGACGCCATTCGCCTGACCCGGCGCATCGTCGCCGCGCCTGCGCTGGCTGGCTACCGGCCGCAGGAGTACAAGCCCGGGCCGCAGTACCAGAGTCAGGCAGACCTGCAGCGCGCGGCCGGCGAGATCGGCACCACCATCTTCCATCCGGTGGGCACCTGCGCGATGGGACAGGGGCAGGGCGCGGTGGTCGATGCTCGCCTGCGCGTGCAGGGTATCGGCGGCTTGCGGGTGGTCGATGCGTCGATCATGCCGAGCATCGTCTCGGGCAATACCTGCTCGCCGGTGCTGATGATCGCGGAGAAGGCCGCGCAGATGATCAAGGAGGACGCGCTGCGTCCTGTGCTGCCGGCCGTGCAATTGCAGGTTCGCGGTGAGGCGCCGATCCTACGGGAGGCGTGAGCTGCTTTGTGTAGGAGCCCTGCCTCGGGGCGAAGCTGTTGGCTTTGTGCTGTCCTTTGCGCGGGGGCGTGCCAAGAACTGCGCCGTTGATCCAGAGACCGCTGATTGGTCAGTCGGAACGGGCTGCCAGCCCGTGTTGGCTCGGGTATAATCGCCGGCTTTTCCGTCCGATTTGCCGCGAGCGCCGACTACCATGGAAATCAATCCGATCCTCAACGCCATCAAGGACCTGTCCGAACGTACCCAGTCAATTCGGGGGTATCTTTGACTACGATCACAAGCATGATCGTCTGGTCGAAGTAAACCGCGAACTGGAAGACGCCAGCGTCTGGAACAAGCCCGAGTATGCCCAGGCCCTGGGCCGTGAGCGCGCCATGCTGGCGCAGATCGTCGAAACCATCGACGACCTTACCGGCAGCCTGGCCGATTCCCGCGACCTGCTGGAAATGGCCGCCGAAGAAAACGACGAAGGTGCAGTGAACGACATCGTCGCCGAAGTCGAGCGCCTGCGCGAAATCCTCGAGCAGCTGGAGTTCCGCCGCATGTTCAGCGGCGAGATGGACGCCAACAACTGCTACCTGGACATCCAGGCCGGCTCCGGCGGCACCGAGGCGCAGGACTGGGCCAACATCCTGCTGCGCATGTACCTGCGCTGGGCCGACAAGCGCGGCTTCAGTGCCGAGATCGTCGAGCTGTCCGAGGGTGAAGTCGCCGGTATCAAGGGCGCCACCGTACACATCAAGGGCGAGTACGCCTTCGGCTGGCTGCGCACCGAGATCGGCGTGCACCGCCTGGTGCGCAAGAGCCCGTTCGACTCCGGCGCCCGTCGCCACACCTCGTTCTCGGCGGTGTTCGTGTCCCCCGAGATCGACGACAAGGTGGAGATCGAGATCAACCCGGCCGACCTGCGCATCGATACCTACCGCTCCTCCGGCGCCGGTGGTCAGCACGTCAACACCACCGACTCGGCGGTGCGTATCACCCACGTGCCGACCAACACCGTGGTGGCCTGCCAGAACGAACGTTCCCAGCACGCCAACAAGGACACCGCGATGAAGATGCTGCGGGCCAAGCTGTACGAGCTGGAGATGCAGAAGCGCAACGCCGCCTCGCAGGCCCTGGAGGACAGCAAGTCGGACATCGGCTGGGGCCATCAGATCCGCTCCTATGTGCTCGATGATTCGCGCATCAAGGACCTGCGTACCGGTGTCGAGCGTAGCGACTGCCAGAAGGTGCTCGACGGCGACCTCGACGGCTACCTCGAGGCCAGCCTCAAGCAGGGGCTCTAAAGCAGCCGCAAGCTTCAAGCCATAAGCTGCAAGCTGAAGCGGATGCGCCTCCAGATGGAGGCCCCCGCTCGAGCTGTGCAGCGACCTTTCAAGAACGATGATTTGACCGGGACGACCCGCCATGAGCGACCAACAACTCGACCAGCCCAGCCTCAGCCACGAAGAGCGCCAGCACGAAGAAAACAAGCTGATTGCCCAGCGCAAGGAAAAGCTTGCCGCCGTGCGTGAGCAGGGCATTGCCTTCCCCAACGATTTCCGTCGCGACAGCCTGTGTGGCGAGCTGCAGAAACAGTACGAGGGCAAGAGCAAGGAAGAGCTGGAGGCCGCTGCCATACCGGTCAAGATCGCCGGTCGCATCATGCTCAACCGCGGCGCCTTCATGGTGCTGCAGGACACCTCCGGGCGCCTGCAGGTCTATGTCGACCGCAAGGGCCTGCCGGCCGAGACCCTGGAAGCGATCAAGACCTGGGACCTGGGCGACATCATCGCCGCCGAAGGCACCCTGGCGCGTTCCGGCAAGGGCGACCTGTACGTGAACATGACCAGCGTGCGTCTGCTGACCAAGTCGCTGCGCCCGCTGCCGGACAAGCACCACGGCCTGACCGACACCGAGCAGCGCTACCGCCAGCGCTACGTCGACCTGATCGTCAACGAGGAAACCCGCCACACGTTCCGCGTACGCTCGCAGGTGATCGCACACATCCGCCGTTTCCTCAACGAGCGCGGCTTCCTCGAGGTGGAAACCCCGATGCTGCAGACCATCCCGGGTGGCGCGGCGGCCAAGCCGTTCGAGACTCACCATAACGCCCTGGACATGGCCATGTTCCTGCGCATCGCCCCGGAGCTGTACCTCAAGCGTCTGGTGGTCGGCGGTTTCGAGAAAGTGTTCGAGATCAACCGCAACTTCCGTAACGAAGGCGTTTCGACCCGGCACAACCCCGAGTTCACCATGCTCGAGTTCTACCAGGCCTACGCCGACTACCGCGACAACATGGACCTGACCGAGGAGCTGTTCCGCGAGCTGGCCCTTGCCGTGCTGGGCACTACCGACGTGCCGTACGGCGACAAGGTGTTCCATTTCGGTGAGCCGTTCGTGCGCCTGTCGGTGTACGACTCGATCCTCAAGTACAACCCGGATATCAGCGAAGCCGACCTGAACGACGTCGACAAGGCTCGTGCCATCGCCAAGAAGGCCGGTGCCAAGGTGCTCGGCCACGAAGGCCTGGGCAAGCTGCAGGTGATGATTTTCGAGGAGCTGGTGGAGAGCAAGCTGGAGCAGCCGCACTTCATCACCGAGTATCCGTTCGAGGTTTCGCCGCTGGCCCGCCGCAACGACCAGAACCCCAACGTCACCGACCGCTTCGAGCTGTTCATCGGTGGCCGCGAGATCGCCAACGCCTACTCCGAGCTCAACGACGCCGAGGATCAGGCCGAGCGCTTCCTCGCCCAGGTGGCCGAGAAGGACGCCGGTGACGACGAGGCCATGCACTACGACGCCGACTTCGTCCGCGCCCTGGAGTACGGCATGCCGCCCACCGCCGGTGAAGGCATCGGCATCGACCGTCTGGTGATGCTGCTGACCAACTCGCCGTCGATCCGCGACGTCATCCTGTTCCCGCACATGCGTCCGCAGGCCTGATGGCAGAACACGAAGCCGCCCTCGGGCGGCTTTTTGCTACCTGTCGTTCCACCTTTCGCGGCGTTTTCGCCGGGCGCTGTGCCTGCAAGCGAAACGGAGCCTTTTGGTTGCCCGCCCAACCCATTACTCTCCTTGCCATGACCCGAGCGTAGAGGAACCATCGTGAGCTCCGTACCTGCGTCCCCGAATGCCACCCAGGCGGCCAACGCCGTCGCCGAAAGCGTCCAGTACCAGGGCCGCAAGGCCAGTCGCCAGGGCAGCGAGCAACGCCGCCAGGCGATTCTCGATGCCGCCATGCGCATCATCGTGCGCGAGGGCGTGCGCGCCGTGCGCCATCGCGCCGTGGCAGCCGAGGCGCAGGTGCCGTTGTCGGCCACGACCTACTACTTCAAGGACATCGACGACCTGATCACCGATACCTTCGCCCAGTTCGTCGAGCGTAGCGCCGCGCACATGGCGGCGTTCTGGGCCAGTACCCAGGGTACGCTGGAGGAGATGGTCGGGCGTCTGGATGGCAGTGAGCAGGCACGTCGGCAACTGGCCGAGGAGATCGCCGAACTGGCCGTGCAGTACGTGCAGCACCAGTTGCGCGAGCGTCGTGACCATCTGATCGTCGAGCAGGCATTCCAGCAGGAGGCGTTGCTCAATCCGCGTCTGCGTGAGCTGGTGCGTGCCCACCGGCAGATCCTGCAGCAGGGCGTGACCCACTTCTTCGAGGTGCTCGGTTCGCGCCAGCCCGAACAGGATGCCGTGCTGTTGACGGCCACCATCGTGCGGATGGAGTATCAGGGCCTGCTGGACGGCGTGGATCATCTGGACAGCCAGGGAATGCTGGCCATCCTTAAACGCTATATGAATCTGGTTCTGGGGCTGTAACCATCAGGTCGAACGGCCTGCACAAGGAGAGCGTAATGAAAGCCTGGCGCGCACTGGTCGCCCTGTCGTTCCTGCTGTTGAGTGGTTGCCTGGTCACCTTCAAGGACCCGATCCCGGCCAACGAAGCCGCGCCGATTCCGCTGCTGGGCGAATGGACCCGGCAGGACGAGTGGGGCGAGCAGCTGTATCTGGAAATCACCCGCGCCGGCTCCAACCTCTATGAGGCGCGTATCTACGAAGGCAGCCCGGATAACCTGGGCAGCCTCGAAGAGTTCGGCTTTACCGTCGCCCATCACGGTCGCCGCTGGTATCTCTCGGCCGGCCTGCCGAAAAGCCTGGGCGCCAACTTCGCCATCGCCGGTTTCGAATTGACCCGTGACAACGAGCTGGTGGTGTACAACCTCGATACCGAGCGCATCCTGCAGGACATGGGAAAGGGCCTGCTTGAAGGGCAGACCGTCGCCATGCCCGAGGCTGACGGGGCACTGATCACCAGCCCGCTGGACAAGGTCTTCGCCTACCTCGACGACCCGGCCAACGCCGATCTGTTCGTCGAGGTGGCGCGTTACCAGCGGGTGGCCGAATAGGAATCGCAATGAACAGCCAGCAAAAACTGGACGACTATCAGCTCTGCATTCGTGCCCTCAGCGACCGTATCGTCGAGGCGCAGACGCCCATCCGCGTGCTCGATGCGGTGAAGTGGGACGACGGCATCCGCGACGGTTTTCTCAAGGCCAAGGGCAAGCAGCCGCCGGCGGTGGATCGCGACTATTACCTGAGCCGGCCGCTGGCCTTCGATGCCGCGGCGAAGAAGCTGGAATTCCAGAACATCGAGCGCGACATCACTCGCCAGCTCGGCCAGTTCAACCCGGTCGGGCAGATCATGCGGCGCATGTGCAAGGAATACCGCATGGTCATCCGCATGCTCGAAGCACGCGGCACCGAGGATTTCGGCCTGATCAGCCAGGAGCTCTACGGCGCGGCTTCCGATGCCTTCCATGCCGGTGATCCGACCCTGGCCGACCTGGGCCTGATGCTCTCGGACTACCTCAACAACATCGCCGCCCGCGGCGATCTGGAAGACGAGCCAAAGGTGCTTGGCGCCAGCGACGCGGTGAATATCCTGCAGCAGCGCCTGGCGGGCGTGTTCGGCGACGACACCATCCGCGTGTTCGAGTCCGACGGCATCCTCGCCGACGCCGCGGCCGGTGCCGACTACATCAAGATTCGCAGCGATGCGCGCTTCAATGAACGCGACGTCAAGGCGCTGGAAGTGCACGAGGGTCTGGTGCACGTGGGTACCACGCTCAACGGGCTGAACCAGCCGATCTGCACCTTCCTGGCCAAGGGCCCACCCTCGTCCACCGTGACCCAGGAAGGCCTGGCGATCCTCATGGAGGTGATCGCCTTCGCCTCGTACCCGACGCGCCTGCGCAAGCTCACCAACCGCACCCGTGCCATTCACATGGCCGAGGAGGGCGCGGATTTTCTCGAGGTATTCGAGTTCTTCCGCGAACAGGGCTACGGCCTGGAAGGCGGCTACAGCAATGCCAGCCGGGTGTTCCGCGGCTCCGTGCCGAACGGCCTGCCGTTCACCAAGGACCTGTCGTACCTGAAGGGTTTCATCCTGATCTACAACTACATCCAGCTGGCGGTGCGCAAGGGCAAGCTGGAGCAGATCCCGCTGCTGTTCTGCGGCAAGACCACCCTGGAAGACATGCGCACCCTGCGCAAGCTGGTGGACGAGGGCCTGGTGCTGCCGCCCAAGTACCTGCCGCCGCAGTTTCAGGACATGAACGCGCTGTCGGCCTGGATGTGCTTCTCCAACTTCCTCAACCACCTGAGTCTGGACCGCATCGAAGCCGACTACGCCAACATCCTCTAGAGCCGCCGTAGGGTGCGCCGCGCGCACCACTGGTTCAGCAAGCGTAGCCCGGATGAAATCCGGGAATCCCGGAGATCAATACGTGCCTAGCCATCAACTCGACTACGAAATCCTCGGCAGCTCCGCGCAATCGGTGGAGATCATCCTCGACCCCGGCGAGACGGTGATCGCCGAGGCCGGCGCGATGAACTACATGACCGACGGCGTGCGCTTCGAAACGCGCATGGGCGACGGTTCCTCCAGCGGCCTGCTGGGCAAGCTGTGGAGCGCCGGCAAGCGCATGCTCACCGGCGAGTCGCTGTTCATGACCCACTTCAGCAATGGCGGGAAGACCCAGGCGCGGGTCGCCTTCGCCGCGCCTTATCCCGGCACCGTGGTGCCCATCGACCTGACCCAGATCGGCGGCCGCCTGATCTGCCAGAAGGATGCCTTTCTCTGTGTGGCTCATGGCACCCGCATCGGCATCAGCTTCGCCAAGCGTCTGGGTGCCGGCTTCTTCGGTGGCGAGGGCTTCATCCTGCAGAAGCTCGAAGGCGACGGCCTGGCCTTCGTGCACGCCGGCGGCACGGTGATTCGCAAGGAGCTGAACAACGAAACCCTGCGCCTGGATACCGGCTGTCTGGTGGCCTTCAGCAGCGGCATCGACTACGACATCGCCCTGGCCGGCGGCCTCAAGAGCATGCTCTTCGGTGGCGAAGGGATCCTGCTGACGACGCTCAAGGGCACCGGCACGGTCTGGATTCAGAGCCTGCCGTTCTCGCGTCTGGCCGAGCGCGTCTATGCGGCGACCGTGCAGGCCCGCGAAGAGGTGCGTGCCGGTGGCAAGTAGCCTGCGGGCGCTGGCATCTTTGCTGGCCAGCCTGTGGCTTGCTGGTTGCAGCGCTCTGCTGTTCTATCCCGAGCCGGGGCTGCCGATCACGCCCGAACGTGCCGGTCTGGAGTACCGTGACATCGAACTGCGCGCCGCCGATGGCACACGCCTGCACGCCTGGTGGCTGCCGGCCAAGGCCGGTGTCGAGGTCAGGGGCACGGTGCTGCACCTGCATGGCAATGGTGGCAACCTGGCCTGGCACCTGGGCGGCGTGCACTGGCTGCCGGAGCAGGGCTACCAGGTGCTGATGCTGGATTACCGTGGCTATGGCCTGTCCGAGGGCAAGCCACGTTTGCCCGAGGTCTATCAGGATATCGACGCGGCCTTCACCTGGCTCGACCAGGCGCCGCAGGTCAGGGGCAAGCCGCTGTTCCTGTTGGGGCAGAGCCTCGGCGGTGCCCTCGGTGTGCATTACCTGGCGCAGCAACCCGAGCGCCAGTCGAGCTTGCAGGCCATCGCACTGGATGGTGTGCCGGCCAGCTACCGCGATGTCGGCCGTCATGCCCTGAGCAGATCCTGGCTGACCTGGCCGTTGCAGGTGCCGCTGTCCTGGCTGGTGCCGGATGGCGACAGCGCGATTCACAGCATCGATCGAATCCAGGGCACGCCCTTGCTGATCTATCACAGTGTTGACGATACGATCGTGCCGCTTTCCAATGGCCAGCGTTTGTATCAAGCTGCGCGCCCGCTACGTGCCTTTCAGGCGACCCGTGGGCCGCACGTGCAAACCTTTGCCGAGCCCGCCTGGCGTCAATCGCTGCTGGCGTTCTTCGCGCAGCCGCAGGCTTACGTCGAACGGCTGGGGCCGGCTACCGAATCCGCAACAGAGAGTCCGCAATGACCGAACGCAATCCCATCCCTCTGATCCTCACGGGTGTCGCCAGCATCGTCGGCACCATCGGCGTGCTCTGGTACTACGGCTACGTGCATTTCGCCAAACCGGAAGATGCCCTGCTGCTGTCCGACTTCACCATGCTCAAGACCATCCCCGGCGAGGACTACAAGATTTCGCTGAAGCCGGCCAATCAGGTGGCGCAGTGCATCGACGGCGTGCTGGTGCTGTTCGACCTGCAGCAGAAGGGGCTGACCGGCGTGCTGGTGGACAACAAGAAGCAGGCCGTGCGCTGCATGGGGCAAGAGACTCCGGCGCTGGAGCAGTAAGACAAGGGCACTTACGTAGGGTGCGCCACGCGCACCGATGACACTCGCCTCTGCACACCCTACGAGCGCCAGCCAAAAAGAAACCCGCCATCAGGCGGGTTTCTTCATGTGCGGCAGCGCGTTCAGGCACCGACTGACGAGCGTGGCGCCACCGGCTGGTTGTCGTTGGAGATGGTCACCTCCACACGACGATTCTGCGCGCGGCCGGAGTCGGTGGAGTTATCCGCAACCGGATACTCCTTACCGTAGCCCTGGGCGACGATACGAGTCGGCTCCACGCCGGCACGAATCAGCGCGCGGCGCACGGACTCGGCGCGGCGCTCGGACAGGCCCTGGTTGTAGCTGGCCGAGCCGACGCTGTCGGTGTAGCCCTCGACGATCACCTGGCGCTCCGGGTTTTCCTGGAGGAAGCGCGCCAGCTGGGTGATGTTGGGCAGCGCACTGCTCTTGAGTTCGGCCTTGTTGAAGTCGAACAGCACGTCACCGAAGGTCACCAGGGTGCCGCGTTCGGTCTGCTTGGCGTTGAGGCTGTCCTGCAGTTTGCGGATCTGCGCATCACGCGCATCGAGCAGGGCCTGGGCGCGTTGCGCCGAGGTGTTCTTCAGCTCGGCTTCGGCGGTGCGCAGGGCGATGGTCTGCTTGGCCACCTCGACGCGTTTGTTGGTCAGGTAAGCCAGTTGGTCGACCTTCTTCTCGTCTTCCTTGTCCAGGTAGGCCTTGTCGGCCTTGTTCAGCCACTCCTGGGCTTCCTTGGTCTCCAGCGCGGCGACCTTGCTCGCCTGCGGATCGCTCTGCAGCGAGGAGAAGTTGCTACGCGCCGACTCCAGGTTGGCGTTGGGCTGGTGCGAGCAGGCGGCAAGGCCGATGCTCAGGGCCAGCAGGGCGGGGATCATCACGTGTTTACGCATGGCGTTCATCCTTTGATCTGTCAGCGAATGGGTGGGTGGCATGCCGCTCACTGAGCGTTGCGCATGCCTTCCTCACGCAGTTCCTGAACACCCTGACGGGCGTCCTGCAGCGCTTGTTCGGCCTTGGCGGCCTGGGCCTTGCGCTCGGCGAGTCGGGCATCCCATTCGGCCTGTTCAGCCAGGCGACGGGCTTTCTCGTATTCCTTGTCATGCATGGCCAGCTCGGCCTCCTTGAGCTTGTCCTGCGCCGACTTCATTTCCACGGCGGCGAACTCGGTACCACCGGCGCTGATCGCCGCATTCACGGCAGACTGCGTCACGGCATATTGCTCGGTCGGCGGATTACCGGCGCAGCCAGCGAGCACCAGGCTACTGCCCAGTGCCAGGGCAGCGAGTTTGATCCCCGGCAGGCGGCGCGGGGCTTTCTCGATACGGGTCTTCATGGCGGCTAACTCCATTTGAAACACTCCTATGAATGACGATATCCGTGACAGCTGGTCCCAGCGTCTTGCCCGTTCACCAGAGGCCTGGCGACGTCGGCTTGCCACGAGGGACCTGCAGTTGGGACCGGAAGCTTTTTGAAATGGTTCAGAAAAAAAGACAGCCTGCTCATTATTTTTCTGATGACCGGTCAGTCAGGTTATTTGCCTGCCGGCTCTTCGCCGAAGGCTCTCGATCAGGCCGCGCGAGGCGTTTTATCTACAGGATCCATAAGATTTGGCGAGGGATTTCGAGGCGATAAGCGACTGTGGCGAGTCTCCCTACAGGCGCGGGAGTGTCGCCATTGTCGCCACCGAAAGCGCTTCAGAGGGAGCGCTGGCTTATGCCGGGCGCACGAAATTGAACGATATATCGAACGAGCGCCACGGCGGCATCAGTGATTCGTGCCCTCCGCCGACTCACTGAACTGGCGCAGATACTTGCGTGACAGCGCCAGAAAGCGCGGCGTCGGCCCGACGTCTTCGTACAGCGGGTCGCCCTGCTCATCCAGGGCCACGACCCTGTTGCCTTTGACGTAGGGCAGGCTGGCCTCCAGTTCTTCCAGGGCGGCGCTGATCAACTCACCCAGCAGCTCTTCACTGTGATGCTTGGGATACATTTCGGTGAGCGCCGCCAGGCGCGCGGCCGACTCGACATCCAGATGGATGTGATAGCGGGTCGGGGTCAGCTGCCCTTTGGCATTCTGCTCCCAGTGTCTTGCCAGTTCGCGAATTCTCATGTCGTTGCTCCTTACGGGGCGCAGGCGATGCCGGCTGGCGAATCCGCTGCGCCTTTCAACAAGCCTAGACCCGGCACGCCAGGCAACCTCGAGGTGCGTCGCACCCTTGTAAGAACTTGGCGCGCTGGGCACTCTGTTGACCATGGTCAGAAGAAGGAGTGCGACATGGCGGAAATAGATGCGCGCCTGCGTGAAGAGGTGCACCTGCTCGGCGAACTGCTCGGGCATACCATCTGCACCCAGTTGGGCGACGAGTTTCTCGACAAGATCGAACGCATACGCAAGGCGGCCAAGGCCGGTCGCAGCGGCTCTGCCGCGGGTACCGAGCAGTTGACCAGCACCCTGGGCGATCTCGACGACGATGAGTTGTTACCCGTGGCACGCGCCTTCAACCAGTTCCTCAACCTGGCCAATATCGCCGAGCAGCAACACCGCGTACGTCGCCGCCGCGCGGGTGAGCCCGAGCCGTTCGAACTGCGCGTGCTGGATGAGCTGCTCCAGCGCCTGCTCGCCGCCGGCCAGGGTCGCGATGAACTGGCGCGCCAGCTCGGGCGCCTGGACATCGAGCTGGTGTTGACCGCACACCCCACCGAAGTGGCGCGGCGTACCCTGATCCAGAAATACGATGCCATCGCCGCGCAACTGACTGCGCTGGATCATAGCGACCTGTTGCCGGCTGAACGTGAGCGCATCATCGAGCGCCTGCAAAGGCTTATCGCCGAGGCCTGGCACACCGAGGAGATTCGCCGCAGCCGGCCCAGCCCGGTGGACGAGGCGAAATGGGGCTTTGCCGTCATCGAGCACTCGCTGTGGCAGGCCGTGCCCCAGTTCTTGCGGCGTGCCGATCAGAGCCTGCAGGCCGCCACAGGGTTGCGCCTGCCACTGGAGGCCGCGCCCATTCGTTTCGCCTCGTGGATGGGCGGCGACCGTGACGGCAACCCCAACGTCACCGCGCGGGTGACGCGCGAGGTGTTGCTGCTGGCGCGCTGGATGGCGGCCGACCTGTACCTGCGCGATGTCGACCACCTGGCTGCCGAGCTGTCGATGCAGCAGGCCAGTGACGAGCTGCGTGCACAGGTGGGCGACAGCGCCGAGCCCTACCGCGCGCTGCTCAAGCAACTGCGCGAACGCCTGCGTGAGACGCGCAGCTGGGCGCAGCAGGCGCTGACGGCCGATATCGCCGCGGGGCCTGCGGTGCTGCAGGACAATCGCGATCTGCTGGCGCCGCTGCAGCTCTGCTATCAGTCGCTGCACACCTGCGGCATGGGCGTGATCGCCGACGGCCCGCTGCTCGATTGCCTGCGCCGGGCGGCGACCTTCGGCCTGTTCCTGGTGCGTCTCGACGTGCGTCAGGACTCCACCCGGCATGCTGCAGCGCTGTCGGAAATCACCGATTACCTCGGCCTTGGCCGTTACGCCGAGTGGGACGAGGAGCAGCGCCTGGCGTTCCTGCAGCGCGAACTGGACAGCCGCCGGCCACTGCTGCCAAGCGACTATCGCCCCTCGGCCGATACCGCCGAGGTGCTTGCCACCTGCCGCGAGGTGGCCGCCGCTCCTGCTGCCTCGCTGGGCTCCTACGTGATCTCCATGGCCGGTGCCGCTTCCGATGTGCTGGCGGTGCAACTGCTGCTCAAGGAGGCCGGGTTGCGCCGGCCGATGCGCGTGGTGCCACTGTTCGAAACCCTGGCCGACCTCGATCACGCCGGCCCGGTGATGGATCGCCTGCTGGGCTTGCCCGGTTATCGCGCGCGTCTGCATGGCCCGCAGGAGGTGATGATCGGCTATTCCGATTCGGCCAAGGATGCCGGTACCACCGCCGCTGCCTGGGCGCAGTACCGCGCCCAGGAGGAGCTGGTGCGTCTGTGCCACGAGCATCAGGTCGAGCTGCTGCTGTTCCATGGTCGCGGTGGCACCGTCGGGCGCGGTGGCGGCCCGGCTCACGCGGCCATCCTGTCGCAACCGCCGGGATCTGTGGCGGGACGTTTCCGCACCACCGAGCAGGGCGAGATGATCCGCTTCAAGTTCGGCCTGCCGGATATTGCCGAGCAGAACCTCAACCTGTATCTCGCTGCTGTGCTGGAAGCCACCTTGCTGCCGCCGCCGGCTCCGCAGCCGAGCTGGCGGGCGATGATGGATCGGCTTGCCGACGTCGGTGTGAAGGCCTATCGCGGCGTGGTGCGCGAGCATCCGCAGTTCGTCGAATACTTCCGCCAGGCCACGCCGGAGCAGGAACTGGGCCGGCTGCCGCTGGGCAGTCGCCCGGCCAAGCGCCGCCAGGGCGGCGTGGAGAGCCTGCGCGCGATCCCGTGGATCTTCGCCTGGACGCAGACGCGGCTGATGCTGCCGGCCTGGCTCGGCTGGGAGCAGGCGCTGGGGCAGGCCTTGGCCGGTGGCGACGCCGAACTGCTGAAGGACATGCGCGAGCACTGGCCGTTCTTCCGCACCCGCATCGACATGCTGGAAATGGTGCTGGCCAAGGCCGATGCCAGCATTGCCGCCCTGTATGACGAGCGTCTGGTCGAGCCGGCGCTGCAGCCGCTGGGTGCGCAGTTACGCGACCTATTGTCGCAGGCCTGCACGGCCGTGCTGGAACTGACCGGCCAGTCGCGCCTGCTCGCGCACAATCCGGAAACCCTGGAATCGATCAGCGTGCGCAATACCTATCTCGACCCGCTGCATCTGCTGCAGGCCGAGTTGCTGGCACGTTGCCGGCAACGCGAACAGGCGCCCGAGAGCCCTCTGGAGCAGGCCCTGCTGGTCAGCGTGGCGGGTATCGCGGCGGGCTTGCGCAATACGGGTTGAGGGCTGCGAAGGTCGGCAGGGCAGGTGGCATGCCGGCCCTGCCGAGCCTGAACAGCGGGCCGAGCGAAGGGGTTTTATCCGACTTTTGGCGGCTTGTGCGCCTGGGGTGCGCTGTGTATCTTGAGCAGCCTTTTGGCCGCTACGGCTGCCGCACCACCTAAGAGATTGGCCCCACGAGGCGAGTCCGACCGATTACTACATAACTCTTGAGGAGCACATCGATGCGCGTGATTCTGCTGGGGGCGCCCGGTGCCGGCAAAGGTACCCAGGCTCGCTACATCA
>Ga0114984_1000063_pt1 | contig 40239 bp, 40 predicted proteins | sample Shrwel1BS1Day1_FD_96987 | JGI IMG/M metagenome (GOLD analysis project Ga0114984, IMG submission 96987) | Subsurface microbial communities from deep shales in Ohio, USA - Utica-3 well 1 S-1-Day1 | ecosystem: Environmental > Aquatic > Deep subsurface > Shale gas/oil reservoir > Produced water/Flow...
GCCAGGAACAGCCCGCCGCCTCCGAGCAGGACGACGGCGGCGACGCCGCCAATGAGCAGCGTTCTGTTGGATTGCGGCTTGCGCATTATTGGACCCCTCCGAAGGGTGCGCGCGCTTGCAGGCGCGCGAGATCGATTTCGGCGCGGACGCGCGCCAGGCGGGCGTCGACGGCGGCGTTGCGGGCGGTGATGAGGGCGGCGCGGGTTCCGCGCAGCTCCAGTTGCGAGATGCGGCCGGCCTCGAAGCCGATCCGGGACAGGCGATAGGCTTCCTCGGATGAGGTCACGCCGGCGTCGGCGGCCGCGACGCGGCTCACCGAGGCGTTCAGCCGGGCGACCGCGGCCTGACCGTCGGCCTCGGCCTCCTGGCGCGCGCCGGCCAGGCGGGCGTCCGCGGCGCGGAACTCGGCCTGGGCCGCGTCGATATTGCCGCGGTTCCGGTCGAACAGGGGCAGCGGCATGCTGATGCCGAAGGTCAGCGCTGTCGCATCCTCGGCTTCGTAACGCCGAACGCCGACGCTGGCGCTGACATCGGGCCGCGCGCGCACTCGCTCGACGGCGATCCGCCGTTCGGCCGCTTCGCGTTCGGCCTCGGCGACGCGAACGGCCGGCGCCCCGGGAGCGGCTTCGATGGCCGTCCGGGTCGGCGCGTCGTCCAGCAGGCTGTCGACGATCGAGGTGACCGGCGCGGGCAGCATCGCGACAGCCGTCAGGCGGGCGAACGCCGCGTCCCGCTCGGCCTGCGCCTCGTCACGGGTCGCGCGGGCCGCCGCCGCCTCGCTCTCGGCCTGGATGCCGCGCAGCATGGGCTCGCGTCCCTCCTCCACGAGCACCAGGGCGGCGCGGGCGTCCGCGATGGTCAGGCTGAGCGCCTCCTCGGCCAGGGCGAAGCGCCGCTCGGCGGCTTCCGCTTCGGCGTAGGCGAGTGCGAGCCGTCCGGCGGCGTCGACGACCGCCTGATCGCGACGCAGCGAAGCCGTTCCGGCCTCCGCCCGCGCCACCTCGACCCGGGCGCCGCGCCGGCCCCACAGTTCGAGGTCCTGGGTGAGCGAGAGCGTGGTCTCGGCGTTGTCGTAGCCGGAAAAGGGACCGCTGCCGAAGGCGTTCTCCGCCTCGAGGGCGGCGGTCGGGTTGGGCCGCACGCGCGCCTGGCGCACCCGGGCCTCGGCCGCTTCGAGCAAGGCGTCGGCCTCGGCCGCGGAGGGGCTGGCCCCTATGCGCTCAAGCAGGGTCCGGAAGGATGGCGCGGGATCGGCCCAGGCCGGGCCGGTCAAGGCGGTCGTCAGGGCGACCACAGCGCAGCCGACCGCGAAAGGCGGCAAGCGGCGAATAGGGGATGGCATGTCTCATGTCCCGGAAGGTTGACGTGAAGGGCGCGCGCGAACGCGAGGTCACGTCAGGTTCTGGGCGGGCGCATGGGACCGGCGGGCATCCGGGAGGCCGGCGCCTGATCGAGCGATGGCGCCAAGGGCGCGCGATCGAGGGCCATCGACCTCATGTCGTCAATCGCCGGCGGCGCGGTAATGCCGCAATGGTGGCAATGGCCGTGGGCGCAGGCGACCTGACCTGCTGCGTCCTTGCGTTCGCCGTGACCTGTATCGGACACAGCGACGACGTCCGACGCGGCCAGGCCTTGCAAGCTTCCGGTCTCGGGTGCGCAGGCGAAGGCGTCGGCTGCGGAAACCAGGACGAACAGGGCCAGGAACGACGCGAGCAGCGCCGCCATCCACCCATGCCTAGTCGAGGGAAACCCCATGCCGTCCCATAACACGGTGCGCCGCGACATCAATCGCCTCATCGTCGCACCGCCCGATACAGAGAGATGGATCCGGTGGCGGTCGGGATGACATCGAGCACTTGAACCTGTGTGAAGCCGGCCTCGGCCATCAGCGTAGGCAGAACGCCGTCGGCGTTCGGTTGGGTGTTTTCGTAGCCGTCCAGAGACTGCACCAGGCGGAAGAGCACGCGCATCGCACCCGACTGGCGGCCGTAGTCCGCGACATGCAGCGTTCCGCCCGGCTTGAGCGCCCGCAGGCTCGCGGCGAGGCCCGCTCGCTTCTCGGCCATGGGCAGCTGATGGAAGACCAAGCTGGAGACCACCTTGTCGGCGGCGTCCTCGCCCAGGAGCGCCGCCACATCGCGCGAAAACCCCTGGATGAAACGGACGGCCTGACCTGCAGCGGCCGTCTTCGTCTCGGCCCGCCTGAGGATGTCGCCGTCGGGATCGAGGCCGAAGATGCGCGCGTCCGGCGCCCGGTTCGCCATGGCGATCGCGAATGAGCCGGTTCCACATCCAAGATCGATGATCGTCTCGCCAGGGGACGGAGCCACCTGTTCGAGAAGGCGGCTCCGCCACAGCGGTTCCCGGGTCAAAAGCGCGATGGCCGGATCATACAGCCCGCTCAGGGCTGTATGGCCGAGCGCGGGGGTGAAGTTCGCGGTCACGCGGCGGCCTTCAGTTCTTCGCGGGACTGACGAATGATCGACCAGCCGGATTGCAGGAAGACCACCGCCAGGATCGCGCCGGCGATCAGGTCGGGCCAGCGAGAGGCGGTCAACCAGACGGCCACGCCCGTGGCCGCGACCACCAGGCTCTGGATCAGGTCGTTGCGCGTGCACAGCCAGACCGAACGGACATTGGCGTCGCCTTCGCGATGGCGGACCAGCAGCAGCGCGGCCAGGGCGTTGGCGAAAAAGCCCAGGGCGCCCAGGCCGGTGATGACGACGCCTTCCGGGGGCGCCCCCGAGGTCGCCCGCCAGATCGCGTAGCCAAGGATGAACAGCGCCAGCGCCGCGAGGCTGGCGCCCTTGATGATGGCGGCCCCGGATCTCACGGCGACCGAGCGCCCGATCACGGCCAGGCTGATGCCGTAGGTGGCGGCGTCGGCCAGGAAGTCGAGGGCGTTGGCACCCAGCGAGGCCGAGCCCTGCAGGGCCGCGCCGCCGGCGATGGCCAGGAAGGCGGCGCCGTTGATAGCGATCACCGCCATCAGGATGCGGCGATAGGCCGGCGTGGCGCCGTCGAACTTGACGGCCGCGCCGCAGCCGCAGCCGGCGGCCGCCGGTTCGGGGGACGAGAGGGAGTCAGTCATCGAAGTCCGCCTTTCACCACGAGAATGCATCCTCCAGTCGCTCGAGGATCAAGAACAAAAATGGATGCCTCGCCCAAAAAGACGCGGTTTGGCGGAACCGACTTGATCCTCTAGTAGCTAGAGGACGCACAATCGGACGAAATCCACAGGAGGCCTCATGATCACGATGCACCCGTCGCGACGCGGTCCCAGCCGCATGCGGGCGATCGCCTTCTCGTTCTTCATGCTGATCGCCGCTCTGGATCAGGCCGCCAAGGCCGCGGCTCGCGCCCGACTCGAGAGCCCGGTGGACCTCACGCCGTTCCTCGCGCTGCGTTTGGGATTCAATCCCGGCGTCACCTTTGGCCTGTTCGCAGACTCGGGCGCGGTGGGACGATGGGCCCTGAGCGCCGTGGCATTCCTGATCATCGGCGTCCTGCTGACCTGGATCTGGCGTACGCGAAGCGCCGTCACGGCGGTCGCGGCGAGCCTCATCGCCGGTGGAGCGCTCGGGAACCTGCTCGATCGTCTGCGCTCCGGCGCGGTGACGGATTTCATCGATCTTCATTGGGGCGACGCGCACTGGCCGACCTTCAACCTCGCCGATGCGGCCATTGTTTGCGGCGTGGCGCTGCTCCTCCTGACCGTCCGGGGCTCGGACGGCCGCCCGGCGACGTCGACCCTGGGACGGGCGGCGCGATGACCTTTTCCGCCGAACAGAAGGCGATCGCCGTCCGTTCGGGGTTGGCGATTCTCATCACCGCTGCGGCGGTGGCGTCAGCTTGGCTATGGCTTTCGCCACGTCTCCTGGGCGCCGCGCCGGACATGGCGACAGCTGATCGGCTGGCCTACGCCCTGAAGGCGGACCTCCTCGTTTTCCTGTGGCTCGCCGGTTGTTTGAGGGCCGTGGCGAGCATCCGGTTCCGGTCCGACGCCGACCGGCCGGGTTCCGCCTATGCGGCGCCCAGCTCGAGGCTCGCCGTGCCTGCCGCCGTGCTTCAGAACACCCTGGAGCAGACGGTCCTGGCGGTGGGCGCCCACCTGGTGCTCGCCACCGTGCTGCGCGGCGAGGAGATGGTCGTGCTGCCGGTGCTGGTCGCCCTCTATCTGATCGGCCGCGTGTTGTTCGCCCACGGTTATGCCCGGGGCGCGGCGGCCAGGGCCTTCGGCATGGCCCTTACCGGCGCTTCCACGATCGCCGCCTTCGGCGCCGCCATCGTCCTCATGGGGCTGGGCCGATGATCCTTTTCCGTCCTGCGCCTGCCGCCCTTCAGCCCGCTGCTGCGAGATGATGCGATGACCCTGCCCTCCCCGGCCTCGTCCGGCCTGCGCCCTATCGGCAAGCTCGCCGCGGCCACCGGCGTCAAGGTCCCGACCATCCGCTTCTACGAGGAGATCGGCCTGCTTCCCGCCGCCCCGCGCACCGCCAGCGACCGGCGGATGTATGACGACGCGGCGGAACGCCGCCTGTCGTTCATTCGGCATGCACGGCAATTGGGCTTCGATCTGGACTCGATCCGCTCCCTGCTGGATCTGTCCGATCACCCTGATCGGCCCTGCGCCGAAGCCAGCATCCTCGCCGAACGTCATCTGGCGGAGGTGACGCATAAGATCGCCCGACTCCGGGCCCTGCAACGCGAGCTTTCGCGGATGACGGCGGAATGTGCCGGCGGCCGCGTGTCCGCCTGCAAGGTGATCGAAGCCCTGCACGATCCCTCGGCGCCGGTTTGAAGACGAACCCGACCCGGGTTTGCACCGCTCCTCGGCCTCGCCGTGCAGGTCGGCGCTGAAGGTCAGAACGGGCCCGGGATGATGCAGGAGCCATTGGGTCACCGCGACGTTTTGAGTAATCCCGCGGCCCTCGTCGCGCTCCCTTCGTCCATGGAGGACTTCGATGGCGCATCGATCGACACAGCGACACGCCGATCAGACGTTCGCCCTTTTGACGGACCCGTACAGGCGCATCTCCCGCCTGTTCGAGCAGGCCGGCGCGGACGCAATCGAGACCCGTCTGGCGCTGAAGGAGACGGCCTGTCTGAGAGGGCGCGAAGCGGCCCAGGTCTTCTACGACGAGACCCGCATCTCGCGCGCGGGCGCCATGCCGGCGCCTGTCCGACGCACACTGCTCGGCGAAGGCGGCGTCCAGGGCCTGGATGGCGAAGCGCACCGCGCCCGCAAACGCGTGTTCATGGCTCTTATGTCGCCGGAACGGATCGCGCGGCTGGGCGACCTGTTCGAGGCGGAATGGCGACGCGCGGCCGTTGAATGGGCTGGCCAGGAAGAGATCGTGCTGTACGACGCCCTGCAGCCGGTGCTCACCCGCGCCGTCTGCCGCTGGGCGGGGGTGCCGCTGAATCCCGACGACGAAGCGAAACGGGTCAGTCACCTCAGGGCGCTGTTTGACGCGGCAGGATCGCGGGGGCCTCGCCACCTGTGGTCGAGGTACGCGCGGCGACGCGTCGACGCCTGGCTGGCCTCGATCATCGAGGGCATTCGCGCCGGACGACTGGCGCCGGATCCAGACACCGCCGCCTACGCCTGGGCCTGGGCGAGCGCGGATGATGGCGAACCGTTGGCGGCCCGGACGGCGGCGGTCGAACTGGCCAATGTGCTGAGGCCGACCGTGGCGACCTCGGTCTATATCGTGTTTGTGGCGCACGCGATGCAGGCGCACCCCGCGGCGGCCCGTCTGGCCACCGCGGACGCCGGCCGCCGCCGCGCCTTCGTTCAGGAGGTGCGACGCCTTTATCCGTTTTTCCCGGCGGTGATCGGGCGTGTGCGCGCGCCGTTTCGCTGGCGCAACCTTGACTTCCCGGTGGGTCGGCAGGTGATCCTCGATCTCTATGGCTCCAATCACGATCCTGCCGTCTGGACCGATCCCGACGAATTCCGGCCAGAGCGTTTCATCGACGGCTCCGGGGACGCGTTCGGCCTGATTCCCCAAGGCGGCGGGAACGCCCTGACCGGTCACCGTTGTCCCGGCGAAAGCATCGTCGTCGAATTGATGGAGCGGGCCCTCGGCTTGCTCGCCGGCCTGAACTACCGGCTGCCGGCTCAGGATCTGGAGATCGACTTCCGCCGCCTTCCGGCCCTCCCCAGGAGCGGGTTCCGAATGATGACGCGTCGGACTTCCCCGCGTGAGGGCGGCGCCTGATGTTTGCTCATGCGGGTGGCCGGCGCCTTCGTCCCTCTTTCACTTACAGCGAAGGCTGACGCGATGGCTTCGATGACATCCTATGACCTGGTGATAATCGGCGGCGGGCCGGGCGGGTACCCCTGCGCCATCCGGGCGAGCCAGCTCGGCATGTCGGTGGCGGTTATCGACGACCGGGAACTCCTCGGTGGAACCTGCCTGAACATCGGGTGCATTCCGTCAAAGGCGCTGCTGCAGGCCACAGAGCGGCTGGAGATGGCCCGCAATCTCGAGGCTTTCGGCGTCCTGGTCGACAATGTGCGGGCCGACCTTGCAGGCGTCATGCGGCACAAGGCCAGGGTCGTGACGGAGCTTGGTGAAGGGGTCGCCTACCTCCTGCGCAAGAACAAGGTCACCCGCCTGCAGGGCCGCGGCCGGCTGCTGTCGCGCGACCGTGTGGAAGTGAGCGCCCCGGACGGCAGCTTCGAGGTGCAGGTCCGCAAGGCGATCGTGCTCGCCAGCGGATCGAAAGCGGCGACGTTGCCGGACCTGCCCATCGACGAGCAGCGGATCGTCACCTCGGCGGGCGCCCTCAGCCTGACGGCGGCGCCGCGCCATCTGGCGGTGATCGGCGGCGGCTATGTCGGACTGGAGCTGGGCTCCGTCTGGCGCCGTCTCGGCAGCGAGGTCACCGTCGTCGAGGTGCTCGACCGGATCGCGTCCGGCGTTGATTCAGAGATGTCGACGGCGCTGCACAAGGTGCTCGAGGCCCAGGGCTTCCAATTCTGCCTGGCGCACAAGGTGGTCGGATCGCGAATGGAGGCGGACGACGTCGTCCTTGAGGTCGAGCCCATGGGAGACGGCGCGCGAGGAACCATCAAGGCCGATGTCGTGCTCGTGTCCATTGGCCGACGTCCCGCCACCGACGGACTCGATCTGGAGACGGTCGGCATCAAGCCGGACCCAAGGGGCTATATTCCGGTCGACGACGGCTTTCGAACCAGCGCCGAAGGGGTCTACGCCATCGGCGATGTCATCGGCGGCGCCATGCTGGCCCACAAGGCGGAGGAAGAAGGGATCGCCCTTGCCGAGCGCCTTGCCGGCGCCGCGGGCCATGTCGACTACGGAACGATCCCGGCCGTCGTCTACACCTGGCCGGAACTGGCCTCAGTCGGGCGCACCGAGGACGACCTCAAGGCGGCCGGCGTGGCCTATCGCGTCGGGCGCTTTCCGTTCTCGGCAAACGCCATGGCCAAGGCGCGGTTGGAGAAGAACGGGCTGGTCAAGGTGTTGGCGGACGCCGGCACGGACAGGATTCTCGGCGTGCACATCCTGGGGCCGGACGCGGGCAGCCTGATCCATGAAGCGGTCGCCGTCATGCAATTCGGCGCGGCGGCCGAAGACGTGGCGCGGACGAGCCATGCGCATCCGACGCTTCCGGAAGCCTTGCGCGAGGCATGCCTGGCTGTGGCCGACCGCACGATCCACCTGTAACGACCGCCCGTCGCGTGGCTGCCCGGGCTGGCCGCGCGGCGCCGAGGCGTCCCGGCGGGCGTAGAGGACCCGTAGCCGCCTACGAGCCCGGCCGCGTCGCGAATAAAGCGCGACAGCGTCGCCGCCTGAATGCTAATGCGAGCCGTTCACATCTGGATTGACCATGCGTCCTCTGCTCCGTCTGCTTGCCCTGCTGTTCGCCCTGGGGCTGGCCGCGCCCGCCCTGGCCCAGACGCCGTCCGCCTCCGAGGCCCAGGTCGCCTGGCGGCTGCTCGACTATGTAGCGGTCGACTACGCCGGCGCGGTGGCCGACGGTCAGGTGACCAATCCGGCCGAATACGGGGAGATGATCGAGTTCGGCGGCCAGATCCGGACCCGCCTGGACGCCCTGCCGCCGAATCCGGCCAAGGCCGGTCTGGTCCGCGACGCCGAGGCCCTGCAGGCGGCCATCAGGGACAAGGCGGATCCGCGCGTCGTTGGCGACCGGGCCAAGGCGCTCGCCGGCGCGGTGCTGACGGCCTATCCGAGCCCGCTGGCGCCTTCGTTCCCGCCTGATCTGGCCCGCGGCGCGACGCTCTATGCCGAGCAATGCTCGGTCTGCCATGGCGTGACCGGACGCGCCGACGGCCCGGGCGCCGAGGGGCTTGATCCGCCCGCGATCGCCTTCGCGGATGTGGAGCGCGCCCGTCAGCGCAGCGTGTTCGGCCTCTACCAGGTCATCGATCAGGGGCTGGAGGGCACGGCGATGGCCAGCTTCGCCCATCTGCCGGCCGAGGACCGCTGGGCCCTGGCCTTCTACGTGGGCCGGTTCGCCTTCACCGACGCCGAAGCCGCCGAAGGTCGACGCCTCTGGGAGAGCGACCCGGCGATCCGCGCCGTCTTCCCGGACCTGGCCGCCCTCACCCAGGCGACGCCGGCCGAGCTGGCGACAAGGATCGGCGAGACGAAGGCACGGGCGGTCACGGCCTACCTGCGCCGCCACCCGGAGGCGACGGTCCGCGCCGAGGGATCGACCCTGTCCCTGGCCCGGACGCGACTGGCCGAAAGCGAGGCCGCCTATCGCCGGGGCGATCGCAGGGCCGCGACCGACCTGGCCCTGTCGGCCTATCTCGACGGCGTCGAACCGATGGAGCCGGCGCTGGGCGCCCGCGACGGCGCCTTGCTGCGGCGGGTCGAGACGGCCATGACCGACCTGCGCGTCTCGATCAGCAGGGGCGCGCCGGCCCAGGAGGTCGCGGACCGGGTCGCCCGCGCGAACGCCCTGCTGGACACGGCCGAACGCGCACTCGCGCCCCAGGAGGCGGACAATCTCGCCAGCTTCCTCGGCGCCTTCACCATCCTGCTGCGCGAAGGTCTGGAAGCCATCCTCATCGTGGTGGCGATGATCGCCTTCCTCAGGAAGGCCGAACGTCCCGAGGTGCTGCGCTACGTCCACGGCGGCTGGGTGGCCGCGCTGGTCGCCGGCGGCGCCACCTGGGCGGCCGCGACCTTCTTCATCTCCATCAGCGGCGCCAGCCGGGAGCTGACCGAAGGGTTCGGCTCGCTTCTGGCGGCCGTCGTGCTCGTCTCGGTCGGCATCTGGATGCACGGCAAGTCGCACGCCGACGCCTGGCAGACCTATATCCGCGACAAGCTCTCTCACGCCCTGTCGAAACGGTCGGCCTGGTTCCTGTTCCTGCTGGCCTTCGTGGTGGTCTACCGCGAGGTGTTCGAGACCATCCTGTTCTATGCGGCGATCTGGAGCCAGGGCGGCCATCTCGGCATGCTGGCCGGCGCCCTTACGGCGGTGGCGATCCTGGCCGTGGTGGCCTGGGCCTTGCTGGCCTACAGCAAGCGCCTCCCGATCGGCCGGTTCTTCTCCCTGAGCTCGATCCTGATGGCCATCCTGTCGGTCGTCCTCGTCGGCAAGGGGGTGGCGGCGCTGCAGGAGGCGGGCTGGCTCGATGTCCATCCGCTGGCGTGGATCCCCCGCATCGAGATCCTCGGTCTTTATCCGACGGTCGAAGGCGTCGCCGTTCAGCTTCTGACGATCGCTATCCTCGTGGTCGGCTTCTCCCGGCATGCGGCGCCGAAAGGCGCGCGCCCAGCCTCTTGAGCGGGCGTCTGAGGCCCTCAACTGCGACCCGTTGGCAGGGTTTCGGAGCTGCTTGGGCGCCGATAGCCGCGCAGTCCGCGGATACCCAAGGTGCGGGGCCGCAGCCGATAGCGTGCGGAGACCACCCTTGGTGCGGAGATTAGGCGCCCTATTCTCCGCACTTCGCGCGGAGAATAACCTTGCTCTTGCGGCGAATAGCGCCCATATTCTCCGCAAGGAGTGCGGGGAATGGCGCAATACATCCATGAGATCGAAGGCTGGCCGCGTCTGGACTGGCGCGCTGACGCGCTTGCCGATCGCCTCGCAGCCGTCCGTCATCGCCAGGGCCTTCTGCTTGGCCGGATGCACACGCTCGGCTTCGACCTCCGCGCTGAAGCCGTCCTCGAGACCCTTACCGAAGATGTCCTGAAATCCAGCGAAATCGAAGGCGAGCTGCTCGACAAGGATCAGGTGCGATCCTCCATCGCCCGCCGCCTCGGCATGGATATCGGGGCCCTCGCCGACGCGGATCGCAACGTCGAAGGCGTCGTCGAAATGATGCTCGACGCGACCCAGAACTTTGCGTCTCCGCTCACCGAGGAACGGCTGTTCGCCTGGCACGCCGCCCTGTTTCCGACCGGGCGCAGCGGCATGACGAGGATCGTCGTCGGCGCCTGGCGCAACGAGAGCTCCGGCCCGATGCAGGTCGTCTCGGGCCCCTTCGGACGAGAGCGCGTGCACTATGAAGCGCCCCTTGCCGACCGTCTGCAGGACGAGATGCGGGCGTTCCTCGACTGGTTCAATGACGAGCCGCGGACGGATCCGGTCCTCAAGGCCGCGATCGCCCACCTGTGGTTCGTGACCATCCACCCGTTCGACGACGGGAACGGCCGGATCGCGCGGGCGATCGCCGACATGGCGCTCGCCCGCTCCGAGAAAAGCGCTCAACGCTTCTACAGCATGTCCGCCCAGATCAGGCTGGAGCGCAAGGACTACTACGCCACCCTGGAGGCGACCCAGAAAGGCGCGCTGGACGTGTCCCTCTGGCTGGACTGGTTCCTCGGCTGCCTCGATCGCGCGTTCGATGGCGCGGAAACCACCCTGACGCATGTCATGCGCAAGGCGCGCTTCTGGGAGGCGCTAGCAGGTCAGACGTTGAGCGAGCGCCAGAGCACGGTCATCAACCGGCTGCTCGACGGCTTCGAAGGCAAGCTCACCTCGACCAAATGGGCGGCGCTGACGAGGTCCTCGCCCGACACGGCCCTGCGCGACATCAACGATCTGGTGGGGCGGGGCATCCTCGTGAAGGATGAAGGCGGCGGGCGCAGCACAAGCTATTCGCTGGTCGATCGAGGATAGGCGGGACCGCACGACGCCGGCACGGCACTTCGCCAGGTCGGTCGCTCAAGACCCGAGCCTCAACAGGGAGGATCGCAATTCGCCACATCTGGCGAGTTACCGCCAACAACCCGCCTAATTCGCCAGAAGTGGCGAATTACCACCTTTGCCAGGCGCGCGACGCCGCAAGGCGCCGCCGACGCGGCCTCACGCCTGACGCGCGATGGCGATGGCGGAGAGATCCGCTGCGGCCTCGACCGGACTGCCGGCCGCCTTGCGCTCGGAGTAGCGGTCCACGAGCTGGGTGGCGTGCGGTCGAGTGAGGACAGTGAAGCGCACCAGCTCCTCCATCACATCGACGATGCGCTCATAGTAGGCCGAAGGCTTCATCCGGCCGGCCTCGTCGAACTCCTGAAAGGCCTTGGCCACGCTCGACTGGTTGGGAATGGTGATCATCCGCATCCAGCGGCCCAGAAGGCGCAGGGTGTTGACGGCGTTGAAGCTCTGGGAACCGCCCGACACCTGCATCACCGCGAGCGTGCGGCCCTGGGTCGGGCGCATGCCGCCCAAACTCAATGGCAGGTGATCGATCTGCAGCTTCATCAGTCCGGAGACCTGGCCGTGCCGTTCCGGACTGCACCAGACCATGCCCTCCGACCACAGGGCGTGCTCGCGCAGCTCGCGCACCGCCGGATGGTCGTCGTCGCCGGGCGAGCCCGGCAGAGGCAGGTCGGAGGGGTCGAAGATGCGGGTCTCGCATCCCATGCGCTGCAGCAAGCGGGCCGCTTCCTCGACGCAGAGCCGCGAATAGGAGCGCTCGCGCAGCGACCCGTACAGGAGAAGGATGCGTGGCGGGTGGTCGTGCGGACCCAGGCCGGCGGCCGGGTTGCTCGACAGATAGGCCGCGTCCAGGGCCGGCAGATGATCGGGATCCGGCAGCGGCCGCAGGCGGGCGAAGATCATCCGAGATCCTTGGTCAGATAGGCGGCCGAGGCCGGGCAGATGTCTGCGAACTCGCGGGTTCGCCGGATCGCGGCGGGCGCGGCCGCCCGATCTGCGGCGGCGAAGCCGCGCCGGGCGAAGAAGGGCTCGGCCGTCGTGGTGAGCAGGTGGAGCCGTTCTCCGCCCAGCTCGCTCGCCGCGGCCTCGGCGGCGCTCAGGATCCGGCTCCCGAGCCCCCGCGAATTCAGGCCAGCGAGTACGACCAGGGAGCGCAGCAGCAGGTCCCGCCCCTCTCCTTCCAGGCCGACGTAGCCGGCCAGGGCGCTGTCGTCGTCGGCTCGGAAGTAGCGGCCGGCCCCGGGCTCCGGCAGGCCCTCGCCCTGCAGGGCCGCGATCAGGCCGGCGTCATCCGCGTCCAGGAGATGCAGCACGACCATCAGGCGGCGTCCGCCGGCGGGGCCGTGTCCGGAAACCAGCGTCGGCCCATCCACAGCGCGACCGAGACCAGAAGGATCAGCACCGGCACCTCGACCAGCGGACCGATGACCGCAGCGAAGGCGACCGGCGAGGTCAGCCCGAAGGCCGCGATGGCCACCGCGATGGCCAGCTCGAAATTGTTCGAGGCGGCGGTGAAGGCCAGGGCGGTCGTGCGCGGGTAGTCGGCATCGATCAGCTTGCCCATGAGGAAGCTGACCACGAACATGACGAGGAAGTAGATGGTCAGGGGAATGGCGATGCGCAGGGCGTCCAGCGGCAGGGCCACCACCTCGCCGCCCTTCAGGCTGAACATGACCACGATGGTGAACAGCAGGGCGATCAGGGTGATCGGTCCGATGCGCGGCAGGAAGCGCCGCTCGTACCAGTCGGCCCCGCGGCGGGCGATCAGGCTGCGCCGGGTCAGGAAGCCGGCCAGGAAGGGAAGACCGAGGTAGACGAGAACGGCGCCGGCGATGGTCCAGACGCTGACGTCCACCACGCTGCCCTGCAGGCCGAACAGGGGCGGCAGGACGGTGAGGAAGACCCAGGCGTAGAGGCTGAAGAACAGGATCTGGAAGATCGAGTTGAACGCGACGAGACCGGCGACATACTGGTCGTCGCCCCGCGCCAGTTGGTTCCAGACCAGCACCATGGCGATGCAGCGCGCCAGCCCGATCAGGATCACGCCGGTCATGTATTCCGGCTGGTCGCGCAGGAAGATGACCGCAAGGGCGAACATCAGCACAGGGCCCAGCACCCAGTTCTGGAACAGGGACAGGGCCAGCACCCGCTTGTCGGCGAAGACGCGCGGCAGTTCCTCGTACCGGACCCTGGCCAGCGGAGGATACATCATCAGGATCAGGCCGATGGCGATCGGAATGTTGGTGGTCCCGACCGAGAGGCCGTCGACCCAGGCGGGCAGGCCGGGAACCAGAGTCCCCAGTGCGACGCCCAAAGCCATGGCGGCGAAGATCCATCCCGTCAGCCAGCGGTCGAGAAAGGACAGGCGGCGCGGCGGGGCCGCGTCGGTGACCGGCGTATCGATCATCGCGCCACCCGAAGGCCAGCCGCCTCGATGACGACCTCGCCGTCCTCCTTGGTGAACCGCTTGAGATCATCGGCGGGCAGGAGGTCCAGAACGGCCTCGGACGGTCGGCACAGGCCGACGCCGAGAGGACTGACGACGATCGGGCGATTGAGCAGGATCGGATGGGCCTCGATCGCATCGAGCAACTGATCGTCTGTCAGGCCCGGGTCCCCGAGGCCCAGGTCGGCGAAGGGCGTGCCCTTGTCGCGCAACAGGTCGCGCAGCGGCTTGCCGGTTCGTTCGGCCAGCCAGGCGATCATGACGCGCGATGGCGGCGACCTCAGATACTCGATGACGTGCGGCTCGATGCCGACGTGGCGAATGAGCTCCAGAGCGTTGCGCGACGTCCCGCAGGCCGGGTTGTGATAGATGATGACGTCCACGGGATCCTCAGGCGCAGCAGGGGGTCAGTTCGGCCAGCAGAGGCTCGCATAGCTCCGCCCGGCCGCCGCAGCAGTCCTTGAGCAGGAACAGGACCAGGTCGCGCAGCCGGTCCAGATCGGCCCGGTAGATGATCGACCGGCTGCGACGCTCCGATTTGATAAGTCCCGCTCGGGACAGCACCCCCAGATGCGACGACAGGGTATTGGCCGGGATCGCCAGATGGTTGGAGATGTCACCGGCCGGCAGACCGGCCGGTTCGTGCCGCACGAGAAGTCGGAACGCCTCCAGCCGCGTCGACTGCGCCAGGGCGGCGAGAGCAAGAATCGAGGCTGCGGTTTCCATATTTCCGAACTAGTCGAACTATAGAAATGTGCAATCCCCGCTCTGCAGCCGGCCGTAAGCTTACGGTGGAGAGTTTGGCGGGTTGGCCTGCCGCAGCCTTTCGAGTTCGATTCCCATGACAACATGGAGATCTTCGATGGCCCAGGCCGACCCGCCGCTGAGGCGCACGATCAAGAAGCCGCAGCTCCGTCAGATGGTGCCATTGGCGGACAGCACCATCTGAGATGGAGCAGCGCGGCCAGTTTCCCCGGCGCTTCCTGCTGACCCCGCGCTGCGTGGTCTGGGACCTGGCCGAGGTGGAAGCCTGGCTGGCGCTTCGGCGGGCCAAGCCGATCCGCCGGGCGCCGCCGCCCGATGTCCGCAAGCGGATCACCCGCCCGGTCAGAGCCGCGGATCGAAACGAGGGCCGGCCGTTTCCGGGATAGTCAGATCCGGCGTGAATCCGCGCCCCGCCTCCCAGGCGTCCACGGCGTCTGACCACTGCTGGGCCATGTGGCGCCGCTGGGCCTCGAATTCGGCCTTGTTGTACACGCCGCGGGAAGATCGCTCTTCGTGGGCGAGGCATTTCTCGATCCAGTCCGAGTTGAAACTCATCTCGTGCAGGAGCGTGGAGGCCGTCCGGCGCAGGTCGTGAACCGTGAAGGGCTCCAGGGGCAGATCGCGCTCGCGCGCCAGCTCGGCGATGGCGCTGGTCACCCGGTTGAAAGTCGCCCGCGACATCGGCGCGTCGGCGTCATAGCGCGACGGCAGGATGTAGCGAGAGTTCCCGGCGCAGGTCTTCAGCGCGATCAGGATGTCGAGCATCTGGGTCGACAGGTAGACGTTATGCGGCCGCGACCGCTTCATCCGCTCTTTCGGGATCGACCAAACTGCGTTCTCGAAATCGACCTCGTCCCAGGTCCCGTCCTGCAATTCGCTCTTCCGCACCATGCTCAGCAGGATGAACTTCAGCCCGAGACGGATGGTCGGCAGGGTGGCCACCTCCCCCAGCAGGTTCAGCGCGATCCGGATCTCGCTCGGCGACAGCGACCGGTCCCGCGGCCGGAAGGTCGCGATGGACGCCGGCCCGACCCCGTCGGCGGGATTGTCGATCTTCTCGCCGTGCAGGATGGCGTAGGCGTAGATTTGTTTGACGATGTCGCGAACATGGATGGCCGTCGCCGGGGCGCCGCGATCCACAATGGTCATGCAGTGCGCTCTCAGGTCGTTCGGCGTGATCTCGTTCAGGAGCCGGTTTCGCCATTCGGGCAAAACCTCTCGGTTGAAGATCGACCGTCGCATCTGGCGCGTGCTGTCGGCCATCGGAGCGTGGTCCATCCACCGGATCGCCACCTGTTCAAACCGCTGGGCCTCTCTCAGCCTGCGTTTCACGCGTTGCTTGTCCAGCGCCGGTGAAACGCCCTCGGCGATCAGGCGCTTCGCTTCACGCAGCTTTTCCCGCGCCTCCCCCAGGGAGAGTCCCGCCGGACCGTAGGAACCGAAGGTCACCGTCTCGCGCCGCCCGTTGAAGCGATAGTCGTACCGGAAAGCGATGCCGCCTGTCGGTGTTACGAGCACGTACAAACCGTCCCTGTCGGTCTTTTTGTACGCTTTTGATTTCCCTCGCGTATTTCGCAATTCTGCGTCGGTTAGCATGCGAATTTTACTCCAAAAGACCGTCAGGCGTTTTCGGGGTCTTCGGCAGCGATTTCTTCAAGAAACTCATTGGCTTGTTTCAGAAAAAAGACCGTCAGGACGCCCTCAGCCCTATGAGGGTATGAATCGGGGGGTCGAGAGGCAACGGGAGAAAGACCGTCTGGCATACCGACACACGGGTTCGCTGCCCCTCGATAGATACCGAGAGGCAGCGAACATATTTTTCTTGTAAGTCAGTGTTTTAGTGGTAGATTCGGAAGTGGCGTCGAAAGGCACCGAAAGCTCTGAATCATTCCCTGACTCTCCGCCTGGGCCGACGGGTCCAACTGAGGAGCCCGCGGCGATGCTTACCGCAGATGTCCGGGTATGACGAAACAGGAGCGCCGCCCTCTCGGTTCAAAAAAGTCAAAGACACCGGCCGCGCCTCTTCATAGGCTGTTCGCCTGGATGACCGTGGAAGGCGATGGAGGGGGCGGATGGCTGAATATCAACTCATCCTAGACGACGGACGCAGCACCGACTTGATGGCCGAAACCGTTGAGGCGGTCGACCCCGCAGAAGCGCAACTCCTGGCGCAACTGCGCTTCGCAGCCAGTCCGGACCTGTTCAGCATCCTGGTGACGCGACGCGGAATGGAAGTGGCGCTCGTCAGGCGGCCCCAGTAACCGCCGCCAATCGGCGCGAGCCCGATCGGCCTGGAGGCGACGTCCGGAGCAGGCGGACAGGCCCGCGATGGTTTCTCGGCAGAAAAAAGGGGCCGTCATGCGGCCCCGAAGTTCATAGGGAGGAAAACGCCCCAGGAAGGGCGACACCGAACTTATGTTGCAGCGCAGCATCGTGCAAGCTTCGTTCATCGATGAATGAATAGCCGCCGGCAGGAACGCCTGAACCTGTCCAGGCCCGGCGGCCCGGACGCCGGGCGAAACACTCTCCTGGCTGCCATATTTCAAATATCACACGATATGCGACTCGAATATCGTGTGATATGTGAGTTGATGTTCCACGACGACGGCAAAGGTCACGACGCTATGAGGGTCAACCGGAAGGAAGCGCAAGGGCGGACCCGACGTCGCCTCTTGGCGGCCGCCCACGCCTCGATCGTCGAGGAGGGCGTAGCCGCCCTGTCGATCCGCAACATCTGCGGCGCGGCCGGTCATTCCCAGGGCGCCTTCTATTCCAACTTCGCCACCAAGGACGACCTGCTCGTCGAGATCATGGAGACGCACATCCATGACGAGGTGATGTTCCTCCGCGATCTGATCCGCCGCGCCGATGGAGACGACATCGAACGGACCCTGCTTGGTCTGGCGGGCCGATTGTCCGATCTGGCGGCCCAACCCGAATGGTCCCTGCTGTCCGTGGAGTTGCAATTACACGCCCGTCGGGATCCCGACTTCGCCGAACGACATCGCGAGAGCAAGGCGTCCTGTTATCGACTGTTCGGCGACCTCATAGAGGAACTGGCTCAAAGGTTCGACCTGCGCCCTCTCCTGCCGCCGTTCCAGGCCGGGATCGGTCTTTACGGCCTCTGGATGGGGCTGGCGGTCCAGGGGGATATCGAAGGAGCCGCCGCCCGGGACGCCATGTTGCTGGCCTTCTTTCGCGCCACCGCGGGCCTGCAGGCCAGCCCTCTCGAAAGCGTCCGGGGATGACCTCCGTCCTGCCGAGACATCGTCGAATCGGCTGTCATCCGTCCGGCGCGCCCCTGAAGGGCGAGGTGGACGAACAGCGGCGGTTCCACCTTTGCTTCCAGGCGCAGGACGAGGACATCGACGAACTCGGCCATGTGAACAATGCGGTCTGGATCGTCTGGATCCAGGACGCCTCGGTGGCGCACTGGTTCGCCATGGCCTCCCCGGGCGATGTGGACCGCTACGTCTCGGTGGTTCTGCGTCATCAGGTCGATTACCGCGGCAGTATCGCGGCCGAAGAGGCGGTGACCGCCGTCACCTGGGTCGAGGACTCGCTCCGCGGCGCGCGCTACCGGCGCCGGATCGACTTCATTGACGTCAAGGGCCGGGTCGTCGTCGCGGGCCTGGCCGAATGGGCCGTGATCGATCGATGCACCCACAAGCTTGTTCGCGTCGTGCCTGACATGGCGGCGCCGTTTCCTTCTCCAGGACAACTGAAACAGGAATCCGACGATGGGCGAAATCAAGAAGGTGGTCGTGATCGGGACGGGCGTCCTGGGAAGCCAGATCGCTTTTCAGACCGCCTACAGCGGCTTCGACGTCATTGCCTGCGACGTCAGCGACGACGTCCTCGCCAAGGCGCGCCTGCGACTGGCGGCCTTGGTCGAGACGTACCGGAAGGAGGTTCCGGGCGCGGTCGGCGGAAAGGAGGCGGAGGCCATAAGGCGTCTGACGCTGTCGACGGATCTGGCGGCCGCCGTCGCCGATGCGGATCTCGTGATCGAGGCCGTGCCCGAGGTTCTGGCTTTCAAACAGGCGGTCTATGAACAGTTGGCCACGCTCGCGCCGGCCAGGACGATCTTCGCCACCAACTCCTCCACCCTTCTGCCGAGCGCATTAAAGGCGTTCACCGGCCGACCCGACCGGTTTCTCGCGCTGCATTTCGCCAACAACATCTGGAAGTTCAACACCGCGGAGGTCATGGGAACGGACGACACCGATCCGTCGGTGTTCGAGACCGTCCTGAAGTTCGCTGCGGACATCGGCATGGAGCCGATCCCGATCCGCAAGGAAAAGGCCGGTTACATCCTCAACTCCCTCCTGGCACCATTCCTGAACGCCGCCGCCGATCTGGCGGCGGGCGGCTATGCCGATCCCCACGATGTCGACAAGGTCTGGCGGATCGCGACGGGCGCGCCGATGGGCCCCTTCCAGATGTACGACGTCATCGGCCTGAACACGCCCTACAACATCCTGTCGCAGGGCGACGCCCGCGCCCGCGCGCTCGCCGCCTGGCTGAAGGAAAACTACATCGACAAGGGCAGGCTGGGCGTCGCCTCCGGCGAAGGCTTCTACAGCTACAAATCCACCGACTGAGCCCTGACCAAATCCTCCCCCACGCCCAACCGAAGGAGTTCGCCGTGCACTACAGCAGTGGAAACTATGAGGCCTTTGTTCGTCCCCGCAAACCCGAGGGCGCCGACAGGAAGACGGCGTGGTTTGTGGGATCGGGGCTGGCCGGTCTCGCGGGGGCCGCGTTCCTGATCCGGGACGGCGGCGTGCCCGGTGATCGCATCACCATCCTTGAGGAACTGGAGATTCCCGGCGGGGCGCTCGACGGGCTGGACGTGCCGGAAAAGGGCTTCGTTATCCGCGGCGGTCGCGAGATGGAGGAGCATTTCGAGTGCCTGTGGGATCTCTATCGCTCGATCCCCTCGCTAGAAATCGAGGACGCCAGCGTTCTTGACGAATTCTACCGGCTCAACAGGGACGATCCGAACTTCTCCTTGCAGCGTACAACCCAGAACCAGGGCCAGGACGTCCCGGACAAGCATCTGCTGACGCTGAATGACCGGGCGCAGAAGGATCTAATCTCCATCTTTCTGGCGACCCGCGAGGAGATGGAGAACAAGCGGATCAACGAGGTCTTCAGCGAGGACTTCCTCAAGAGCAATTTCTGGCTCTACTGGCGCACCATGTTCGCCTTCGAGGAATGGCACTCGGCGCTGGAGATGAAGCTCTATCTCCACCGCTTCATCCACCACATCGCCAACCTGGCGGACTTCTCCTCGCTCAAGTTCAACCGCTACAACCAGTATGAATCCATGGTCCTGCCGCTGGTCAAATGGCTGACCGAACGTGGCGTCCGGTTCCGCTACGGCGTGGAGGTCACGGATGTGGACTTCGACATCCAGAACGGACGCAAACAGGCCACCCGCATTCACTGGATCGAGAAGGGCGAGGAGGGCGGGGTCGATCTCGGCGACGACGATCTCGTCTTCATCACCATCGGATCGCTGACGGAAAACTCGGACAACGGCGACCATCACACGCCGGCGAAGCTGAAGGAAGGCCCTGCTCCCGCCTGGGACCTGTGGCGACGCATCGCGGCCAAGGATCCGTCCTTCGGACGTCCGGACGTGTTCGGCGCCCATATTCCCGAGACCAAATGGGCCTCGGCCTCGATCACCGCCTTCGATCCGCGGATCGCCCACTATGTCGAGAAGATCACCAAGCGGAACCCGTTCACTGGCAAGATCGTCTCCGCCGGCATCGTCACGGTCAAGGATTCCAGTTGGCTGCTCAGTTGGACGGTGCATCGCCAGCCGCATTTCAAGAAACAGCCCAAGGACCAGATGATCGCCTGGTTCTACGCCCTCTTCGTCGACACCCCCGGCGACTATGTGAAGAAGCCCATGCAGGACTGCACCGGCGAGGAGATCACCCAGGAATGGCTCTATCACCTCGGCGTCCCGGTGGAGGAGATTGCGGAACTCGCCGCCAAGGGCGCCAGCACCGTCCCGACCATGATGCCCTACATCACCGCCTTCTTCATGCCGCGCCAAGCCGGCGACCGGCCGGACGTGGTGCCTGAAGGCGCCGTCAACTTCGCCTTCATCGGGCAGTTCGCGGAATCGAAACAACGCGACTGCATCTTCACCACCGAATATTCGGTGCGTACGCCGATGGAGGCCGTCTATACGCTGATGAATGTGGAACGCGGCGTGCCGGAAGTGTTCAACTCCACCTATGACATCCGCACCCTGCTGGCCGCCGTCACGCCTCTGCGGGATGGCGAAGGCATAGAAGTCCCCGGCCCCGCCTTCCTGCGCAAACTGCTGATGAAGAAGCTTGAAGGCACCGAGATTGCGAAACTGATCGAGGAGTTTCACCTGATATCGGAGTGAGCGAAGCGCGACGTCGTCCCGAAGGAAGGTGAAGCATGGCTGACGACGATCACCGAAGCGGACCCGCCGCAGGCCGACGGCAACGGCTTTCTCAAGGGCTGGACGGCGCAGCGCCGTCCAGTTCCCTCCAAGAGAAGGGAATGGACGTGTCGATGCACATCATCCGGTCCGAACTGGCGCCCTTGGGGCGGTTGCGCGTGGCGATCAATCTCGGCAATCCGGTCCTGGCGCAGAGGGCGGCGGACGGAACTCTCGCTGGCGTGTCGGTCGATCTCGCCTGGGAGATCGCTGTGCGCCTCGGCGTGGAGATGGAGCTGTCGAACTTCGCCACGGCGGGAGCGGCGGTGGCGGCGCTTCAGGATCAGGCCTGCGATCTCGCCTTCCTCGCGATCGATCCGGATCGTCGCACCGTCTTGGATTATACCGCGCCCTACGTCCGGATCGAAGCCTCCTATCTGGTCCCCTCCGAGTCCCGCTTCCGCTCCGTCCGCGACGTGGACGTTGCGGACGTGACGATCGCGTCGGGCCTGAACACCGCCTACGACCTCTTTCTCAACCGTTCGCTGAAACAGGCCCGACGGATTCATACGCCCTCCTCCCAGGCAGCCGTCGCCCTCTTCCTGGAGGGCGGCGCCGATGTCTGCGCCGGTGTGCGCCAGACGCTTGAGGCGGCGGCGCGCGACCGGGCCGGCGTCCGCCTGCTCCCGGACAGTTTCCAGGCCATCGACCAGGCCGTCGCCCTCCCCCGCGAGCGGCCTCACGGGCGCGGTTTCCTGGAAGCGCTCTTCGAAGATCTGGTCGCCTCCGGCTTCGTCGCCCGAAGGCCGGTCGCCAGCGGACAGGACGCCGCCCTCGCGATCGGTCCGGGACGCCCGGCGCCGGCCTAGGCTGCGGCGGGCGATCATTCCCAGCCGCAGTTCACGCTCCGGTCGAGGGCGCTCCGGACGGCCGGGTGAAGCGCCACCACGCCACGCCGCCGTAAAGGAGGATGAGGCCCAGGAGGTTGAGAACCTCGCGCCCCTGTTCGACGAGGCTGGCCCCCATCTGGTTCACCCCGACCATGAGATGGATTCCGGGCGTCGTGGGCAGCAGTCGGGCGAGGAAGGCGAGCCAGGTCGGCGTCGCCTCCGCGGGCCAGGACAGTCCAGCGAGAAAGAAGATGACCAGGGAGGTGCCCATGAGCAGTTGCAGGGGCCGCTCGCGGGTGCGGAAGACGCTCGCCAGGGCAAGCGCCGCTGCAACCGTCGCCGCCACGAAGAGGCTGCCGGCCACGATCAGCGTTCCGGGCGCGGCGGCGGCCCGTGGATAGTCCTGGAACCAGAAGACGAAGCCGGCGTAGTAGGCGACATCGATCCAGCCGATGACGAAGAAGGCGAGCGCGACGCCGAGGAGACGACGGGACGCAAACCGAAGCCGCTCCCCCTCGCCACGCAGGGTGGCCGCCAGCATTGCCAGTCCCATCAGCAGCGTCTGATGAATGATGAGGAAGCCGACGCCCGGAAAGACGGTGCTGCCGTATCCTTCGCGGGTGTTGAACAGCGGGTGCGCGATCACCGACAGGGCCGGCGGCGCCGGCGCGCCCTGCGCCATCGCCTGATCGACGGCGGCCTCGCCCGCCTCGGCCGTGATCGCCGCGCCTATGCCGGCCAGCGCCGTGCTGCTGCGCAGCAGATAGGCGCCGTTGCCATAGAGGGCCACCGTCCCTTGCCCGCCGGTGAGGATGCGACGTTCGAACCCCGCAGGCACGACGACGATCGCCCCCGCCCCTCTCGTCCGCAACCAGTCGTCCGCCGCCTCGGGCGACGGCAGGCGGGCGACGAGATCCGCCTGCTGCAGACCCGAGAGCTTGTGCACCAGCGAACGGCTGGCCCCGGTGTTGTCCAGATCCACCACGGCGACCGGGATCCGGACGGCGACCTCGCCGGAATAGGCGGAAGGGTAGAAGAAGGAATAGAGGATCGTCGACACCACGATCAGCATGAAGGCCGACCGGTCGGCGAGGACCGCGCGAAACGTCGCGATGAAGGCCCGGCCGATCAACGTCGCCCCCAGACATCGGGTTTGCGGGAGGCGGCCAGATATCGCGGCAGGCCCAGCCCGAACCCCACGACCGCGAAGGTCATCAGGATCAGCAGCAGTTTGACCGACATCGCCGCGGGCGCGCCCATCATCCATTGTTCGGCGACGAGACGGGCGAAGGTGGTGTAGGGCAGAAGCGCGCTCCAGACGCGCGCGAAGGCCGAAGCGGATTCGATTGGAAAGACGGCCCCGGCGAAGGCGAAGGAGGCGCCCGCATAGAGGGCGGTCATGGACAGAGCCTGCCCCATGGACAGCGTCAGGCCGACGATCAGCGTGGCCATACCCGCATAAGCGAGATAGAGGCCGACATAGCCCGCCAGGAGCAGGCCGACGCTGCCTTCAACCGGCCAGCCGCGAAACGCCGCGAGATAGATGGTCGCCAGGGCGCCCCAGACGAGAAAGATCGCCACATAGGGCGCGATCTTGCCCACGACCGCCGCAGCGGCCTCGCGCGGCGGCCCGGCCAGCCAGCCGCCGATCGTCCCGTCTCGCAGTTCGCGTCCCAGGGCGCTGACGACCGCCACCATGAACAGCAGATGCAGCAAGGCCGGGTGGATCAGGGCGACCAGTTGCAGCTCGTAGCTGGCCTGGGGATTGTAGAGGATGCGGCTCTGGACCTGGATCGGCGCCGGCCGCACCCGGCCCGGGCCGAGGATCGCCGCGCTCTGTTGCGCGGCCAGGGTCCGGGCCTGGCTCTGGATCACGGCGCCGACCTCGCGCAGCACTGACCCCGAGGGCGTGGAGTAGCTGGCGTTGTAGAAGACCAGCACCCTGCCCGCCTCGCCGCGCAGCACCGCGCGTTCGAGCCCTTGCGGCAGCATGACGATCGCATAGGCGCGGTTGGACCGCACCACGCTCTCGGCCTCGGCCATATCCTTGGGGCGGGCCGCCACGTGCAGGCCGGGCGAGGCGTCCAGACGACGAACCAGATCGCGAGCGACGCTTCCGCCGTCGGCGTCGACGACGGCGACCGGCAGATCGCGCATAACCCCCGCCGACATCTGCACGGCGACGAGGGCGAGAAGCGCCAGCGGTAGCCAGACGACGAGGAACAGATCCCAGAAGCTCCCGCGCAGAAAGGCGATCTCGCGTCGGGCGCCGGCGAGAAACGCCGCGATCATTGCGGCCAGTCGAACAGGACGGTCATGCCCGGCCGCAGCCCGTCGACGCGCGAGACCGGTGCGACGCGCACCTCGAAACTCTTGACGTCGAAGCCGCTCGACTGCCGGGTCGCACGCCAGGTAGCGAAATCTCCGGCGGGAGCGATGAAGGTCACCCGGAACCGGGCCGTGCGGTTCTCCAGAGCGGGAATACGACCCGTCAGAGTCTGTCCGCGTCGAATCCCGCTGAACTGATCCTCGCGCAGGGTGAGCGTCACCCAGGGATGCTCTATGTCCGTGAGCATGAAGACCGGGAACCCTTGGGGGACCAGTTCGCCGGGCTGGGCGAGCCGCCGGCCCACCTCGCCGGACGACGGCGCCAGCACCCGGGTTTCGCGCTCCGCCGCCTCGACCTCCGCCACGGCGCCGCGCGCCTGCCGCACCTGTCCCCCGGCCGCCTGGCGATCCTGTCGGCGCGCCCCGGCCAGCGCCAGGTCATACTGGGCGCGAGCGGCGCGGGCGGCCTCCGTCGAGGCCACCGCATTGGCCCGGCTCTCGTCGCGCTTCTGCCCCGCGATCACGCCCTGATCGTACATCTCCTGGGTGCGGGCATACGTCGTCTGGGCCAGATCCGCCGCCGCCTGCGCGCGCCGCCATTGCGCTTCCGCGGCCCGGATATCCTCCGGACGCGCACCTTCGTCGGCCTTGTCGGCCGTGGCCTCGGCGGCGACGAGGGCGCCGCCCGCCTGTTCTGAACGTGCCGCGACCTCGGGACTGTCGAGGGTGTAGAGCAGTTGGCCGGCCCGGACCGGCTGCCCCTCCTCCACATGGAAGTCGGCGATCCGCCCCGTCACCTTGCTGGTGATCCGAAGCTCCCGCGCATCCACCATCCCCTGAAGCTGATCGGGAACGGGTCGGTAGCTGAGCCAGAGGCCGACGCCGAGCCCCGCCACGATCAGCGCCCCGATGCCGAGGGGCAGCAGTTTTCGGCGCCGTCGAGACGGTCCGGCGTCGCCCCGTTCCCCGCCCGGCTCCGTGTTCGGCGTCGGCGTGTCCTGGGTGTCGGTCATGGCGCGATCCTTTCGCCCTGGTCGATATAGTCGGGCATGTCCTCGATCCGGCCGCTGACATGAAGAAGGCGGGCGAGCGCGACCACGAAGTCATGGGCGGCCTGGGCGCGCTGGATCCGCGCGCGTCCGACGCCGAGTTGGGCGTCGATGACGTCGAGCGAGGTGGTTTGCTGCACCTGGTAGCCGACCATCTGGACGCGCAGGTTCTCCTCGGCGGCGACGATGGCGCTGTCGGTTCTCTGGAACCGCCGCCGGGCCGCTTCCGCGTCGTTCCAGGATCGGGTCACGCCGATCTCGATCTGGCTTTGCGCCTCGCGCAGCCCCGCCTGGGCCTGGGCGACCTTCTCGCGCGCGGCGCGGACATTCTGCGAGCGATCGACGCCGGAGAAGAGGGTGTAACGGAGACCGACCCCCACGGACCAGTCCGGATCGGTCAACAAGGTGTCCTGACGATCAAAGTTGTACTGGGCGAAGCCATAGACCGTCGGCAGAAGCTCGGCGCGCTGGGCGGTGACCCCGGCTTCCGCCTGGTCTTCCAGGGCCTGGAGCCGCTCCAGCTGCGGGTGGGCGCGATAGGCGGCTTGCAGATAGGTCTCCAGCGGCTCGAGCGGCCGGAGAAGCACGAAGAGAGACGTAGCCGGATCGATCCCCGACGGCGCCCTCAAGGTCCCAGAGAGCGCCGTGTCCGCGCTGGCCAGATTGGCTTCGGCCGTCTCCAGCTCGCGCGCCGCGTCGTCACGCGCCACCTCCACCTGCAGGCGCTGGGCGCGACTGATGAACCCGCCGCGCTCCAGAATCGTCGCATCGGCCAGGTGGCGTTCGAGGCCCGCCAGGACGTCGCGGCGGACGTCCCGAACCCGGGTGAGCAACTGTTGCCCGAAATAGAGTTCGGTCATCTGCAACAGGGCGTTATCGACGACGATCTGGCGCTCAGCCCGGGACTGGCCGAGTTGAGCCTCAGCGGCCGCCTGGGCGGCCGGAATCCGGCCGCCGGAATAAAGCGGGACGGTGGCGGTGATGATCGGCCGCGTGCTGTCGCGTTCCATCTGGAACTGCAACGGATCGCTGATGGCGTAGTCCTGAGCGACATCCGCCAAGGGCCCCAGCGGCAGATAGAGGGTCTTTTGATACCGCATCATCTGGCCCTCGAACTCCACCGTGGGCAGCCGCAGCGTCCTTACAGCGTTTTCCTGGGCTTCCCGGCTGCGGACATCGGCGTCCGACGCCTCAATGGCGTCCGAGCGTTGCAGGAGCCTGGCCTGCGCGTCGGGATAGGTCAGGGGCAAAGGACCAACGGTCTGGAGGCCGGAGGTTTCGGCGTCAGAGATCTGGGCCTTGGATGCGGGAGCGTAGGCGGCCGCACAGGTCGACGAGATCAGCAGGATCAGCAGGATGGAAGGTCGCAAGGTCATGAGCGAGGTTCTCCTTGGCCGACCGTAGCGTTGACATCGATCCATCTCAATACATACCTGTATCGAATGATCCAGAAGACTGCTCTCTTGAGCCCAAGGCCTGTCCGGAGCCGTCCCACGCGTGCCCAGACGCGCGAGCGTATCCTCAACGGCGCCCTGGAAGCCTTCGCCGAACGCGGTTTCCAGGGGGCGACACAGGAGGACATCTGCGAACGGGTCAGATTGAGCCGGGGGGCGTACAACTCCAATTTCCGGTCCAAGGAGGAGCTGTTTTTCGCCATCTACGATCGGACGATCGAACGGCTTGAACGGCATCTCGAAACCTCGATCGCATCGGCCCTGTCCGGACCGGGACCGGCGGTGGAGAACTTCGTCAGGGCGTTCATCGCCGGCTACGCCTTCGACCGCAGTTGGTATCTGCTGCAGGCGGAGTTCGGCCTGCACGCCCTGCGCAACCCCGCAGTGGCGAGCCACTACGCCGCACGGCAGGCTCGCATCCTCTCGGTTATCGAAGAGGCCGTCTGCCGCGTCTGGAGCGGAATCGAGCCCGGCCGCCCCCACGCGTCTTCTCGCGTCGCTCGTCTCATTCTGGCGGTCCACGAAGGCGCCATGTTCCAGCGCCTGCTGGAACCATCCGCAATCAAGGACGGGGAATTGCTCGCCCTCTTCGCCGAGTTTCTGGTCTCAAGGTCCGTCATCGACGCGTGATGAGCGTGGCGCCGCCCGCTCGCCTCCGCCTTCGGCAACGACCGCGATGCAGGCGGCGCAACGCGAGGACAAAACGCCGCCAGCCATGGGCGGACGGCCTATCAAGAGGATAAACGTCCGGTCGGATGATCAGATGAAAGCAAGGCCCCTCTTAAGAGGGGGCCCGGCTCGCCGTCACTTGTCCCCGTAGTAGCTGCCGAAATGGTTGGATGGCGACCACGCCGGGAGCGCTGCCGGCAAGGCCGGCGTCAGATCACCGTAGTCTTCCACGCCGAAAACGACCCTGCCGTCCATGACCGTCAGGACCGATGAAATGGCCTCGATTTCATCCTCCGAGACGGAGAAGTAGTCCCTGTCCAGGATGGCGAAGTCCGCCAGATTCCCGGGCGCGATGGCGCCCAGCTCGGCCTCGGCATTCATGAACCAGGCGCCGCCCCGGGTGAACAGCCTCAACGCCTCGGCCCGCGTGAGCCGGTTGTCATCGGCGAGCGCCTGTGAGCCGGACACGGACTTGCCGGTCACCATCCAACTGATGCCGACCCAAGGGTTGAAGGTGGCGGCCCGGAAGGCGTCCGTCGTCATCGCCAGGGGGATGCCGCTGTCGACCAGCATACGCAGACGCGGGGTCTGCAAGGCCGCTTCCCGCCCGTGCGTCTTGATGAAGCCATCGGCATGCAGCGCCATCTTGGCGTCCAGGGCGATACCGCCGCCCAGTCGCCTGACGCGCTCGATGTTTTCCGGGCTGATGGTTTCGGCGTGCTCCAGGCTCCAGCGCAAGCCGTCGATCGGCACAGTCTCATTCACCCGCTCCAAGGCGTCGAGGAAGGGCGTAATGTTCTCGTTGTAGGAGATGTGCATCCGGAAGGGGATGCGTCGCGCGATCAGCCGAGAGACGTCCTCCTCGACGAAGCGCTGCATCGTGTCAGGATCGATGATCACCGCCGGCCGATCGAAATTCTCGTGATCGTGCACCGCTCCGTTCAGCACCTCGCCCGCCCCGCGATACTCATGACCGTGCTGGAGCGTGGGATGCAGGTTCTGTCCCGGACTGATCGGAGCGGTCCTCGTGATGGCCTCGATCTCCAGATCGACCATATTGACCGGACCGCCGTCGCCGAGTTGGAGGTCCACGAACGGCATGCGCACATTCAGGCGATTGTCGCGGGCCAGCACATCGACCCGGGCTTGCGCTTCCGGGTACGGCCACCGGCCGCCGTTGTCGATGATCGAGGTCACCCCCAGACGGTTCAGGCCGCGAACGCTGTAGGTGATCGAGCTGACCTGCTCCTCGACACTGGGTTGGGGCACCATCGTTTCCAGCGCGAGAAACAGCCATGTGTAGCCATGGATGACGCCGGTGGGATTTCCCCGGCTGTCACGCTCGATCTCGATATCCGGGAGTTGCGCGAACTGTTCGGAGCCGACGTTGAGCGCCGCCATGGCCTGGTCGTTCAAAAGGGCCCGGTTGTAGGCGTACTGAACAATCGCGGGACGATCCGGAACCGCCGCGCGCAGCTCATCGATCGTCGGGAAGCGGTTCTCTTCGAACTGATAGGGCGACCATCCGCCGATGACCTTGACCCACTGGCCCTCCGGCGTGCGTCGCGCCTGCTCGCTGAGCATGTCGAGGGCCTGCCGCAACGTCGGCACGCCGTCCCAACGGACATTGTAGTTGTAGGCCAGGTCATTGAGGACGTGGGTGTGAGCGTCGACGATGCCGGGAATGAGCCTGCGGCTGCGCGCATCGATCACCGTCGTTTGCGCAGTCGACAGGCCGCGGATTTCGGCGTCGGAGCCGACCGAATAGATCCGCCCGCCTCGGACGGCGAGCGCCGACGCTTCCGGCTGAGACCGATTGCCGGTGAAGATCTTCGCATTGACCACGATCAGGTCCGCGCCCGCGCCGGCGACCGGCGCGGTCTGCGCGTGCGCAGTGGTGAACGAGACCGCCGCAACGACGGCGATGAGAAGTGTCCTGATCATTCTGTCCTCGTTTCACTCGCAAGGGGCGCCGGTCCGGCGCGAGCCGGAGCGCCGAAGTTCGGTGCGAGGCCTTGAGCAGCCCCAATGCACAGGTTCTCGCAGCCTCCTCCCTCCGGGATAGACCGCGACACCGGCACACTGTGTCGCCGTGCGAGGAACGCGTACGGTGGCGGCGAAACGATCTAGAGCCGCCTCGCCTTCCCCTCTGTGGACGTACCGGGCAAGCTGGCCTGCCGGCGCACGCCGTTCCAGCGCTTCGCCCCCCGGGATCCAACCGTCAGCTTGGCAGGACAGAGGCTGTAGCGACCGGATTTGCCCCTGGCGGCTGTTCGCGTCGGCTCGGGCGGCGTCTGCCCGGATGGAGGGGCCAATCGGTCCGGCCTCCGGCTACGGACGGCGTTTGCGACGGCGCCCTCAGGCGGCTTGCCTCACTCTCTTGCCTTTCCAACCTTCCCCGAATGGAGACGCGGTGGCGCACGAAAAGGCGCTAGCGTCGGGCGAAGGCGAGGCTCAACTCGGTGCGCGGGCGGAAACAACGCACGGCGAGGCCATATGCTTTTCTCAGTTTCCGACTTCCGCCGAACGGGCGTGCTTGCGGCGGCCTGTCTCGTCGCCGGCTTCATCGCGCTGAGCATCCATGTCGGCCTGCTCGCCGCAGGCGTCCCCTTCCCCATTCCGACCCCGCCATTGTGGGCGACATGGCTGCACACCGCCTTGGTCGCGGGCGGCCTGATCATGGCGCTTGCAACCGCGGGACCGCGGGGACTTGGTGGATCTTTGGCGGGCCGGACGCTGCTCGCCTTCGCCATACTGGTGCTGCTGCAGGAGACCTTCAGGGTCGCGGTCATGAACGGCGTGGTCACCGGCGGCTGGGCCTATGGCGCGATCGGCCTCATCAAGCCCCTGCTCCGGTCCCTGATCCTCGCACTGCTCTGCGCGGTGGCGGTGCGTTGGGCGCGTGGACCGATCTCGGCGATGGCCGCGGCGCTCGCGGCGGCGGCCGTGGCGACCGGCGCCCAACGCCTGATCCATCCGTTTCTGAACCCCTGGCTCGACACCTTCGATCATCTGTCGCGCGCCCCCCTGTTCGTCTTCCCCTATCCCTTCCATGTCACCGTCGCCGCCTACGTCAGCTTCATCGAGGCCGTCGTCGGCGCCGTCATCCTGACCGCGCTGATCTGGGATCGTCTGCCGGCCCGGCTATGGGCGCGACTGGCCTCGCTGGCGCTCCTGACGGCCCTCATCAAAGGCGTCGTGGGCGGGACCGTCCTCTATGGCGTCTTCACCGGCGACAACCCCTGGATCGGCCTGTTCAGCTGGAGCCAATTCCTGCTGGAGTTCCTGGCCCTCGGCGCCCTGATCGGGGCGGTTTGGGGCAGGCTTGGGCCTGACGGTTCACCAGCCGGCCTTCCACCACCCTGAAGACGGACCGATGAGCGGGGAAGAGGCCCTGATACGGTCCCGTTCAACTGCGGGCCGTGCGCCAGTTGGGATAGGTCACATAGGCCGTCCTGGCGCCGTCGGCCCCGGCGGTGATGGTCACCTCCACCCCCTTGGGCATGTGCACGATTGCGCCGGGCGCGGCCGAAACGGTTTTCCCCTCTGACGTTACTTCAAGTCCGCCCTCCAGCACGATCATGACGTCATCAACCCGCATGGTTTCGGTCAGTCTCGATCCCGCCCCCCAACGCCCGTAGCCGATGCTGATCGGCGCGCCGTCGGCGTCATTAACGACATCGCCGGTTTCAATCTCGTCTTTCTGGCCGGGCGAGCGCTCCATTGCGGCGTCGGCGAATATGAATCCCTGCATCTTCATGGTGCGGCTTCCGTCTGTTCGTCTGCAACGCAAATTCCCGACGGCCGGGACCGTTCCTCGAGATGATCCCCGATCCCGCCAGGGTCGCCCTGCGCCTTGTTGGTGAGGAAGACGCGACGAGCGCGGCGGCTGGACGCGACGGATGCCGATGCGCCCGGAATCCGAGCCGCTTCCGACCAGGGCGGCGCTTATTAGTATTTGAAGGTCGCCATGGCGCTGGCGAGAAAGATGGTCTGCGATGATCCGGTCTCGCGGATGAAGGGACCGGCCCCGAGGGCGCCGGCCGAAACCGCCAGCGCCAACTCCTGTGTCGCGCGCCATGTCGCTGACAGCTCGATCTGGGTGCCGATATAGCGAGCGTTGCTGCCGCGGCCGCTGCGGACGAGCGCTCCTGGAATGGAATAGACTCCGTCGCGAGTGCTCTCGCGCCAGTAGGCCGCCCCCATCAAGGTGACGTCCAGGTCGTCACGGGGACGAAGGGTGACCGAAGGCTGGAGGTGAATGAGGTTGCGAGGACCGATCGGCGACTGGGCGACGAAGTACCGCCCACGGGGGAACAGGGCGTTGAAGGTGTTCAGCTCGGGGTCGTCGGGGTCGTCGTCGCCGGAGATGTAGTCGATCATCATAACGACTTCGGGACTGAGCGGAGCTGTCGCAAATCGGCGACGGATTTCGCCGCCCACGCCCCAGGCCGCTGTGCGGCATCGTTGAACTCGCCGCGCTGGATGACGCCCTCGACGTTCCATCGCCATCCGCCTTCGACCCCGAACCAGCGCATGCCGAAGGAGTGAACGGTCTGGCGACCCGAGCCCTGGTCATAGACCGCGTTACGATCCCGGAATCCCAACCAATAGAGATCAACGCCGGTCCGGCGGTCTTGGGCAAGCCACTGGGTTCCATAGAGCCCCCACAACGCCTTCTGGTCCGAGGACCGGTCATCGAAGTCGCCAACACGGTTTTCGACGGGCCGCAGACCCAGGGCGGTGATCCGACGCGTTCCCCGGGTCAGGGAGACATCGGCGCCATCGAACGCCAACGGCACATTCACGCCGTAGCGCGTATCCACCAGACGCCCGCCGCCCAAGGATCGCAGCCGCCGCCCAGCGGCTAGATCCAATGTGGTCCCCGACGCAATCTCCATCTCCAGGCCGACGAAGCCCTGCAGGAAATCGACGCCCGTCGTATCCACAGGCGTCTCGACGCGATCGGCTCCGGAAATGTCTGAGATGATCGGCTGGGCGAACACGCGCAGCTGACCCATATGCAGGTCCGCGTAGGGCATCACACGGTTCCAGAGATAGTCGTTGCGTGGCTGCTGCCCCCATTGCCCGTGCTGGTAGGATTCATATCGGGTCCGCGCCTCAAGGCCGGTGGTCAGATACAGGTCTCCGGCGTCGTTGAGCGGAAGGTATTTGAACGGTTCGGTCCAGCGCCCCGTGCGCCTCCGCGGGTCCGCAAGAACCGACCAATCCTCACTGTATCGCTCGATGGTGATGCCGGGGCCGCCCACGCTCGCCGGCGCCTGAGCCCAGGCAGCCGGCGCCGAAACGGCGATGGCCGCGATCCCCGTCAGACATCCTCTCCAGCAGAGCCGACGCGCGAAGGGCTTCTCGGCCCCGCGACGGAGCGACCCGCTGCGCCGCCCGGCCATGGCGAGGAAGGAAGAGGGATTGGTCGGGTCGAAGGGGTGGCGGGACGCCATGCCGAATCTCTCTTGTTGGAGGTGGAGCAGACGCCGACAGCGCCGACCCTTGCGACATTGGCAGTTCCGATTTCGATGCGGTATGGCCCCATGGGGCTACGCAGTGTCGCCCAAGGAGGAACAATCATGCACATCGACGAACTGCGCACCTTCGTGGAGGTGGCGGACACCCTCGGCGTTTCGCCCGCTGCGCGGCGGCTGGGCGTCGCCAAGTCCGTCGTCAGCCGCCGCCTTTTCAGGCTGGAAGCGGATCTGGGCGTGCAACTCCTGTCGAGAACCACGCGCGGCGCCGTCCTCACCGAGGCGGGCGCGGCCTTTCGGGACCATGCGGCCCGGATTTGCGCTGAGGTCGACACGGCGCGGGAGACGATCGCGCCACAGGGGGAGCTTCAGGGCCGTCTGCGTGTCGCCGCGCCCCTCACCTTCGGCCCGACCCACTATGCGCCTGCCCTCGCTGAAATGGCGCGACGGCACCCCAAGCTCACCTTGCAGACCTGCTACTCGGATCGTTTCGTCGACCTAGTGGCCGAAGGTTTCGATTGCGCCATTCGGGTCGGCTATCTGCAGGATTCCACCCTGATCGCCCGCAGGTTCGGGTCCGTGTACGGCAAGCTCGTCGCCAGCCCCGATTACATCCGCCTCCATGGCGCGCCACAGGCGCCGGACGACATCATGGACCACGAGGCTCTGATGCAGGGGTCCGAGACCTGGCAGTTCATCGATGGCGACCGAACCGTCTCGATCCGTCCCCGCGGCCGGTTCAAGGCTGACAACGGAACCGCGCTCGTCTCGGCGGCCCTGGCTGGGCTCGGGCTGGCCTGGTTGCCGGACGATTTCACCCGGCCCCACGTGGAGGCCGGCAGACTTGTGGAGGTGATGCCGCAGTTTCCGGTGCCGCCGGGCGGGGCTTACGTCCTCAGGCCGCCCGGCCAGCATCCGTCCCGCAAGATTCGCGTCTTGACCGAGTTGCTCATCGAGATGTGCGTTTAGCTCTGAAGGGTCGCACGGCCGGAGCCAACTCCAGTCGGGCTGTTTGAGCCCCAGATAGCCGACGCCCCGCGTTGCCGGAATGGCGACACCGAGGCGCTCGCCGCGCGACTACTCATCCCCGATCGGAACAGGGATAGTCGAGCTTCTCGCAGCAGCCCGGAGCCCGACGTGCCCAATATTCTCGCGCTCACCAGCAGCGTTGCGGGCGACGCCTCGGTCTCGAGCCTCCTGGTCGACTACGCCGTTCGACAGTTGGTGGAGTTTCACAGCGGCGGGGCGGTCACGCGACGCGACCTCGGCCAGGACCCGATCCCTCATCTGACGCCCGAGACCGTCGCGGGCGTGCGCGCCGTGGCCAATACCGCGCCGGAGCTGACGGCGCGTCGGCTCTCCGACAAGTTGATCGGCGAGGTCTTCGCCGCCGATGTCATCGTGATCGGCGCGCCGATGTACAACTTCAGCATACCCACCGGTTTGAGAGCGTGGTTCGACCACGTCATACGGCCGAGGATCACGTTCGCTTACGGCGAGGCGGGCGTCCAGGGCCTCGTCACGGGCAAGAGGGCGATCGTGATCCAGTCCCGCGGCGGCCTCTATACCGAAGGCCCCTTGGCGAGCCTGGATTTTCAGGAACCCTATCTTCGCCTCCTGCTCGGCTTCATCGGGATCAGCGATGTCGCGTTCGTCCAGGCTGAGCGGATCAGCCTTGGACCGGACGCCCGAGAAGCGGCGATCAACCAGGCGAAATCCACAATCGCGGTCGTCGCCGCTCAGCCCTTGTCCGACGACGTCTAGACCCCGCCTCGGCGAGCCCCCGGCTGGCCAGCCCGAGCCCTGCCCTTGGGAGCGAGCGAGCCACCGATGCCCCACCCACGTCCCGCCGTCGCTGCGCGTTGAAAAGGAGGTCTTCCATGCCTGACTTCGCGCCGCCCGCTGTGAATCACGGCTCCGTTTTCGCCGACATGCGCGCCCACCACGTCGCCATCCGCACGCCCGATCTGCAGCAAGCTCTCGACTTCTACGTCGGCGTTCTGGATTTCCGCATCGTTGCGACCTGGCCTCACGGCGACAGCCTGCTCGCCTATATCGCCCCGCCCGCTGACGACCATTTCTACGTCGAGATTCTGGGAGGCGGCGCGCCAGTACCGGTCGAGACTCGCCCCTACGCAGATTTGAGCGATAGCCTGCAGTATCGCGGCTATCATCACCTCTGTTTCGCCGTCGCCAGCGTGGACGCGACCATCGAGCGACTGCGCGCACGCGCGGTGACGATCGTGACAGATCCCTTCGTCGTCCCCGCGATCAACCGCAAGCTCGCGTTCTTCTGCGACCCCTTCGGCAATCTCATCGAACTCGCAGAGGTCCTGAGTTGATCACAGACCATGTCGCCTATGATCGACCGGCAGCGGAGGCCGCGCTGACAATGCCGTCCCACCCCGCCATCGCGACATCGACGACGCTGTCGAGTTCGGAACGGTCGGCGCCGTTGCGGGCCCGGATCGACATGCCCGCCTGGACGGTCTCCACAAAGCGCGCCAGTCGCGCGGTGTCGAGATCCTGCGGCAAATCTCCTTCCGCCACGCCTCGATCGATGCGGGCCTTCAATCGGCTGAACGTCGTCTCCACGTCTTTGGCGAAGGCCTGAAGCGCGGGCAGGCCCTCGCACCCCATGGAGGCGATCGTGGCCATACAGCCGCGCGGGATGTCGAAGACCGCGCCTGAGAAGGCGGCGGCTGAATCGTGAAGAAAGGCGGCGGTCGCCTCGCGTGCTGTCGTCGCCTGGCGGGCGCGATCCCAGGCCAGACCCTCATATTTCCGCACGTAGTGATGCAGCGCCTGGGTGAAGAGGTCGTCCTTCGATCCAAAGGCCGCGTAGAGGCTCTTGGCGCCTATGCCCATGGCTTGGGTGAGGTCCGCGATGGAGGTCGCTTCATAACCCTTGGACCAGAACAGGGTGGTCGCCGTGTCGAGCGCGGCGTCACGATCAAACGCCCGCGGTCGGCCGCGGCCGCGCCGCGCCGGAAGCGCCTCGGAAAGGGGTGAATCTAAATTCTGCATTGAATGATGTATAATTCCGTTGACGCCCATTTTCAACGTCCCTACCTAATTATGCACCAGTCACTGCATAAATGGATGAGACGATGATTGATCTGAGTGGGAAACGCGCCCTCGTCACCGGCGGCTCTCGCGGCATCGGGGCGGCGATCGCTCTGGCCCTGGCCGAGAACGGTGCCGATGTCGCCTTCACCTACGCCAACTCCCCCGATCGCGCAGAGGGCGTCAGAGGCGCGATCGCAGTCAAGGGGCGCAGGGCTTTCGCCATCAAGGCCGACAGCGCCGACCCCAAGGCGATTGAACGGTCCGTCGCGGAGGCCGTCACAGCACTTGGCGGGATGGACATCCTCGTCAACAGCGCCGCAGTGGGCTTCAATGGCCTGATCGCCGATCTCGATGTGGACGCCTACCAGGCGATGATGGACATCAACGTCCGGGCCCCGGTGCTGTTCTCCAAGGCCGCCATCCCGCATCTGACCTCGGGCGGACGCATCATCTTTATCGGCTCCAGCCTGGGGGATCGCGTCCCGTTCCCGGGCGTGACCGCCTACGCCATGTCGAAGTCGGCGCTTCTGTCTTTGACGCGTGGTCTTGCCCGCGAACTGGGGCCACAGGGCGTCACGGTCAATCTGGTCGCCCCCGGCTCGACGGATACCGAGGCCAACCCGGCGGACGGCGAGAGCGCTGAGTTCCAGCGTGGTTTGACGGCGCTGGGACGTTTCGCCGAGCCGGCCGAGATCGCCAACGCCGTGGCCTTCCTGGCCAGTGCGGCCGCCGGCGTCATCACCGGCTCCGTCCTGACCGCAGACGGCGGCGCCACAGCGTGATCCCTAAGACGCCTCCGGTTCTTGCAGCCGGAGGCGTCATGGCGGCCAGCGCCCCATGAGATCATTGGCCCGGACGCACCGCATTAAAGCTGAGGGATCCGCCGATCATCACCGAGCACGATCCCCATGGTCCGTCGCATCAATCGCGGGCTGAAGCCCAGGCCGCGCCAGGCTTTCGGCTGGCTCCGACATCCCTGACGACATCCAGCAGAGCGCGCAACGCAGGGGGGATAGACCGATGCCCAGGGAAGTAGAGCGCCAGCCTCTCTTCGCCCGGCATCCAGTCCGAAAGGACCTGGCGTAAACGTCCCCGCGTCAGCGCACCGGACGCCGCAAACTCTGGAACGTAGGCGATGCCCAAACCAGCGACGGCGGCGTCCACCATCAGCGCCTCGTCATCAAGGACCAGACGGCCGCTGATAGCGAGCGCTAGCGGAGTTCCGTTGCGCTCGAACTCCCAGCGATAGGGTTTGCCGCTCGGCAATCGGTGGCCGATGCAGCGATGGCGATTCAGAGCTTCCGGCGTGTCCGGCGTGCCGGCGCGCTCGAGATAAGCCGGAGCCGCGACGCACACGTATCGAAGCCCGGCAGGCATGGGCGCCGCGATCATGTCCTTGGGGATCATGTCATGCGGCCGTACGCCGACATCGAAACCCTGTTCTACAATATCGACGAGACGATCCTTCGCGACGATATCCACGGTCACCTCGGGAAACCGTTCGGCCATCTTCGGCAGGATGTCGCGGACAAACATCGCCACGGCCAGACGCGGTGCATTCAGACGGACCACGCCCTGCACCTGCCCGCGGAATGGAGCGACGCTCTCCAACGCGTCGTCAAGCAGGTCGAATGCTGGGCCCAGGCCTTCGAGCAGACGGATTCCCGCCTCAGTGGGTGAGACGCTCCGCGTTGTCCGATTCAGCAAGCGCACACCGAGACGTGTCTCGAGCGTCCGCAAGGCGTGGCTGAGCGTCGAGGGAGCCACGCCCAGCTCATCCGCCGCCCGCCGAAAGCTGCGAAGGCGGGCCACCGTCGCAAAGGTCATCAGATCGTTTAGCGACGGGCGGGCCATTCGTGGGATTATTTCATCAACTCGTGCGGAATTGAACGTCTAACCGATCAAATCGACGTCTCCTACCTTCGATCAGCCCCGACAAGCTCGGCGCAAAACCTCAACAACCGAGACGTAACTCCAATGTCTGACCGCGAAGCGATCTTCCCACCCAATCGTCACGCCCTTTACGATCTTCATCGCTATTCCGCCGCCATTCGGTCCGGTGACCTCGTCTTTGTGTCCGGACAGGTCGGCAGTCGCGAAGACGGCTCGCCCGAGCCTTCGTTTGAGGATCAGGTCAGAAGGGCGTTCGCAAATCTCGAAGGAGTCTTGACCGCCGCCGGCTGCGGGTTCGACGACATCGTCGATGTGACCACCTTCCACACGAACCCAGACGCCCAACTGGAGACGGTGATGGCTGTCCGAGCAGAGCTTCTCGGCGGACCGCCTTACCCCAACTGGACCGCCATCGGAGCCACTTGGCTGGCAGGGTTCGATTTCGAGATAAAGGTGATTGCCCGCGTGCCAGGGGATTTCCCCAAGGCTGACCCCGGCATTTCACATCCCTGTTGATAGCCCTGCGGATCGGATATCGGCTCTAAGGGGCCGATATCTCCGTCTTCAGGACCTCAGTGACCGTCGGAAAACATCCGGGTCGCGCGCTTTCGGCATTCGAAAAGTGCGCTCGTATCGGATGCGTCAGAAGACAGCCGAGCCGGAACAAAGTGTGCGCTAACGGCGCGCATTGCGCCAATCAACCTACCCGATCCAACAGGGCGATGATCTCCTCGATCTTGCGACGCTGCTCCGCTGGGTCACCCGAGACGATGGCGTCCTCGACGCAGTGGCTGAGGTGCCCCTTCAGCATCTCGTTTTCGAACCGGCCCAAGGCGGCCTTAATGGCCCGGACCTGGGTCAGGATGTCGATGCAATAGCGGCCGTCCTCCACCATACGCGAGACGCCGCGCACCTGGCCCTCGATGCGGTTCAAACGCTTGGTCAGCGCGGGCTTGTCGTGGTGATGCATGGTCGGATCATAGCGTGGATCACCCATTTGCAAAATACCCTATGGGGGTATAATTGCGGTCCATAGTTAAGGTCGAGGATCGCCCATGTCGCATGACCATAGCCCGCACGATCACCGTCATTCCCAGGGCCCCGACGCCCAATCCTCGACCAACGCCACAGCGAAGGATCCCGTCTGCGGCATGACGGTCGATCCGGCGAAGACGACCCACCATACGACGCACGACGGGCACGAGTTCCACTTCTGCTCGGCCGGTTGCCGAGCGAAGTTCGTCGCTGATCCGGCGAAATACCTGACGCCCGCCGCGCCCGAACCCGTCAAGCCCGGCGTCATCTACACCTGCCCCATGCACCCCGAGGTGCGCCAGATCGGCCCGGGAGCCTGTCCAAAATGCGGCATGGCGCTGGAGCCGGAAGACGCCACGGCCGGCGCCGGCCCCAATCCCGAGATCGCCGACTTCACCCACCGGTTCGTCGTCGGCGCCGTCCTGACGGTCCCCCTGTTCGTGATGGAGATGGGCTCGCACCTGCTCGGTCTGCACATTCCCCTACCCCACGGCTGGAGCGGATGGGTCCAGTTCGCCCTGGCGACGCCGGTGGTGTTGTGGGCGGGCTGGCCGTTCATCGCGCGCGGCTGGACCTCGGTCAGGACTTGGAACCTGAACATGTTCACCCTGATCGCGCTCGGGACCCTGGTCGCCTGGGGTTTCAGCACGGCCTCGGTCGTCGCGCCCGACCTGATCCCCGACGCCTTCAAGGACATGCACGGCCAGCCGCCCCTCTATTTCGAGGCCGCCGCCGTCATCGTCACCCTGGTGCTCTTGGGCCAACTGCTGGAGTTGCGCGCCCGCGAACGTACCTCCGGCGCCATCCGAGCCCTGCTGGACCTGGCGCCAAAACAGGCCCTGCGCATCCGGTTGGACGGAACGGACGAGGAGATCGCCGTCGAACACATTGCCGTGGGCGACCGCCTGCGCGTGCGGCCGGGCGAGAAAGTCCCGGTCGATGGCCGCCTGATCGAAGGCCGGGCATCGCTGGACGAGTCGCTCGTCACCGGTGAATCCCTGCCGGTGACGAAGCAGGTCGGCGACGATCTGATCGCGGGCTCGTTGAACGCCACCGGCGGCTTCGTGATGGAGGCCGAGAAGGTCGGAGCCGACACCCTGCTGAACCAGATCGCCGCCCTGGTGGCTAAGGCCCAGCGCAGCCGCGCGCCGATCCAGCGGCTGGCCGACCGCGTCTCCGCCTGGTTCGTGCCCGCCGTGGTGCTGGCGGCGGTCGCGGCCTTCATCGTCTGGTCTGTGATCGGGCCGGAGCCGCGTCTGGCCTATGCGCTGGTCGCGGCGGTCAGCGTGCTGATCATCGCCTGCCCCTGCGCCCTGGGTCTGGCCACGCCCATCTCGATCATGGTCGGGGTGGGGCGCGGCGCCCAGGCGGGCATACTGATCCGCGACGCGGAAGCATTGGAAACCTTCGCCTCTGTCGACACAGTGGTGGTCGACAAGACCGGCACCCTGACCGAGGGCCGCCCCGCCCTGACCGCCGTCCAGCCCACGCCCGGTTTCGACGAGGCCGAATTGCTGCGCCTCGCCGCCGCGGTCGAGCGGGCCAGCGAGCACCCC
>Ga0114984_1000065_pt1 | contig 40112 bp, 31 predicted proteins | sample Shrwel1BS1Day1_FD_96987 | JGI IMG/M metagenome (GOLD analysis project Ga0114984, IMG submission 96987) | Subsurface microbial communities from deep shales in Ohio, USA - Utica-3 well 1 S-1-Day1 | ecosystem: Environmental > Aquatic > Deep subsurface > Shale gas/oil reservoir > Produced water/Flow...
GGCGCCGGCGCCAGCACGCGATGTAGCAGCCCACCGCGCATCGCCTGCAAGCGGCTCCTACAGATGCGCAGCGGCGCGGCAGACATCGCGGCTAAAGCCGCTCCTACGGGTTCGTGGTCGCGGCGGCTGTGCATCCGTGGGTGGCGCTTCCTCCAACCGCACAAACTGTTCAGGCGGGAGGCGCTTCAGCGGCGAGCGTTTCGCGGCTAAAGCCCCTCCTACTGTTTTGTGGTTGCCGCGGCTGCGCATCGCGCTTCTCAACCACCCTACGAAAACCTACAGATCGCGCATCAGCAGACCGTATTCCAGTTGCACATCCGCCGGCAGCGGCAGATACAGGACGTGGCCATCGCCAGGCGCCACCGGCTGCGCCTGCCCCTGGGCGTTCTGCAGGTGCTCCAGGCCGAAACGCAGGTTGCCCTGCGGCGTCATCAGTTCCAGGCCATCCCCCACGGCGAAGCGGTTCTTCACCCGCACCTCGGCCAGCTCGCCACGGCGCTCGCCGGTCAGCTCACCGACGAACTGCTGACGCTCCGACAGCGAGCTGCCGCGCTGGTAGTTCTGGTATTCGTCATGTACATGGCGGCGCAGGAAGCCCTCGGTGTAACCACGATGGGCCAGTGACTCCAGGCTGCCCAGCAGGCTCGGGTCGAACGGCTTGCCGGCCAGCGCATCGTCGATGGCGCGGCGGTAGACCTGCGCGGTGCGCGCCACGTAGAAGTGGCTCTTGGTGCGCCCCTCGATCTTCAGCGAATGCACGCCCATGCGCACCAGGCGCTCGACGTGCTGCACCGCACGCAGGTCCTTGGAGTTCATGATGTAGGTGCCGTGCTCGTCTTCGAAGGCGGCCATCTCCTCGCCCGGCCGGCCCGACTCTTCGAGCACGAAGGCCTGGGCGGTCGGCGCACCCCGGCCCAGGGTCGGCTCGACCACACGGACGATCTCGCCCAGTTCGTTCTCGCTCGCAGGCGTGGCCTGGTACTGCCAGCGGCAGGCGTTGGTGCAGGTGCCCTGGTTGGGATCGCGGCGATTGATGTAGCCCGACAGCAGGCAGCGCCCGGAATAGGCCATGCACAGCGCGCCATGGACGAACACTTCCAGCTCCATGCCGGGCACCTCGCTGCGGATCTCCTCGATTTCCTCCAGCGACAGCTCGCGCGACAGGATCACCCGCGTCAGCCCCTGCTGGCGCCAGAACTCGACGCTGGCCCAGTTCACCGCATTGGCCTGCACCGACAGGTGAATCGGCATCTGCGGATAGTGCTGACGCACCAGCATGATCAGGCCGGGGTCGGACATGATCAGGGCATCGGGACGCATCTCGATCACCGGCGCCAGGTCCTTGAGGAAGGTCCTGAGCTTGGCGTTGTGCGGGGCGATGTTGACCACCACGTAGAACTGCTTGCCCTGCGCGTGCGCCTCATCGATGCCGAGGGCGAGGTTGGCGTGGTCGAACTCGTTGTTGCGCACGCGCAGGCTGTAACGCGGCTGCCCGGCATACACCGCATCGGCGCCGTAGGCGAAGGCGTAGCGCATGTTCTTCAGGGTACCGGCTGGCGACAACAGTTCGGGAAAACGGGGCATGACCGCAGGCTCGAAAAATCAGGGGCTGGCGATTCTATGCAGGTGGCAGGCGTAGATATTGACCTGGGTCTATCGGGCGCTGAAAAGCGGCCGAGTCAGGCACCATCAGTGAAGGGGCGGTGCGCACGGCGCACCCTACAGTAAGAGGCATCAGCAAATAGGGCGTGGTCGCCCAGTTCACGCGCACCGATCCTGCGCTTTCGCGTAGGGTGCGCCGCGCGCACCACTGCCGCGACGCAAGAATGAAAGACTAGCGACACACCTGCCGGTAGAGCAGGTCGTCCTTGCCGATGCGCTTGAGCTGCGCCAGCTGCGGCTGCTTCTGCGCATCCAGCGGCAGCAGTTCGGCGGTCGTGCAGTTGAGCAGATGCGCCTGGTGCGCGACGTGATCGATATGCTGCTTCTCGAAGCGATAGAGCATGAACTCGGCTACCTGCGCGTCCGCCACCTGCTCGCGCACGACGCTCTTGCTGTCGAGCACGGTGAAGGCGGTGACCATCGGCACGAAGTAGCTCCACGGGCGCCAGAACACATGGCCCGCCTCGGTCGCCACCACGACCGACTCCGCGGGCTGGCGCGCCTGCTGATGCTCGAACCAGGAGTACTCGTAGAACACCTGATAACCCAGCATCCCCAGGCCACCGAACAGCGGCACGATCCACTTCGGCAGTTTGTTGCGCGTCAGTTTGCGCAGCAGCAGGGCGATACCGGCAGCGCCGAGCCCCGCCACCACGATGGCAAGCAAAGTCCACAACATATGACTGTTCCCGAAAAAAGACGGGCCTCCAGTGGAGGCCCGTCTGTCAGACCCTGGACCATCGACCGATGGCGTCAGGCCCGGATTATGCTCAGTGGCTCAGGGCGGCACCAGCACCTTTGGGGGTACGCACGCTTTCCACCAGGTCCTGGATTTCCTGCGGCGGCTCGGCGGTGACCATCGACACGGCGTAGGCCACGGCGAAGTTGATCAGGGCGCCGACGGTACCGAAGGAAGCCGGGGAGATACCCATGAACCACTGGTCCGGGGTGTTTGGCAGCATGTTGGTCCCCGGAACGAAGAACCAGCCCAGGTAGGTGAAGATGTACAGCAGGGTGATCACCAGGCCGGCGACCATACCGCAGATCGCGCCCTTGTCGTTCATGCGCTTGGAGAAGATCCCCATCATCAGCACCGGGAACAGCGTCGCCGCGGCGATACCGAAGGCCAGCGCCACCACCTGCGCGGCGAACCCTGGTGGATTCAGGCCGAGATAGGTCGCCAGCAGGATCGCGCAGGCCATGGAGATCCGCGCTGCGCGCATTTCCCCCCTCTCGCTGATCTTCGGATTGATCAAGGTCTTGATCAGGTCATGACTGATGGCCGAAGAAATCGCCAGCAACAATCCCGCAGCCGTCGAAAGGGCCGCCGCAATGGCGCCCGCCGCGATCAGGCCGACCACCCAGCCGGGCAGGTTGGCGATCTCCGGGTTGGCCAGCACCAGGATGTCGTTGTTCACGGTCAGCTCGTTGCCGTTCCAGCCACGCTCCTGAGCGGTCGGCGTGAAGGCCGGTGCGGCATCGTTGTACATCTGGATGCGACCGTCGCCATTCTTGTCTTCCCACTTGATCAGGCCGGTCTGTTCCCAGTTCTTGACCCACTGCGGACGCTCGTCATAGGACAGCGCCGGAGCAGAAGCGCCTTGCGGATAGATGGTGGTCACCAGGTTCAGGCGTGCCATGGAGGCCACGGCCGGAGCGGTGAGGTACAGCAGGGCGATGAAGATCAGGGTCCAGCCAGCCGACCAGCGTGCGTCGGAAACCTTCGGCACGGTGAAGAAGCGGATGATCACGTGCGGCAGACCGGCGGTACCGATCATCAGCGACATGGTGAACAGCACCATGTTCAGCTTGTTGTCGACATCGGCAGTGTAGGCAGCGAAGCCCAGCTCACGCACCACTTCATCGAGCTTCTGCAGCAGCGGCACGCCGGACTCGACGTGGTCCCCGAACAGGCCCAGCGGCGGGATCGGATTACCGGTCAGTTGCAGGGAGATGAAGATGGCCGGAATGGTGTAGGCCACGATCAGCACCACGTACTGCGCCACCTGGGTGTAGGTGATGCCCTTCATGCCGCCGAATACGGCGTAGGCGAACACCACGGCCGCGGCGATCCAGATACCGGTGGAGTTGCTCACCTCGAGGAAGCGCGAGAAGGCCACACCGGCGCCGGCCATCTGACCGATCACGTAGGTCACGGAGATGATCACCAGGCAGATCACCGCAGTCAGGCGTGCGCCGCGACTGTAGAAGCGATCACCGATGAAATCCGGCACGGTGAACTTGCCGAACTTGCGCAGGTAGGGTGCCAGCAGCATCGCCAGCAGCACGTAGCCGCCGGTCCAGCCCATGAGGAAGGTGGAGTTGGCATAACCGCCGGCGGCAATCAGGCCCGCCATGGAGATGAAAGAGGCTGCGGACATCCAGTCAGCGGCCGTCGCCATGCCGTTGGTGACCGGATGCACACCACCGCCGGCGACGTAGAACTCTTTGGTGGAGCCGGCACGCGCCCAGATGGCGATGCCGATGTAGAGCGCGAAGGACGCACCTACGAACAACATGTTGATGACGAATTGGCTCATGACTTACTCCTCGACGCCAAATTCTTTATCGAGTTTGTTCAGTCTCCACGCGTAGTGAAAAATGAGCCCGATGAAGAAGAGGATTGAGCCTTGCTGCGCGAACCAGAATCCGAGGTCGGAGCCGCCAACGGAGATTCCCGCGACCATCGGGCGCAGAATCATGGCGAATCCGTAGGAAACCAGCGCCCAGACAACCAGGCTCCAGGTGATGAGCCGCACGTTGGCCTTCCAGTAGGCCGCGGCATTTGCTTTTTCAGAAGTCATAGACGCCTCCGGTTATTGTTATTCTGATGCAGCTTCAAGCTAGCAGCAGGCCAGCTCCGGCCGACAGCTAGACATTGGTATTAGCCGCCGTGCCACGTTTCGGACAGGGGTCGGAAACGCTGGAAACTGTAGAAGAAAAACGCCGACTGCCAAGGCGAACCCTGCGACAAGCATGCATTTGATAATGATTCTCTGAATCACTAGAATCCCGGGCCCTCACCTACCCTCCGCCCCCCAAGGATTCACACCATGCGACGCCTGGTCGTCCCGCTTCTCGCCCTGCCCGCTCTCGCTGCTCACACCGCCTTCGCCAGCAACAACAACGACGCCCCGCTGGCCCTGGAAGAAATGCAGATCACCGCCCCCAGCGAGCGGGCCGACGGCCCGGTAGACGGCTATCGCGCCAGCCGTTCGGCCAGCGCGACGCGCACCGACACGCCGATTCACGAGATCCCGCAGTCGATCAGCGTGGTGCCGGCGCAGGTGGTGCAGGACATCGGCGCGGTGCGCCTGGAGGATGCGCTGGACTACGCCGGCGGCGTGGAGCGGGGCAACAACTTCGGCGGCCAGGGTCTGACCGAATTTCTGATTCGCGGCTTCACCAGCCAGGAGTTCTACCGCAACGGTTTCGCCGTCAACCGGGGCTATCCGAACATGCCCGACACCAGCACCATCGAGCGTATCGAAGTGCTGCGCGGCCCGGCGGCCATGCTCTACGGCCGCAGCGATCCGGGCGGCACCTTCAACATCGTCAGCAAGCAGCCGCAGGCCGAGCGCCGCACCGTGCTGGGCAGCCAGGTCAACAGCGAAGGCATGCGCCGCGGCACTCTGGACACCACCGGCGCGCTGGATGAACAGGACGCCTTCACCTACCGCCTGAACCTGGTGGCCGAGGGCGGCGACAGCTTCCGCGACGACGTCGAGAGCGAGCGCTACAACGTCGCCCCGGTGCTGCGCTGGCAGCTCAACGAGGACACCTCCATCACCCTCGAAGGCGACTATCTGCACAACCGCCACCCGCTCGACCGTGGCGTCACCCGCTACTCCAACCAGAACGGCAAGCTGCCGCGTGACCGCTTCCTCGGCGAGGAATCCGCCGGCAAGCTGACCAACGAGAACGCCACTACCCAATTGCGCATCGAACACCTGCTGAGCGACAGCTGGACCCTGCGCGGCGGCGTGCAGTACCTCGATGGCGAGATCCATGGCGGCGCCGTGGAGAACAACAGCAACGCCTACACCGGCCTGCCTGCAGGCTCGACTACCATCGGACGCAACTACAACGAGCGCTGGCTGAACTGGAACGACGTCAACGTGCAGGCCAACGCCGAAGGCAACTTCGACCTTGGCGGCTTCGCCCATACCCTGCTGGTGGGCGTGGAGTACGACAAGTTCAACTACAACTCGCTGATCACCCGTTCGGCGGGCGGCGGCGCTTACCCCATCGACCTGTACAACCCGGTACACGGCCAGCCGCTGCCGGCGCTGACCCGCACCACCACGCACGATGCCGAGACGTTGGAGTCCTACGCCTTCTACCTGCAGGATCAGATCGCCCTGACCGAACGCCTCAAGGCGCAGGTGGGCGCGCGTATCGAGCGCTTCGAGCAGAGCTATGACGACAAGCTCAACGCTGGCGGCGACTGGGATCAGGCGCATAACGCCGTCACCCCGCGCTTCGGCCTGATCTACGACCTCACCGACGAGCTGGCGGTATTCGCCAACACCTCGCGCTCGTTCAAACCCAACCGTGGCGCGGACCGCCTGGGCAATGCCTTCGACCCGGAAAAAGGCACCGCCCACGAAGTCGGCATCAAGTACGACATGGCCGACCGCGACCTGAGCCTGACCGCGGCAGTGTTCCATATCGTCAAGGAAAACGTGCTGACCAGCGACCCGCTGGATACCACGCGCAGCATCGCCGCCGGCGAAGTGCGCAGCCGCGGCTTCGATATCAACCTGGCCGGCAACATCACCCCGCAATGGCGGGTGATCGGCGGCTATGCCTACGTCGACGCCGAAGTCACCGAAAGCACCAGCGCCACCATGCCGGTGGGCTCGCGCCTGGCCAACGTGCCGCGGCACAGCTTCAACCTGCTCGACACCTACGAGTTCGACAGCGGCGCACTGGCCGGTCTGGGCCTGGGCGTGGGTGTGAAATACGTCAGCGAACGTCAGGGCCAGACCAGCAACAACACCTTCGACATGGACGGCTACGGCCTGGTCGACCTGCTGGCCTACTACCCGCTGACCGAGAACGTGCGCCTGAACCTCAACCTGAACAATGTGTTCGACAAGCACTATGAAGAGCGCGCCTGGAACGTCTGGAGCTATCCGGGTGAACCACGCACGCTGCAGGCGGGGATTTCCGTCAGCCTGTAAAGCCAAGCGCCAGGTGAACGCGGTTCACCTGGATTGCCACCTCGTAGCCCGGATGCAATCCGGGGTGGTCTGTTATGCCGTTCCCGGATTGCATCCGGGCTACGTGCATGAAGTCTGCTCCCTCCTCCGAACACAGCCTGGGCGGCCCCGCGACACCCTACGGTTTCCACTGCGTAGGGCGGGTGCAACCCGCCGGATTTCCCGCAGTTTCGCGCGGCGCAAACAGCGCCGCGATCCGCCGTGCCAGGCGGCGCCCGACACGCGCATCCTCGCGCAAACCGATATGCCCGCTCATGCCCGATACCACAGGCGCATAAAGCCCAGCGCCAGCAGCAGGCCAACCTGGCCCAGCGCCGCGCACAGCGACAGGAAGGAGCGCAACGTGCTGTTTTGCGCCGCATCCTGAATGCCGGTCAGGGCACTCCAGAAGCCCTCCGGCAGTACCATCAGACTCAGGCTGGCCAGCGGCTTGCCGGTCAGCAACAGGCCGTCGATCAGGTTGAACCAGCCGAAGAACATCAGGCCGATGAGGATCATCACCGCCACCACCAGACCGAGGCCCAGGCAGGCGGAAAACTGCATGAAAAGACGCATGGGATCACCTCCGGTAAAAGGGCGCGGCCTGCACTGACCGCGCCGAACAGATTCAGGCTTGCGGGGCAATGCGACCGACGCCGTACCAGTCCAGCTTGCGGGTCAGCACCATCACGCTGCCGAGCACGCCGAACACCAGCAGCGAGCCCATCAGCAGGGCGTAGTCCTCGGCGCTGAGCAGGCCATAGAGCATGGCGTATAGCGCGGCCAGCAGGCTGCCGAAGCCCAACCCGCGCCGCCAGCTGTGCAGCACGAAGCTGACGTAGAAGCCGATCAGCCCGACGCAGGCACTGGCGGACAGCGCATAGGCCAGGGCGAAATCCAGGTGCTCGGAGAGCGACAAGAGCAGCAGGTAGAACAGCGCCAGCGACAGGCCGACCAGGGCGTACTGCACCGGGTGCACGGCCAGGCGCTTGAGCACCTCGAAGAGGAAGAAGGTGGCGAAGGTCAGGGCGATGAACAGCAGCGCATATTTGATCGCGCGGTCGGTCTTCAGATACTGATCCACCGGGTCGACGAAACTCACCCCGAAGTTGCGCCCGAACAGGTCCTGGCAACGGTCAGCGCCCACGCAGCCGCGCAATGCATCTTCCAGGTTGGTGGCGAAGAAGCTGGTCTGCCACTCGGCCGTGAAACCCGCAGCGCTGATCTCGCGACTGCTAGGCAGGTATTCGCCGACGAAGCTCGGATGCGGCCATTCGGACTGCAGCTTGACCCGGCTATCGCGCCCGATCGGCACTATCGAGAGCTGCTCGGTGCCCTGCAGTTTCAGATCGAAGGCGAACTCCAGCGTCTGCCCACCCTGCGCATCCAGAGCTGGTAGCGGCGCATGCACACCGGCGCCGAAATTATCGTCGCCGCTGCCCGGTGCGAAACTCAACGTCTGGCCATTCAGGCGCAGTTGCAGGTCGTTGCTGATGCCACGGATATCGCTGATGCCGACGGAGAGGAAGGGTTTTTCGAAGCGGTAGAAGCCCAGGTCGTCACCCAGGCCCAGGCGCGCCGGCAGGCGGAATTGACCGCTGATCTGGCTGTCGCTGCGGTACAGACGCGCTTCGTAAATGCCGCGCGCTCGCAGCTCGGTACCGACCTGCCCTTCGAGCACGAAGCGCTCCGGCAGGAAATACAGGCGGCCGCGGCGCTGACGCTCCTCACTATAGCGCTCGCCAGTCTTCTCGTTGGTTTTCCACTCGTGAGTGGTCTTGATGTAGGGCAGCACCAGGATCGGCCCGGTGATCTGCTGGCGGTAGCTGGAACTGCGGGCGATATCCTGCAGCACTTGATAGCGCAGGCCCTGACGCTCATCGACCAGCCCGTCGATCATCAGCAGGGGAATCATCAACAACAGCATCAACAGGGCGATGGCGCCCAGCTTGAAACCCAGGGAACGGCTCATGGCACGGCTCTCCGTAGCGAGTGAAGGTACGGCAGAGTCTGGGCGGCGCGGATAGTCGCTTTATGGAGCGCCGATGGAGGGCAGATGGAGAATGTGTGGAGTTCTAGACGTCACAGACACGCGTGATTGCACGCCTACAGCGGCAGTGCGACCGTTCGTCAATTCCACTGGAATACAGAGATTTTTGCACTAAGGTACTAACTCACTTGTTGCTCACAAGGCGACCGGTAACCGGTTTCATCACGATTTATCCAATCTGATAAGGGACAGACATGAACGAGCGCCAATGGATTTGCGTGGCCAGCGCATGCTTGCTGCTGGCCAGCACCAACCTGTTCGCCCACGGCTATATCAAGCAACCTGAAGCACGCGGCTACCTGTGCAAACTGGGTGAGAACAGCGGATGCGGTGCAGTGCAATGGGAACCGCAAAGCCTGGAAGGCTACTCCGGCTTCCCGCAGAGCGGCCCCGCCGATGGCCAGATCGCCAGCGCCGGGCTGGCACAGTTCGCTCCCCTCAATGAACAGACCGTCAGCCGCTGGGCCAAACGCCCCATTCAGGCTGGAGCGACGAACTTCACCTGGCGCTTCACCGCCAACCACGTCACGCGCAACTGGCGCTACTACATCACCCGCCCCGACTGGCTGGCCAATCAGCCGTTGAACCGCGCCGCGTTCGAGCTGGTACCGTTCTGCCTGGTCGATGGCGGCATGCGCCAGCCGCCGCAGGAAGTCACCCACAACTGCGATGTACCGCCGCGCGAAGGCTATCAGGTGATTCTGGGCGTCTGGGAAGTGGGCGATACGCCGATGAGCTTCTACAACGTGATCGACGTGATGTTCGGCGATGTGATGACACCACCCGATCCGTCCGCCTGGCACGTCAAGGGCATGCTCTACCCCTCGGTGGATCTGCAAGTCGGCGACCAGGCGCTGACCCGCGTATTCGATGCCGGCGGTGAGCGCAGTGACTTGCAGACGCGCCTGCAGATTGAAACCAGCGAGCAGGGCCAGCGCAACCAGTGGACCTACCTACTGGCCAGCCGGATCAACCAGCAACAGAGCCAGCTCAAAGCCGGTCAGCGCGGCAGCAACGGCGCAATTGAGCCGGTGTACGGCCAGAACAGCCTGTTTGCTCGCGCCGACAGCGGCATCCAGCGCATCGAAGTGCAGATCGACAAGGCCGCTGCCCCTGACCACGAACTGTTGGTCGACGGCCTGCAGCCCAGCTATCGCATCCGCGGCAGCCAGCTGCGGCTTGACTTCAACGTCACCGCCGTGGGGGCGCTGCAGATCAGCAGCTACCTCTACGACCACGACGGCAATGCCAAAGGCTTTGCCGCCGCCGAGCTGACCAACAGTAGCCAGCCCTTGAGCATAGAGGTCGACAACCCTGCGCCCGGCCATCACCAACTGGTGATCAGTGCCAGAGTGGCCGGCGGCGAGGAGCTGTTTCAGAAAACCTTCGACATGATGTTCGTCGCAGACGACGAGAGCACCACCTACGACTTCACCTTCCCTGACGGCCTGCGCAGTTACACGGCCGGCACCCGGGTGCTGCAACCCAAGACGGGAAAGCTGTATCAGTGTCGTCCCTTTCCGCAGAGTGGCTATTGCACGCAATGGTCAGCCGCCTCGACCCAGTTCGAGCCCGGCATCGGCAGCCATTGGCAGGACGCCTGGATAGCTGACTGAGACAAGCACCGCGCCAGCCGAACTGCCTGGCCGGCGCGACCACCCCAATACCCCTGAAAACACCTACGGCACAGGCGCATCCGCTGCGCCTTGGCGTACCTCTTTGTGGAGCCACAGGCATGCCCAGGCACTGACCCATACCCCCTGACCGCCAGCGTTGCGTGGATCACCCCCTCCCTTTTCCGGTGTAACCGCAGATCTGGGCCAGGTACCAGCAGCAGTGTTTCCCCTCTCCTTTCGGGCGCCCAAAGGCCGCCTTAGCTTTGCTATAAGCTTTTGATTTTATTGATTTTTTAACACCTTAAAAACGACGAACGGCCTTGGCATTTCGGCACAGTCTCCTAGGGTTCTGACAGCTGCACTACGCGGCACACATTTGGGAGATAACCATGCAAGGATTTCAACGCACCACCGTCTTACTGCTATTGCTCAGCGCAGGCTGGACCTCGGTCCAGGCCGACGAGAAACCCAGCTTCGCGGCCCAAGCGCAGATCGCTGTGGAAGATCAGCAATCACCGCGCTACATCATCAAATACAAGGAGCTGGCCCCCTCACCGATGAGCCAGGCCAATCAGCCGCACCCCCTGAGTGCCGGCCGATTCGAAAGCCGCGCCGCCCAGCGCCTGCTCAGCCAGGCCCAAGTGCAACCGCTGATGCATCTGGACAGCCAGGCTGCCAGCGTGGCGCACCTGAGCCCGGCGCAACTCAAGCAGCTGCAGGCAAACCCGGCGATCGACTATATCGAGCTCGACCCACGCCGCTACCTGATGGCCGAACAGGTGCCCTACGGCATCCCCATGGTGCAGGCCGACCTGCTACCGGACAACGCCATTTCCAACATGAAGGTGTGCATCGTCGACTCCGGTTACGACCTCGGCCATCAGGATCTGCCCTCGGCGGGCATCACTGGCAATGACGGCTATGGCAGCGTCAACAGCGGCAACTGGTACGAGGATGGCGATGGCCACGGCACCCACGTCGCCGGAACCATCGCCGCGCTGGGCGGCAACAACCTCGGCGTAGTCGGCGTCAGCCCCTCGGGCAATCTGGGGCTGCATATCGTCAAGGTGTTCAACAACAGCGGCAGCTGGGCCTATGGTTCGGACCTGGTGATGGCCATCCAGCAGTGCCGCGCGGCCGGCTCGACGGTGATCAGCATGAGCCTGGGCGGTGGCGCCTCTTCGATAACCGAACGCAATGCCATGGATGCGGCCTACCAGAACGGGGGGCTGGTCGTTGCAGCTGCCGGCAACAGTGGCAACAGCACGCTCTCCTATCCTGCATCCTATGACTCGGTCGTGTCGGTCGCAGCGGTCGACAGCAGCGGTAATCACGCATCCTTCTCGCAGTACAACAACCAGGTCGAAGTCGCCGCCCCCGGCGTTGGCGTGCGTTCCACCCTGCCTGGCAACCGCTACGCGAGCTATAACGGCACCTCGATGGCCACACCGCATGTATCGGCGGTTTACGCTCTTGTGTGGAGCCAGCACCGCCAGTGCACCCCTGCGCAGATTCGCAGGGTGGTCAACATCACCGCCGAAGACCGCGGCACGCCAGGCCGCGACCCCTACTACGGCTACGGCATCGTCAAGGCCAAGCGGGCCAGCGACCTGATTGCCCAGCGCGGCTGCGATGTCAGTGATGGCGGCAGTGGTGAAGAGCAGACCTACCCCAACCTCTCCGGCGCGCGGGGAGCCTGGGTACGCCACAGCGTGGCGGTACCCAGCGGTGCCCGGCGTCTGACGGTGCGGATCAGTGGCGGCAGCGGTGATGCCGACCTTTACACCCGCCTGGGCAGCCAGCCCACTACCAGCCAATGGACCTGCCGGCCCTACCTGGAAGGCAATCAGGAAACCTGCATTCAGGAAAATCCTGCCGCCGGCACCTGGCATATTGGCGTTATGGGCTATTCCAGCTTCTCTGGCGTGACCCTCTACTGGCGCTACGAGTAGTTCGCAAGGTCCCGAGGCAGGTAACTGCCCGGGGCCTTTCCCTGTCTACCTGTACCGAACGCACCTGCAGGGTTGCAGGCCATCCGTCCCGCCGCCATTGCGTGGCAGCACAGGCACTGGTATCTGTACAAAAAACCAGTACCATGCTCCTCCTCATGCTCGCTCTCGACGCCCCCGAACTCTATTACCTGGCCAACTTCCGCAAGGCCCTCGACTGGCTCGATACCCATCATCGCGAGCTGATGGACGCGGCCGAGCTGGCCTTCATCGCCAGCTTCGTCCAGCTACCGCTGCCGGCCCAGGCGCTGCTGGTGAGGCTGGTGATGCGCAAGGGCGTCCACTTTCGTGTCAGCAAGCTGCGCTATGTGGAGATCGGCGATATTCCAACCGCCGCCGCGCCCTTGCTGGAACTGGGCTGGCTGATTGATTGCGCGGCCCTGAGTTTCGACGAACTTGGCGCCCTGCTGCTCAAGGACGAACTGGCCAAGCATTTCGCGGGCGACCTACCAGGCGGCAACCTGAAGAAAAGCGAAGTGCTCGACTGCCTGCGCGAGCTGCATGTCGAAGCGCGCAGCCTGAGCGACTGGTGCCCGCAACTGGACGAGTGCCTGCTGAGCCTGGCCATCGGCCCGCTGTGCGACCGCCTGCGCCTGATGTTCTTCGGCAACCTGGCGCAGGACTGGTCGGAGTTCGTACTGGCCGATCTGGGCATCTTCCGCTACGAACAGGTACCGATCACGCCGGGCTCGCGCGGCTTCCGCGACCGTAAGGACGTGGACGACTACCTGCATCTGCGCCTCTGCCGCGACGCCTTCGACGCAGGCATGGCGGTCACCGAGGTGCTGCGGCAGCTTGGCGATTTTTCCAGTGACAACCCCCATATCGGCGAACGCCACCAGCGTCTGCTGCTGCAACTGGCGCAGCATCTGGAACGCGCCGGTGAACTGGAATCAGCACTGATGCTGTACCGCGATACCCACGCAGTAGGCTCGCGGCAACGACAGATCCGCGTGCTCGAGCGACTGCATCGGGATGGCGAAGCGCTGGCCCTGGCCGAGCAGGTGATCGCAGCGCCGCACAACGCCGAAGAAGCGCAACTGGCCGAACGGGCGCGCACCCGCCTGCGCAGGCGCCTCGGCCTGGCGCCTGCGGCCAGGGCGGCGAAGCTGATCGAAGATCGTCTCGACCTGCGCCTGCCGCGCGCCGCCAGCGTCGAGCTGGCCGTGGCCATGCACCTGACCGAGCCGGATGCGCCCGTGCATTACGTGGAGAACACGCTGATCTGCGGGCTGTTCGGCCTGCTCTGCTGGGAGGCGATCTTCGCCCCGCTGCCTGGCGCCTTCTTCCACCCCTTCCACACCGGCCCGGTGGACCTGCACCGCGCCGACTTCCATGCCCGGCGCAGCGAGCTGTTCGCCGCCTGCCTGGCGCGCCTGGATGACGGCAGCTACATCGAGGCCATGCGCCGCACCCATGCCGAGAAATTCGGCATCCAGTCGCCCTTCGTGTTCTGGGAGCTGCTCGATACCGAACGCCTGGAACAAGCCCTCACTTGCCTGCCGCCCGCGCACCTGGCCGCCTGGTTCCGCCGCCTGCTGGCCGATATCCGCGAGAACCGCGCCGGCATGCCCGACCTGATCCAGTTCTGGCCCGCTGAAGGCCGCTACCGGATGATCGAGGTGAAAGGCCCGGGCGACCGCCTGCAGGACAACCAGAAACGCTGGCTGGCCTTCTGTGCCGAACACGGCATGCCGGTCAGCGTCTGCTACGTGGAGTGGGACGATTGAGCCTGCGCGTCGCCGTACGCGAACTGTGCGAGTTCACCGCCAAGGAGGGTGACCTCGACCTGCGCTTCACCCCCTCGCCCACCGCCGCCGAAGGTATGGCCGGACACGCCACCGTGGTCGCCCGGCGCGGCCCGGATTACGTTTCCGAGCTGCCGCTGGTCGGCGAGTTCGAGGGGCTGACGGTCAGCGGCCGCGCCGACGGCTTCGACCCCGAGTTTCGTCTGCTGGAAGAGATCAAGACCCATCGCGGCGACATCTCGCGCATCCCGGCCAACCATCGCCTGCTGCACTGGGCGCAGGTCAAGGTCTACGGCTGGTTGCTGTGCCAGGAACTGGGCTTCGAGGAGCTGGATCTGGCGGTGGTCTACTTCAACGTCATCACCCAGCAGGAAACGGTGTTCCGGGAGCGCCACAGCGCCGCCTCGCTGGGTGAGTTCTTCGCCCTGCACTGCCGCCGCTATATCGACTGGGCGCGGCAGGAACAGGCGCACCAGCAGGCGCGCAACCAGGCGCTGGAACACCTCAGCTTCCCCTACGGCGAATTTCGTCATGGCCAGCGGCAACTGGCCGAGGCCGTGTACCGCGCCGCACGCGACGGCCACTACCTGCTGGCGCAGGCCACCACCGGCATCGGCAAGACCCTCGGCACCCTGTTCCCGCAGCTCAAGGCCATGCCCGGCCAGCAGCTCGACCGCCTGTTCTTCCTCAGTGCCAAGACACCGGGCCGGCGCCTGGCGCTCGATGCCCTGCAACGCCTGCGCAAGCCGGACACACCATTGCGCGTGCTGGAGCACGTGGCTCGTGACAAGGCCTGCGAACACCCGAGCAAGGCCTGCCATGGCGACTCCTGCCCATTGGCCAAGGGCTTCTACGACCGCCTGCCGACGGCGCGCAGTGCGGCGCTCAAGGAACGCTGGCTGGATCAGCAGGCCGTGCGCAATATCGCCATCGCCCACGGCGTGTGCCCCTACTACCTGAGCCAGGAGCTGTGCCGCTGGAGCGACGTGGTGGTGTGCGACTACAACTACTACTTCGACCTCGGCGCCCTGCTGCACAGCCTCACCCTGATCAACCAGTGGCGCGTCTGCCTGCTGGTGGACGAAGCGCACAACCTGGTGGAGCGCGGGCGTGGCATGTACAGCGCCGAACTGGATCAGGCCCGTTTCAAGGCCATGTGCCGCGACGCGCCGAAACGCCTGAAAAGCGTGCTGGAACGGGTCGACCGCCACTGGGAGCAACTGCACCGCGAGCAGGAGGTGCCCTATCAGGTCTACCCGCTGGCGCCCGACTTGCTGCTGGCCGCCCTGGGCAAGGCGGTCAGCGCCATCACCGACCTGTTGACCGATCAGCCTGAAGGCAATGGCGGCGAGCTGCTCAGCTTCTATCTCGACGCCATGCTGTTCTGCCGCCTGGCGGAAAGCTTCGGCCCGCATTCGCTGTTCGACATCAGCCGCATCGAGGCCGGCAACAGGCGCAGCTACTCGACCCTGTGCATCCGCAATATCCTGCCGGCGCCCTTCCTCGGCCCGCGCTTCGAGGACGCCCACAGCGCCACGCTGTTCTCCGCCACCCTCAGCCCCAGCCACTACTATCTCGACCTGCTCGGCCTGCCGGAAGAGACCCAATGCCTGGATGTCGCCTCGCCGTTCAGCGCCGAGCAACTGCACGTACAGGTGGTGCGCAACCTGTCCACCCGCTACCAGCACCGCGACGCCTCGCTGGCGCCGATCAGCCAGTTGATGGCGCGCCAATACGCCGAACGCCCCGGCAACTATCTGGCCTTTTTCAGCAGCTACCAGTATCTGGAGCAGGTGCTGCAGCAACTGCGCCGCGACTACCCGCAGATTCCGGTGTGGACGCAATCCCGGCAGATGGACGAAGCGGCGCGTCAGGGCTTTATCGAGCGCTTCCAGATCGGCGGACGCGGCATCGGCTTCGCCGTGCTCGGCGGCGTATTCGGTGAGGGCGTGGATCTACCCGGTGAACGCCTGATCGGCGCCTTCGTCGCCACCCTCGGCCTGGCCCAGCTCAACCCGATCAACGAAGAAATCCGCCAACGCATGGACACCCTGTTCGGCAATGGCTACGACTACACCTACCTCTACCCCGGCCTGCAGAAGGTGGTGCAGGCTGCCGGCCGGGTAATCCGCACGCCAGAGGATCAGGGCGTGCTCTACCTGATCGACGACCGCTTCGCCCGCCCGCAAGTGCGCAGACTGCTGCCGAGCTGGTGGCAGGTGGAACTACTGCGCTTGCCCGCAGAAACGACGAAGGCGCCCGAACGGGCGCCTTCAGTCGAAAGCTGAGCGAGGCGGTATCAACCGATACGGCTGGCGCCAACGCGATCCGAGCCATCGGCAGCGACGCGATTGGCGCCCACACGATCCGCGCCATCGTCGGCGATGCGATTCACGCCCACGCGGTCCGCACCATCGGCAGCGATGCGATTCACGCCCACGCGGTCCGCACCATCGGCAGCGATGCGATTCACGCCCACGCGGTCCGCACCATCTTCGGCAACCACCGGGGCAACGAGTTGTTCAACGGAAACCTGCGGCAGGGCGAAAGCGCTGGCGGACAAGGCGGCGATAACGAAGCTGGCGAGGATTTGCTTTTTCATGGTCAGGCTCCTGAGCGGGCTGGTAAGTGGCTACGGAACCTATGCTACTCATATAAATTTGATTAAAAAGCGCAAATAAACAAACAAAACAATCGTATTAATCGATTAATATCACAACAACACGGACCGTAGGGTGCGCCATGCGCACCAATGCACCAATGCACCAATGCACCAATCAGCCAAGCATCCCGCCGCTTGCGCTAAATGATCGACACCCCATACAGGCGGTGCGCGCGGCGCACCCTACGGGGGCTCCAACAAGACGGAAGGGCCAGGCCGTAGGGTGCGCCGTGCGCACCAATGCACCACTCCAGCCAGGAACCCACCGCTTGCGCTATGGATCGACAACCCCGTACAGGCGGTGCGCGCGGCGCACCCTACGGGTTTCCAACAAGACGGAAAAGATCAGGCCGTAGGGTGCGCCGTGCGCACCGGCACCATTCGAGCTTGCCATCCAAGGGCCCTAGGCCGGCAGTATCAGCCGCACCTCCACCCCACCTTCAACATTGCCGATACGCAGCTCACCGCCATGCAGTTCGGCCACTTCCTGCACGAAGTTGAGGCCCAGCCCGGTGCTCTTGCGGCCGCCATTGGGGCGCGGCAGGGAGTAGAAGCGTTCAGTCAGGCGTGCCAGGGCGTAGTCGGGAATGGCTTCACCCTGGTTGAACAGGCGCAACACGATGCGCTCGCCCTGGCGTTCGGCGGCGATGCGGATGCGCCCGCCAGGCGGGGTGAAGTCCAATGCATTGTCGAGCAGGTTGGCCAGCGCCTGGCGCAGCAGGAAGCGCTCGCCGCGCAGGTTGAGGCCTGGCGACAGCGCCTGCTCGATTTGCAGATCAGCAGCAGTGATGCGTGCCTGCTGCGCCTGCAGCAGTTCGTCCACCAGTGGCGCCAGCGGCACCGCCACACGCTCCTCCAGGCCCTGGCGCTGTTCCACCTGGGCCAGGTGCAGCAGGCGTTCGATCAGGTTCTGCAGGCGCGCACTTTCCTGCTGGATATTGGCCACGAAGCGCTGGCGCTGCTCGGCCGGCATATCGCCGTCGAGCAGCTCGGCCGCGCCGCGGATCGCGGCCAGCGGGCTTTTCAGTTCGTGGGTCAGGGTATGCACATAGCGCTCTACATACGCCTTGCCCTCCAGCTCGGTGCGCATGCGCTCCACCGCCACGGCCAGTTGCCGCAGTTCGCCGCCACGTACCTGCGGCGCCTCGGCGCGCTGGCCCTCGCTAACCGCCTGGGCGTAGCGGGTAAGCTTGCCCAGCGCGGCGCTGAGCCACCAGGACAGCAGCGCGCCGATCAGCAGGCCAAGGCCGATCAGCCCGGCGCCAAGCCAGCCCAGGCGCGTCTGCGAACGTTCGATATAGGGCTGCAGGGTACGATTGGGTTTGGCCACCGAGACCACGCCGATGATGCGCTCGCCATCCCTGATCGGCGCGGCCACGTACATCACCGAGGAATCCGGGTCGTCCGGGTCTTCACGGGTCGAGCGCGCGCCATACTGGCCGCGCAGGGTCAGCAGTACGTCGTTCCAGCGAGAATAGTCCTGGCCGACCGCCAGACCGGTGGAGTCGAGCAGGACGATGCCCTGGGCGTCGGTAACGTAGATGCGGTGGTTGACCTCGGCCTTGGTCACGCCCCAGATGCTCGCCTGCGGCTGGCGCCGGCCATAGGCCTCCAGCGCCTCGTGCAGACGGCCCTGGCCAAGGGTGCCGGCCTTGACCTCGTCGCGCAGGATCTCGGCCAGCAGGTTGGCGGTGTCGACCAGGGTCTCCTCGGTGCTCTGGCGTACGCCGGGGCGAATCTCGTCCATCACCGTGCTGAGCACGAACCAGCCGGCCAGACCGACGAAAAGGAAGTAGACGAGAAAGATGCGTACGCCCAGCGGCATGGTAAGAGCCTCTCAGGTTTCTGGCTCGTAGCTGTAGCCCAGGCCGCGATGGGTCTGGATCGGCTCTTCGCTCGGGGCGATGGCGCGCAGCTTGGCGCGCACACTCTTGATATGGCTGTCGATATTGCGCTCGTAGCCGGCCTCGCTGGCCACCCCGAGGGCGTCGAGCAGTTGCTCGCGGGAAAAGACCCGGCGCGGCTGGCCAAGCAGGGTACGCAGCAGACGAAACTCGTGCCGGGTCAGGCTCAGCGCCTGGCCGTGGTAGTGGATGCGAAAGGCGGCATCGTCGATCTGGAAAGCGCTCGGCGCGGCGGTTTGCGGCGTTTCGCGCGGAGCCACGCGTTTGAGGATGGCCTTGACCCGGGCGGCCACCTCGCGCGGGCTGAAGGGCTTGACCACGTAATCGTCGGCACCGATTTCCAGGCCCACCACGCGGTCGATTTCCTCGCTGCGCGCGGTCAGGAAGATCACCGGCACCTCGGAGAAACGGCGCAGGCGTTTGCACAGTTCGAAGCCGCTGATATCCGGCAGGCCGACATCGAGGATGGCCAGGTCGAAGGCGCCGTTTTCCAGCAGCGTCAGCGCCTCGCCGGCAAGGCTCGTCCACCGCGTGACGAAGCCTTCGGCCTGCAGGGCATAGACCAGCGTATCGGCAATCGCGGCTTCGTCTTCGACTATGAGTATCTGCGGCATCGGGCGTCCTGCACCTTTGGGGCGACGGCGGCAGACTGCCGGGGGGCGGTTCGTGCGTCAAGCGAGCGATAACGCAGGAGGGGCAGGTCGTCGGGGAGATTGGCGGGTTACACCCGCCCTACGCGACGATCGCCGCTGCCACTGCATGGATGCAGGAGGTGGAACGAAGCCGGATGCCGGAGTCGAAAGCGCCTCCCACAAGGCTTGCCGGTCGCCGCAACCGGATGCAACACGACTTCCCGGATTGCATCCGGGCTACGCGCTTACGGAATCTCGCCGCGGATGTACTGTTCCAACTGGCGGATCAGGTCAGCCTGTTCGGCGATGGTTTCCTTGACCAGGTCACCGATGGACAGCAGGCCGATCAGCTCGCCTTCGGCCAGCACCGGCAGGTGGCGCAGGCGGTGCTCGGTCATCAACTCCATGCAGTGCTGCACGCTATCGCGCGGGCCGACGCTGATCACTTCGCGGGTCATGATTTCGCTGATCTTGGTGTTGAGCAGGGAGCGCTCGGCCAGCGCCACCTTGCGCACGTAGTCACGCTCGCTGACGATGCCGACCAGGCGCCCACCGGAGAGCACCACCAGCGCACCGATGCCCTTCTCGGCAAGGATACGCAGACCGTCGAGCAGCGAATCCTCACTGTCGACGCTGTAAACGTAGGCGTGGGCCTTACTGCGAATAACTTCTGCGACGGTTTTCATGCGGGCGGCTCCTTATCGTTGTTATCCGTTTTTAGCAGAGTTGGCCGCCGCGGTCAGCCTCAGTCGAGGCTGAATCGCCCGGTATTGCGCGCCAGCCCCTCGCTGCCCCTGCGCAGTTTCTCGGCGGCACTGCTCACCGCCTGGGCGCCATCGAGCAGTTGCCCGGCAGCCTGATCGACCTGCTGGATATTGCCGCTGACCTCGTCGGCCGTGGCCGCCTGCTGCTCGGCGGCAGTGGCGATCTGCGCCAGACGGTCGCTGACGCGCTGCACCGAGTCGACGATGTTCTGCAGTTCGTCGCCCATCGCCAGCACGCTGCCGATGTCGCCATCGGCCTGGTTGCAGGCTTCCTCCATCAGGGTGACCGACTGGCCGACCACGCGCTGCAGGTTCTCCACGGTCTGGGCGATTTCCTGGGTAGAATCCTGGGTGCGCCTGGACAGCGAGCGCACCTCGTCGGCGACCACGGCGAAGCCGCGCCCGGCCTCGCCTGCGCGTGCGGCTTCGATGGCGGCGTTGAGCGCCAGCAGGTTGGTCTGCTCGGCGATGCCCTTGATCACCTCGACCACGCGGTTGATCTGCTGGGTCTGTTCGCGCAGCTGCTGCAGGGCCGCGGCGCTGTCGCCCAGGCGGCTGCTGAGCTGGCGCATGCTGGCGCTGGTGCGCTCGCTGCGCTGGTTGCTGCCGAGCGCCACCTCGCGGGTCTGCTGCGCCTCCATGGCGGCCTGCTCGCAACTTTGCGCGACGCTCTGCGCGGTCGCGGCCATCTGCGTCGCCGCGGTGGCGATCTGGCTCATCTGCGCCTGCTGCTGCTCGACGGCGTCCAGCGCATCGCGCGCCTGGCCACCCAGCAGCTGCACCGTGGCGTCCAGCTGCCGGCTTTCATGGTTGACGCCCTGCAGCGAGTCGCGCATCTGCTCCACCGCGGTATTCAGTGCCTGGGCGATGGCAGCCAGGTCGTCGCGGCCGTTGACCTGCATGCGCACGCGCAGGTCGCCGTCACGCAGGCTGCGCGCTGCATCGATGATGTTGCTGGTACCGATGCGGATCGAGGCGTTCAGGCACAGCAGCACGTACATGGCCAGCAGGGTAAGGGCGACGAAGGCACCGATCACCTCGATCATCGCCTGCAGCGCCTGCTGCCGATAGTCGCCGAGGCTGGCGCCGAACTGCTGATAGAGCGCCTGCTGCAGAGCCTGCACCTGGCCTTCGAGGGCTTCGACGCGCTGCACGAACTGCTCAGGGGTAAGCGCCATGGGGCTGGCCTCGAACATGTCCCGATCGATCTGCGCGAGGAAGTCGTCGAATGCCTTGAGCGAGGCGTCGAACGGTGCACTCAGCTGGCGCATGGCCTGCGGCGCTTCGCGCGACAGGGTGGTTTGCGCCTTGACCAGCTGCGCGCGCTGTTCGTCCAGGCCGCGCCGCAGGTCGCGGATCAGCACGCGGCTCTGCAGGGTGAAATGCTGCGAGACCACGGCGCCATGGCCCTGCGCGGCGAAGGTGCCAAGCTGCTCGAGCAGCCGCGGCATGATGTAGGTGATCTGCTCCATCATCAGGTAGGTGTCGAGGCGCGGATCGAGAATCAGCGTGCTGTCGGTGGCCACCTGCTCGCGCAGGGCGATCAGGTAGAGCAGCGCCTTCTGGTAGCGCTCCAGGGCATCGGGCAGCGGCACCCTGGTCAGACCGGCCGCGCGCAGGCCATCGCGTTCGCCCTGCAGGGCCTGGAAATGCTGCCGTGCCTGATCGCTGATCAGGTTGCTCTGCAGCGGCTCGGCCGCCAGCTGCAGGGCCTCGTCGAGCTGCGCCTCGCGCTGCAGCAGCAGGCCCTCGGCAGCCTTGTCGGTACCCTTCCAGCGCGCCAGCAGGGTGCGCTGGGCGATCAGCTCGTGCTGCACGCGCGCCATGCGCTCGAGCGCTTGCGCGCCTTCCACCTCATGGTCGATCGATTGCAGGCGGGACAGGTAGTCGGTGCCGATGATCCACAGCGCGTAACCGAGCGGCAGCGCGAACAACAGAAACACCAGCTGGAACTTGTGGGCAAAACTGAAACGCTGTAGCAGCCGTACACCCGGCTTGAGTACTCCCGTCATAGCGACACCTCAGCGACCTAAAGGGCCTACAGGCCTGGCAAAGAATTGCACGTAGCAAAAAGCAGGCCCGACGCCCCTGTCGGCAGGAAGTCGTTACTGGGCACTCTCCACGAGTGTAATGGCCAATGACTATCAGCCTTTTCTGAAATGCGACAATTTACTCAGCATTGCGGACGATCACGGGTGTAGCGCTCGGCCGGATCCACCGCTGCACCAAGATCGCGCATGGCACTGGCACCGATCAGCAGCGGATAGCGGAAGGTGCTGCGGTCGGTCAGGTTGACCTCGATGGTGCGCTGCTCTGCGCCCAGGCAGATCGGCATCTCGATCACCGGACGTTGCGAGTAGGCGACCTCCTGAACCTCGGCGTCGCTCTCTTCGGCGCGTTTCTTGATCTCGGCGATGCGCACCAGAGGGTGTTCGTAGACGGTGTCTTCGGCGCCCTCCACCGCCAGGCGGAAACGTACCCAGTCTTCGCCATCGCGCTTGAAGGGCTCGATGTCCTTGGCCGACAGCGACGCGGTCATGGCGCCGGTGTCCATCTTGGCCTTGAGGGTCTGGCCGAGGGCGGGGAGCTTGATCAGCTCGTAGCGGCCATAGAGATCGGGTTGCTGGTTGGCCATGGTCGGCAGGCTGATTGCAGCGGCCAGCAGAAACAGGGCGTATTTCAAGGTCGGCACTCCTGTGCAGGGAAAGTCCCGTTATCCGACTGCCCCAGCCCGGTGGTGTTCCCCCTCAAGGATGACAAAGCGTTACCGCCGGGGTCGCTGCTGGGGCATGCCGCTCCAGAGTTCATCGAGGTGTTCGAAGCCCCAGGCTGCCGCCGACTCGCGACCGACAATGCGGTCCTGAGCGGTCGGTTTGCTCAAGTCGATCACCACCGGCGGAATCTGCACCCTGGACTTGGCCAGGAAGAAGGCCTTCACCTTGGGCACGAGCAGGGATTTGGCATTCTGCTCCAGCACCACCGCCAGACGCCCGCTCTCCAGACGCACCAGCGCGCCGACCGGATAGATGCCTACGGCCTTGACGAAGGCCTGGAACACCGCCTCGTCGAAATGCCCCTTCCACTCGGCCATCTTGCGAATCGACTCGGCCGGGTCCCAGCCCGCCTTGTAGGGGCGATTGGAGGTGATGGCGTCGTACACGTCGCACACTGCGCCCATCCTGGCGAACAGGCTGATCTGCTCGCCCTGCAGGCCATGCGGGTAACCGCTGCCGTCGACCTTCTCGTGGTGGTGCAGGCAGACATCCAGCACCAGCGCGCTGACCTGCCTGCCGGCCCGAAGAATCTCGCCGCCCGCCTCGGGATGGCGGCGTACCGCCGAGAACTCGGCGTCGCTGAGCTTGCCGGGCTTGTTCAGCACGTCGTGATCGATGGCCATCTTGCCCACATCGTGCAGCAGCCCGGCCAGACCGGCCTCGCGCACCACCCCCTCACCCAGGCCAAGCTGGCGGGCCAGGGCGATCATCAGCGCACAGACCGCCACCGAATGCATGTAGGTGTATTCATCGGCATGCTTGAGCCGCGCCAGGCTGATCAGGGCATTGGGATGGCGCATCACCGAGTCGGAGATTTCCGCCACCAGCGACTCGGCCTGTTCGAAATCCAGCGCCTTGCCCATGCGCGCATCGCTGAACATGCTGATGACCGCCTGCTTGGAGCGAGCGCACAGCTTGGCGGCGCGCTCCAGTTCGAGATCCATCGGGGCGCTCGGCGCAGGGCTGCGCGGCTGTACCGCCGCCATCAGCGTGGCCTCGACCTCCTTCTGTGCCTCTGCCTCGCTACGGGCAACGGCACCGGCCTCGACATCCAGGCCCTTGCTGACGTCGATCCACAGCTCGCTGATGCTGCTGGCCTGGATGCGCCGCAGGTCCTGGGGAGAATCGAGAAGGAATTTCGACTTCCAGAACGGATGATCCATCCATGACCCGCAAAACTCCTGGATGTACATGCCGATGCGCAGATCGGCCACCGCAATGCGTTTCAACATCGAAATCATCCAGATCAGGTTGGCAGGGGTTCGACCGCGACGCCTGGGCATCGTCGAACGCTCCCCTTACATTGCACACCGATCAGCATCGACCCCTTCGAGGAAAATGGCCATAGGCCAGTAGTCGCAATTTTGAGACAAAACCTTCAGGTGCTTATGATGGCCGCTTCGCGCCCGCCAAGGAGTTGATATGCGTCCCGTGCTGACCGGCCTGTTCAATATAGCCCTGCTGCTGAGCAACACCCTGCTGCTGATCGGCCCGCTGCTGCTGATCGCCCTGGCCAAGTTCGTGCTGCCAGGCCAGGCCGCGCGCGACGCCTGTTCGCGCGGGGTGATGTGGGTGGCCGAGTTCTGGGCGGAGAACTGCAAACGCATCTTCGCCCTGCTGACCCCGACCCATTGGGACATCCGCGGTACTGCCGAACTGCGCCGCGACCGCTCCTACCTGGTGATCAGCAATCACCAGTCCTGGGTCGATATCCCGGCGCTGGTGCAGGCCTTCAACCGCAAGACGCCCTATTTCAAGTTCTTCCTCAAGCAGCAGCTGATCTGGGTGCCCTTTCTCGGCCTGGCCTTCTGGGCGCTCGACTACCCCTTCATGAAGCGCTACTCCAAGGCCTTTCTGCAGAAGAATCCGCACATGAAGGGCAAGGACCTGGAAATCACCAAGGCCGCCTGCGAGAAGTTCAAGCGCCTGCCGGTGACCGTGGTCAACTACCTCGAAGGCACCCGTTTCACCCCGGCCAAGCAGGCGCAGCAGGCTTCGCCCTACCGCTACCTGCTCAAGCCCAAGGCCGGCGGCGTGGCCTTCGTGCTTGCTACCTTGGGTGAGCAGATCGACGCCGTACTGGATGTCACCCTGGTCTACCCCGGCGAGCAGGTGCCGGGCTTCTGGGCGCTGCTCAGCGGCCAGGTGCCGAAGGTGATCATGGATATCCGCACCCTCGCGCTCGATCCGGCGCTGTATCAGGGCGATTACGAGAACGACCCGGCCTTCCGCCTGCAGATGCAGGACTGGGTTTCGGACCTCTGGCTGGCCAAGGACAAGCGCATCGAACAGCTGCGCAGCGAGGCCGACTGAGGCCGGGCAGAAAAAAGGGAGCCCGAGGGCTCCCGAAGAGAAGGCGCGGACCAATGCGCCTGGCCGTAAACCTGTCTGCGACGCGCACAGCGCGCCGCCAGCGCAACTGCTGGCCCGCAACAGCGCCGGGCCACGCAGCTCGGCATCACGCCGCGCTGAACATCTTGTGCGGGTCGATGACGAATTTCTTCGGCACGCCGGCGTCGAACTCGCCGTAGCCACGCGGTGCGTCGTCCAGGCTGATGACCTGTACGCCGACGATCTCGGCGATGTTGAGGCGATCCCACATGATGGCCTGCATCAGTGCACGGTTGTACTTCATCACCGGGGTCTGTCCGGTGTGGAAGCTGTGCGACTTGGCCCAGCCGAGGCCGAAGCGGATGCTCAGGCTACCCATCTTCGCCGCGGCGTCCACGGCGCCCGGGTCTTCGGTGACGTACAGACCGGGGATGCCGATCTTGCCGGCGACGCGGGTGACCTGCATCAGCGAGTTGAGTACGGTGGCCGGGGCCTCGTGCTTGGCGCCTTCGTGACCATGACCACGGGCCTCGAAGCCCACGCAGTCGATGGCGCAGTCGACTTCCGGCTCGCCCAGCAGCGCGGCGATCTGCTCGTGCAGCGGCGTGTCCAGCGACAGGTCGGCGATCTCGAAGCCCTGCGCCTTGGCGTGCGCCAGACGTGCCGGGTTGAGGTCACCGACGATGACCACGGCAGCGCCGAGCAGACGCGCCGAAGCAGCAGCGGCCAGACCGACCGGGCCGGCACCGGCGACGTAGACGGTGGAGCCCGGGCCGACGCCGGCGGTAACGGCGCCGTGGTAGCCGGTGGGCAGAATGTCGGACAGGCAGGTCAGGTCGCGGATCTTCTCCATGGCCTTGTCGCGATCCGGCAGCTTGAGCAGGTTGAAATCGGCGTAGGGCACCAGCACGTATTCGGCCTGGCCACCGGTCCAGTCGCCCATGTCGACGTAGCCGTAGGCGCCGCCGGCACGCGCCGGGTTGACGGTCAGGCACACGCCGGTGTGCTGCTCCTTGCAGCTGCGGCAGCGACCGCAGGCGACGTTGAAGGGCACGGAAACCAGGTCACCGATCTGCAGACGCTCGACGTCGCGGCCCTTCTCGATCACCTCGCCGGTGATCTCGTGGCCCAGCACCAGGCCGACCTGAGCGGTGGTGCGACCGCGCACCATGTGCTGGTCGGAGCCGCAGATGTTGGTGGAAACGACTTTGAGGATGACCCCGTGCTCGATCTTCTTGCCGCGCGGGTCCTGCATTTTCGGGTAGTCGATCTTCTGCACCTCGACCTTGCCCGCGCCGAGGTAAACCACACCACGATTATCAGACATGCGTAACTCTCCTTTCTTGTTGTGGATACAAGACGCGACCGGCGGCCGCGCGGCCTTGCACTGGAGCTTTTCGTCTGTTGCCGGACACCGCCGGTACAACCTGGCAGGGCGGGTTCCGCAGGGTGGGCCGGGCGGTGATCCGCTTCAGTCCACCAATAGTGTTTTACGTTGAGACTGGTGGGTGGGATTCAGTCTGTAGCCAGTAGGGTGGGCTTCAGCCCACCAAAAGACTCTGTGGGCTGAAGCCCACCCTACTTCGGGCACAACCTGCTCTAAGCGTTAAGCACCACCGTACGATTGGCATTTAGGAACACGCGGCGGTCGAGGTGGTAACCGACTGCACGCGCCAGGGTCAGGCACTCGATGTCGCGGCCCTTGGCGATCAGGTCTTCGGGGTAGTGGGCGTGGTCCACCGCCTCCACGCCCTGGGCGATGATCGGGCCCTCGTCGAGGTGGTCGTTGACGTAGTGGGCGGTAGCACCGACCAATTTGACGCCCTTCTGGTACGCCTGATGGTAGGGCTTGGCGCCCTTGAAACCGGGCAGCAGCGAGTGGTGGATATTGATCGCCCAGCCGTCCAGCCTGCGGCACAGCTCGGGCGACAGCACCTGCATGTAGCGGGCGAGCACCACCAGCTCCGCGCCGGTCTCTTCGATCACCTGCAGCACCTTGCGCTCCTGCGCCGGCTTGTCGGCCGGGTCGAGCGGAAAGTGGTGATAGGGAATGCCATGCCAGCGCGCCAGCGGCTCCAGATCCGGGTGGTTGGACACCACCGCCACCACGTCCATGGCCAGCTGGCCGATGCGCTGGCGATAGAGCAGATCGTTCAGGCAGTGGTCAGCCTTGGACACCATCAGCACCACCTTGGCGCGATAGCCTGGCGGCGTCAGCTCGACCTGCATGCCGAATGGTGCCAGCCGCTCGGCCACGCCGGCACGGAACGCTGCCTCGTCGAAACCCTCCGGCTGGCGGAATTCGACGCGGATGAAAAAGCGCGAGGACAGCCGGTCATCGAACGAATGGTGCTCGGTGACGTAGCAGCGCTGCTCGAACAGAAAGCGCGTTACCGCATCCACCGTGCCGAGCACGCTCGGGCAGTGGGCGGTGAGAATCCAGGTGTCGGGGGTGCGGCTCATAATAGACTCCGTTGCTGTTCACCCCTCTCCCTTGGGAGAGGGGCCGGGGGTGAGGGCTATCCGACCCAACGCGGTCTGCCTTTCCCCTCACCCCAACCCTCTCCCGGGGGAGAGGGGGCTGTCCGCGCGTACCTCAGGTCTCGCCGTCAGGCCTCGACCGCCAGCCCGTACTCGGCGCTGGCATCTTGCAGCCACAGCCAGAAGTAGTCGGAGAAGCTGCGACGAATCAGCAGTTCCCAGGTGTCCTCGCCCGTGTGGCGAATCACCAGCTGCGACTTGGCGAACACCGTGCCGACTGCCTTGCCCACCGGGAAGTTGCTCGGATGCACGTCGTAGCTGCTGGATTTCATCAGCAGTTCACGCACCTTGGGGCCACGCAGTTCGAGCAGGGTCTGCCCGCCGCTGACGTTGACCACCGAAATGTGCTGACCCTCCAGCGCCTCGCGCAGCTTGCGCTCGACTTCGAACTCGGTACCGCCAGGTACGATCAGCAGCCACTCGTCCGGGCCCAGCCACTGCAGCGAGGTATCGCCGTTGGCCACCAGGGTCAGTGCCACCGGCAGCTCCAGGCCCAGGGCCTTGTGCACGCCGCCGGCGAAGTTGGCATCGTCGGCGTGGCCACGCAAGACCAGGTGGCCCAGCAGCTTCTTCTCACGCAGGGTTACCCCGGCGCCCTTGCGGCCCTTGCCGGCCAACTCGTGAAGGCCGGCGTGGTGCAGCGGCGATTGCCCGGCGACATCGTCGGGACGTTGCTTGTAGACATTGACGTTAGACATTCTGGCGGTCCCCTTTCGGGTCATAGAACACGGGGCTGACGATTTCGGCTTCGATCACGCTGCCATCGGCCAGCGGCGCGAACACGCGCTCGCCGATACGCGACAGGCCACCCCTGACCAGGGCCATGGCGAAGCTGTAACCCATGGCTGCGCTCATGTAGCTGGAGGTGACGTGACCGACCATGGTCATCGGAATCGGCTGCTTGGGATCGAACACCAGTTGCGCGCCTTCCGGCAGAACCCTGTTCGGATCCAGCGGCTTGAGGCCGATCAGCTGTTTGCGGTTTTCCTTCAGGCAGTCCTCGCGGTTCATGCCGCGCCAGCCGATCCAGGAGAACGGCTTGGTACGACCGACGCACCAGCCCATGCCCAGATCGTCCGGGGTGACCGAGCCATCGGTGTCCTGGCCGACGATGATGAAGCCCTTCTCGGCGCGCAGCACGTGCATGGTCTCGGTGCCGTACGGGGTCAGGCCATATTTCTTGCCTGCCTCGATGAGCTGCTCCCACACACCCAGGGCGTAGTCGGCCTGTACGTTGACTTCGTAGGAGAGCTCACCGGTGAAGGAGATGCGGAACACGCGGGCCGGCACGCCACCGACCTTGCCTTCCTTCCAGCTCATGAAGGGGAAGGCATCCTTGTCCAGATCGATGTCGGTGACCTCGGCCAGCAGCTTGCGGCTGTTGGGGCCGGACAGGGTCATGGTCGCCCAGTGGTCGGTGACCGAGGTGAAGTACACCTTAAGCTCCGGCCATTCGGTCTGGTGGTAGAGCTCCAGCCACTCCATCACACGGCCGGCGCCGCCGGTGGTGGTGGTCATGACGAAATGGTTGTCGGCCAGACAGGCGGTGACGCCGTCGTCGAAGACCATGCCGTCTTCCTTGCACATCAGGCCGTAGCGGGCCTTGCCCACGTCCAGCTTGGTCCAGGCGTTGGTGTAGACGCGGTTGAGGAACTCGCGCGCATCCGGGCCCTGGATGTCGATCTTGCCCAGGGTCGAGGCGTCGAGGATGCCCACCGCGTTACGCACGGCCAGGCACTCGCGGGCCACGGCGGCGTGCAGGTCTTCGCCGCTTTTCGGGAAGTACCAGGGACGCTTCCACTGGCCGACGTCCTCGAACTCGGCGCCGTTTTCCAGGTGCCATTTCTGCAGAGCGGTGTAGCGCTTGGGCTCGAACAGCTCGCCACAGTGGCGGCCGGCGATGGCGCCGAAGGTCACCGGGGTGTAGTTCGGGCGGAACATGTGGTGCCCATCTCGGCAATGCTGATGCCCAGCGACTTGGCGGCGATGGCCAGGCCGTTGATGTTGCCCAGCTTGCCCTGGTCGGTGCCGAAGCCCAGCGCGGTGTAGCGCTTGACGTGCTCGACCGACTCGAAGCCTTCACGGGTGGCCAGCTCGATACCGGCGGCGGTGACGTCGTTCTGCTGATCGACGAACTGCTTCGGCGCACGGGAAGTGCCCTTGTCGTGCGGCACCTGGAACAGCGCGACCGAGGCTTCCTCGATACGCTTCTCGGCCTTCGGCAGGCTGCCGGTGACGGCCTTGAAGCCGACTTCGGCCGCAGCCTTGGCGCCGGCTTCGAAACCATCGGCCAGGGCATCGCCCAGACCGAACACACCGTTCACGGCACCGGCGCAGTGACGCTTCTGGAAACCTTCACCCGGGACGAAGGCGAGTATGTCTTCACGCCAGATCGGACGCCCGCCCAGGTGCGAAGCCAGGTGCACCACCGGGCTGTAGCCGCCGGAGCTGACGATCAGGTCGCAGTCGAGCACTTCGCCCGGGCTGGTGACCTTGTGCGAGACCAGGTCGATGGCGCAGATGCGCGCGCCGGTGACGCGCTTGCTGCCGCGCGCCTCGACCACGGCGCTGCCGGTGAGTACGCGCACGCCACGCCGGCGCGCTTCTTCGACCCAGCTGCCACGCGGGTTGCTGCGCGCGTCGGCCACGGCCACCACCTGGCGCCCGGCGTCGAGCCAGTCGAGCACCACGCGGTAGGCGTAATCGTTGTTGGTCGACAGCACCAGCTTCTGCCCGGGCGCCACGCCGTAGCGACGCACGTAGGTCGACACGGCATCGGCCAGCATGTTGCCGGGCACGTCGTTGTTGGCGTACACCAGCGGGCGCTCGTGGGCACCGGTGGCCAGCACCACGCGACCGGCACGCACACGGTGCATGCGCTGACGCGGCTGGCCCATCGGCGCGACGTCGCCGAGGTGATCGGTCAGGCGCTGGTGAATGGTGAGGAAGTTGTGGTCGTGGTAGCCGTTGACCGTGGCACGCGGCAGCAGGGTCACTTCCGGCATCTTTTGCAGCTCGGCGATGGCCTTGGCAGCCCAGTCGGCGGCCGGCTTGTCATCGAGCATCTCGCGGGTGGACAGCAGGCTGCCGCCGAACTCTTCCTGCTCGTCGGCGAGGATCACCCGTGCACCGCTGCGCCCGGCGGCCAGGGCCGCGGCCAGACCGGCAGGGCCGGCACCGACCACCAGCACGTCGCAGTGCTGGTTCATGTAGTCGTAGATGTCCGGGTCGTTTTCCTTCGGCGAGCGACCGAGACCTGCGGCCTTACGGATGTACTTCTCGTAGGTCAGCCAGAGGTTCTGCGGGTACATGAAGGTCTTGTAGTAGAACCCGGGCGGCATCATGCCGCCGCCGACCTTGCCGAGAATGCCCATCAGGTCGGTGTTGACGCTCGGCCAGCCGTTGGTGCTGGTGGCGGTCAGGTTCGCGTACAGCGCCTGCTGGGTGGCACGCACGTTGGGGATCTGCGCCGCCTCGGTGGAGCCGATCTGCAGCACGGCATTGGGCTCTTCGGCACCGGCGGCAACGATGCCGCGCGGGCGCGAGTATTTGAAGCTGCGGCCGACCACGTCGACGCCGTTGGCCAGCAGCGCGGCGGCCAGGGTGTCGCCGGCGTAACCCTGATAGGTCTGGCCATTGAAGCTGAAGGTCAGGGGCTGGCTGCGGTCGATGCGGCCACCCTGGGCAAGACGATTGACCTGGCTCATGCCGTTACTCCTTGGTCAGCGGCCTTTTTCGCGGCGACGATGGCCTCAGTGACGCTGGGGCGCTCGCCGATCTTGTAGGTTTCGAGAATCTCGTAGCTCACCGTGTGGCGAGTGACGTTGAAGTACTGGCGGCAGCCGGCGGCGTGGATCCACAGCTCGTGGTGGATGCCGCGCGGGTTGTCGCGGAAGAACAGGTACTCGCCCCACTCCTCGTCGGTGCAGGCGTTCGGGTCCAGCGGGCGGGCGATGTGCGCCTGACCGCCAACATGGAATTCTTCTTCGGAACGCAGTTCGCCACAGTGAGGGCAGAAGATGTGCAGCATGGTGGAGCCTCCGCTTTACTCCCCTCTCCCGCTTGCGGGAGAGGGGCCGGGGGAGAGGGTGCTCAGCGCACCAGCACTCCCGAACTCTGTTATCGGGAACGGGAATGCCGAACCTGGCTCCCTCTCCCGCCCTTCGGGCACCCTCTCCCATGAATGGGAGAGGGGCATCAGCCGTCGCGCTACGCGCGACCTTTTAGTGGGCCACACCGGCTGCGCCGTGCTCGTCGATCAGCGCACCGTTGTGGAAGCGCTCGATGGAGAAGGCCTTGGCCAGCGGGTGCATCTCGCCCTTGGCCAGGCTGGCGGCGAACACGTGGCCCGAACCCGGGGTGGCCTTGAAGCCGCCGGTGCCCCAGCCGCAGTTGAAGTACAGGTTCTTCACCGGCGTCTTGGCGATGATCGGGCAGGCGTCCGGCGTGGTGTCGACGATGCCGCCCCACTGACGGTTCATGCGCACGCGCGAAAGCACCGGGAACATCTCGACGATGGCCTGCAGGGTGTGCTCGATGGTCGGGTAGGAACCGCGTTGGCCGTAGCCGTTGTAGCCGTCGATACCGGCGCCGATGACCAGGTCGCCCTTGTCCGACTGGCTGATGTAGCCGTGCACGGCGTTGGACATGATCACGGTGTCGATGATCGGCTTGATCGGTTCGGACACCAGCGCCTGCAGCGGGTGCGATTCCAGCGGCAGGCGGAAACCGGCGAGCTTGGCCAGGTGCCCGGAGTTACCGGCAGCGACCACACCGACGCGCTTGGCGCCGATGAAACCCTTGCTGGTTTCCACGCCGATCACCGCGCCGTTTTCCTTGCGGAAACCGATCACTTCGGTCTGCTGGATCAGGTCGACGCCCAGGGCATCGGCGGCGCGGGCGAAGCCCCAGGCCACGGCATCGTGACGGGCGACGCCGCCACGGCGCTGCAGCGAGGCGCCGAGAATCGGGTAACGGGTGTTCTTCGAGCAGTCCAGGTAGGGAATCATCTCCGCCACCTGCTTGGCGTCCACCACCTCGCCATCGATGCCGTTGAGGCGGTTGGCGCTGACACGGCGCTCGATGTCGCGCATGTCCTGCAGGGTGTGGCCGAGGTTGAACACGCCGCGCTGGGAGAACATGACATTGTAGTTCAGGTCCTGGGACAGGCCTTCCCACAGCTTCATCGCGTGCTCGTACAGGTGCGCGGACTCGTCCCACAGGTAGTTGGAACGCACGATGGTGGTGTTGCGCGCGGTGTTGCCACCGCCCAGCCAGCCCTTCTCGACCACGGCGACGTTCTTCACGCCGAACTCCTTGGCCAGGTAATAGGCGGTGGCCAGACCGTGGCCGCCACCACCGACGATGATCACGTCGTAAACCGGCTTGGGCGTTGGATTACGCCACATGCGCTGCCAGTTCTCATGGTGACTGAACGAGTGCTTGAACAGGCCGAAGCCGGAATAACGTTGCATGGGCATGCTCCAGGGTTCTACTGCCCTCTCGCGACTGCGCAAGAGGGACCGAGCGAGAGGTTTGGCTTAGCGATACACCGGGTAATCCGCGCACAGCCCGGCCACCAGCTTGGCCACCTGCGCCTCGACATCGGCATCGCCGAGGTGGTCGAGGATGTCGCAGATCCAACCGGCCAGCGCCTGGCACTGGGTGACCTTGAAGCCGCGGGTGGTCACCGCCGGGGTACCGATACGGATGCCGGAGGTCACGAACGGCGATTGCGGGTCGTTCGGCACGGCGTTCTTGTTCACGGTGATGCCAGCGCGGCCAAGGGCGGCGTCGGCCTCCTTGCCGGTCAGGCCCTGCTTGATCAGGCTGAGCAGGAACAGGTGGTTGTCGGTACCGCCGGACACCACCTCGTAGCCGCGCTCGATGAACACCTTGGCCATGGCCTGGGCGTTGTCGATCACCTGCTGCTGGTAGGCCTTGAACTCAGGCTCCATGGCTTCCTTGAAGCACACGGCCTTGGCGGCGATGACGTGCATCAGCGGGCCACCCTGGGCGCCGGGGAACACGGCGGAGTTGAGCTTCTTCTCGATCTCTTCGTTGGCCTTGGCCAGGATCAGGCCGCCACGCGGACCACGCAGGGTCTTGTGGGTGGTGGTGGTGACCACGTCGGCGAAGGGAATCGGGTTCGGATACAGGCCAGCGGCAACCAGACCGGCGACGTGCGCCATGTCGACGAACAGCAGCGCACCGACCTTGTCGGCGATGGCGCGAAAGCGCGGGAAATCCAGGGTCTTGGAATAGGCGGAGAAGCCGGCCACGATCATCTTCGGCTTGTGCTCGACAGCCAGACGCTCGACCTCGTCGTAGTCGATCAGGCCGGTGGCGGGGTTCAGCCCGTACTGCACGGCGTTGTACAGCTTGCCCGAGGACGACACCTTGGCGCCGTGGGTCAGGTGGCCGCCGTGGGCCAGGCTCATGCCGAGAATGGTGTCGCCGGCATTGAGCAGCGCCAGGTACACGGCGCTGTTGGCGGACGAGCCGGAGTGCGGCTGAACGTTGGCGAAGTCGGCGCCGAACAGTTGCTTGGCGCGATCGATGGCGAGCTGCTCGACCTTGTCGACGTACTCGCAACCACCGTAATAACGCTTGCCCGGGTAGCCTTCGGCGTACTTGTTGGTCAGGCCGCTGCCCTGCGCTTCCATCACACGCTGGCTGCAGTAGTTCTCCGAGGCGATCAGCTCGATGTGCTCTTCCTGACGGCGTTCTTCCTGATCGATCGCCGCGAGCAACTCGTCGTCGTAACCCTGAATCTGATCCTGCTTGCTGAACATCTCGGCTCTCCTGCGGCGCCTGTGCGGCGGTCTTGGACGGACGGGCCGGCAAGGCCCTGTGCAGCGATGGTAGGGCCGCCCCTGCCCCCTCAGATGCCTGCCAACGCCGCGAGAGCATTCGTTTGCGACATGCCCCTGTCGCAAACAGGCGCGTCGCCAAAAGCGGGTCGCTTTGCGCACAAATGACGGGGATCAAGTTGTGGATAAGCGGTGCATAGGGTGCGCCGCTCCAGAGCACCCGGGGCCTGCCCGAAAAGGTCATTTCCTGATCGCTATCAATCAGTTAACAACCCGCTCCATGCACAGAAAGGGTGGATTAACCTGTGGACAAGCTGTCGATCGATGGCTGCAGGGCCGGCAGGCTCTGAGGCTGCCGGCATTGAGCGCCAAGCGCACAGCCGAGCGGCAGCGCGGCTTATCCACCCGCGACAGCTGGAGCGCAGAGACGGCGTCTGGGGATATGCACAGAAGGTGTGGATGAGCGTGTGCATAGCCTGTTCGAGGCGGGCGCAAGGCCAGTGCCGCCGGGGCCTCCCGGGATGCGTGCAAAAATCGAACAGGATCAAGGAGATAGGCTAGGCTTGTGCACAAATGTTGTGGGCGGGATTGTGCACTGCCTGTGGAAATTTCGCGCCAGGCCAGAGCCAGCGGGGCTCCGACCTGAATGCGCGCTATTTGCTCAGCGGACGATTAGGGCTTGAGCTTACTGCTGCAACTGCCCGACGCATTCACCAGGCGTTGCTGCATGGCCGGGTCAGGCGGGGACTGGCGGCTGATTTCCTGCAGCTCGGCCTCACTGAACTCCTGACTGACCTTGGTTGCAGCACAGTCGCAATAGGCGCGCAATTGTGGCTCCTCGTAGCCCGCCGGTGCGCCAGCGATGCACTGCTGAACGAACTCGGTCTTGGCGTTATCCGACCACTCGGCAGCGGAAGCGGGCAGCGCCACGGCCAGAGGCAGGGCAAGGGCGAGCAGGTGACGATAGGTCATATGACACTCCTTCTCTTGATTGCGTAGGGCGGATCGAGTGCCGCCCTCTGTTAGGTGTGAGCCCCACGACACGCCTCAAGTTCCATCTCCAGGCCGGACGGCCGTCCACGAACGGACCAGGCAGTACGCATCGGCGCAACAACTCGTCGCCGCTACGGACGCATGCCAGACGCCTCAGGAGTACAGTGGGGGCTTTGCCGGCAGACCTGCCGCCAGGCTTTTCAGAAGGAACGCGCCAATGCCCGACAATGCCCAGCAATTCGCCAGTGACAACTACTCCGGCATCTGTCCCGAAGCCTGGGCCGCCATGGCCGAGGCTAACCAGGGCCACCAGCGCGCCTACGGCGATGACGAATGGACGGCGCGCGCCGCCGATCACTTCCGCCGCCTGTTCGAGACCGACTGCGAAGTGTTCTTCGCCTTCAACGGCACCGCCGCCAACTCCCTGGCCCTGGCCTCGTTGTGCCAGAGCTACCACAGCGTGATCTGCTCGGAGACCGCTCACGTCGAGACCGACGAATGCGGCGCGCCGGAATTCTTCTCCAACGGCTCCAAGCTACTGCTGGCCAGAACCGAGAACGGCAAGCTGACGCCTCAGGCCATCCGCGAAATCGCCCTCAAGCGCCAGGACATCCACTATCCGAAACCGCGAGTGGTCACCCTCACCCAGGCCACCGAAGTCGGCACCGTGTATCGCCCGGAAGAAGTCCGCGCCATCAGCCAGGTCTGCAAGGAGCTGAACCTCAACCTGCACATGGACGGCGCGCGTTTCTCCAACGCCTGCGCCTTCCTCGGCTGCAGCCCGGCGGAACTGACCTGGAAGGCCTGCGTCGACGTGCTGTGCTTCGGCGGCACCAAGAACGGCATGGCGGTGGGCGAGGCGATCATCTTCTTCAACAAGGCGCTGGCCGAGGACTTCGACTACCGCTGCAAGCAGGCCGGCCAGCTGGCCTCGAAGATGCGCTACCTGTCGGCGCCCTGGGTCGGCATCCTGCAGGATGACGCCTGGCTGAAATACGCCAACCACGCCAACCGCTGCGCGCAGCTGCTGGCATCACTGGTGGAAGACGTGCCCGGCGTGAGCCTGATGTTCCCGGTGGAAGCCAACGGCGTGTTCCTGCAACTGTCGGAACCGGCCATCGCCGCCCTCACCGCCCGCGGCTGGCGTTTCTACACCTTCATCGGTGCCGGTGGCGCGCGCTTCATGTGCTCGTGGGATACCGACGAAGCGCGCGTACGCCAGTTGGCCGCCGACATCCGTGAAGTGATGAGCGCCTGAAAACGACAGAAGCCCCATAAGCGGAGCTTCTGACTAAGTAGCCCGGATGCAATCCGGGGAGGTCGATCAGTTGCCCCGGATTGCATCCGGGCTACGAACCTTCGTGGCGATCAGTAATCGATCGCCACGTCTCCTTTCGGCACGCTGCAGCACGACAGGATGTAGCCCTCGGCCACGTCCTCGTCGGTGATGCCGCCGTTGTGCTCCATGTCCACTTCGCCTGCCGTCTTCATCACCTTGCAGGTGCCGCAGATGCCCATGCCGCAGGCCTTGGGAATATGCAGGCCGAGCTTGGCGGCAGCGGCATGCACGGTTTCGCCGGGGGCGACGCGGATGCTCTTGCCGGTGCTGGTGAACTCCACCTGGTTGAGCTCGCCGATCGGCAGCTCCGGGGCCTCGGCGGCTTCGGCAGCCAGTTCCTTGACCTCGGCGCGAATCTCCGGCGGCGTCGGGCCGAAGGCCTCCTCGTGATAACGGCTCATGTCGTAGCCGGCTGCCTCGAGCAGACGCTTGACCACGCTCATGTAGGGCGTCGGGCCGCAGCAGAAGATCTCGCGCTCGAGGAAGTCCGGCGCAATCAGCTCCAGCATCGGCTTGTTCAGGTAGCCGCGATAGCCAGCCCAGGCCTCGCCCAGACCATGCTTCTCGCAGATCAGGTGCAGGCTGAAGTTGGTGATCCGCGACGCCATGTGCTCCAGCTCGCGATGGTAGATGATGTCCTTCGGCGAACGGGCGCTGTGCACGAAGACCATATCGACGTTGGCGTTGGTGTCGAAGAACCAGCGCGCCATCGACATCACCGGGGTGATGCCGACGCCGCCGGAAAGGAACAGCACCTTGTCGGCCGGGAAATCGATGGCGTTGAACAGCCCCACCGGACCGTGCACCGGCAGCTCGTCACCCTCCCTGAGGTTGTCGTGCAGCCAGTTCGATACCTTGCCGCCCGGCACCCGCTTGATGGTGATGGAGAAGCTGTAGGGCACCGAGGGCGAGCTGGAGATGGTGTAGGAGCGCATGATCGGCTGACCGTCGATCTCCAGCTCCAGGGTGACGAACTGCCCCGGTTTGAAGAAGAACAGCACCGGCTGATCGGCCATGAAGCAGAAGGTGCGCACGTCCCAGGTTTCCTGGATCACCTTGACGCAACGCACCAGGTGGCGGCCATTGGTCCAGGTCTGGGTGGTAACCGGGTTGAGGAAGGCGTTGGTGGTCATGAACAGCTCTCCACGCGGCCGGATATCGGCCTATATGTCGCGGATTGTGCGAAAGGCCGCCAGTCGTCATTTATCTGCCAGCGACATCCGCATGCTTATCGCGACCTGCCTGATGGCACGGGGCCTGGCGCGTCGGAAACGCATCCGGCCATGTCGCCCATGGATAAGGTTTGCCCCTCTGCCGGCTCCACACTCCGCCTCACCAAGCATGTGCGCCCTTTGCAGGCGGCAGCGATTGATCGAGACCTTGCGGCACATACCGTATCAGCCACTTTTTCCGGCAGGCGCGCCGCGCCGCCAATGAGGAGCCAACATGGACTGCACCCAAAACCTGAGCCTGGGCGACCCACTGGAGCCTGTCCGCAAGGCCACCGCCCAGATGCTGCACGAGCGCGACCACAGCTTCTCGCTGCCGCAACCCTTCTACAACGACGAGCGCCTGTTCCAGGTCGACATGCAGGAGATCTTCCACAAGGAGTGGCTGATCGCCGGCATGACCTGCGAGATTCCGACCAAGGGCAACTTCCTCACCGTGCAGATCGGCGACAACCCGATCATCGTCATCCGCGGCGCCGAAGGTCAGATCCATGCCTTCCACAACGTCTGCCGCCACCGCGGTTCGCGTCTGTGCGTCAGCGACAAGGGCAAGGTCGCCAAACTGGTGTGCCCCTACCACCAGTGGACCTACGAGCTGGACGGCCGCCTGCTGTTCGCCGGCACCGAGATGGGTGAAGGCTTCAAGCTGTCCGACTACAACCTCAAGCCGGTGAACTGCAAGACCGCCGGCGGCTTCATCTTCATCAGCCTGGCGGACAATCCGCCGGCCATCGACGAGTTCCTCGCGACCCTGGCTCACTACATGGAGCCGTACGACATGGAGAACACCAAGGTCGCGGTGCAGAGCACCATGCGCGAGCAGGCCAACTGGAAGCTGGTGATCGAGAACAACCGCGAGTGCTACCACTGCAACGGTTCGCACCCGGAGCTGCTCAACACCCTGCTGGAATGGGACGATGTCACCGACCCGCGCGCCAGCCAGGCGTTCAAGGACCAGGTCGCCGAGTGCACCACCCGCTGGGACAAGGACAACATCCCCTACGCCCACGCCAGCTTCGGCCTGCGCAACCGCATCGTGCGCATGCCGCTGCTCAAGGGCACCGTGTCCATGACCATGGACGGCAAGCAGGGCTGCAAGAAGCTGATGGGCCGCATCACCGACCCGGACCTGGGCTCGATGCGCATCCTGCACCTGCCGCACTCGTGGAACCACTGTATGGGCGATCACCTGATCAACTTCACCGTGTGGCCGGTCAGCGCCCAGGAATCGATCGTCATCACCAAGTGGCTGGTGCACAAGGACGCGGTCGAAGGCGTCGACTACGACGTGGCTCGCCTGCGCGAGGTCTGGGACGCCACCAACGACCAGGACCGTCGCCTCGGCGAGGAAAACCAGCGCGGCATCAACTCCACCGCCTACCAGCCCGGCCCGTACTCCAAGACCTACGAGTTCGGCGTGATCAACTTCCTCGACTGGTACAGCGAGCGCATGCTCAACAACCTCGACGACACCCCGGCGCAAACCCTGCGCCAGGTAGCGGGCGAGTGATGACGCTCAGCCTGCTGCTGGTGATCGGGCTGGCGATCTACGGGCTGCTGGCCTGTCGGCCACAGCAGGACTGATTCTGCATGCCCCTGCATCTTCCGGGTGCCGGGGTCTTCATGCCACTGCAAACTGTAGGAGCGGCTTTAGCCGCGAAGCTCACCGCCCAGTAGAACTCGAATCATTCTGTTGGAATGTTCATTCAGCACGACACGGCTTGTCGCGCCCCTGTCACAGACTCAGCCCTGACTATCCACCGATCCAGTGCCGATTTTAGCTAGCACAAAGCCATCAAAGATGGTTAAAGTGCCATCAGCATGACGCCGGTAAACCGGCGA
>Ga0114984_1000067_pt1 | contig 39776 bp, 33 predicted proteins | sample Shrwel1BS1Day1_FD_96987 | JGI IMG/M metagenome (GOLD analysis project Ga0114984, IMG submission 96987) | Subsurface microbial communities from deep shales in Ohio, USA - Utica-3 well 1 S-1-Day1 | ecosystem: Environmental > Aquatic > Deep subsurface > Shale gas/oil reservoir > Produced water/Flow...
AGTGATGCGGTCGAGAATGATCGCCAGCAGCACCACGGCCATGCCGCTTTCGAAGCCTAGCCCGATGTCCAGACGCTGGATACTCGCCAGTACATCGTTACCCAGGCCACCAGCGCCGACCATCGAGGCGATGATCACCATCGACAGGGCCATCATGATGGTCTGGTTGACCCCGGCCATGATCGACGGCATGGCGTTGGGCAGTTGTACCTTGAACAGCAGCTGGCGGCTGGTGCAACCGAAGGACTGGCCGGCCTCGACGATTTCCTTGTTCACCTGGCGAATGCCCAGGCTGGTCAGGCGCACCGCTGGCGGCATGGCGAAGATCACCGTGGCGATGATGCCGGGCACGCGGCCGAGGCCGAAGAGCATGGCTGCCGGAATCAGGTAGACGAACGCCGGCATGGTCTGCATGAAGTCGAGGATCGGCCGGATGATGGTCGCCACGCGCTCGCTCTTGGCGGCCCAGATGCCCAGCGGGATGCCCAGCAGCAGGCTGATCAGCGTCGAGGAGAAGGTCAAACCGAGGGTGACCACGGTCTGTTCCCAGAACCCGGTCATGACGATCAGGATGAACGCCACGGCGGTGAATACCGCGAAGCGTACGCCGATGCGCCACAGACCGAGGGCGACGAAGATGGCGATCAGCAGCCAGGCCGGCGGCAGCATCAACAGGCTTTCGATGCCTTCGGAGAAGCCGCTGACCAGTTTGCCGATGCTGTCGAAGGCGCCGCTGTAGTTGTCCAGCAGGTGCTGGACGACGTCGTTGACCCAGCTGCCCAGGTCGAGCTTCTTGTCACTCATGGGATTCCCCCTGCAGTCGGGTCAGCAGACGGCCCTTGCTGATGGCGCCGCAGTAGTGGCCTTCGGCGTCCACCACCGGGATCGGCCCTTCGTTGTCCACCAGGCGCGTGATGACGTGTTCCAGCGGCATGTCTTCGGGTACCGGCACCACCTGCTTGAGCGCATCCGCTTCGAGTGGTCGGGGCTCGTCGCCGTCGACCATCAGGGCGATCTTCTCCAGGCTGATGGAGCCCTGGAAATGGTTGTCCTCGTCGACGATGAACGCGTAGTGCTTGTCCAGCGCCTGCAGTTCCTTGCAGATCTTCGCCGCGTCCGGCGCCCTGCCGTTGTGCACGTAGGTCGGCACGCTGTCGGCCTTGAGTTGGCCGGCGGTGAGGTAGCGGCTGGTGTCCACGGTGTCGAAGAAGTTGCGCACGTAGTCGTTGGCCGGCTTCTCGATCAGTTCCTGCGGGGTGCCGACCTGGATCAGCTTGCCGCCTTCCATGATGCCGATGCGCGTGCCGATGCGCATGGCTTCTTCGATGTCGTGGGAGACGAAGATGATGGTGCGGCGATGGGTCTTCTGCAGCTCCAGCAGTACGTCCTGCATCTCGCGGCGCTTGAGCGGGTCGAGGGCGGAGAACGCTTCGTCCATGATGATCATCGACGGGTTGACCGTCAGTGCGCGGGCCAGGCCGACGCGTTGCTGCATGCCGCCGGAGAGCTCGTGCGGGTACTTGTGAGCGAAGGTGTCCAGGCCAACCTGCTTGAGCACTTCCATGGCGCGCTTCTCGCGCTCCTTGCGGCCGGTGCCGGCCACTTCCAGGCCGAAGGCCGCGTTATCCAGCACGCTGCGCGAAGGCATCAGGGCGAAGGACTGGAAGACCATGCTCATGTCGCGTCGGCGCAAATCGATCAGTTGCGATTGCGGCAGCTTGGCCACGTTCTGGCCATCGATGTAGACGTCACCGGCGCTGGGTTCGACCAGGCGGTTGATCAGACGGATCAGAGTGGATTTGCCAGAGCCGGACAGGCCCATGAGGACGAAGATCTCGCCTTCCTCGACGCTGAACGACACGTCGCTGACGCCGATCACGGCGCCCTTCTCGGCGAGGATCCGCTCCTTGCTCCAGCCTTCCTTGAGCAGGCCGATGGCTTCTTGTGGGTTGGAGCCAAACACCTTGTACAGGTGTTCGACCACGATCTTTCCAGACTGCATGGGACGTTTCCCCTTCAATCGGCATCCAGTTGGCACTGGCACGACTGGGCACGCATCATCGAAGCGTAGAACAGCGGTGACCGGCCTCAGATATCTGTGGGTGTTTTCTGAAAGTCGAGGTTGGCGAACGTTTCGCTGCGCTGGCTGACGCAGTCACCCGGACACATCCACGCGGCGCACCGGCAGCCCGTCGCGTCGTTGCATCGTGTCGATGAGTGAACCTTGCCTTGCCGTACTGCAAACCGCTTTCCAAACCCTCTGGCAGTGTTTCGAAACCCAATCCCTTGGGGGTTCACGTTCCATCCTGGAACATGCGTACATCCGAAATTTCTTGTTGGGCTGGCGCCCGCAAAGATGGTGGGCCAGCGCTTATCTGTTCTTCGGTCCGGGGTTGTGGGGCCCCGGTCTGCCGCCCTCTGAAGGAGCCGGCAGCGACGTTATCGGCTGACTCAACGATATAGCCTTGGAGCCTGCGCAATTATCGGTTTGCGACTCTGACATGTTGGGCGGCGACATGCCGCTGTTCGCTGCGTGTCCACCGATTTTCTTACCCGTCATCGCGGTGCCGACAGGGGGCGATCCGGCGATCTGCGCTGGCCTCCGCAGGCAGATTTCGACTGCGCTGGTACGCTGTACGCGTTAAAAACCTTAACAGACTCTTTTACCCTCAGGTCAACCCTGAAGGCCGCGCACGGCGCGCTTTGCAGGGTGCCGATCAGGCTGCAGGCAGCATGTCACGGGCGCTGCGCTGGTGTTGAAAAAAATGGACAGCGGTGCGTCGGAAAAGATCATTCCTCACCGAAAAAACATTACTGCAGCATTGCGCTTCAGCGTTGAACAGGCAGCCGTTGCTGTGCTGCCAAAAGCCTCTGCCGGAAGGTGCCAGGGATTCGAGTGGTACGGCGGATTTTTCCGCTTTTTAGCTACAAGTCACTGGTTTTTCGCGATCTTTTCATTGCCGGCGGCTGACACCCTCGCGCCAGCCTGCAACCAGTTCCGGGTTGTCGTCCATCCAGCGTTTGGCCACGCGCCGCCGGTTGGTATTGCCTTCGAGCACGCCGCTCATCAACTGGTTTTCCGCGGCGATGGTGAAAACCATGTTGCGAAACAGCCGAGCCACGTTCGGGCACTCCCTGGCGAAGCCGCCGCGGGCGACGGTATTGACCTTGGCCGCGCCATAGTCGGGGCCGAAATACTGGTCGCCGCCGGAGAGATAGAACATGCGCAGCCGATCGTTCATCGGGTGCGGCTCCCAGCCGAGGAATACGGCGGAGCGCCCCATCTGCTGGGCACGTTCGACGTGGTTGAGCATGCCCTTCTCGCTGCTTTCCACCAGGGTGAAGTCACCCAGGCCGAAGACGTTCTCGCGGATCATGCTCTTGACCATCTCGTTGCCTTCGTTGCCCGGTTCGATGCCGAAGATCTGCCCACGCAACTGGTCCCTGAAACGATGGATATCGGCGAAGTCCTGCAGGCCGGCTTTGTGCGCAGGCTCCAGCACGGCGAGGGTGTAGCGCACGGTGGGCAGGTTGGTCTGCAGGGTTTCGATGCGGCCGTTTTGCAGGTGGGGGTCGATCAACTGGGTCTGCGCCGGCATCCAGTTGCCGAGAAAGACATCGACTTTGCCTTCGGCGAGCGCCTGATAGGTGTCAGGCAGCGACAGGCGCCTGACCTGGGTGCGATAGCCCAGATCGGTCAGTACCAGGCGGGCGACGGCAGTGGTCATGGTGATGTCGGTCCAGCCGACATCGGCGAAGGTGATCATCTCGCATCGTTTGGCTTCCGCCGCAGGCAGGGTGGCGCCGTACAGCAGGCCGGCTACAAGCAGCCAATGAGCGAGTCTGTTCATGGATCACACCTGCCTGTTCGAGAGCGATGGATGGAGTCGCTGACTAGAAAGCAAATCACGGACCGCCTGCATCGTGAAAAACGACCTCCACATGCCCAGGAGGGACGTCATTCGGCGTCGGGCGCAGGTCTTGACCGACGCCGGCGAGTGCGGAGGCACTCCGCGCTGCGCAGTGTGCGCTCGGCTCGGACGGCGACCTGCCATGCGCTTCTTTTGCCGCCGCTACCCGAATCAGGGCAGCGCAGGGGCAGGCGAGGGCATTTCGCCAGTTTTTGGTGCGCTGCACCCTTCAGCAAGCCGTGCGATGAGCTGTTACCGCCCATCCGTTACTGCCTTGAAGGGGCTGTGTAGGGGCTATCCTCGACAGTGCTACCGAAATGCACAGAGCCCTTGGAAAACGGGCCTCACGGGCTGTTCGCAGGCTGCTGCAACAGCTTGCGAAGCCCGGTTGGCGCGCCGGTCGTTTTTTATTGAAGGCCTGATCAATTTCGGCATGGGCTTTGCGTGATTTCCATGACCAGCTGGTCTCGAATCAGCGCATAACAAAACCAAGGTCCGCCCGTCGGGCCGATACCGTGCTTAGCGTGAGGGTTTCCATCGATGTCGCAGTCCAGCCAAGGGGCGCAACCCCAGAATCGTGCCGCCCAGTCCATCGGCTTCCTGCTCCTGGACAATTTCACCCTGATTTCCCTGGCCTCGGCCGTGGAGCCCCTGCGCATGGCCAACCAGCTCTCCGGCAAGGAGCTGTATCGCTGGCACACGCTGACCCTCGATGGCCAGCCCGTCAGCGCCAGCGACGGCTTGCAGATCACCCCGGACGCGTCCATGCACAACGCACCGGCACTGGACGCGGTGATCGTCTGCGGCGGCGTGGACATCCAGCACAGCGTCAAGCGTGAGCACGTCAGCTGGCTGCAGCTGCAGGCACGCCAGGGTCGCCAGCTCGGCGCCGTGTGCACCGGCAGCTGGGCACTGGCCAAGGCCGGTCTGCTCGACGGCTACGATTGCAGCGTGCACTGGGAGTGTCTGGCCTCGATGCAGGAAGCCTTCCCGCGTGCGGCCATCACCACCCGTCTGTTCTCCATCGACCGCAACCGCAATACCTCGTCCGGCGGCACCGCGCCGATGGACATGATGCTGCACTTGATCGGCCAGCAGCATGGTCGCGAACTGGCCGCCGGCATCTCCGAGATGTTCATCTACGAGCGCATTCGCAACGAGCAGGACCACCAGCGCGTGCCGCTCAAGCACATGCTCGGCAGCAACCAGCCGAAGCTGCAGGAGATCGTCGCGCTGATGGAGGCCAATCTGGAGGAGCCCATCGACCTCGACGAGCTGGCCTGCTTCGTCGACATTTCCCGCCGCCAGCTCGAGCGCCTGTTCCAGAAGTATCTGCACTGCTCGCCATCGCGCTACTACCTCAAGCTGCGCCTGATCCGTGCACGCCAGCTGCTCAAGCAGACCAGCATGTCGATCATCGAAGTGGCCTCGGTGTGCGGCTTCGTTTCCACCCCGCACTTCTCCAAGTGCTATCGCGAATATTTCGGCATTCCGCCGCGCGACGAACGTGCTGGCCAACAAGGCCATAACCTGGTGGTACTGCTGCCGATTCCCGAACAGCAGCAGGTCAATTCCAGTGCGGTGCTGGCGCTTAGCCGGGCGCAGGGTGAATCTACCTTCGCCAGTGTGCGGATCTAGTTTTCAGCAAGCCAAGGGATGCGCTGCCTGAGCTGGCCACGTACAGCTTGCTTTGCGTCGATGGCTACATCGGTCGATCAGGCTGTGCCTGCAAGGCACATTCACCCAGTACGCGCAGACCCTTGGCCAGTTCTGGAGACAGCGGCCTGCCCAGGCATAATCTCAGGCCTGTAGTGGGCCGACCATCAGCGAAGAAGATGCCACTGCCGGCGATATGGTAGCCCTGCTGATGTGCCAACTGTTGCAGCTTGGCCATGTCGGTGCTCATCGGTAATTCCAGCCAGTGGATGAACCCTCCACGTGGTGGTACGTAAAGCGTGCCTGGCGGGAATGACGAATCCACCAGTGTCCGCATCAAGTCGCTCGTGGTGGCCAGTTGTTCGCGTAGCCGAGCGCAGTGTTCGTCCATGTACCCACGGCCGATGAACTCGTTCAGCGTGCTTTGTGCCAGGCTCGATACCGCCAGGTTGCGCGAAAACATCTGGGCGAGGATGGCATCGCGATACTTTCCGGCCACACACCAGCCAACCCGGTAACCCGGAGCGACAGTCTTGGAGAACGATGAGCAGTAGATGGTCTGCCCGGTGTGGTCATGGCTCTTGAGTGCCCTCGGTCGCTCGGCCTCCGGTACCAGATCGAAGAAGATGTCGTCCTCAATGATTGGCACAGCAGCCTCGCTAGCCAGCAGCGCCAGCCTGGCACGGGCGTGATCGGGCATGATGAAGCCGCGTGGGTTCTGCAGGGTGGGGTTGAGGAAGATTACATCGACTTTCTTCTGTTTCAGCGCCTCCTCCAGGTGTTCCATGTCGATCCCGCTTTCCGCGTGGGTGCGTATGGGCAGCGCACGCATTCCAAGACGCTCGATGGTTTGCAGGATCCCGTAGTAGGTAGGCGTTTCTATGGCTACGGTGGCGCCAGGAGGGGCGATGGATTCCAGGGCCAGCTCCAGGGCTACGGTGTCCCCGGAGGTCACCAGCACCTCGTCAGGGCTGCAGACCACCCCTCGGCTCAGCATCAGGCCAGCGATACGTCGGCGCAGTGCCGCATGGCCGGGCGGAGGTATCAGCTCGGCAATCGACAGGTTGGCTTTGCTGGCTAGCGTGGCCGTGCATTTGTTGAGTAGCACGTAGGGGGTGAGGTCACCATGCAACACCGCTGAACTCAATGAAAGGCCAGTACTGCTTGTCGCCTGAGAAAGCATGGCGACTACCGCGTGATTGACATTGACCGTGACGGTTGAAAAATCGAAGGCGCTTTCCATGCTGGCGCGCCCAGCAGCCGATACGAAATAGCCGACCCTAGGTACGCTCAACACGTAGGCATTGGCCTCAAGGTCAACTAGGGCTCGCTGCACGGTGGTGATGCTGGTGGTAAACAGGCGAGCTAACGTGCGGATCGACGGCAACTTTGTCTGTGCTGGCCATTCACCGCTGTCGATCTGGCGAATTATCCAGTCCTTGACTATCCGCCAGCGTTTATCAGCTACATCGAACCGATCCATGGGTGCCTTGGTGACTCAGTAATGACGGCCCAGAACATAGAGTAAAACCATTCCGGTTGCAGCAACGATGGCGATATTCAGCGCTACCAGGCCGAAGGCGAAGCGGATAAGTCTGTGTTCTTCGTCGCGGTTGGCTGCCGCCAGCCCGGTGATCAGCGACAGGATCGACAGCGAGCCCAGTGCACCATGCCCAGCGGCGCTGTTCACCATCGCTGCGAGCCATGGCCCGTAGTCGTTGCCCAGGGCGGCAATCGACGGCATCACCAGGGTGTTGCCGCCCACGTTGGAGCCGGTGACGTAGCCGGCGATACCGGACAGCAGCGCCACGGTCGGCGCCAGCGAAATCCCCGACAGCGATTGCAGGGCGCGCTGCGCCTCGACCAGAAAGCCCGCGTTGACCATCACCTGCGACAGCAGCAGGAACAGAAAGATGGTCGCTACCGGGAACTTGGCGCGCTTGAGCAGCGAGGCCCACGGGAAGCTGCCCTCGGCGCGCTGGCGCAGGGTCACCAGCACGGTGACGATCAGCAGCGCCAGCCCCGGCGAAGCCAGCGGTTTCCACGACACATGCTCGCCCTTGATCACCCATACGCTATCCCATCCCGACAGTATGAAAAGGGCTCGCGAGGCGACGATCACACCCAGCAACGCCAGGTACGGCCAAGCCGCCGTCGGCCAGCGCACCAGACGTTTACGCTGTGCGAACGAGATCAACAGACCTACAGCGGCCACCACCAGCCCGGCTAGTACGCCTGACGCTTCTGGCCCGACGAAACGGTTGATGCTGTACAGCACCGCGCTGAACAGCACCGAAACCGCACACAAGCCCAGCCACGGCAGGGCGGCGCGAATGCCGGCCTGCCACAGGGCGATGCCCGCCAGGATCAAGAACACCGGCGCGCTGATCAGCGCCGAATGGCTGCCCAGCTCGTTGGCCGGCAGGTGGGTGAGCAAGCCGCCTATCACCGTGGCTAAGCCCAGGGTGCCCCAGGGCATGATGACCATGCCGGCCAGGGCGATCTTCATCCCTGCCTGGCGCGAGAACAGCCCCATCAGCAGCGGCACGGTGGCGATCAGTGATACGCCAAAGCCGGTCATCGCTTCTAGCAGCGGTGCGAGGCCCAGCACGATGAATATCACCTGTGCCGGCGGCTTCCAGCCCAGTTCACGTACCCATGTGCCGATAGCCTGTGGCGCGCCGCCGCGCTCCACCAGGATGACGAAGGCCAGCCCCGGCACGATCACGCAGGCAGTGCTCAGGAACAGAATGATCGTATCCTTGATGATCGCCGAGCTGGCGGCCGCCGACAGCGGCGCCGCGGCTCCCATGCCCCACAGCAGGAAGACCATCGCGACGCCGACCAGCGCTGCCTGCACGGGCGGGCGACGCACCAGCAGGATTAAGGCGATCACCAGGCCAATGGGCGACATTTGCAACAAGAGAGTAGCCATGTGCTGTGTTCCTCAATCGTGGGTCTGACCGCTGTACTCGGTGGCGCGCATCGAGGGGCGGTTGCAGAAACGCTGGTACCAGGCGCTCAGGCGAGGGTGCTGGGAGAAGTCCGAGAGTTCGCGGAACACGATCCAGTCCAGGGCGGTGCCCAGCGCTATGTGGCCGACGTTCAGCGGGCCGTCGAGTTCGACCTGTTGTTCGAGGTAGCGGTACGACTCTTCGAGCTTGTACTTCTGGCCATCGCCATAGGCCGGATAGCGCAGGTGCACCGGGCGGCGTTCGACTTCCCAGCGCAGTTTGATGCCGACATCGCACAGGCCTTGGGCCAGCGCCTGCAGGCGCAGGGCCTGGTAGCGCTCGGGGCCTTGTAGCGGGATCAGTTTTGGCCCTTGGTGCGAGGTGTCGAGGTAGTCGCAGATCACGATTGAGTCGAACAGCGCCTCGCCCTTGGGCAGTATCAGCACCGGCACCTTGCCCAGCGGGTTGGCCTGGTAGATGGTCTCGTTGCGGGTGGTGGGGCTGGTTTCGTGGTGGATCACCTCCAGGCGCTCGGCAAGCCCGAGCTCATGTGCCATTACCAGCACCTTGCGGGCGTAGGGCGAGTGGGTCTGGTAGTAGAGCTTCATGGGGCGGTCCCTGTGTCGAGGATGGCCGAGGCGGCCTTGTGGGCGTCGATGAACAGGCGTGACGGTGCGCCGGCCGAGGTGACGTAGTGGTTGTAGTAGCACGAGCCCTCGGCCAGCGGCCCGAGCATCCAGAGGTTGCGCACCGGTTCGCCGTTGCTGGCGCGCGGGTGGCAGGCAGCGTCGACATCGATGCCATCCAGGCGCGGCACATCGGTGCGCGGGCGGATCAGGCCAAGTCGTGCCAGGTCGCGCACCGGGGCGCAGTCGCTGTCGTTCACGCCGCTGCCCTGCACGTAACCGGCCACGCGCCGGTAAGGCTTGGCGGTTGGCGCGGCGCCCGGAGGCAGGAAGGTCAGCAGCCCGGCGTCGCTCAAGGCCAGCAGGTCGGCGTGACGTTCCTTCTGCGGCCCGGCCACCAGGCGGTTGATCGCCTTGTGCCAGCGGCCGTAGAACTGTCGGTGCGAGGCTTCGGTGAGTCCGTCGAAGTCGACCGCCTCGCGCAGCCGGTCACGCAGGTCGCGCCACACTTCGATGGCCGCCTTGACCGGCGACTCGGCGCGGCCGATGCGGGCCTCGTGCAGGTCGGTCTCGATGGCGTCGTAGATCCACGCATGGTAGTTGTGCGCGTTCACCTGCGCCGGCAGGCTGTGCAGGATCAGCGCCTGCGGATCGATAGCGCCGGACAGCGCCTCGTAGTGACGCAGCAGTCCCTCGCTTTCGCGGGTGTCGGTGGGCGTCTGCAGGCTGACAGTGCGCAGTTGCTCCAGCACTTCATGGTGGCGCGCCGGGTCAGTCTTGGCGTGCAGCACCGCCATGCCGGCCGCGCGCATTTCCAGTAGCATGCGCGGCAGCACGTCGCGCTCGAAGTCCAGTTGGCCGTTCGGCGCCTGCTGACGCAGCGCATCGATATGGGTGCTGGTGAGGAAGATCGGCTTGTGCCGTGGCGCCCGGGTCAGGCCATTGGGGCGCGCGCGGAACGGCAGGCCGTCACGCGACTGGATATAGATCACCGGCTCCTTGCCGGATGGGAAGTACACATGGCTGGCGTCGGCCATGCGGTGGTAGGTGCCACCGCGGCCAGTGGTCAGCGCCGCCAGAGTGTCCATCGCCCCCAGGCCCAGCCCTTCGAGCAGCACGGCTTCGCCGGGGGCGATGCTGTCGAGGCTGCCCGGCAGCGGGTAGATATCGCCCACCTGGCCTTCCTCGTCTGCCCGCACCCGCCCGGTATGGCCGACGGTCAGGATCAGCCGTTCCACGGTCACACTGTCGCCCGACGGCAGCTTGAGCAGGTAAGCCTGCTGCGCATCGGTGCGCAGGCCGACCACCGGGTGCTGGTGCAGGCGCACCGCCACCCAGGCAGGCGCGCTACGTAGGATGCGCGAGAAGGCGTCTGCCAGATAGGCACCGAGCAGCCTGCGTGGGAGGAAGTCTTCCGGCTCTACCACGCGCCCCTCGTCGGCCACCAGGCCGGTTTTCGGGTCGACCTTGACCCCCTTGGCCCGGCACCAGTCCAGAAAGTCCGGACCCGAGCGTTCACGTGCATTGTGCAAGGTGCCGAAGGCCGCCGCGTCGGGGTATACCCCGAGTTGCCCGGCCACGGTGTTGAGCAGCAGGTAGGCCGGTTGGTCGGGCCAGTGGGCGCCGGTGCCGAACACGTTGGGGTCGAAGATGTCGATCACCAGCGGCTGTTGCGGTCGGGTCTCGGCGATGCTCAGCAGGCGCTCGAAGATCGACAGCCCGCGCGAGCCGCAGCCCACCAGGCCGATATGCAGGGGCTTGCTCACCATCTGCGCTCCTCCCCGAAAAACGACGGCACGGCGACTGCCGAGCCTTGCTCGAGGGCCACGTCATGGATACGCCGGCCCAGAGCCAGGTCGAGGATGCCCATGCCGAACGGCGAATAGATCAGTGGCTTGTCACTTTTCACCTGTAGTTCGCCGCGCAGGATCTGCGCCACGGTGCCGGTGACGAAATCACGGTGGCCGAAGCGCTGCTCGGCCAGGTGCGGCGATGTGTTGGCCTTGAGGCAGTGGCTGACGTCGTCGAAGTAGTTGTAGCTGGCGGCGACGATATCGGCGTCGATGTCGCGCAGTGAAATGTTCAGCACGATCTGGCCTGGGCGGAAGGTGTCGCCGCCGCTGACGTAGGGGGTGCCGGCGCTGGTGGCGAACACCACGATATCGGCCTTGAGCGCTTCTTCCAGCGACCACAGTTGCACCTGCGGCAGGCCCAGTTGCTCACCGAAACCGGCCAGTGCCTCGGCCGATTCGCGGTTGAGGTCATGCACGCCGATCTGGCCGAACGACCAGTCGTCGCCGATGAAGGTGTCGAGGATGTTACGGGCGATCACGCCGCCGCCAATGATCGACAGGCTACCGGCGAGCTTGTGTTTGTCATTGAGCAGCCAGGCGCCCAGCACGGCCGAGGCGGCGGTGCGCACGGCGCTGATCAGCGCGCCTTCCAGTAGGGCGTAGGGGTAGCCGGTTTGTGGGTCGTTGAGGATCAGTACCGCCGAGGCCCGTGGGATGCCGGCGTGGATGTTGTCCGGGTAGCTGGCGATCCACTTGATGCCCGATACCGACTGTTCGCCCTGTTTGGCGACGATCGCCGCCGGCAGGGCAATGATGCGGTTGGCTGGCTCTTCCGGGAAGCGCAGGAAGTAGCTGTCCGGGTTGACGGTTTCTCCGCGCTCGTGGGTGAGGTAGGTCTGCGCGACCACCTCGATGGCCTCCTGGCGCATGCCGGCAAGAATGTCCTTGATGGTGGCACCGGGGATCACGTGGAACGGGGGAATCGAAGCTTGTGTTGTCATGACTGGTTACGCCGTAAGGGAGAGAGGGAGTTCGGGGAACAATGGTTGCAGCGCCTCGGGGCCCAAGCGTTGGCCGATCCAGTCGTCTGAATAGAGGGTTTCCAGGTAGCGCTCGCCCATGTCCGGGGAGATCGCCACCACCACATCGTCCGGGCGGATCTGCGCTGCCCACTGCTGCACGCCGGCCAGCACCGTGCCGGTGGAACCACCGAACAGAAGGCCGTAGCGCTGCGCCAGCCAGCGGCACACCTGCACCGTGCGTACTTCGGGCACGGTGAGGAAGGCATGGATATCGCTGGGCTCGTAGATTTCCGGGCGGCGGCTGGTGCCGAGCCCTGGGATATGGCGGGTGCCGCCGGGCAGGCCGAAGGTCACCGAACCGACCGAGTCCACCGCGATCACCTTGGTGCGCGGGTGGTGGTCGGCGAAGTAGCGCTTGCAGCCCATCAGCGTGCCGGTGGTCCCGGCGCCGACGAACAGGTAGTCGACATGCCCGAACTTCTCGGCGATGGCCCGCGCGGTGGCGTTGTAATGGGCCAGCGGGTTGTTCGGATTCTGGTACTGGTTCAGCCAGATGTAGTCGGGGTTCTGCGCGACCAACTGTTCGATCAGACGGATGCGCGAGTAGAGGAATCCACCGTTCTCGTCGCGCTGGTCCACCACGATCACTTGCGCACCGAGTGCCTGGATCAGCTTGCGGTTGGGCGCCGAGGTATTCGGGTCGATAACACAGATGAACTGGTAGCCCTTCGCTGCGCACACCATCGCCAGGGCTACGCCAAGGTTACCCGAGGAGGATTCGATCAGCCGCGTTCTGGGCGTGATCAGCCCACGGCTTTCAAGGTCGGCGACGATCGCGTGGGCGGTCTTGAGCTTGATGGAGCCGGCCGGGTTCAGGCCCTCGATCTTCAAGTGCACTTTGGCAGTGCACAGCTGATCGACCTGAACGTAGTTATTTTCATTTATTAATTGCTTTATCACTCATACGTCCTTGTTAGTTTTTCCGAGCGAAGCGTGCCGTTCGTATCAGTACCGCCGGCTTTGAGTAGCGAGGTAGCGGGGCTGTGGGTAGTGGGCTTTAAGGTTCTACAAACGCGCTTTCCATCCATGGACAGGATGGTGCTCGTGGTGTTTGGGGTTGGCATACAGGCGCGCCAGGTGTAGCTGGCGTTGCGAGAGCGATGGTGCGGGGACGGGTTGGTAAGGCGACAGATACAGAAAGGCGGGATTTTTCAATACAGGGGGTGCAGCCTTGGCGAGGACTCGGCAAATGGCTGGCCTACAGTCACCCAGACAGCGAATCCTTCCTCATGGGGGGAGGTGCGAATGTGGCGCCCAAAAAAGCCTCCGTTAGGAGGCTTGGTTTCAGGGTTCAAGCAGGCTTCGGCACCAACGCCGGCAGCAGATGCCGGCTGATGGCTTCGCGTACATTCGGCAGCAGGGTGGCGCTGCCGCCGAGCAGTTCCTCTACCAGGTGACGCAGGGCCACGGCGCGCTCCGGGCTGAGGCCGCTGACGGCCAGTTCGCAGGCCTGCTCCGGCGTGGCGCCCGCGGGAATACTCAGGCCCAGCGCGATCAGGCGTTCGCGAAAATCCTCCTGGTCGATCAGGTCGGCGTGCATCATGGTCGTGACTCCTTGTGGCAAGGCTGGCGTTGAACAACGTAGACGAAGCGGCAAGGGCGATGCAGGCAGTCTTCCAACCGCCTGTTAACGCAGGACGCCTTCTTCGATCAGCAGGTTGAAGATAGCCTCCGCACCCTCCTGTGGCGAGACATCCTTGAGTATCTTGCCACCGCCACCACTGGCTTTGGCCGTTGCGGCCTTCATCCGTTCCGCACCGGTCTTGGCCTTGATCACCTTCAGGCGCTTCGGCCTTGGCTTGGCCGGCTGCAGGCTGGCTTCGGCCAGCAGCGGATCGTCTATCACGGTGACTTCGTGGGCTTCGATCTGACCACGGCGAGCCGGGCCGAAGGCGCTCTGGCGTGCGATCGGGGCGGCATTGTCGACGCTGGCCACACAGGGCAGGCGCACCTTGAGGCGACGGCGCTGGCCACGTGGCAGTGCCTGCAGCACCTGGGCCACGCCGTTCTCGACCTTCTCCACTTCGGCCAGGCCGACCACCATCGGCCAGCCCATGCGCTCGGCCAGCAGGAACGGCAGCATGCCGGAGCCTTCGCCGGTTTCAGCCTGGCTACCGGTGAGTACCAACTGCGTGCGGCTGCCTTGCAGGTAGTCCACCAGCAGCGGCAGGGCGTCGGCGCCTTCCGGCTGCTCAAGTACATCGAGCTGCTCCAGGCCCATACCCAGGTAGCCGCGCAGTGCTTCAGCCTGCGGATCGCCAGCATGCAGCAATTGCAGATTCTGGCCGGCCAGGCGCAGGCCGAGCTCCACCGCGCGGGCGTCCTGCTCGGCACGTCGCGAGCGACCCGAGGTCGGGTGGGCGCCGACCGAAACCAGGGCAACGATATTCAGATCAGTCATTTGGGCAACCTCGAACCGTGGGAGCGGCTGGGCGGCACTCCGCTTTAGCCGCGATATGGCCATATGCGCGATCCGTCGCGGCTGAAGCCCCTCCCACGAGGGCGTATTGGTGAGGATCAGGCCGCTTCACGCTTGCTCTCCTGGCGCCAGGCGGCGACGCGTTCCATCAGCGCGCGAAGGATCTCCGCCGAGTCGCCGATCACCGAGAGGTCGGCACGCTTGATCATGTCGCAGCCAGGATCCCTGTTCACCGCCACCACCTTGTCGCAGGCGCCGATGCCCTGCAGGTGCTGGATGGCGCCGGAAATACCGACCGCCAGGTAGACGCGGGCGGTTACCCAGGTACCGGTGGCGCCAACCTGGCGGTTACGCGGCATGAAGCCGTCGTCCACCGCCACGCGGGAAGCGCCTTCGGTGGCGCCGAGGGCGACGGCGGCCTGGTGGAACAGCTCCCAGTCCTTCACGCCGTTGCCGCCGGAAAGAATGAACTCGGCCTCGGCCATGGGAATCTGTGCCGGGTCCACGGCCACCGGGCCGAGGTCCTCGATGCGCGGCAGGCTGTGGGCGACCTTTTGGGCCAACTCCAGCGGGCGCGCTTCATGACGGGTTTCGCTGACCGGTTCGGCGCATTCGGCTGCCGCCAGGATCAGGCGGGGCAGGGCGCGCTGGATGTCCTGCTGGCCGCTGCCGGCACGGCCGATGGCCTGTTCGCCGGCGACCTGCCAGACGCGCGTGGCCGGACGTTCGCCCAGCTTGGCGGCCAGGCGGCGGCCCAGTTCGCCGCCACCGGTGCGGCTGTCGGGCAGCAGCCAGTGACGCGGCGCCAGTTGGCTTTCCACGGCGCTCAGGGCCAGTACGCGAGCTTCCGGGGCATAGCCGTCGAAGGTGTCACCGACGATACGCAGCAGGCGGTCGACGCCGGCGGTGTCGAAGGCGCTTTCCTTGTCCTCGCCGAACACCACGGCAACCACAGCACCGTTTTCGCCGGCCAGCTTGCGGGCCAGGCCGAGCAGGTCCTTGTCATGGCTGGACAGGCGCCCGCCGACCATGTCCGGCACCACGCAGACGTGGAAGGCCGGTTGCTCGACGACGTGCAGCGGCAATTGCACCTCGACGCTGGCGCTGCTGCGCTTGCCGGCGGTGCCCTGCTGGGCACCGCTGCGATCGATGCGCTTGAGCCCGGCCGGGCCGATGAAACCGGAGGCGATGGCGTGCGGGTTCTTGCGGATGATGCCGTTGGGGCCCATCCAGCTGGTCTGGTTCTGGCTCTGCATGGCCGCATGCAGCGGATGCAGGCGGTTACGGGCGATCCACTCGGCGCGCGGGTCGCGGCGGATGATGTCGCTCATGCTGCGATCTCCTGGTCAGGCACGAACGGTTCCGTCACCCCCTCGGGGACAACGGCTAGTGAGCAGGGGAAACAGGCGATCTCGGCGTTGCCGGACATACCCTCTCCCCCGGCCCCTCTCCCGCAAGCGGGAGAGGGGAGATAAGCGACTTGCGGCTTCATCACTGCACCTCCGCCAGTTCACGCCTGGCTGCCGGCTTTTTTGCCGCCACCTCGACGGGCTCGATCAGCACTTCGGCCACCAGTTCGGCAATGTCCTTGATCTCCGGACGCGGGGCGACCACGCCTTCGAGCATCGCCGTGCACTGCGGGCAGCCGACGGCCACCAGCTCGGCGCCGGTCTCCTTGATGTCCACCATGCGCATGTCGGGAATCCGCTGCTTGCCGGGGATGTCGGTGATCGGTGCGCCGCCGCCGCCGCCACAGCAGCGCGAACGGAAACCGGAGCGTTCCATCTCCTTCACTTCGATACCGATGGCCTTGAGCACGGCGCGCGGCGCCTCGTACTCGCCGTTGTAGCGGCCGAGGTAGCAGGGGTCGTGGTAGGTGACGCTGGTGGCCTTGCTCTGGCCGAGATTCAGCGAGCCCTTGCGCACCAGTTCGTCGATGAAGGTGCTGTGGTGCAGAACCTGGTAGTTGCCGCCGAGCGCGCCATATTCGTTCTTCAGCACGTGGAAGCTGTGTGGGTCGCAGCTGACGATGCGCTTGAAGCGGTACTTGGCCAGGGTCGCGATATTGCGCTTGGCCAGGTTCTGGAAGGTCGCCTCGTCACCCAGACGGCGGGCCACGTCGCCGCTGTCGCGCTCTTCCAGGCCGAGCACGGCGAAGTCCACGTCGGCAGCCTTGAGCACCTTCACAAAGGCGCGCAGGGTGCGCTGATTGCGCATATCGAAGGCGCCGTCGCCGACCCAGAACAGCACGTCGGTCTCTTGCTTGTCGGCGAGCAGCGGCAGGTTGAGGTCGGCGGCCCAGTTCAGGCGACCGCCTGGATTGAAGCCGCCGGGGTTGTCGGTAGCGATCAGGTTGTCCAGCACTTCGGCGCCCTTGTTCGGCGTGGCGCCTTTTTCCAGAGTCAGATGACGGCGCATGTCGACGATGGCATCGACGTGCTCGATCATCATCGGGCACTCCTCGACGCAGGCACGGCAGGTGGTGCAGGACCAGAGGGTCTCGGCATCCACCAGCGCCTTGCCCTGCAGCGACACGATGGGCTGATGCGGGCCGCCACTGTGTTCGCCCAGCGGCTTGCCGGGGTAGGGGCTGCCTGCGAACTGGGCGTCATTGCCACCGGCCAGGCCGATGACCATGTCCTGGATCAGCTTCTTCGGGTTCAGCGGCTGGCCGGCGGCGAAGGCCGGGCACATGGCCTCGCACTTGCCGCACTGCACGCAGGCATCGAAACCGAGCAACTGGTTCCAGGTGAAGTCGGTGGGTTTTTCCACGCCCAGCGGGGCTTTCGGGTCGTCCAGGTTCAGCGCTTTCAGACCCGTGGAGCGGCCGCCGTTGAAACGCTCGGCGCGGCGGTGCCAGGCCAGGTGCAGGGCACCGGCGAAGGCGTGCTTCATCGGCCCACCCCAGGTCATGCCGAAGAACAGCTCGGACACGCCCCAGGCCACGCCAACGGCAAGAATCGCCGCCAGCACCCAGCCGCCGAAGTCGGCCGGCAAAATCCCGGCAACCGGCAGCGTGGCGATGAAGAAGCTGGCCGCGAACATCAGCAGGCTCTTGGGCAGGCGCATCCACGGGCCTTTCGACAGGCGCGACGGCGGATTCAGGCGGCGCTTGGCGACGAACAGGGCGCCGACGAACATCAGCACCGTGGCCGCCAGCAGGGCGAAGCCGAGGATGCGGTTATGCAGGCCGAAACCGTGCACGACGATCGCCAGTACGGCGGCGAGGACGAAACCACCGGCGGTGGCCACGTGAGTCTTGGACATGTACTTGTCGCGTTCGACCACATGGTGCAGGTCCACCAGGTAGCGACGCGGCATCTTCAGCAGGCCGCCGATCCAGTCGACCTTGGCCGGTCGGCCGCGACGCCACATGAAGAAGCGCTTTAGCGCGCCCAGAACGGCGAGGCCGAGGGCGGCGAAGAGCAGGATGGGAAGGAGGGTGTCGAGCATGATGGCTCCTGGCGAACTCGTCGAAACGTAGCGCAGTCCGTAGGAGCGGCTTCAGCCGCGATGTCGCCGGGTCTCCAAGTGACATCGCTTCGCGGCTGAAGCCGCTCCTACATGAATCAGGACGCCGTCAGAAATCCTTGCACAACCGCAGGGCGTCGTAGATCGCCGCATGGGTGTTGCGCTGGGCCACGCAGTCGCCGATGCGGAACAGCAGGTAACCCCCTGTCTCGCTCAGGCAAGGTTGCGGCTTGATCGCGAACAGCGCCTCGACGTCGATCTGCCCCTTGTTGCGCGAACCGTCCTTGAGCGCGTAGTAGAGGCCCTCGTCCGGACGGACGCCGTTCTCCACCACCACCTGATCGACCACCCGCTCTTCCTTCTGGCCGGTGTATTCGTTCTCCAGCACGGCGACCAGCTTGTCGCCCTCGCGGTAGACCTTCTCCAGCATCATGTCGCCGGTCATGATCACTTCTTTCGGGTACAGGCTGCGGTAGTAGGTAGGGAAGGTGGTACCGCCCATGGCTACGCCCGGCTTGATGTCGTCGGTGACGATCTCGACCTGCGCGCCCTTGTCGGCGAGAAAATCCGCCACCGACATGCCGGTGAATTCGCAGATGGTGTCGTAGACCAGCACGTTCTTGCCCGGTGCAATCTTGCCCGAGAGCACGTCCCAGCTGCTCACCACCAGACCTTCGGCAGCGCCCCAGTGCTCGTTCTGCTCGAGGAACGGATGACCACCGTTGGCCAGCACCACGATGTCGGGCTTGAGATCGAGGATGGTGGCTTCGTCGGCACCGGTGCCCAGGCGCAGGTCGATGCCCAGACGTGCCAGCTCCAGCTGGTACCAGCGGGTGATACCGGCGATCTGGTCACGCTGCGGTGCGCGGGCAGCGATGGTGATCTGCCCGCCGAGCTGGTCCTGCTTCTCGAACAGGGTCACGTCGTGGCCGCGCTCGGCAGCGACGCGCGCGGCCTCCATACCGGCCGGGCCACCACCGACGATCACCACCTTGCGCTTCGGCCCGGTGGATTTCTCGATGATATGCGGCACGCCCATGTATTCACGGCTGGTGGCGGCGTTCTGGATGCACAGCACGTCCAGGCCCTGGTACTGACGATCGATGCAGTAGTTGGCGCCGACGCACTGCTTGATCTGGTCGATCTGGCCCATCTTGATCTTGGCGATCAGGTGCGGGTCGGCGATATGCGCGCGGGTCATGCCGACCATGTCCACGTAGCCGCCTTCGAGGATGCGCGTGGCCTGGTTCGGGTCCTTGATGTTCTGCGCGTGCAGCACCGGCACCTTGACCACTTCCTTGATGCCGGCCGCCAGGTGCAGGAAGGGCTCCGGCGGGTAGCTCATGTTGGGGATGACGTTGGCCAGGGTGTTGTGGGTGTCGCACCCTGAGCCAACGACCCCAATGAAATCGATCATGCCGGTGGCGTCGTAGTACGCCGCGATCTGCTTCATGTCCTCGTGGGAGAGGCCATCCGGGTGGAATTCGTCGCCGCAGATACGCATGCCGACGCAGAAGTCATCACCGACTTCCTTGCGCACGGCCTTGAGCACTTCCAGGCCGAACTTCATGCGGCCCTCGAAGGTACCGCCCCATTCGTCGGTACGCTTGTTGACGCGTGGCGACCAGAACTGGTCGATCATGTGCTGGTGCACGGCGGACAGCTCGACGCCGTCCAGGCCGCCCTCCTTGGCCCGACGCGCAGCCTGCGCGTAGTTGCCGATCACCCGCCAGATTTCCTCGACCTCGATGGTCTTGCAGGTGGCGCGGTGCACCGGTTCACGGATGCCGGACGGCGACATCAGGGTCGGCCAGTGGTAGCCATCCCAACGCGAGCGACGGCCCATGTGGGTAATCTGGATCATGATCTTGGCGCCGTGCTTGTGCATGGCATCGGCCAGATTCTGGAAGTGCGGAATGATGCGGTCGGTGGACAGGTTCACCGAGCTCCACCATTGCTGCGGGCTGTCGATGGCGACCACCGACGAGCCGCCGCAGATGGCCAGGCCGATGCCGCCCTTGGCTTTCTCTTCGTAGTACTTGACGTAGCGCTCGGTGGTCATGCCGCCGTCGGTGGCATAGACCTCGGCATGCGCGGTGGAGAGCACGCGGTTGCGGATGGTCAGTTTGCCGATCTGGATCGGCTGGAACATTGCTTCGAAAGCCATTGCGGCACCCTCACGGAAAAGCGGCCTGGGGTTACTTCGTGGGAGGCGCTTTAGCGGCGATAGCGGTTGGCCAGTCGCGGCTGAAGTCCTTCCCACAGACCTTTGTTTTTAGAGCGGTTTGACGCGGAACAGGCCGTGGTCGTGGCCTTCCTGCGAGGCACCGTAGACCTGCTCGGCGACGGTGCGGATGCTGCTGCCCTGGGCCTGCAGAATCTGGTCCATGGCCCCGGCGAACCAGCCGGTGAACATGTAGTCGACCGGGCGCCCGCACTTGCCGTAGACGTAGACGAAGGCCGAGTGATCCAGGCGCACCTCGCAGGTACCGGCCTCGAGGTCGATCGACTGGATCTTGAACAGACCCCAGCCGCGCTGCGACAGGCGCTTCATGTAGTGCTCGAACACCGCCACGCCGGACAGGCCATGGCATTCGGCTTCCTTCTCGCACCAGTGCCAGGCGGACTTGTAGCCGGCCTTGTAGAGAATCTCGGCGTACTTCTCGGCGCCGAGCACTTCCTCGATGGCGATATGGTTGTTGACGAAGAAATGCCGCGGTACGTAGAGCATCGGCAGGGCGTCGGTGGTCCAGACGCCGGTTTCGTCGTCGACCAGGATGGGCATTTCGGGGGCGTGGGTGGCCATGTGTGGATAACTCCTGAGTTTGATCGGTAGGAGCGGCTTCAGCCGCGAAGCTTCAAGGCACACCGCCCTGCGGGACGGATCGCGGCTGAAGCCGCTCCTACATGAATTTGGATTGGAAAGACTTATTCGCCCCAGACATCAGCGAGTACGCGCACCCAGTTCTCGCCCATGATCTTGCGCACCACGCGCTCGGAATGGCCGCGTTTGAGCAGGGTTTCGGTGAGGTTGGGGAACTCGCCGACGGTACGGATGCCCAGCGGGTTGATGATCTTGCCGAAGTTGGTCAGGCGGCGGGCGTAGCCCTTGTCGTGGGTCAGGTATTCGAAGAATTCCTTGCCGTGACCCTGGGTGAAGTCGGTACCGATGCCGATGGCGTCTTCACCGACGATGTTCATCACGTACTCGATGGCCTCGGCGTAGTCGTCGATGGTCGAGTCGATGCCCTTGGCCAGGAACGGCGCGAACATGGTCACGCCGACGAAACCGCCGTGGTCGGCAATGAACTTCAGTTCTTCGTCGGACTTGTTGCGCGGGTGTTCCTTCAGGCCGGAAGGCAGGCAGTGGGAGTAGGTCACCGGCTTCTTCGATTCGAGGATGACTTCCTCGGAAGTCTTGCTGCCGACGTGGGACAGGTCGCACATGATGCCCACGCGGTTCATCTCGGCGACGATCTCGCGGCCAAAACCGGACAGGCCACCGTCACGCTCGTAGCAGCCGGTGCCGATCAGGTTCTGGGTGTTGTAGCACATCTGCACGATGCCCACGCCGAGCTGCTTGAACACCTCGACATAGCCGATCTGGTCCTCGAACGCATGGGCGTTCTGGAAACCGTAGATGATGCCGGTCTTGCCCTGTTCCTTGGCCTTGCGGATGTCGGCGGTGGTGCGTACCGGCATCACCAGATCGCTGTTCTCGCGGATCAGCTTGCTGCTGGCGGCGATGCTGTTGACGGTGGCCTGGAAACCTTCCCACACCGACACGGTGCAGTTGGCGGCGGTCAGGCCGCCTTTGCGCATGTCTTCGAACAGTTCGCGGTTCCACTTGGCAATGATCAGACCGTCGATGACGATGCTGTCGGCGTGCAATTCGGCTGGGCTCATCAGGCTTGTCCCCTAATACTGGCGCGCCGAGTCGGCTGTCGGCGCTTTGGGGAGAGCTTATCCCCGGGGGGCTGGGCGACCCGGTACAAAAACGACTGGGGGTTTGCCGAAAGCGTCAAGCCGAGGTCGCGAACGGATATGTTCGCCGCGCGCACCTCATCACCTGTAGGAGCGGCTTTAGCCGCGATCGTTGACGGCAAGCTTCGCGGCTGAAGCCGCTCCTACGGGCAGCTGTGCACTCAGGCTGGTCGCTCGTGGCGGTCCTGGCTGGGACTGGCGGCGAAGCGCCGGCGATAGCAGCGCGAGAAGTAGGAGGCCGACTCGAAGCCGCAGGCCAGGCTCACCTCCATTACGCTGAGGTCGCTCTGGCGCAGCAACTGGCGCGCCTTGTCCAGGCGCAGCTCGAGGTAGAAGGCTGATGGCGTGGTGTGCAGATGATGGCGAAACAGGCGTTCCAGCTGACGCACGCTGATGCCCACCTGAGCGGCCAGCGTCTCGCTGGATAGCGGCTGCTCGCACTGGCGCTCCATTTCGCCGATCACCCGTACCAGTTTCTTGTTGTACAGGTCGTAGCGGCTGGCCACCTGCATGCGCTGGTGATCCAGGCGGGTGCGGATACGGCTGACCACGAACTGTTCCGACACCTGCACCGCCAGCGCCTCGCCGTACTCCTGGCCGATCAGCCCCAGCATCAGATCCAGGCTGCTGGTGCCGCCTGCGCTGGTGATGCGCTTGCCGTCGATCTCGAACAGTTCCTGGGTGACCAGCAGCGCCGGATAGCGCTCGCGAAAGGCATCGATGGCTTCCCAGTGCAGAGTCAGGCGCTGGTGCTGGAACAGCCCGGCCTCGGCCAGTACGAAGCTGCCGGTATCGATGCCGCCGAGCACCGCCAGTTCCGGCTCGCGCCGTTGCAGCCAGTGCGCCAGGTGATGGTCGTAGTGCGCCAGTGGCTCGAAACCGGCCACCACGAACAGGGCGCGGGTTGCGTGTGGCAATTCCAGCGCGCCATCGACGTTCAGCGACATGCCGTTGCTCGCCTGCACGGCGTCACCGTCCTGGCTGAGCAGGCGCCAGCGATACAGCTCGCCACGAAAGCGGTTGGCCACGCGCAGCGGCTCGATGGCCGACATCAGGCCCATCATGGAAAAACCGGGCAGTAGCAGGAAGCAGAAGATCTGGGGCATTCGGTTCACGGCATCGGTGCAGGGTGCTGGTGGCCCGGATGCAATCCGGGGGGAATTCCGTATCGGCAATGCCGAAAGATTAATACGCCATCATCGTTCTTGTACTGGAAAGTGGTCGGATAAGATCAACAAACAGTCGTTCAAGTGCGAATTTCGCGGTCCTGTCGAGCGTAAGGTGCTTTCATCGGGAGACGAAGATTCCCGAGCACGGTGGGGGCTTAAAGCCTCTAGAAGAACGAAATAGAACCGCTGTGACACGATGAGGAGCACCCAGATGAAAGGTCTTACCGCGCTGGCCGCGTGCTGCACCCTGAGCCTGTTCAGTACCTCCCTGCTGGCCGACGAAGCCAGTTGCAAAAACGTCCGCATCGGCGCCGTCGGCTGGACCGACGTGGTCGCCACCACCGCCGTCGCCAGCGAGCTGCTGAGCGGTCTCGGCTACGAAACCAGGCAGACCCAGGCGTCGCAACAGATCATCTTCGCCGGTATCCAGAAGGGGCAGATCGATGCCTTCCTCGGCTACTGGAAGCCGATCATGGACGACAACATCAAACCCTTCCTTGATGCCGGTGCGGTCAAGGTCGCGGCCGAACCTTCTCTGGATGACGCCGTGGCCGTGCTCGCCGTGCCCAGCTACACCGCTGACAAGGGCCTGAAAACCCTGGCCGATATCGCCAGGTTCAAGGATGAACTGGACGGCAAGATCTACGGTATCGAGGCCGGCTCCGGGGCCAATACGGCGATCCAGAAGATGATCGATTCCAACCAGTTCGGTCTCGGCGGCTTCAAGTTGGTGGAGTCCAGCGAGGCCGGCATGCTGGCCGCTGTTGGCCGTGCCGTGCGCAATGAGAAACCCGTGGTGTTCTTCGGCTGGAAACCGCATCCGATGAACTTGTCGATGCAGATCACCTACCTCACCGGCACCGAGAATGTGTTCGGCCCCAACGACGGTGCCGCCACGGTTTCCACCGTGACCGCGCCGGATTACGCCGAACGCTGCCCCAATGCCAACCGCCTGCTGACCAACCTGCGTTTCACCAGTGAGCAGGAGGCCGAGCTGATGCAGCCGATCATGGATCGCAAGCCGGCCGCACAGGTGGCGCGCGACTGGATCAAGGCCAACCCGCAGGTGGTCGAGACATGGCTCGAGGGCGTCACCACCCTGGACGGCAAGCCTGCCAACGCCGCGCTGGTCGCCGGTAACTGAAACCCCGGCGCCGGGCTAGCTGGCGCCGATTTCCCTCTTTGTTTAGCGCCTGCGGCCTGGCCGTCGGCACTTGTTCGCCCCTGGAAAGGACAATCGAAATGAATTACGAGGTTATCCTCACATGCGCGGTGACCGGCGCCGGCGACACCGTCGGCAAGCACCCGGCGATCCCGGTCACCCCCAGGGAAATCGCCGCCGCGGCCATTGAGGCGGCCCAGGCCGGCGCCACCGTCGCCCACTGCCATGTGCGCGACCCGCAAACCGGCAAGCCGAGCCGCAACGTGGCGCTGTACCGCGAGGTGGTCGAGCGCATCCGCGAGAGCGACACCGACGTGATCATCAACCTCACCGCCGGCATGGGCGGCGACCTGGAAATCGGTCGCGGCGAGCAGCCGCTGGAATTCGGCGCCGGCACCGACCTGGTCGGCCCGCTGGAACGCCTGGCGCATGTCGAGCAGTTGCTGCCGGAAATCTGCACCCTGGACTGCGGCACCCTGAATTTCGGCGACGGTGATTTCATCTATGTCTCCACCCCGGCGCAGCTGCGTGCCGGCGCCAAACGCATCACCGAGCTGGGGGTGAAGGCCGAGCTGGAAATCTTCGACACCGGCCACCTGTGGTTCGCCAAGCAGCTGCTCAAGGAGGGCCTGCTGGAAGACCCGCTGATCCAGCTGTGCCTGGGCATCCCCTGGGGCGCGCCGGCCGACACCACGACCATGAAGGCCATGGTCGACAACCTGCCGCCGGGCATCACCTGGGCCGGCTTCGGCATCGGCCGCATGCAGATGCCCATGGTCGCCCAGGCCATGCTGCTCGGCGGCAACGTGCGGGTCGGCCTGGAGGACAACATCTGGCTGGATCGCGGCGTGCACGCCAGCAACGGCCAACTGGTCGAGCGCGCCATCGAGATCATCGAACGCCTCGGCGGCCGTGCTCTGACCCCGGCCGAGGGGCGGGAAAAGATGAAACTCAAGCGTCGCTAGCGATTTTCTCCCCTCTCCCGCTTGCGGGAGAGGGGCCGGGGGAGAGGGCTGGTCTCTCGCTCCCGTAGCCCGGATGCAATCCGGGGCCTTCCCCAACGCCAATTCCCCGGATTACATCCGGGCTACCGGAGTTCACCATGACCTTCGTTACCGATATCAAGACCTTCGCCGCCCTCGGCACCGGGGTGATCGGCGCCGGCTGGATCGCCCGCGCCCTGGCCCACGGCCTCGACGTGATCGCCTGGGACCCGGCGCCCGGTGCCGAAGCCGCGCTGCGCACGCGCCTGGCCAATGCCTGGCCGGCGCTGCAGCAGCAGGGCCTGGCCCCCGGCGCCGCGCTGGAGCGCCTGCGCTTCGTGAACACCATCGAAGACTGCGTACGCGATGCCGATTTCATCCAGGAGAGCGCCCCCGAGCGCCTCGAACTCAAGTGCGAGCTGCACGCGAAGATCAGCGCCGCCGCGCGCCCCGATGTGTTGATCGGCTCCAGCACCTCGGGTCTGCTGCCCAGTGAGTTCTATGCAGACGCCAGGCATCCCGAGCGCTGCCTGGTCGGCCACCCGTTCAACCCGGTCTACCTGCTGCCGCTGGTGGAGGTAGTGGGCGGTGCGAAGACCGCCCCTGAGGCGGTGCAGGCCGCCATCGAGGTCTACCAGTCGCTGGGCATGCGCCCGCTGCATGTGCGCAAGGAGGTGCCGGGCTTTATCGCCGACCGCCTGCTCGAGGCGCTGTGGCGCGAGGCGCTGCACCTGGTCAACGACGGTGTGGCGAGCACCGGCGAGATCGATGATGCGATCCGCTTCGGCGCCGGCCTGCGCTGGTCGTTCATGGGCAGCTTCCTGACCTACACCCTGGCCGGCGGCCCGGCCGGCATGCGCCACTTCATGGCCCAGTTCGGCCCGGCGCTGAAGCTGCCCTGGACGTACCTGGAGGCGCCGGAGCTGACCGAGGGACTGATCGATGCGGTGGTCGAGGGCACTGCCGAGCAGCAGGGCGAACGCAGCCTGGATGCCCTGGAGCGCTATCGCGACGATTGCCTGCTGGCGGTGCTGGAGGCGATCCGCCAGACCAAGGCCAGGCATGGCTTCGACTTCGCCGAGTAATCGAGTCATTTCCGGTGCGCGCGGCGCACCCTACGCGGAGATAGCCAACGACTCCGAACCGCCCCCCTCTCCCGCTTGCGGGAGAGGGGCTGGGGGAGAGGGGCATCTCAGGAGTCGCCTGTATGCCAGCCAAGCCGCTGACCAGCTACCAAACCACCATCTCCCCCGAATGGGTCGACTACAACGGCCATCTGCGCGATGCCTTCTATCTGCTGATCTTCAGCCACGCCACCGATGCGCTGATGGACGTGCTGGGTTTGGACGAAGCTGGCCGTGCCCGAACCGGGCATACCCTGTACACCCTGGAATGCCACCTCAACTTCCTGGCCGAGGTGAAGGAGGGCGAAGCGGTGGAAGTGCGCACCCAGCTGCTGGCACACGACGCCAAGCGTCTGCATATCCACCACGCGCTGTACCGACCTGGCAAGAGCGCCAGCCTCGCGGAGAGCGAGCAGCTGCTGATGAACATCGACAGCGCCGCCGGGCGCGCGGCGCCGTTCGACGAACAGGTGGCCGAGCGGGTGGCGCACCTGGGTGCCGAACAGCAGAACCTGCAACGCCCAGCCTGTGTCGGGCGTGTTATCGGCCTGCGTCGGGCTTCGTAGGGTGCGCTGTGCGCACCAGGGGGCCAGTGCCCGTGTGACCAGCCCTACTTGGGCTTGTACGCGCAATACCCCGGCCGCGGGCCGACCTTGGGGTGATGGCGGCAGGTATCCGGGCGCTTGTCGTAGACGGTGCACAGGCGCGTCTTGCGATCGAGGAACAGGCAGTCGTTGTTGGACATGCGCGTCAGGGTGAAGATGCCCGACTTCTGGTTGAAGCGCTCGACGATGCCATCCTTCTGCAGGCGCTTGGCGATGTTCTTCGCGGGCTCGCTGCGCTCGAACTCATCCACCAGTTCCAGGCGGATCAGATCGTTCAGGCGTACTTCCACGGGCAGGGTGCAGCAGCTGGAGATGCAGCTGTGGCACATGTCGGCCGTGTATTTGGCCCAGGTTTCCAGGCGGTCGATCTCGGCGGCGGCTATCAGGCGGGGCTTCATCATGGCTTTATCGTGCGGTCTGCGCCGCTGCTGTCACGGGGCGGCGATGATAGCGGGCGCGCGGCATTTGTGAAGCACCGGCTGGCAGTTGGCTACTTTGCGTTGTGCCTGTGACCTGGGTGGCAGTCGTCTCTCTGTGGCTGGACGCTCGCTGCTCCTATACTGGCAGCCACCTCGGGCTGCCGGCAGGGACGCGAGGACACTTCCACAGCGGTAGGACATAACGCATGCAATGGATCTTCATGCTGGTCGGACTGGTGCTCGGCGCGGGCGTCAGCGAATCCGTCACGGGCGCCATTCTTGGCGGCCTGCTTGGCCTCAGTCTGGGGCAGGCGCTGCGCCTGCAAGGGCTGGAGACGCGCAACGCGCAACTGACCGCACAGCTCAAGGAATTCGCCGAGCGCTTCGAGCGCGGCACGCGCGCCATGCACGAGCGCCTGGTCAAGGTGGAGCAGGGCCAGCGCGATGAACCCGCGCCCGAGCCGACTCCAGCCCAGGCCAGCGTCAATAGCGAGCCGCAAGCCGAACCACCAGTGGAATTGGTGGTGGCGCAAGCCGCCGAACCGACGCCGGAACCGGAGCTGGACTGGACGCTGGCGCCGGAGATCGAGGCGCCAGCCCCGCAGCCGGCCGCAGAACCTGCACCCGCTGTCGCACCAGTTGCTCATCGACCGCCACCCGCGCCGCAGCAAAGCCCCTGGCGCGCGCAGACGCCGCGTGAACCGAATCTGCTCGAACGCGGCTTCGCCGCCGCCAAGGCCTGGCTGCTGGGTGGCAACACCGTATTGCGGGTCGGTGTGGTGCTGCTGTTCCTCGGTCTGGCCTTTCTGCTGCGCTACGCCACCGAAGGTGTCGAGGTGCCGATAGAGCTGCGCTACATGGGCGTGGCGGCCAGTGCCCTGGCTCTGCTCGGCCTGGGCTGGTGGCTACGCCGGCGCAATCCCGGTTACGCCCTGGTGCTTCAGGGTACCGGCATCGCCGTGCTGTATCTGACGGTGTTCGCCGCCATGCGCCTGCATCCATTGCTCGACCCCGGCATGGCGCTGGGGCTGCTGGTGGCGGTGACGCTGTTCTCGGCGATTCTCGCCGTGCAGCAGAATGCTCTGGGCCTGGCCGCCGCGGCAGCGCTGGGCGGGTTCGCCGCACCGATCCTGACCTCCACCGGCAGCGGCAACCATGTCGCGCTGTTCTCCTATTTCGCCCTGCTCAATGCCGGCATTTTCGCCATCGCCTGGTTCAAGGCCTGGCGCCTGCTCAACCTGATCGGCTTCGTCGGCACCTTCGGCATCGGCTTCGCCTGGGGCCTGCGCTCCTATACGCCGGAGCTGCTGGGCAGCACCCAGCTGTTCCTGATCCTGTTCTTTTTGATGTACGTGGCCATCGGCCTATTGTTCGCCCGCCGCACCCTGCGTGACGCGGCGGATGCGCCCGAGGCGCGTGACGAGCTGCTGCGCTGGTCGGCGCGGCGTGGCGACTATGTCGATGCCACCACCCTGTTCGGCCCGCCGCTGATCGGCTTCGGCCTGCAAGTGGCGCTGGTGCGCCATATCGAGTTCGCCGCGGCGTTCAGCGCCCTCGGCCTCGGTCTGTTCTATCTGCTGCTGGCGCGCGTACTCAAGGCGCGCGCCGGCGAGCGCGCCTTGCTGCTGGTGGAAACCTGCCTGGCGCTTGGTGTTGTATTCGCCAGCCTGGCCATTCCGCTGGGGCTGGATGCGCGCTGGACGGCGGCGGCCTGGGCGGTGGAAGGCGCCGGTATCTACTGGCTCGGCCTGCGCCAGGGTCGGCCGCTGGCGCGCGCCTTCGCCCTGTTGCTGCAGCTCGGCGCAGCGCTGGCCTTCCTCAGTGGCCTGGATCTTGGCTACGCCAGTCTGCTGGAGGGTTCGCCGCTGGGCGCGCTGATGCTCGGCGTGGCGCTGCTGTTCAGCTACTGGCAACTGCGCCGCGAACCTGAGGCGGGCAGCGCCTGGGAGAGGCGCCTGCTGCCCTGGCTCGGCATCGCCGGCCTGGCGTTTCTCTATCTGATCGCAGCGCTGCTGTTCGAGGCACCCGGCACGGCCATCGCCTGGGCGCTGGCGGGGCTGGCGACGCTGTTGGTCGGGCTGCGCATCGCGGCGCCGAGCTTCGTCTACAGCGCCTTTGCCGTGCAGTTGCTCGGCGGGCTGCTGTTCCTCGGGCAGATGGCACTGGATTCGCTGTTCGGCGGTAACAGCTTCAAGGCGGGCTGGTTCGGCCTGCTGGCCGCGTCGATGGTCGGTTTCGGCCTGATTGCCGGCATGCTGCTGGCGGCGCGCGACCCGCAGATTCGCGAGAACCGCCGGCTGCTCGGCGCATTGTCGATGGTCATGCTGGTGGGCCTGGTGTTCATCAATCTGGCCGTGCTCTTCGTTCTGCCCTGGGTGGCGGCTGCGGCGGTATGGGGTGGTACGGGGCTGCTGATTCTCTGGCTGGCGCTGTATCTGCAGCAACGCGCCGCCTTCCTGTTCAGCCTGGCGCTGCAGCTGTTCGCCGGCCTGGCCTTCCTCGCCGCCGGGCCGCTGCTGCTGGCCGGAATCAGCGGCGAGGGGCTGTCGCCGCTGGCGCATACCGGCTTCTGGACGCCCGCTGTGCTCGGCCTGGCTGCGCAGATCGGCGCCTGGCGTCTGCACAGCCTGGCGCACGGCGGGCGCGACACGGGCATCGACGGCGTCAGCCTGCAGCGCCTGAGCCAGCTGTTACTGGCCTGGGGCGCGGCCTGGTGGGCACTGGCCCTGGCCAGCGAGGTGCTGCGCTTCGTGGCGCCGCAGCTGCAGGCAGCTGTTCTGTTGCTGGCGGCGGCGCTGACGGCCCTGCTCTGGATGCTGCTGGCGCTGCGCACTCGCTGGCGCGAGCTGGCGCTGCTGTGCAGCCTGCTGGCGCCGGTGGCCGGTCTGATCCTGGCCTATGCCTGGCATCCCTTGCATCACCCGGCGGCGAATTTCGGCTGGCTCGGCTGGGCGGCGGTGCTGGTGGTGCATCTGCTCGCCCTGCGCCGTCTGGCTGACCTGCTGCCGAGCCGCGCTGCCAGCATTGCCCATGTGCTCGGCTGCTGGTTGCTGATCGGCGTGCTGGCGCTGGAGCTGCGCTACCTGCTGCTGAGCCTGGCCGATCACTACAACGCCTGGCGCTGGCTGGGCTGGGCATTGCTGCCGACCGCTTACCTGTGGGTAATGGCGCAGACACGTCGCCTGCCCTGGCCGGTGGCCGGCTTCGAGCGCGAATATCGCCTGTGGGCAGCGGCGCCGCTGGCCGCTCTGATGCTTGGCTGGTTCTGGCTGGCCAACGCCAACAGTGCCGGCGACAGCGATCCGCTGCCTTACCTGCCGCTGTTCAACCCGCTGGAGCTGGGGCTGCTGCTGTGCCTGGGTGCGCTGCTGGCCTGGGGCCGCTTCGCCCTGCCGCGTCTTGGCCTGGAGCCTGCGCGAGCGCTGCAGGTGGTGCAGGGCGTGGCGGGGCTGTCGCTGTTCGCCCTGCTGACGCTGATGGTGATGCGTACCGCACATCACTGGGGCGGCGTGCCCTGGCAGAGCGCTGCGCTGTTCGACTCGATGCTGGTGCAGGCCGGCCTGTCCATCGTCTGGACCCTGATTGCCCTGGCACTGATGCTTTTCGGCCACCTGCGCGTACGCCGCGAGCTGTGGCTGGTGGGAGCGGCGCTGATCGCCCTGGTGGTGGCCAAGCTGCTCTTCGTCGAACTGGGCAACCGCGGCGGCCTGGAGCGCATCGTGTCGTTCATCGGCGTCGGCGTGCTGCTGCTGGTGGTGGGCTACTTCGCCCCCTTGCCGCCACGCAAGACCGAACCTTCAACCAGCAACGAGCAGGAGCCTGCCGCGTGAATATCCTTCGTCTTGGCCTGCTGCTGTCCCTGTCGCTGAGCGCCGCGCTGCAGGCCGCCGAGCGTGCGCAGGACTTTCGTCATGGCGCGCCGTTGCAACTGTCCGGCGAGGGCCCCTGGTACCGCCTGGAGCTGCCGATCGCTGCGCACTTTGCCGCGCTGCATGGCGACCTGCGCGACCTGCGCGTGTTCGATGCCCAGGGCCAGGTTCAGGCCTATGCGCTGATCCCGGGGCGCAGCGAGACCGTGGCGCATGAACAGGAGCACGGCGTGCGCTGGTTTCCCCTTTATGGCCGCGCCGATGCACAGGCGGCGCCGGCCTTGCGGGTCGAGCGCAGCACCACGGGCACACTGATCGAGCTGCGCGGCGAGTCCGCTGCCGAAGCGGACCAGCAACTGCGCGGCTGGCTTCTCGACGCCAGCGCCATCGACGCCCCATTGGTGCGCCTGAGCCTGGACTGGAGCGGTGGCGAGGACGGCTTCCAGCGCTTCAGCATCGAAGCCGGTGACGACCTGCAGCGCTGGCAGAGCTGGGGCGAGGGGCAGGTGGCGCGGCTGAGCTTCGCCGACGAACGCATCGATCAGCGCCAGATCGAGCTGCCCGGCCAGCGCGCCCGCTATCTGCGTCTGCTGTGGCGCGCGCCGACGCAGGCGCCGCAGCTGGAGGTGGCGACCCTGCGCAGCCGCCAGGATCAGCAGGCCGCGCCGTTGGTCTGGTCCGAGCCGCTGCCGGCCGAGCGCGGCGCCGATGGGCTGTATCGCTGGCAGCTGCCGCTGGCGTTACCCCTGGAGCGGCTGCGCCTGCCGCTGGCGCAGGCCAATACCCTGGCACCGCTGCGTATCGAGGCGCGCAGCAGCGATCAGGGCGCGTGGCGGCCGCTGGCCAGCGGTCTGCTCTATCGCCTGCCGGAGAACGGTCGGGAGACGGTGCACGACGAACTGGCCTTGCCGGGCTGGCCGGTGCGTCAGTTGCGTCTGCAGCTCGACCCGCGAGGGGGCGGTCTGGGGCCGGAGGTGCCGAACCTGCAGGTCGCCGTGCGCGCCACCCAGCTGGTCTTTCTCGCCCGCGGCGAGGCGCCCTATCGCCTGGCGCTGGGCAATGCCGGTGCGCAATCGGCGGCGCTGCCGCTGCCGAGCCTGATTCCCGGTTACCAGGCCGAGCGCCTGGCCAGCCTGGGGCGCGCCGAGCTGGACGACGCCGGCCTGCTGGCCGGTACGGCGGAGCAACCCTCCGCCCTGGCGCAAGCGGACTGGCAACGCTGGGGGCTTTGGGCTGTACTGCTGGCAGGAGTCGGGTTGCTGGCCGCCATGGCGACCAGCCTGCTGCGACGTCCACCCAGCGCCGGAGGCGAGGGTGGATGAATAAACCCCTGTATTGGTGGGGGTTTTGCAGTACATTAGGCGCCCTGCGCCAATCCAGCATTCGAGGTCAGGAAGGCCCTTGCGTATCTTGGTCTGCGTCACCCTCCGAGCGTCTCGCTACACCACTCCCGGCCGTGGCGTGCGCGCCGCTTGCCATTCGCAGCCGTTATGGCGGGTGTGCTGATGCAGGCCTGCCTGGCTTCCGGCTGGAGCCTGTCACCGCCGGTACTGATGACCCTGCTGGTGAGTCTCGGGGTCATCCTGCTGGCGCACTGGGTCACCCGCCAGCGCGATTTTCCGGGGCGTGACAGCTTCATCCTGCTGCACCTGGCCAGCTTGTGGTGGATGGGCGCCGCGGCCCTGGAAATGAGCTTCTTCGCCGCCGACTGCAAGATGTTCTGGGCCAGCATGGCCTGGCCCGGCATCGTCTCCACGCCCACGTTCTGGGCGGTGTTCCTCTGGCAGTACGTCAACAGCATGCGCACGCCGCTGCCGCGCAGCCTGCTCTGCGGGCTGGGCCTGGCGCCGCTGCTGGTCTGGGGCCTGGCCCTGAGCAACCCCTGGCACGGCCTGTTCTACGGCGCCGGCAGCGCGCCCGTCGACGACAGCCTGGGAGCGCCGGTGCGCTATCAGCACGGCCCGCTGTTCTATGCCACGGCGGTCTACGTCTACCTGTTCATGGCGTTCTGCATGGGTGTGGTCAGTCGCGCTGCGGCGCTCAGCCAGGGGCTGCACCGCCGGCACTACCTGGCGTTCGTGCTGGTCACCGCGGTGCCCTGGGTGGCCAACGTCGGTTATGTGGTGTTCGGCTGGACCCTGTTCGGCTTCGACCCGACGCCCTTCAGCTTCGCCTTCACCCTGGTGGCCTTCTCCTGGCTGATCGTCGGCGTACGTCTGTTCGACCTGCTGCCGGTGGCGCGTCATCTGTTGCTGGAGGCACTGCTAGACCCGGTGCTGGTGATCGACCCGAGCGGGCGGGTGATCGAAGCCAACCCGGCGGCGCTGAAGCTGGCAGGCCTGCAGCAGGGCTGGCAGGGCACCGAGCTGGCGCAGTGGCCGGTGTTCGGCGCCGACCTGCAGCGCCTGCTGCATGAAGCGGCCGACCAGGATCAGGATCGGCCGCTGACCCTGACCAGTACCGCGCGCTACTACGAAGTTCGCGTGCGCGCCATCGAACGCAGCACGCGCCATGGCCCGGCCCTGCTGGGCCATATGCTCTACGTGCGCGACGTGACCCAGCGCCACCTCAGCGAGCTCAAGCTGGCCGAGGCCCTGGCACTGAGCGAGGAACGCCTGCGCACCATCTCCAGCCTGCACGAGCAACTACGCGAACAGGCCCTGTGCGACCCGCTGACCGGGCTCTACAACCGCCGCTACCTGGATGAGTTCTTCGAACGTGAGCTGGCCAGAGCGCAGCGTGAAAATCTGCCCTTGGCTCTGGCGCTGATCGACCTCGATCACTTCAAGAAACTCAACGACGAATGCGGGCACCTGGTCGGCGACGACGTGCTCAAGGCCGTCGCGCAGCACCTGCTGGGCAACCTGCGCAGCACCGATGCGGTGTTCCGCATCGGTGGCGAAGAGTTTTTGCTGATCCTGCCGGGCGCCGATTCGTGTGAGGCGGTCGAACGTCTGCAGGGTATCTGCGCGCAACTGGCGGTACGCGATATCGCCACCCGCGGTGGTGATCAGCGCGTAACCCTGTCTGCCGGCCTGGCCCATTGGCCAGAGCAGGGGCAGGCGCTCGACGAGCTTTTGCAGGTCGCCGACGCCGCGCTGTACCAGGCCAAGCGCGACGGCCGTAACCGCGTCTGCGGCTTGCCGGACGATGGCGATGCCAGCCATCCATCCCGGCAGGCAGCATTGCGCGGCGACTCGGGTTAAACTGCCCGCGATTTTATTCTTTCCGGAGTCTTCCATGTCCCGCGTCACCCTGAGCCGCTACCTGATCGAGCAGACTCGCAGCCATAACACCCCGGCCGATCTGCGTTTCCTTATCGAAGTCGTGGCACGGGCCTGCAAGGCGATCAGCCACCAGGTTTCCAAGGGCGCCCTCGGCGGCGTACTGGGCAGCCTGGACAGCGAGAACGTGCAGGGCGAAGTGCAGAAGAAGCTCGACGTGATCTCCAACGAGATCCTGCTCGAGGCCAACGAATGGGGCGGCCACCTGGCCGGCATGGCGTCCGAGGAGATGGACAACGCCTACCAGATCCCCGGCAAATATCCGAAAGGCGCCTACCTGCTGGTCTTCGACCCGCTGGACGGCTCCAGCAACATCGACGTCAACGTCTCGGTCGGCACCATCTTCTCCGTGCTGCGTTGCCCCGAGCGCAACGGTGAGACCGGTGATCTGGGCGAGGAAGCCTTCCTCCAGCCGGGCACCCAGCAGGTCGCAGCCGGCTACGCCATCTACGGTCCGCAGACCATGCTGATGCTGACCCTCGGCGACGGCGTCAAGGGCTTCACCCTGGATCGTGAACTGGGCAGCTTCGTGCTCACCCACGACAACATCAAGGTGCCGGAGTCGACCAAGGAATTCGCCATCAACATGTCCAACCAGCGTCACTGGGAGGCGCCGGTACAGCGTTACGTCTCCGAGCTGCTGGCCGGCGAGACCGGGCCGCTGGGGCGCAACTACAACATGCGCTGGATCGCCTCGATGGTGGCCGACGTGCATCGCATCCTCACCCGTGGCGGCGTGTTCATGTACCCGCGCGATGCCCGCGAGCCGGACAAGCCGGGCAAGCTGCGCCTGATGTACGAAGCCAACCCGATGTCGATGATCATCGAGCAGGCTGGCGGCGCCGCCACCGACGGTAACCAGCGCATTCTCGATATCCAGCCCACTTCCCTGCACCAGCGCGTACCGGTGTTCCTCGGTTCCAAGGAAGAAGTGCTGCGCATCACCGCGTACCACCGCAACTGATGTCCGCCTGGCAGCCGCTGCTCGACTGGTGGTTCGGTGCCGATCACGGCACGGCTGCCGAGGTGGCGGCGGCTCGCCAGAGCTTGTGGTTCGGCAAGCGCGACAGCCAGGACCGTGAGGCCGAGGCGCGTTTCGGCGCGCTGGTCGAGCAGGCACTGGCTGGCCAGCTCAAGGGTTGGCAGGACGACCCGCAGGGCTGGCTGGCGCAACTGATTCTGCTCGATCAGCTGCCGCGCATGATCTTCCGCGATACGCCGCGCGCCTTCGCCGGTGACAGCCTGGCCCAGCCGTTGTTGCAGGATGGTCTGGAGCGCGGCTGGGATCGTCGGCTGGCACCGATCCAGCGGGTGTTCGCCTATCTGGTGTTCGAGCACGCCGAGGATCTGCCCTTGCAGAATCGCGCCGTCGAACTGTTTGCCAGTCTGCTTGACGAAGCTGCTGACAACGAGCGCACGTTGTTCGCCGACTATTTCGATTTTGCCGAACGTCACCAGCGGGTGATTGCGCGCTTCGGCCGCTTCCCTCACCGCAACGCCATTCTCGGTCGTCTCAGCACCGACGAAGAGCAGGCCTTCCTGCGGGAACCCGGCTCGCGTTTCTGAACTCCAAGCGGGCAAGTCGTCGCCGGCTATGCCAAGCTTGCTGGCATCTTCCCATCAGGAGCTCCATCCATGTCGATGCGTATCGTCGCGTTGCTCGCCTGCTGCCTGCTTGCCGCCTGCAGCAAGGTCAATCAGGAAAACTACTCCAAGCTCAAGGCCGGCATGAGCAAGGCAGAGGTCGAGAGTCTGCTTGGCGCACCGGGCGAGTGCGCCGGCGCGCTGGGTATGACCAGCTGCACCTGGGGCGACGACAAGGCCTATATCAGCGTCCAGTACGCCGGGGACAAGGTGATGATGTTCTCCGGCAAGGGACTCAAATGACAGGAGCTTTCATGCGTTCGATCCTAATCGCCAGCGCCGTTCTCGCTCTCGCCGGCTGCGCCAACTCTGGTACCGGCAGCATCCCCAAACCGCCACCGCAGACGATGCAGGTCGACCTGCAGCGCTACCAGGGCACCTGGTACGAGCTGGCGCGTTTGCCGATGTTCTTCCAGCGCAACTGCGTGCAGTCCGAAGCGCATTACGGTTTGCGTGACGACGGCCGCGTCGACGTGACCAACCGCTGTCGTGACAAGGATGGTAAGTGGATCGAGGCCAAGGGCATCGCCGAGCCGCAGGTCGAAGGGCAAACCGACAAGCTGTGGGTGCGCTTCGACAACTGGGCCAGCAAGCTGCTGCCGATCAAGGGTGATTACTGGGTGATCTACCACGACGAGGATTACCGCGTGGCGCTGGTTGGCCACCCGGAGCACAAATACCTGTGGCTGCTGTCGCGTACCCCTGAGGTGGACCAGGAAACCCGCGACAAGCTGCTGAGTATTGCGCGCGAGCAGGGTTACGTGACCTCGGACCTGATCTGGCGCCAGGCCGACTAGCCTGTAGCCCGGATGTAATCCGGGGATGCCTACAGGGTATTTCCAGGATTGCATCCGGGCTACGAATCACTCCCAGTCCAGGCGCGCGAGCTTCCATTCGCCGCCGTCGAGCCACCACTCCAGTTTCACCGAATAGTGCCGCGCACTGTCGGGGATCAACCCTTCGGCTCCGCTCAGGCCCACCTGCGCCTCGGTGTAGCCCTTGCTGCCGATTGCCGAGTCGATCCAGCTGTTCTTGCCCAGGGCGAGCACCTTGACGTTCTTGTGGCGCAGGAACAGCAGGGTCATGGTGCGCTTGGCCCATTCGCGGTCAAGCTCCTGGCGGGCCAGGAAATCGCCATGCAACTGCTCCATCACCGCGCCGGTGCTCTTGGCTTCGATATTGTCCTGCAACTGCTGCACGGCCGCTTCCAGCTTGGCCTGCGGGTCGTCACGGCCGCCGCAGCCGGCGAGCAGGAGCGGCAGGGCGATGAGCAGCGACCAGGACAGATGACGCATCGACATGCTGAACTTCCTTTTCATGGTTATGATGCCGGGCAGAGCGGACACGGCAGTTGTAGCCCAGCCAACAGGAGCCAACCATGCAGACTTTGTATCCGGAGATCAAACCCTACGCCCGCCATGAGCTGGCGGTCGAGCCGCCGCACGTGCTGTACGTCGACGAGAGTGGTTCGGCGGACGGGCTGCCGGTGTTGTTCATCCATGGTGGCCCGGGTGCCGGCTGCGACTCTGCCAGCCGCCGCTACTTCGACCCAGCCCTGTATCGCATCGTCACCTTCGACCAGCGCGGCTGCGGCCGCTCCACGCCTCATGCGAGCCTGGAGAACAACACCACCCAGGCGCTGATCGGCGATATCGAGCGTATTCGCGAGCACCTGGGGATAGACAGGTTCGTGCTGTTCGGCGGCTCCTGGGGGTCGACCCTGGCGCTGGCCTATGCACAGGCCCATCCACAGCGCGTGCACGGGCTGATTCTGCGCGGCATCTTCCTCTGTCGGCCGCAGGAATTCAGCTGGTTCTACCAGGAAGGCGCCAGCCGCCTGTTCCCCGATTACTGGGAAGACTACGTCGCACCGATTCCGCCTGAGGAGCGTGGCGATCTGATGCAGGCCTTCTACAAACGCCTGACTGGGGCCGACCAGATCGCCCAGATGCACGCGGCCAAGGCCTGGTCGACCTGGGAAGGGCGCACCGCCACCCTGCGTCCGAATACCCAGGTGGTCGAGCGCTTCAGCGAGGCGCACCGGGCGCTGTCCATCGCCCGTATCGAGTGCCACTACTTCGTCAACGGCGCCTTTCTCGAGCCCAACCAACTGCTGCGCGACATGCCGAAGATCGCCCACCTGCCGGGCATCATCGTGCATGGCCGCTACGACGCCATCTGCCCGCTGGACAACGCCTGGGCGTTGCACCAGGCCTGGCCCAACAGCGAGCTGCAGATCATCCGCGATGCCGGTCATTCGGCGGCCGAGCCCGGCATCACCGACGCGCTGATCCGCGCCGCCGAGCAGATGGCCCGCCGTCTGCTCGACCTGCCGCCGGAGGACGCATGAAGCTGCTGATCCAGCGCGTCAGTGGCGCGCGGGTCGAGGTCGAAGGTGAAGTGGTGGGGAGCATCGATCAGGGCCTGCTGGCGCTGGTCGGCATCGAGCCGCAGGACGATCAGACCAGCCTGACTCGCGCCCTGCACAAATTGCTCAACTACCGCGTATTCAGCGACGAGGCGGGCAAGATGAACCGCTCGCTGACGGACGTGCAGGGCGGGCTGCTGCTGGTCTCGCAGTTCACCCTGGCAGCCGATACCAGGAGTGGCATGCGCCCCAGCTTCTCCAGCGCGGCGCCGCCTGCGCAGGGCGCGGCTCTGTTCGACGCCCTGGTCGAGCTGGCTCGGGCTCAGCACCCGCAGGTCGCCACCGGACGCTTCGGCGCCCATATGCAGGTGCACCTGGTCAACGACGGGCCGGTGACCTTTCTGCTGGAGGTGTAAGCCTGGCATTGAGGGACCCTCACAGCTTTCGCGGCTAAAGCCGCTCCCACAATAGTGTGGGACGCGCTGGAAAAAGCAGGTATGCCACCTCCCCGTGGGAGGGGCTTCAGCCGCGACTAGCAATCAGCACTGTGCAGCGGGTAGACAACACGCAGCTTGTCCACCGCCCGTAGGGTGCGCCGCGCGCACCAGCGCTTCAGGGGAGCGCGATCAGAACAACCTGGCCAGCAACGCCGGCACCGCCGTCTCCACGCGCAGAATGCGCTCGCCCAACTGCACCGGCTGCAGGCCTGCGGCCTCACGCAGCAGCTCGACTTCGTAGGCAATCCAGCCACCCTCCGGGCCGATGGCCAGGGTCACCGGCTCCTGTACGGCGCGCGGGCAGGCCGGGTAGTCGCCCGGGTGGCCGATCAGACCCAGCGTGCCGCTTGCCAACGCCGGCAGGCGATCCTCGACGAAGGGCTTGAAGCGTTTCTCGATGCTCACCTCGGGCAGCTCCGTATCGCGCGCCTGCTCCAGGCCGAGAATCAGCTGTTCACGAAGCGCTTCGGGGGCGAGAAAGGGTGTCTGCCAGAAGCTCTTCTCCACGCGGTAGCTGTTGACCAGCACCAGACGCGGTACGCCCATGGCGCTGACGGTTTGCAGCACACGTTTGAGCATCTTCGGGCGGGGCAGGGCAAGCACCAGAGTCAGGGGCAGCTTGGCCGGTGGCGGCTGGTCGAGGCTGACCTGCAGCTCCGCATGCTCGGCGTCCAGCGCGAGCAGTTGCCCCTCGCCCATCAGCCCGCCAAGGCGACCGACGCGCAGGCGATCACCCGCTTCGGCGCGATGCACCTC
>Ga0114984_1000068_pt1 | contig 39750 bp, 63 predicted proteins | sample Shrwel1BS1Day1_FD_96987 | JGI IMG/M metagenome (GOLD analysis project Ga0114984, IMG submission 96987) | Subsurface microbial communities from deep shales in Ohio, USA - Utica-3 well 1 S-1-Day1 | ecosystem: Environmental > Aquatic > Deep subsurface > Shale gas/oil reservoir > Produced water/Flow...
CCATTGTTCACCCCAGTCGATACCATCAGAGTCAGGTGACGACGCAGCGTCGGGTCAGGTAACACCGCTTCGATGTTGTAGATGTCGGAGCCGTGAACCACTCGCATCTTTGTGGTGATACCGACCACATAGCGGATGGTCATGCGTGCATTGACGCCAGCCTGCGCAGCCTGCGATGCGATGAACTCGCGCCCGGACAGCGGGACAATCTCAGCCGGCACGGCAGAATGCAGCACAGACCATGCCTTCTCAACCCCGCCCCACTCGTCTCGGGTTTCCGTGACTTGCTCGATGGTCACGCGATGGCGAAGGCGTTGGGCCATCGGGTTCATTTGATCCCCAGCGAGCGGTACGAGTAAATCAACTGCTCGGCAGCGCGCCGGTACGCTGGACGCTTCTCTGGATCGCCGTCATAGTCAGCTTGAACCAGCAGCACAATGGCCTGGTCAGCGACAGCCGGCAGTGCGTCCACCGTCATGGCGGAATCGTCAAGCATTCGCATGGCCTCATTCGTGGCCGATGCCTGCAATCTAGTCAGCAGCGCATCATCTTCAGAATGCGTTACGCGCAGCGATGCTTTCACGTCTGCAAGCGTCAGGCTCATTTGCTCACCTTTGCACGCCGCGAAGGCTTGGTGTCTTGTTGCGCGGATTGTTCGGCTTGAGGCTGATTCACGTAATCTGCGACCTTCGCCTCGTCAACCAGATGGCGCGCAAAATCAGCATTGACGCGCGCAACGTCGCCAGACGAAAACCCGCCAAGGAGCGAGTTCGCGCCTTGCGTTTTGAATCGGACTTGAACCATGTTCACTCCTGATCATGCGGCCCCAGCAGTTACGCCAGGGCCGCATTCACTCATCAAGACGCCGGTGGGGTCAGGTCGCCGCCACGGATGGCAGCAGGCACCTCAATCGCCAGAGCCAGGCGACGTTCAGCTCGGATGGTGATCAGGTTCTTCGTGAAGTTGTCGCTGTCGGACTCGGACATCTCGACCACCACGCCTTCACGGTTGTGAACGGTGCCGGCCACGCCGAAAGCACCCACCGCGAAGGTGTCAGCAGTCACACCGACCGACTGAACCACCGGCAGACCGAACAGGCGGGGGGTGCCTGCGGTGTCGTACTGGAACGGCACCTTGCCTGCGGCAGTGGTCAGCAGCTCGGTCTCCATCGTGGCCCAATCCACCGGGTTCAGAACGATGGCGTCAGCCGGATAGCCTGCGTTGTACAGATCGCCAATGACCTTTCGGATCAGGACGAACTTCGACAGGGTGGCACCCAGAGCGCCCGACAGGTAGCCGTGGGCGGTGTAGTTGCCAGCAGTCAGGAAGCCCGACAGGTTGGGAGCAACACCGTTGCCAACAGCCAGTTGAGTCTCAACGCGACGGTTCACACCGTAAGCCATGCGAGTCTCGACATAAGCGGCCAGGGCTGCGTTGTCCATAGCCAGCTGACGGCTGATCTTGATCCAGTGGGCCACAGTGCTGATGGGCATGTTGACCAGGGACCAAGTGAGCGCCGATTCAGGCTTAGCGCCACCTTCGGCAGTTTCGGCAGCCGAGTTCGTGAAGGATGCTTCCTTGGTGAACTCGATGGCATTGCTCGAAGTGGGCAGAGCGTTGAACAGGCTCTCCAGGGTCAGCATCTGGAAGGCGCCAGGCACGATACCAGGCTTGCGATCGGGTGCCACATTGGTGTCAGAGCCGGTCAGGGTGTTCTTGACTTCGAATCGGGCCTTCTGGGCGCGGCCTTCAGAGAAAGCCTTGTAGGCGTCCGACTTGACGAACTGCTGGCCCATGCCTTCGGTCTTGGCAGGCTCAGGCTGCAAAGCGCCGCGCTGCTTCAGTTGCAGGATTTCGTCAGCCAGCTCGCGCTGCTTTGTGCCAAGGTTCTCGATGGCGGTGGCGGTGTCGTGCGCAACCTTGCCGACAGCTTCGGTTTCGGCCTTGGCCTTGGAGGCGAATTCGGCAATCTTGGCTTCGATGGAATCGAGGCCCTTTTGGATCAGGTCCATAGACATGGTGTTTTCCTTTTCAGAAATGAAAAAGCCCGCACGATGCGGGCTGGATGCTGGGGTGATGACGTTCAGGTCAGAACTTGATGGAGCGCATACGCAGGGCGAGCGCGGCCAGTTGTTCAGCTTCCTGTTTTGCCTCGGCCTCTTCGTCTGCATCACGCAGGGCAAATAGGTCTTTGGCGCGGCTCACAAGCGTCTTTGCCGCTTCTCTTGAAAATCCCCCAGCATCACGCAGGAGGCGTTCAAAGTCTTGGATGGTTTCGAGGTCCGCAATCGCGCTCTTGACGCTGGACAGGTCAACGCGTGCAGCAGAGTCCGCGGGGAATGCCACCACGCTGATCTCGATCAAGCGAGACCACTTCTTGATGATGCGGCCACCGTCTGCCGAGTTTTCAAAGTCGCCGGCCTTGAGGTATCCGCCAATCGACAGACCGTCCAGGGTCCCATGCTTGAGCGCGGCCTTCACGTCAGACGCAAGCGACACACCAGGCGTCAACTCGCCTTCGACCAGCAGGCCCTTGTCGTCTTCCTTCGCCGTCAGCCACTTCCCAATGGGGATGCCAGAGAACGCGTCATGGCCATAGAACATCTTTGGCTTACCATCCCGGCGCAGCGTCGTCTCGAAGGCCCCCTTGAGGATGGTGTCGCCGTAGGAGTCCACGCCACCGAACACGCTGGCATACCCGGAGAATCGGCCGCTGTCGCCGTCCATCTTAATATCGCAGTCTGTCAGACTCAGCGATTTACGCAGCAGCATTGCCGCCTCCTGTCGAAATTGCGCCCAACTGTGAAAGCGGGGCAAGGTTTGTCTGTGCGGTCAGTTCGTCGCCGCCCGGCACTGGCGGGTCGTTCTCAAGCTGGCGGCACTCGTTGCGCGTCTTCAGCCCGTTCTGAACCAGCTTGCTGTAAATCTCTGCCCGGTCCTTCAGGCTGGAGCGCAGCAGACCATCCAGCGAGAACTCGACCGACAGAGAGGCACGCTGCGCAGGCGTCAGAACTCGCTTTGTCAGGGCCTGTTCAATGCTGACCAGCAATGGTCGGATCGTCAGCTTGTAGAAGCCCTCGATCAGCGAATCAATTCCAGAACCCCATGCGGTCACGTTGCTCTGGTTAATCAGCACGGACGGAACGCCGAACCAGCGGGCGATTTCTTCAACTGTGAACTGACGAGACTCCAACAACTGCTGATCCTCGGGTGACAGACTCAGTTGCTCGTATTTCATGTTCGCCTCAAGGACGAACAGGCGGCCAGTCGTACCGGCCTGCATCTCTGCGAAGTTCGACTGAATCGCCGCACGCTGAGAAGCCGTCAGCACGTTGTCAACCATCAGCACGCCAGAAGGCTTGCCACCGGCACTGAACAGCTTGCTTGCCTGCGTCTGAGCGTTTGCAGCCTCGGTCGTCGTGGAGCGCATGTAATCCATGCGCGCCAGTCCAATGACGCCGTTGCCCATCTCCTTGATGTGCAGCACGTTGGACTCAGCCAGTACGGCGAGATCGTTGCCGACCTTGTACAGATAGACGGCAGAACCATCATCCAGAATCTGCAACTCCACTTGATCCGCAGCCATCGGCCACAGCGCGTACACCTCGCCGGATGCGCCGCGCTCAATCCGCGCATACGCATTGCCGCGCAGAACCAGGTTCATGATCATGGCCGTCCAGAATTCGGATGGCGTCATGCGGGCATTGGGCGAATCATGCAGAACAGCCCACAAGCTCGACTCACGGTCCAACTCTCGCTTGCCAGATCGGTTGCGATAGACAAACAGCGGCAGAGTGGCGACGGTCTTGGCGATGCGCTCCACGCACGCCCACACCGCAGCGATCTGCAAGCCGCCGTCAGGCGTCAGAGCCTTGGTGTCAGAAACCAGGGCGAGTGCCGGCCCGGACTTCTGCGCGCCACGCCTGTCGCTGAGGGCGAAGCCGCTGAACAGACCGGAAAACCAGCTTAGGAGATTCATAGGATCAGGGGGTTTGACAGGAAGTCTTGAATGTTCCCGCGTGATTCAGGGTTGAGCGATAGAAGCGAAACAGCGTTGAAAAGGGCCATCAGCGGGTCGATCTTGGCGAACCCGCTGGCCTGCTTGGTGATCAAAATCGAGTTGCCGCGCGGCTCCACTTTCGCGTTGCCAACACACCATGACATCAGCGCCGATCCGTCATGCACAAGCCCGCCTTCTGCCAACTTGCGCTCGGTGGTCTTGATTGCGCCACCAAGGCGCCAGCCTTGCGAGACGCCAACGACCTTCTCAGCAGGTATTCCGGCCTGCACAAGCGCATCCAAGATGCCGCCGACGCCTGCCGGGTCAATGCCCACCTTGTCCAGCTTTCCAGATTCCTCGATGCTTGACACGATGCGCGCCAGGTCATCAAGGTCATCGCCAACGCGATTTACCAAAATCAGATCGCCATCTCTTGCGAAGTCTTGAAACCGTGCCGCCTCAGACTTACGCCTCTCCAACACAGACGGATGCGCATAGGCTCGATGCCAGCACTTCCATTCACGCGTATCAGCATCACGGCCAGCCACAGCAAGGCCCAACAAGTCATCCAGGCCGCCGCCGTCAATACCCACGTCAATCACATCGCAGCGGGCGATGATCTCGTCCAGCGTTACGCCTCGCGCTTGGTCGTGCCAATAGTCGGCACCAGGCCAGCGATCCGTGCGTAGGTTCATGCCAACTTCGACGTTGGCGTGCTTGGCCATGAAGCCGCGCAGCGATTCAGGGCCGGCCTGCTCTGCCTTCTTGTACTCACGCTCCAGAAACACACGGTCAACAGAGAATCCCATGTTGGGATTCACCATGTCCATGTTCTCCAGCTTCATGGCCTCGCCTGACTCGACCATCTCGGGCGGATGCTCGTAGATGATCGGGACAAAGCTCTTGTCGATGATCTTGCCGTCACGCACAGCACGGGCATAGTCGAGCTTTTGCTTGAAGACTCCAGCTGGTGGCTCATCCGACTGCGTTGTCAGCCAGATCACGAATCCCTCGGGCCGCGATGCCAAACCACCCAGCGCCTCGCGGAACATGTTCTCCGCGCTGGCCATCTTGCCGAATAGGTGCAACTCGTCTACCAGGGTGCCGACTGACTTCTTCCCGCCGACCGTGTTCTGGTCAGCTGCCAGCACCTTCAAGGCCGCTCCGCTTTCGCGGTGCGTGATCGTCTTGATGTGGGTCTGAACGTGCATGAGCACATCCAACTCATCATCGCGCTGCACCATGTCGCGGGCCGGAGCAAACGCGTTGTTTGCCACCTCGACCGTGGGAGCCAGCACAGAGAACTCGGCAGACTGACGCCAGTTCAGCACCAGGGCCGTCATCATGATGGCCGCCGCAATGCTGCTCTTGCTGTTCTTCTTGGGCACGCACACAAACCACTCGGTGATCAGCCGGCGCCCAGACTCCGGGTCATAGGCCCCGAACACCGACGCCGCCAACTCAAACACCCAAGGCGCGCAGCACTCGCCAATTGTGGGCGAACCCGGCACATCCACCAGCTTCAACTCACGCAGCACAGCCAGGCCGCGCTCGGCTTCCTCCGGGAACAGTGGCGCCGGGATGATCGAGCGACCCGACCTGATCCGGTCTGCCCAATCAGGACAGGCCGTTGACCATTCAGGCATCAGACCTTCTTGCCTCCTGCGGCAACCAGCTTGGGAGGCGCAGCCGGAGCAAACTTGCTGGCGACCTTGCGCGCAGCCTCTGCTTGCTGCTCCTTCTTGCCGCCGTCGCCCTTTTTCATGTGCGTGTACTGCACCGCCGCGATAGCCGCCCGCACTTGCGTGGCCGTCGCCTCCACCCGCCCAAGTGCGATGTCCTGCAACAGAGTCAGCATGTCGCACTCTGGGATCAGCACAGGCTCCGGCGCAGGCTTCGGTTTGCGTCCAGCACCAGGCCTAGCGCCGCCAGTGTTAGGGCGCGCCCCGCCACTCCTGCCTTTGACGCCAGCCATTTGGTGATTCCTTTGGAAAGGGGATTTTTTTCCGCAAATGCGAGGGAGCGGGGTTTACAGGCCCCAACCCTTTTTGACTTTTCACCCACCCCCGGCCCTTACTTTCGCCTCGCGCTCTGTCTTCTCTGCGTGATGCGTCTTGCACAGCCATTGCAGGTTGCTGATGTGGTTGGTACCGCCCAAGTGCAGCGGGGTGATGTGATCCAACTCAGCACCGAAGCTGGCAGAGCCCTGCCTTACGCACTCAGCACACACACGCGGGTTGTCGCGCTCGAAGCGCTTCATCAGCGCATACAGGCTGTTGCCTGTCACACGCTCCACTGGCTGCGCTGGTGCCAGCCTGGTCGCCTTGTGCACTGACAGGCGAGGCTTGAGCATCTGCAACTTCATGGGGTAGGTGTGGGTGTGGGCGCCGCTGCTTTTGGAACGGAGTCCGACAAGGATGTTCAGCAGGCCCACGAAACAGAAAAGCCCCGGCACATTGCTGCACAGGGGCTTCATGTGGCTACCGTTTGGGCACGGCTACGCCAACAGGGAGAAATCTACATAAGGAATCTTCTGTTGTCAATAGCTTTCTTACTCATAGCAAACCCTCAGCTATCAGCCTTCTAGCCAGTAGGTCACGCGCATCGCTCACGATCCTTGCGCGCTCGATCTGGTTGGCTGGCAGGCGGGGCGATACCCACACGCTAACGCCTGATGCGAGGTTGCGAGCGTTCATGTGCAGGGCGGTGCGGTGAGGGTCCGCGATCTTGTCCACCTGGTGCCCGACGGCCTGGGCCAGTGTGCGGTCAACGTCGCCATCAATCGCGCCGTTCAGGTCATCATACTGACGGCTCACCCGATACTGGTGCGATGCAGGGGCGCGGGATGGGTAGCCCCAGCCGATCCCCTCCTGGCTGGCGAACGTATGCCACATGATGAGCAGGGCGTCTAGGCTGGCTTCGATGGTCTGTGTGCGTTCGTCAATCATCCATCAATCTCCTTGGCTTTGGCTCGGTACAGGTTGCGAATCTCAATCAGGTCTTCGATGCTGTGCTTTCTGGGCTTCTGGTCTGCTTCCAGATCCTCGACTGCCTCGCGCCCAATGCGGGCGATCAGTCCTATCCGGTAGTCCACTGCCCTGCCTGCGCCGTATCGGTTGCATTGCTTGGTCTGGCCGTGGACGTTGCGCTCGTCGAATCGAAGATGGGGGGCGGACCCGACGCTGCGATAGTGGCCGGCATCGAATCCCCCGCCGATAGCGCCGCCTTCCAGGGGACGACCGCAGCAGATGCATGGCTTCCCTGCGTCACGCAGGCGGATGTACCGATTGAAGGCGACCTGCGCCTCCTTCAGCCAGTCGCCTCGGGTCTTGAGCTTGTCGCGCTTTTCCTTGTCGGCTCGGCGCTGTGCTCTGGCCTTCTGCGCCTCGTCTTGCTCACGCTTGGACCTGGCGATGGTCAGGGCGCAGGTTGGGCTGCACGCAGACTGGCCCATGCGGGCAGGCGTGAAGGCGGCGCCGCAGCCCTTGGCCTTGCACTTCTTTGGCTTGGGTGGCTTTGGGGTCACGCGTAGACCTCCTGAGCCGTGAAGCGCACACCACGCTGAGCGCCGAATGCCTCCATCAGCTCCTGCATCTCGCACATCTCGGCAATGGTCATCTTGCTGGTGGACTGGCCGCACACGACGAAACCGCCATCCAGACCTGGCACGACCTTGGTTCGCTTCATGGCGGCGCTGAAAACGTCCTTCCACTCGTCCTTGGTTAGCTTCTGTCCGTACCAATCGAATTGGCGGGCGATGTCTTCCAGCATTGCCCACAGGCGGGCGTTCTGCTCAAGGCTGCGGGTTTCGGACCTCACGTCAACCACGACACGCTTTCCGGCCATGGTCAGTGCCTTGATGAGGGGCCACGCCTCAGATATCAGCACCTTGTGAGCCTGGGCAGGCTCGAAGCATCGGTAGATGGCTCGGCTCATGCTCGCCCCTTCTTGGCCCATGCCTGAACCGCTGGGAGGTGAGCCTTCCAGTCATCACCGAATGCCCCCTGCATGACTCGCTTCATGGCTTTGGTGACGGACCCCAGCTTCCTTGCCTCAGCGGCTTGGGGAGATTGGGCGATGGCGCGCGCCTTGCAGCCTGGGCAGTTGGCGACGTACAGCCCTGATTGCGGGTTTTCTTTGGCCATGGTGCAGCCATCGCAGGTTATGCACTCGACTGTCATGCAGCCTCCTGCATGGCGCGGGCAGCTTGACGGGTTGCGCCAGCCACGCTGATGAGTTGTGCGAACGGGTTGCCCGCCATGACGCTGTTCTTGTTGCGTGATGCGCTGCGCACAGACTCGCGAGCCTTGTTCTTCTCATGCCATTGCCTCAGGTACAGCTTGCGGCTCATCGTCTTCGGCTGCGGCTCATCTGGATTAGGACCGGGGCCATAGGAGGGCACCCAGCCGCCTCCCTTGCCGGGCTGGTACACCCACTCGGCAACTCGGATGATCTTTGATGAGCGGCCGCCGTCTCTGGTGTAGGTCAAGCATGAGTTGACATTGGCCCGCGTCGATCCGGTGAATTCCGCAATCTCCTTTGCCGTCATCGGGTGCGTCTTGATGGCATCAACAATGATCTGGAGGCGACGATTCAGGCGCCCGTGCTTTTTCAGGCCAACCTTCTGGGGCTTGTCGTGCTTGACGTGCACGGAGTAGATCGGCGCGTGCCCGCCCTGTGGCTTGGGTTCGTTTCCGCTGCGGAACACCAAGCCACGCTGGGCCAAGTCGCGCACCAGGTCGTTCACCGATGCGCGGGACTGTTTTGTCATGCCGCTGATCTGTCGGGTGGTCATGGGATTGGACGACAGCGCCCAAAGGATCAGGCGCATGCCGTGCGTCAAATCGCTCGTCTTCTTCTCGGTCATTCCATGTCCCCCATCAGGACCACGAAACGTGCGGCCAGGTGTCAAAGTTCACCGGGCGGTCGTTCTGGTTCTTCATGAATTGGTTTGTCTTCGGATCGAGCCACAGTTGAATGCGGCCCTCCCATTCGCCGTTGCGCTGCTTGGCGCAGATGAGCATGGCGTCTGGGTCGGCGGGGTTGTAGGACGAATCGCCTGTCTGAAGCGCGATCTCCTTGGGCTTGTTGCGCCAGTGGATGAGCATGTTGTCCACCTGGTCGGTGATCGACCCTGACCCCTTCGCGTCGAACTTGCCAGGCACCATCCCCTCGTTCATCAGCTTCTTGATGTGGTGAATGAGGTGGATGTGGATGTCGTGATCCTTGGCGATGGCACACAACTCATCAACCAGGTACTTCTGGCCGTTGTAGTCGTCCTCGCCCTTCACGCACTTCATCAGCGAGTCGATGAAGATGTGTTGAATGCCCAACTCCTTGGCGCAGTACCGCGTCACCGAGACGATGGTTTCCGGCGTGACCGTGCCCTGCTGGTCGTACAGCCACAGCTTGTCATCCGTCCACTCTGCGAACTGGCGAACCACGTCCTTGTACCCGGCGATGATGTCCGGGTGGTCGCCAATGCGCGCAGGCTCATCGCCAGAGAACTGTCGGGACATGCGCTGCAATGTCTTGCGCGGCTTCATCTCGAACGAAGCTATGCACACCTTCTGCCCCTGACCCATCAGGCTCAGTGCAACTTGGCCGGTAATCAGGCTCTTTCCGTGGCCATTGATGCCAGCCCACAACGTGACCTCACCCTGACGGAATGCGAACTGATCGCGGCACTTGTCCCACGGCAGATGAGCCAGTTGCTCGATGTTGGGTGTGTACATCCAGTCAAGCAGTTCTTCCACGAACACGCTGGCCGGCTTGACCTTCTGCTTGGCTTCGGTTTCCTCCAGGTATGCGCTGAAGTCGATGTCGTCCATGTCGATCACTTGGGCCATACGACCTTCTCCCCTTCTGCGGAAATGCGCAGGCCCTTGGACACGTCGATCCGATATGGGTTGCTGGTGTTGACCCAAAACGCCTCGACCACCTTTGCGCCGGCTCGGAAGCATGCGCGGGCCACTCGGTCAGTGGTTTCGTTCTCCGGGCCATTGACGAGGACATGCTCAATTCCAGAGAGGCACCGAAGGTCTGCCAGCTCGATGGATGCCGCGTCGCGGGCGCCCATGTGGATGTCAACGAATCGGCCGGCCTTGTCTGTCAACTGGCGTACCCATTGCTGCATAGGCAGCATCTCGACTCGGACGACAGATGGCTTGCGGCCGGCCTTGCGCATGCGGATGATGTTTTCAACGCCTCGCATCAGATGGCCCCCGCAAAGATGTTGCTTGTCTTGACTGGCCGCTGGTCGATCACCGGCTTCGCGTTGCGGCACCAGTTGCGCCATGTCGCCAGCCAATCGACTTTGGCAGCCTCTCGCCCAGCCTTGGCACACCAGAAGTCTCGAAACTTATCTGCCTCAACTCGGACGACATCTGGAGTCCACGTCTTGAATTCCTCAAGCGCCCACTCTCCCCAAGGTTTTGGAAGAACCCAATCATTCGGAAGGCGATAGCCGCGTGTTGGTGCTGCGCCTTGCGCGGCATCTAATACTTCCTTTCCCTTCCCTTCCCTTCCTACCTGTGCGTCACTGTCGCGTGGTTCACGCGTGCCTGACGCGTCAACGACGCGTGGCTTTCGCGTTGCCTGTGCGTCACTTTCCGGTGGTTCTGGGATTTGACTTGCTGATTCACGCGGGTTGATGTGCTGGTGTGCGTGAAATGCCGGGATGTATGCGTACCCATCGCCGTACAGCTTCACCAGCCCAGCCTCAATGATTTCTGAGCACAGTGCATCTATCGCCACGTCATCAGCAGGCAGGTAGCGCATCTTGAATGTGCGGGGCTTCCACGCCATGCGGCCTTCCTTGTCAGCCTCGCACCAGAGCGCGATGTACAGCAGGCGCGCATAAGGGCTGAGAGACACGATGTCTTCAGACGTGAAAAACTCAGGCTTGATCGTGCGGATACGCGCCATCAGATCGCCCTCCCGCGAGACAGCTTCGCGGACTTGCCCTTGTCCTCGTCATGCGGCAGGACGGCGCGGGCGTTCTTAGGGGGCTGGTTCAGCGGCTTCTTCTTGGGCCACTGGCCGATCGTTTCCTTGACGTGCTTGTCGGCCTTCTTGGACAGGCCCAGGATGGTGCCCTCAGCTTGGCGGCGAATCTCTGGGTCATCCGACTTGCGGCGTGCCTCCAGGCTTGCGCTACGCGACTCGCTGAGCTTGCGCTCACGGGTGATGTCGCTGAGGTCGAGCTGGCTCTTGTAGTTGGGCGAGAACGGGTTGTGGCTCATGCTGCACCGCCAGTCTTGACGTACAGCGGCACGCGGTGCGCGTGAGTCTTTGGGCTGTGTGCCTTGCGGCTGCGGTCGGTCGGGGCCATCGGCAGACCGGCCTTGATGAGCACGCGGGGCATCGGCCCCCAGACCTTGTGCGTCGATGGGGCAGGCAGCTCGCAGGCTTCGCAGTAAGCGCGGATGTCCTCGAATGCGAACATCGCACCGACCGGCACGCTGGTCAGGTAGGTGCGCGCCAGGAATGTGAAACGCTCCACCCACTCTTTGCCGGCCTTCTCAAGCGCCAGTGCTTGACCGGTGATCTTTCGTTGTTCGCCAGATACTGCCGCTTTTGCTGCGGCGCTTTTGGCGTCAACGTGGACAAGGGTTGCTTGTGTCATGTAAGATTGGCTCCGATCTGATAGGCCCGCCTAGGTGTTCCACCACCGATGACAGCGGGCCTTTTCTTTGCCCGCCGTTCAGGCCGCGGGCATCGCCTCAAATTGCTTACACCGCCGAATGGCGCTCATCAAGCCGCCGCCTTCATGGCCTGCACTTCTTCCAGCACGGTCAGTCGGGCAGCCGATGCAATCCACTGGCTCACAGCGGTGTTGCCGGTGAAAGCCTCGAAGGCCGGAATGGCGTGGGCAGGCAGATCGCGGCGGTGCTTCTCGTCGTCGGGGTTCAGGTAGTCGGTGATGTGCGGGGCGTAAAGATCACACTCAGCAGCCAACATGGCGCGAGTGGCCTTCTTGATGCGGCGCAGTTGCCAGCACAGCCGAACAGCTTCCCGGTAGCTCAGGCCAGCGATGAGCTGGGGCGGGACAACCGAGGGGCCGTCAAGACGACCGAGCAATGGAAGTTCGCGCTGCATAGTTGGCTCCGATAGCTAAATTTCAGCGACTTACCGATTGGCTTACCAGTTGGCAAGGGCGGAAAATTTTTTCCATCGACACCGGATGGAGAAGCAAATGAACCGAGGAAATGAACGACATGGCTCAGACCTCGGCAGGCTGCTTGCGGGTGGTGCGCTTGCTATCACGCTCTCCAGCCACCAGGGACCGGATCGAAACCTTGCGCTTCGTGTAGGCGTGGATCGGAAGGATTCGCTCACGCGGAACCATTGCGCGCCACTGGCTGACTGCGGATTCGCTCACACCAAAGTGACGGGCCATCTCAACCGTGCGACCAGGCACCTCGTCAAGCCATTCAGAAAACGTAAGTTCTTTCATGGCTGCTACTTTAGTTTTACCTAAACCATAAGTCAAGTAAAAACTTTCGCCCTCTTTATAGACTCACGACATGGACGACACCAAGCAAATCAGGGCCAAGCTGCTGGCCGATTTCATCGCCAGGCACGGCGGCGCCTCGCATGTCTTGTCGAAGGTTTTGGACCCTGGGTCTAAAGATTTCAAGTCGAAGATGAGCTACATGACGCAGTGCTCTACCGATGGGTTCGGTGAGCGATCCGCCGCAAAGTGGGAGGATCTTCTACAGCCAGTCGGCATGGAGCCCGGATATCTGACGCGCCCGCACTCAGATGAACCCGAGGTGACTACTCGGCTTTCACCTGTACGCACATCCAGTGTTAAAAACTACAACCTTGCCCCCGTTTTTGAATGGGCTAGGTTGGGAGAAGTCTTGTTCACAGAAAGCGAAAGCCTGCAATCGGGCGAATACAGGGAAAAACCTGACGGGGTAAGCCCCGCGTTTAAGTGGTTCATCTGCGATGCCGACATGCCGCGCTTGCGCATCAAGCGTGGGTGGCGCGTAGCCGTTGACCCGCTGACAGATGCGTCGATTTGCCAGGACGGTGAGACGTACCTTTTCAAGACGGCGGGCGGGTCGTACTTCTTGGGCGATTTTCGCAGGCTGGCGGTCGGCTATGAGGCCATCCCAGACGGTGGCCCGGTGATGGATACGGAGCGCCACGGCATCGCCGTGGTGGCAGAGTTCGCAGGCGCGATGAAATAACGGAGGACATGATGGCAATGACGGAATGCAGGGAGTGCAAGAAGCAGATCAGCGATCAGGCGAAAGCGTGCCCGCATTGCGGAGTCGCCAACCCTGGTCAGTCAGGAGGCACAAGCGCCTTCACAATTGCTGTCGCTCTATTCATCGTCGCAGCGATAGGCTTCAGCATGTCGTCATCCAAACCAAAGCCATCACCAAGGCCAGCCGCAAGCACGCCGGCAGAGCTGGACGACATGGCCCGCTACGGGTGCTCGGAGTTCTTTAAGAAGTCTGCGCACGATCCGGCCTCGCTTGAGTGGATCGAGCAGCCGAAATGGGCAGTGCGCCAGTTGCCGGACGGCATGAGAGACGTTGACATGCAGATGCGCGGCAAGAACAAGTTCGGCGCGCTGATCTTGACCAGCAAGACATGCCGAGTGCGCCAGTTCGACGGCAAGGTACAGCTCGTATCGTTCAGGGACTAGCTCCTACACCACCCACAAAGCCCGCCTTGAGCGGGTTTTTTTACGTCTGTTCACGACGAGTTGCAAAAAAACTTTCTTCGCTTAAGTTTTCGCTTGACTGCGTGTTTAGTTTTCTCTAAAGTTCACCCATCGACGCAAACAACGTCACCGCTCTTTCAAAACTCAATCCCCGCGGATCAACCCGTAAGCAAGTCTTACAGGTTGGCAGCCCTTCAATGGGTAGTGGGCGGCTCCATGCAGACGAGACAGGCATGGTGAGGCGGTGCCAGCCAACACAAGCAAGGCACTGGAACGTGACGCGCACAGAGGGGCGCGAACGTGAAACGGCTGCTGATAGTGATCAGCACAGGCGAAGCCAGTTCGCCAGGTTGGGAGCCTGCACAGCAGGGAGTTGCCCAACCGAGCAAGCCCCGGCGACGGGGCCAAACCCAAGCGTCACAAGTGGCGTTTGGCTTTGTTCATCACCCCGAGAAGACCGCCACCAGCGCGGCGGCGGGCCAGGGGCAAGTGGCCCGTACTCATTGCGCCGAGCTTGACGGCGTGAGTGCTGGATCAGCGAAACGGTACTGATACCCGATCACCACCCGGCTACCAGAGGCCGGAACCCACACACAGGAGAGACGACATGCTTGATTACGACGATCTGGCGCTGGCGGAACACGACCGCGCCGAGTGCGAGGCGGCTGAACGGGCCGCCGCGATGGACGCCTTGATCGACCGGGTGCAGGTCGAGATTGAGCGCGATGTGATGGCCTGCACCGAGTTGGGCGACCTGTCCAAGGGCTTTGTGACTGCTGGCGAAGCGATCGGCGGCGGCAAGTCCCGCGAACTCGCGCAGTCTGCTGTCGATGCCTTCCTTGAGTCGGTGATGGACAACCAGCGAAACCTTGGCCTGCTGTCCAAGCTGATCGCCTCGCCGGCTGGCAAGGAACTGCGTGAGGCATTCGCCAAGACCCACGCGGCCATCAATGCAACAGCAGTTGCGGAAGCGCGGGGGGCTCTCATGAGCGCCAAAGACACAGGCGGGCAGGCTTTCCCGTGCTTTGAGCGTGGCGGCGCCGGCGCAGGCCCCCTTGATCTCACAGACCCAGGCATGACCCTGCGCGACTACTTCGCAGCGAAGGCGCTGCTGGCAATCATGGCCCCCAACCCCGTTACGGGCCAATTTGCGCAAGTTAGCGATTTTCCGGCATGCGCCACCTGTGCATACGAAATGGCCGACGCCATGCTGAAAGCGAGGACCGAATGAGCCAGATCACATTCCCGGTCGTGCGCATCGGCCCCATTGCGAACTACACGCGCAGCGGCGGTCAGCAGCAGATGGAGGTCACGTTGCACATGAGCCATACAAACATGCGCAAGTTGCTCAGCGAAATTGCCAAGAGCGTGCCAGGCGAGACGCTGGCCGACTGGCTCTTTGAAGACCTTGACTGGCAAGTCACTGACGTGGAGGCACAGAAATGAGCCGCATCGACATGCTGACCTACACCTACCCACGCACATGGGCTGAGGTGGTTTCTCGCCACCCCTGCACCGGCACTGAGTCTGTGGCCATCGAGGTTCACCGCCGACCGCTGGTTGAGCGCGTGGTCGGAGTCGTGACCACAAGCATCACCGTTGGCCTTGTGCTGATGTGCGCCCTTGCCTACTTCGACGTTTTGACCAAATGAACTACCCCCGCCAAGCCATCGAAGCCTGCGAAGCCCTGTCTCACCCTCTGCCCCATCCCACCATGCCCATCGACCACAGCACCACCGACGACCGCATCACCGAATGGCTGCACCAAGCAGACGGAGGCGCCAAGGTTGACACCAAACACCCCGGCCCCATCGAAATGCTGGATGCGCCTGAGCCCAAGTTTGCGCGCATCTGCTGGGGCTTGATCGTGCTGGCGGGCTGGGGCCTCGCTGGCCTGGTGCTGGTTGCCGTCGCTGGCCCCCTGATCGAAAACCTGCCCGCACTGATGGGCGCAACTACGAAGTGAGCAACACCATGAGCGACATCGCGCTGCAACCAACCAAGCAATTCGACCTGAGCCCGCAGACCTTTGAGCAGGCCTTGACCTTTGCGAACTACCTCGCTGACTCCGACCTGGTGCCCAAGGACTTCAAGGGCAAGCCAGGGAACTGCCTGATCGCCATGCAGTGGGGCTCCGAGCTTGGCCTCAAGCCCCTGCAGGCCCTGCAAAACCTGGCGGTGATCAACGGTCGCCCCGCTCTCTGGGGTGATGCTGTGATCGGCATTGTCCGCGCCTCCCCGGTCTGCGAGTACGTGCTGGAGACGGACGACGGCATCACGGCCACCTGCAAGGTCAAGCGTCGCGGAGAACCGGAGCAGGTCCGCACGTTCAGCATGGACGATGCCCGAGGCGCCGGCCTGATCGGAAAGCAAGGCCCCTGGTCGCAGTACCCCAAGCGGATGCGCCAGATGCGTGCCCGAGCGTTTGCCCTGCGCGACGTGTTCCCTGATGTGCTGCGCGGCATGCCGGTGGCCGAGGAAGTCATGGACATCCCGAAGGACATGGGCGCGGCCCAAGAGGTGGCCCCCGCCCAGCAGGCGCAGCCCAAGACCTACCCGGGCGACAAGTTCGCAGCCAACCTGCCCGCCTGGGGCAAGGCCATCGAGGCCGGGAAGCTGACCGCCGACGAGGTGATCCGACGCGCCGCAACCATCGGCCCCCTGACCGAAGAGCAGGCCGCCAAGGTCCGCGAGTTCAAGGTGGCCACGGTCATCGACAACGACACGGGCGAGATCCAAGGCGCTGAACCCAACCATGCAGACGCCGAGTAACCCGCGCACAGGAAGCACACCATGCAAACCCATGAACTGATCCAAGGGTCGCCGGAATGGCTGGCCTACCGAGCCCACCACTTCAATGCCTCCGACGCCCCGGCGATGATGGGAGTGAGCCCTTACAAGACCCGCACCCAGCTGCTGCACGAGATGCACACCGGCGGCCTGGTGCCCGAGGTTGATCCAGCCACGCAGCGACGCTTTGACGACGGGCACCGATTCGAGGCCCTGGCCCGCCCGCTGGCCTGCGAGATCATCGGTGAAGACCTGTACCCGGTGACAGGCAGCGAAGGAAAGCTGTCGGCCAGCTTCGACGGCCTGACCATGCTGGGCGACGTAGCGTTTGAGCACAAGACGCTCAACGATGACCTGCGCGCAGCTTTCGACCAGATCGACAGCATCGCGCCAGAGCACCGAGACGCAGCAGGTGGCGCCGAGTTGCCGCTGATCTACCGCATTCAGATGGAGCAGCAATGCGCCGTGTCTGACTGTGCGAAAGTCTTGTTCATGGCCTCCCGCTGGGCCGCTGACGGCACGCTGCTGGAAGAGCGCCACTGCTGGTACTTCCCTGACGCTGAACTGCGCGCCAAGATCCTGGCCGGCTGGGAGCAATTCGCATCAGACCTCGCCGCCTACGTGCCGCCCGCCGTCGAAGTCAAGCCGGTGGGCCGCACCCCGGACAACCTGCCGGCCCTGCGCATCGAGGTGACTGGCGCTGTGACCGCCTCCAACCTGGCCGAGTACAAGGCCCATGCGCTGGAAGTGTTCAAGGGCATCAATCGCAGCCTCTCCACCGACCAAGACTTTGCCGATGCCGAGAAGGTGGTGAAGTGGTGCGGTGATGTTGAATCCCGCTTGGCCGCAGCCAAGGAGCACGCCCTCAGCCAGACAGCCACCATCGACACGCTGTTCAAGGCCATTGACGACATCAGCGCCGAGGCACGCCGCACGCGCCTGGAACTGGACAAGCTGGTCAAAGCCCGCAAGGAGCAGATCCGCGAAGACATCGTTGCCGATGGGCGCCGTGCGCTGGCTGAGCACATGGCCGGCCTGAACGAGCGACTTGGCAAGGCTTACATGCCGAGCGTGCAGGCCGACTTCGCCGGGGCCATCAAGGGCAAGCGCACCATCGACAGCCTTCGAGATGCGGTGAGCACGACCCTGGCAAATGCCAAGATCGAAGCCAGCGCCACCGCTGACCGCATCCAGATCAACCTGGGAACCCTGCGCGATCTGGCGAAGGATCACGCCTTCTTGTTTGCCGACACGGCCAGCATCGTGCTCAAGGCGCCGGACGATCTCACTGCACTGGTGAAGACGCGCATTGCCGACCACGCCGCAGCCGAAGCCAAGCGACTGGAAGCCGAGCGCGAGCGCATCCGCGCCGAGGAACAGGCCCGTATCGAGCGTGAGCAGCGTGAAGCCCAGCAGCGCGAAGAGCGTCTTGCAGCCGCAGCACTTGCGCAAGAGCGCCAACAGGCCGCAGCAGCCGAAACCGCCCGACTCCTGCAAGAAGCAGCCAAGCCAACGGCGCCTCCCGTCTCGCTGGTCGACGCCAACAACGCAGCCCGCGCCGAGATCAAGCAGGCCACCCAGGAAGCCGCCACCGTCAAGCTGGGAGAGATCTGCGCCATGGTCGGCCCAGGCTTTTCGATGACCGCTGCTTTCGTCTCCGACACCCTGGGCATCGAGCACTCAGCCACCGACAAGGCGGCCAAGCTCTACAAGCCCAGCGACGTCCCGCTGATCTGCGACGAACTGATCCAGCGGCTGGAAAAGATCAAGGCTGGCGAACTTCAAGCTGCCGCCTAACCCCCTACGGGACACCGGACACCAGCGGAGCCGGTGGGGCTTGCACTTTGACTCTAGACGGTTACTCGTCGGTCACTGCCACGCAAACACCCGCAAGCCAACAGACCAGGGTTGCGCCTGGTTGTCCCACCCTTTCAACGGGCGCCCACCCTCGCAAGGGGCCGGGTTAGCGCCACAGGGCGCCCACCCATACAAGAGCAAGACATGAGCTATCAACACCGCTACGCACAGTTCGCCAGGGTGCGAGGGTTCACTGAAGGCAACGAACCCCTGATGCACGAGTTCATCACCTGGGTGAAATCCAAGTGGGCCAAGTGGCGTATCGCTACGGGGCACCAGCGGGTCTACCTCACGCGAGAAGATCACGCCGCGTTTGATGCTTGGCTTGAGAAAGAAACGACATGAGAGCAATCAAGGAGGCAGCATGAACATCTCCCAACGACTGCGCACATGCGCGCGCCACACCGGCTTGGATGCCGTGATCGAACTGCTCAATGAAGCGGCTGATGAGATTGACCGGCTGAGTGCTAGGCAACCTGCAGAGGTGACGGGGTTGCTTGAGGCATTTGACGACGCCGTTTCGCAAGAGCTGCCGCGCGTGTCTCACGTCGAATATGACAGCCACGAGATTTGCAAGCACTTCGCATCGAAGGTTCGCGCCATCCTCGCCTTGCGCCCTGAGCGGGTGCCGATGACGGGTGATCAGTGGACCGATGTGCTCGGATCGGCCGGCCCTGACCTGCTGGACTTGGCAAAGCAGTGGGCTGACAACAAGGTCCATGTCTACCAGGTTGTCAACGAGGCCGAGAAGATCGTGAAGGCCGCAGTGCTGCGCGGCATCAATGCCCAGGCCAAGAAGGAGACGCCATGAACACAAAGACATGGTGGTCGTGGTCAGGCACGCGAGAGTATGCACACGGACGGGCCACCTACTTCTGCGGCACTGTCAACGAGGTGACGGTCAGTATGCCTAACTTTGAACAGGCCCACCACCTCGCCAACGCCATCGAGGCGCAATCGAAAGCCACCAGATACGACGCCCGGTACGGGCTGCTGCAAGAAATTGCGAGGATTGAGCCATGAGCTTGACGCCAATGCGGCCACAGGGGTCTAACCAGACAGCTAAGCGGCGCTCTGCGTCCGCTTGAGCGCCCGGTTAGGCCTGTGGCGCGAAGCCGAGGACTGACCACCACCACAAGCCGACCGCACAGCGGTGGGCGCCTGATTTGAGCCTGCGAAGCGGGCGGAAAGGTATGAGATGAGCAACACCGTGGACACACACCCTGTTCAGACCCATCAACACCGCAGAGGCGCATCCCGCGCACCCACTTCCGTGACGCTGGCAGCCTACGAGGTCTATTGCCATGTCTATGCACCGCAGCCCGCCATGGTGACGGGCGAATGCCGTGGTGGTTTCAGCGCCGGAGAGCTTATCGCCTTCCTCTACGCGCGCAGCTTCCCCAAGACAGAGTGGCGTGCACGGGTGGACGAGGCATTCAAGGGCGCGGAGAACCTTTGAGGCCTAACCAAACAGCTAAGCGGCGGTGCGAAGCAACGTCCGCTTGAGCGCCCGGTTAGGCCATGCAGCCACAACGACGAGAGGTGAAAGATGAAGACCTGGAAACGAGACGATCAAGCCACACAAGACCTGATCAGCCTTGGTAGCGACAAGCTGGCGATGCTGAGCGTAATTGCTAAGTGGACCGATGAGCAGTGCCAGCAAGCTGAGGCCTGGGCCAGCGCCCGGCATTTCCGCGCCAGTGACAACGCGGTGCATGTGCCCGAGATGCCGCCGCACGTTGTGGCCTTGCCTGAGCGCGCATACGGTGTGTACGACGCCGATTTTCGCACCTGTGAGGCCTAACCAATAAGTTAACCGGCGCCCAGCATGGGCGTCCGAGTTGAACTGGCGGTTAGACCGCTACCAACACAGGAGATGAAGATGAGCAACACCGTCAGATGGTGCGTTGAAGAAGCCGATACAGGATTGCCTGTAGCAAGTGGATGCGCACAAACACCAGATGAGGCGTACCGAGAAATGATGCACTACGTCGCGCAATACAGCCAGGACGGAGAGGTGCGATTCTGGATGCGGCAAAACCGAAAGACCATCAAGGCGGGCACATGGCCAGCCACGGTGAGGGTCTAACCGATATTAGGCGTCACAGACTGCCTGATAACGATGGCCCGCGCTGGGCCATCCACACAGAAAGCACACATGAGCACCAAAGAACAAGCCCTTGACACGATGATCCTGCTGTCTGCAATTGAGTCGTGGGCATTCAGCGTCGGCAAGCCATTGCCCGACTACCTTCACGAGAAACTGAGCAATGCAGTTGATGCGCTGCGAGCTGAGATTTTGGAGGATGCCAAGTGAGCCTGACCATCACACCAACCCGCTGCGAAATACACGGAGATGAGCTTGAGGCCGTCATCGACATGATGGACAGCCACACCTCTAGCGTGACCATCAAGGCGCTTCAGTCGCCAGAATCGTGGCGAGAGCTGGCCGAGGCCGTGCAGTGCGCACTGGAGACGATGCACCCGGAGTCAGCCAAATGACCGACACAAAAGCAGCATGGAAGCGCCGCGCACTGCGGGCTGAGCACGAACTGGAAGCACTGCGCCGAATCCGGCAGTTTGAGCACAAGCAAGAACTGCAAATGATCCGCGTCGATGCGGCCCAAGCCATCGCGCTGCGAGAGATTCAGGAAATCTTAACCAGTCTGAAAAGCGACGAACCAACAGCAGGATTGATATGAGCACACAACAACCCGAGGCGCTGCGCCTGGCTGAAATCCTTGAACTAGGCTCGCGCCAATTCAACAAGGAAGCCGCCGCAGAACTGCGCCGCCTGCACGCTATCAATGCGGAGTTGGTGGAGGCGTTGAATGATGCGCTGTCTGTCGTTCGATCTGTGCATACAGGACGCGACAGACGAGTTGTCCGTGATGGATGCGTGCTTTTCATGCAGACAGATGAGTGGTGCAAATGGCTGGAGGTTGAGCTTCAGCCGAAGTTTGCCGCCGCACTCGCCAAAGCAGAAGGACGTGAAGCATGACAACCGATGAAGTCCTACAAGCGGTCAAAGAAGCTGGATTTGGCATCAACCATGCTGAGGCGTCTGCAATTCTGTTCACTCGCTTCGCCGCCCTCGTTGCAGCAGCAGAGCGTGAGGCGTGCGCGAAGGTGTGCGATGAGCTTTTAAGCACAGACGCAGACTGGGACAGCCATCACTGGAATCAAGCAACGCAGCGTTGCGCGTTTGTCATCCGCGCAAGGAGCACACCATGAGCCGCCGCCTACGCCAGCGCCGCGAAGCCATCGAATCCAAGTACGTCGCCATGCACTCAGACGACACCGACGATATGGATTGGGAGGATGCGGATTACGACAGCCTTGCCGTGTACCGGGAGGCTGAGAGCACAGAAAGCGAGGTGACGCATGAGCGAAACCATTGACGCAGAAGAGTGCGCAGAATTGCTGCGCTGCACGCCAACGCAAGTGGAAGAACTGGCCCGTTCTGGCGAGATCCCCGGCCTCAAGCTGGGCCGCAGTTGGCTGTTTGTAAAGGGCGATCTGCTGGCCTACCTGGCAGAGAAGGCGCGCAAGGAAGCCGAGGCCAGACGCGCACGACGCCAGCCTGGCGTCACGCAGTTGGTCACGAAGCGGCGCCGGAAGACGCCGCCGCCTTTGCCGGTGCCTGCGTAGCCCACATGCGCGCCGCCAGATCCGCGCCCCGGAAGCTGGCATACCGCTGTGCCATGGTCGAGTTGGCAGACCAACCCATGATCCGATTGACCTCTTCCTGACGGAACATCCAGTTGCCGGTGGCGTCACGCATTTCCAGCCACCTGCATGTGGCCTCATGGCGAAGGTCATGCTCACGCAGTCCGAACACCCCCGCATACTCAAAGGCCAGCTTGAAGCGGAATGAAAGCCGCTGGCTGACGGTCTTGATGTCGATGCCGGGTTCTTCGTCCATGAACGGGAAAAGCCACGCCTGCGGCAGCATGGCCCGCGTGGACAGGTAGACGGACAGCGCCTCATGTACCTCGGGCCGCATGGGCACGTCGCGGAAGACCACCTTGCCGCGCCATTGCTTGCTGGACTGCACGCGGATCACCTTCTCATTCATGTCGATCTGGTTACGCCTGAGCGTGTACGCCTCTTTCAGGCGAAGCCCAGTCCCAACGATCAGCAGGAACATGGTCAGCAGAGCATTGCCGCCCTTGAGTTGCAATCCGCGCTCGCGGTCTTCTCGCTGACCACCCGACAGCGCCCACACGATCTTGGCCTCTTCGCCAGGGTTCAGGCGCCGGTCACGCGAGACATCGGTCTTGGCCGTCTTGCCTGCCGCCTCGACCATGGCCCGGTCACGTTCGTTGTAGCTGCTGTACCCCTTGGGCAGCAGACGCACTGGGTTCTGCATCACCAATCCAGGGTGGTGCCGCATCCATTCGTCAATGCACCGGCCAAGCGCCTGGATACGGTGGCGGATCGATCCTGGTGCTAGGTTCTTCTCGACCTTGAGGTGTTGCAGGTACTTGTTCAGCCACGCATAGGTGGCATCTTCCAGCCGAATCGCGCCGACCTCCATCACCAGCGATCCCAGCGCAGATTGCTGAGTGGGCGCAGCGTGCCCGCTGTTTGCCCATGCTCTCACCACCTGGGACAGCGTGGCATCCGTCAGAGCCTTGGGTTTGAGCAATTCAGCCGGAGGCTCGATGCCTGACATCTTCATGATGCGCCACTGCTCAGCGTAGGCGTTTGCCTCGGCCTCAGTGTCGAATGTGAAGTAGCGACGGCCACCCGGAAGGGATGGATGGCGAAGGCCAATCTCCCACTTGCCTGACGGCTTCTGTCGTGCTCTTGCCATGGTGCGCTCCGGTTCAATCAGACGGCTATGCTATCCGCCTTGTGGTGTCTCAGCCGCCACTTTCTGGCGTCTTTCACCGATTTTCACCGTATTTTCAGCAGAACGAACACGCCGACATTCTCCCAAGTTATTGATTTACAAGGGCTTTGTGCAGGTGCCAAAGCAGGCATGACGGCTACAAGATCGAATTAATCCAATTGAAATCATTGGATTACCTCGCCTGACGCCATTCAGCCGCCATTTGTTGCAGCTACAATCACCACGCACGGTCAAGCGGGTTGACGCTGCGCTCACAGCGCAGAAGGTCGTCGTCGGGTTGGGGGTTCCTGACTGCCGTGCGCCATCATCTCAGCGGCGGCGTGGAGAGCGAGAAGCCGGAAACGGTGGAAGCAGCGTAGACACGCAGCACAGACAAAAAGCGCCTGTTCGATTCAGGCGGGAAGATTGGCGATGCGGCCCTGTCGGCAGAAATGCGGGGCACGCGTGTGTGGCAGCTCTAACGAGGCTGCGCGCAGGAGTAACGCCCTGCCCGCTGAGATGATGGTGAGTGAACTGAAGTTGCCGAGAGGCAGACGCTGAGGCGATAGCCCGATGCAGTAGGCGCACGCTGCGGTGAAATCCCGCACACCACACGCAGGTGAAAGTCCTGACAACCGATCCGGGTGTGACGGCCCCGGAGCCAAATTCAGCGGCGACTCTTGAGGAACGCCCTCATGCAGGCCTCGAGGGGGCAGCTTCCGCGTCCGCCCATCCAGTTGGTCTGGCCGTTGATCTTCTCCGGCATCCTGACGTGCACCACGTAGACCGGCCCCCACCTCTCCATCACATCGGCCACCCTGAGAAAGAGTTGCCACGGGTCGAACGCATCCACATCGACAGCCCCATCGGCAAGGTCTGCTGCTTGGCGCAACTGCTCGCCGGATAGGGTGTCTGGGTGCATGGGCTACTCCTGATTCACCGGCCAAGCTTCGATGAGGGTTCGCGCATCGCTGGCGTGTCCATCAGCCGCTGCCGCCACCTCTGCATATCGCGCCGAGCACTCAGCGAATACGTCTCCGAGGGTGTTGGCGTACTCAAGGACGGCGGGCGCGGGAGCTTGGGCAAGTCGGCGGGCTGCTTCTGCGGCTTGTGTCCGCAAGCCTGAAGCAGCATCACGAACGGCAACAAGATCAGCACGTAAAACACGTTCACGGTCACGCCCAGCATTGAGGGCCGCTTGGTACTTGGCATTCCAGTCTCCTTCGACTTTGCGCACCCGCTCGGCGGCAGATGCTTTCTCGGCCAGAACTTCGGCCCGGTACTGCGACGACTCAAGACGCACTTCGGCCAGTTGGGCGCCGAGGCGGGACTCTTGAAAGAACCACACCAGCAGCCCAACCACAAGGGCAGGCGCCAGCATCATGATTGCGCGGATAGGCATTTCGCGTGTCTCGCTTTCTGGCGCTCCCAGACACCAGCGCATCGCCGGTTGCCTGGTGTTGAGCAATCGAACCCGCCAGAGAAGCGGTACTTCAGCAGCGCGTCACAGGCTTGGCGGTACTCACCGGCCAGGATGTGGCGCCGCATCGAGGACGTTGACCATGCGCCGCTGCCGTACTGGTAAACGAAGTCCATGTAGGTGTCGAATTCACCCTGGTGCAGCGAGGCGCCGGCCAGCGACTTGCGGAAGGCCGCTTCCTCTTTGCTGACGTGCGCCTGCAAGGTGATCAGGGCGCGCACCGGGTCTGTCTTGTCGCCCATCTTCACAGGCGTGCCGTCAGCGTTGAAGGTGCTTCCGAATCCGTGCGTCGGTCGGTCGTTCTTCGTCGGGATAACCGCGCGGTCGGTGTACCCCTCGCTCACGGCCAGACCGATCAGGGCGGACGCGCTCAGGGTCAGAGAAGCAACTAGGATGCGCGCCTTAGCCATAGACGATCCTCCACCACAGATAGGGCCACATCACGAAGACGTACATGCTCGGCTCCTTCAGTACATGCCCATGCGGGCACGGTGTTCCTCAAGCTCACGCGCCTCTTTCGCCTCCAGCGCCCGGATCTCGGCACGGGTGAGCTTGTGCTTGTAGTACCAATTGGTCACAAAGCCCAGCGTGGCGATCAACAGGCCAGCCAACCCCAGGAACTCGTTGCTAGTCCACCAGCCGCCAAGCGTCAGGCCGGCCCCTGTGTACATGCTCTTGCTGGCCGCGCTGGCTGCAATCGCTTCGACTGTGTGTTGTGCTGCTGTGTCCTGCATGGTCAAATGATTTTGGTGATGAGTGGGGCCATGAGTAGTAGCCAGCCCAGCATGGCGCATCCGCCTGCCACGGTTGCTAGCGCGTCGATGCGGTCGGGCGTGCCGTGGCCTTGCGCGTCCCAAAGCTCTTTGCCGACTGCCGCCACAACGACAGCCAGCAGTGCCGGGATAATGCCAAACGGCAGCAGGGCCGCAGCGATAGCGGCGCCCGCCAATATGTGTACTTGTTTGTCTATTGCCAGCATGATTAAATCGCCGCAATTACGAAGGCCAGTAATTCCTCGTAACGCACACCGTAGATATTGCCCGCTGCCTTCACCTCGTTTCCGTCATCATCGAATTCTGCGGGCCATTCATCAAAGCACAGGACAGCATAATCAAATGCATTCAACCCTTCTGCTTCAAATGCCGACTTCACATCCTGAGCGATCACGCCGACGTGGATGCGCGCACCGTCACCTTTGACTGCAACCGCATCGTTGAACTTGAACGCACGGATCAAGCCCTTCAAACGAAAAGCTACAGCCTTTTCAGCTTCGGACAACTCCCGGATTTGCTGCTTCTCGCGCTCGTCCGACGTGTTTATACTTCCCGTCGTTGCATAAACCGTTGTGTATCGAGCATCAGCAGCGCCTATGGAGAATGAACCATCGAACTGCGGTTTTATGTTCCCGAAGTGGAAGATATTTCCGTGGTTGACATTGCCGAGAAAAATTGTATTGGCTTGCGCGCCAACACCAGAGCCGATGGCAATAGCATTGGAGCCAGTTGTATATGCGTTGTCACCAATTGCAATACTATTGTTTGTTCCATTGGCTTGTGCCGCATTATGTCCTGCTCGATAACCAACGAATACGTTGTAGCCGCCGCTGATTTCAGTTGAGACAGACCCGGATTCAGCCCCAACAAAAGTATTATAGTTTCCCTTGTTTCTTGATCCGGCCTGATGACCTATAGCCGAGTTAAAAAGACCCCCGCCGTAGTAAAGCGAGTACGCACCCACTGCCGTGCAATAGGACTGGGATGTCCCGTTGCTTAGGCTCTCGACGCCGCCACGCAGCGCATACAGGCCATGCGCTGTGTTTTCGCTACCGCTGACGTTGTGATACAGGGCCTGCGTTCCGCTCGCGCTGTTGCCGTTGCCGGTGCTGTTGTATCCGTTGCTGTCGCTGCCAAAGCTGGCATTTCCTTGCCCGGTCGTGTTGCTGTTCCCAGCGTACACACCCACTGCGGTGTTCGTGATGCCGGTTGTATTGCTGTAGAGCGCATTTGCGCCCACTGCCGTGTTATTAAAACCGGACGTGTTTGAGCGCATCGCAGTGATGCCAACGGCTGTATTGGCATAGCCGGATGTGTTGCTGTAAAGCGCCTCGGCCCCGATGGCAACCAGTTGGTTTCCTGCGTTGTTCAGATTGCCTGTTACGTCGCGCCCGAGGAATACGCTGTTGTCCCCGACGCCGCCGATCCCACCGAAGATTTCCCCGTTCTTCGTGAAATATCCGCTTTGCGTTTCGACGCTGTGCGGGTTTGGCGAGAGTGTCAGAGCCCAAGTATCGCCTACTGCATGACCGGTGTTGGCAGCAAAGGCAGGCACAACGCCAGTCCCAGGAATGCCAACTTTTACGGATGTGCCCGTGAATCCAATGTTCGCATTCAACCCAAGCGGCAGCGCATACACCTGATCGTCAACCGGGTTATATGCGTCGTATGTGCTCACCCAAGTCACTCCACCATTCAGGCTGTACTCGTAGGTATCGCATGGGGTAGGCGCCCCAGAAATTCCAGTCTGGTTCAGCGCCTTGATGCGGATTAGCACCTGCAACGGGCGAGGCTGCACGAACGAACCCGTGAAACTGACATCATTCAGGCCAGAACCAGTGAACGTGATTGGGCCGATCCCAGAATAAATCAGATTACCTGGCCCCCAATATCGCTTTGTCAGCAGCGTTCCAGCAGGAGCCAAAACGCTTACGCCTGACGGGATGAAAATGTCATCAGCCGCCGCTTCAGCGGAAGCCAATGCAACGGCGCTGCTTGTTGCGCCTGTTGGATCAACGCCCACGAAGTCCGTGACGCTCACAATCTCTTGCTGCTTATCTTGCGATGTGCGATCTGCTGCGCCAGTTCCGGCCTGCTGAAACCCAACCAGCGCAGAGCCACCAGGCTCACCTAAGTCCTGCCGTAATACCGCATCACCCACAACTACAAAGCTACCCGACTCCGATGCCCACAAACCCGTGGTCGTGTAAGGCAAACCAAGCGATGCAGCAGCTCGATAGAACTCGCCATCCTTCAGAAACACCTGGTTGTAGCGAGTCACCTCAATGCCCGCACCATACACACCCAGGTCCTGGTAAGCCGAGTCAGCCAGGAACTGAGCAAACTCAACCTGCATTCCATGCCAAGTCTTGCGCTGCACGCCCAGCCGATCAGCATGACTCAGCTCGGTGGTGGAGTTGACCAACGCATCCAGGTTCTGCGCGTTGTCGTACAGATCACGCGGGTCAGTCGATCCGACAGGGTTGCCGGTGTTGTATGTCGTCATGCGTTCTCTCCAGAAATGCAAAAAGCCCGCACAGTGGCGGGCTTGATGTGATGCGTTGAATGTCAGACTGGCGGCGCGCTGTCGTCGTCCATGTAGATTCGTGCGTCGTAGTTGACAGCGGTGACTTCTACGGTGTCGCCGCTTGGCGTGATCTCAGTGACCAATACCGGGTAGCTCCACGTTGTAGTGGAGCCGAAGATCACATGGGTTGGTTCAGTTGCAGATGCTTGCGTGACTGGATCGAAATCTAGCGATCCAGCAATCTCTGCTGTGAAATCGTCAATCCGTGTTGCCGGGAATGGCCCGCAGAGTGTGCCGTCTGTGCGGCGCAGCCCGATCACATGAGATGCTGATGGATTCCATTGAAGCGGTTCTGAAACGCGCAGGAGATATCCACCCGGCACTACTGTAGCAGAATTCAGAATGGCTGACTGCCCATATCCTGGCACGTCGTCGGACAAAGCGCAGAAGCTCAGATACCGGCTGTTGAGCGCATCCCATTCCGTGCTGAAGGAGTACGTCTTGCGCCGGTACGCATCAATGCGACGCTGCCGCATACCGAATCGCCATGCTTTCGTGCGGTCGGTGATTCCGTCTGCTTCGATCTTGCGAACACGCAGCCCAGCATCGCCTGGCAGCCGGCATTCGACAATCTCTTTCACCCATGTCTGCGAGTCGATGTACTCGACATCCACGCCGTCATAGTCGTCTGGATCGTATGAAATGAACTGGCGCGACAGCGCGCTCGTCATGTTCTGCGGTGTGTACAGGTGCTCGAAGGTGATGCGCGGCTCATCACGCACCGGTCGGATGCGGCCATCGTCAATGGTCAGGTCGGCATAACCGGCCTTGAGCGCGTCGCTGATCACCTCACGCACGGTCGTCTGATCGCCAACCACAAAGTCAAAGTAGTCCTGGCGCGTATCCCAGATGGCGCCAAGTCGGGCCAGTTCGTCTGTGTCGATGTCTGCCGTTGAATAACCGATGTCAGAGCAGACATGGCGCACCCACGCCTCGATTGAGCGCGTGGCAACACCGCCTAGCTTGCGGGTGGCAACGATGTTGATCTGGTTCTCGGTGCTGGAGCCGATTGAATCAGAACCTGCGATCTTGACGGCCATCGTGGTGACGCCTGCGTATGACGATGGCGCAGAAAGCAGTGAGCGCAAGCCGTACCACTCAAGCCGGTCCATGTTCTTCACGTCAGTCTGCTCCACCCCCACGCGACGCAAGCGAACCTCGACGTTCTCAAGTTGCGAAGGCAGCGTGATCGCGTATGTGTAGCCAAGCTGGTCACGCGAAGCGGCAGACACTGAGAACGATTGAGATGTCCATGCGCCGCCATTGCTGCGCCACTGAAGCTCCCATGTTTTCGTGCGGGCATCAATTCCGCCATCGTCATTCATGTATCCGATGCCTTGCGGCGCGAACACATCGAACTCGATGCTGTCGGTCTTCTCGTTGCGAGGCGTGGCCTTGAATGGCCCAAGCCATCCGCCCACAACCTGATACTGATCAAATTCAATCCGAACGTTTGGCGTCTCGACATCAGAGACGAACCCAGACCATGCTGGATCATCTGAGCCGTCAGGCTTCAACCTCTGGAATGTCCACCCGATTGTGGCCGTCACAGGCAGACCACCGGCATCAAGAATCGTTCCTGTGATGATGCTGGTGATGCGGTACTCCGTAGCTGTGTAGACGCCAGAACGGTTGCGGGCTTTCTGAACTTCGACATTCGACCATACACCAGGTGGAAGCGACGCGGCCTTCTGCCACGAATACGTTGTTTCACCGGTTTCATCGACCTCTTCGGTCCACTTGTCCATGGTCAGCTCGTCGTATGACTGCGTTGCGGTTCCTGTCGCGTAGGTTGGCGCTGCGCCGAACACTGGTTCGTAGTAGCCGCCAAGGTAGATGTTTGCGCCGCTGAACGGCGACGACTCAGTGAGCTTGATGACGCCGCCTGTGTGCGAAGCCACAATTCCGCCAATCTGGGAATTGATGTCGGCAACCAATGCGTCGGCGTCAGCGTAGTCCTGATCCAGAATCACATCGAACGCACCAATCTGTAGCGTAATGGGCGATGCTAGGAAGGCAAGAGGCGACACCTTCACAGCTGTGATGCTGGATGGCGTACCGGCAACTGACACTGATGTGGTGATGGTGTTGACTCTGTATTGACCATCGCTGACGCCATAGATCAGTAGGACATCGCCAGCCGACAAACCAAGATCGCCAAACGACCCGCGCAAATAGTCTCGGTTTCTGTTGGAGTACGCCCCACCACCGTCAACGATCTCAACCGTGCGGATGCGTGCCACGATGCTGACAAGGGATCCGACCTCCCAATCTTGAGGCGCGACACCAGCGCCTGCCGGAATAGAGATTGAGTTGCCGTCCACGACATACGATGTCGCGCTGGCAAATGGCGTCCCGGATGTGCCAGCCGTCAGGCGCAGACCAGATGAGCCGCGAGTGCTTCCGACTTCCGGCGCGTTGTGCCAGTTGCGGTGCGCTGGGTTGGCAGACACGTCAGCACCAGGCTGGAAAATCTCATACTCGGCAACGTCTGTCAGGTCATTGATGCGCGTTTCACCAATGCGGATATCGCTGGCATTGATCGCGAACTCACCACGGCCAACGCACAGCAGCACTTCCAGCGCCTGCTTAGTTGGCGAAGTGAACCAGCGCCGAGGCTGAACCAGGTAGTCCGGATAAATCTTGTGCCGGCCTGCAATCTCAGGGATGACTCCGTTCAGCTTTGGCGTGTTGGCCTCGAGCGAGGCTTCTGTAAGGCTGTTTCCCTGCTGTCCTGCCGTAGATCGCGGAACCTTTGGCTTTAGCAGAACCGCAGAGACAGCGACAGCGGCAACAACCGCAATGATTACCCATGTGAACGGGTCGAAGCCACGCGCCAATGGCCTGACCTCGATGTCCACGCCATCGCATTGCAGGTTGCACCAATCACTCGGATAAATCTGCCGGCCATTAACGAACACTGCCACGGGCTGCGCCTCTGAGGCTGGGTCATACGATGGGCAGTTCTTCGCCAGCCAGTCATGCAGCGTACCGCCATCGACCACATGAGTCTCAATCGGCTCACCTGGTAGGGTTGACGGATAGACCTTAATCGTCGCTGTCATGGAATGTGACCTTGTTGTGTTGTCGTTCGTAGTCAGGAAGCCATCTCCAACTCACACCGCGGCCATCGTCTGAGTCGATGACGGCCAGCCTTCCATCCACCTCGATCACGATGGCGGCATGGATGCACAGGCGGCCACGCCAAACGAATACGATTGTTCCGGGCCGGATGTTTCGAGTCTCTATGAACCCGGTGGCAAAGAACTCATGAGCAGCGCCTGTCAGAGCGCGCTTGTCCTTCACATCGGCATAGCTTGGCAACTCATCGCCACGGATGGCCTTGCGGATGATCCTGACAAGCCCCCAGCAGTCGCAGCCCGTCACGTCCCTGCCGAATGGAACGTAAGGGATGCGCAGCCAATGGTCGATCATCGGAAATACTTCAAGCCTGGCGCGAAGTCGGCTGTATAGAAGTTTCGCGGCCATGCGGTGTTGATGAGGTCGAAGAAGGCCGCGTTCAGTTGAACGGCAGAGCCTTGCATCGAGCCATCACGCACGACAAAGCGCAGCGGTCGGGCAGCCGGCGCGCTCTTGTCGCTTGCCAGGTAGTGCCTGAATGTCAGGCGGATCATCGCGCCAGCATCCAGTGCGGCATCAATCAAACGCTGCGCCTCGCCGGTCACGTTGTCGATGGCGAAGGTCAGCACTTGCGTTCCGCTTGTGTCTCGCTTCGGCAGCGCCACGTCGATTCCTGCGGCAATGAACGTCAGCGTGCGGTCATCCTCTGTCACGCATGTGTGGTTCTCGAAGCCGTTGCAGATCAGCACTGGAGCGGCCCATGCTGAGCACGTCAGCTCAAGCGTTGGGATGACGACATCATTGCCACCGCTGGCAAAGACTGACTCAAGGATGGTCATGCGGGCCACTCCTGATTCATGGCCTTGTCGAAGATGTCAGGCATGAAGATGTAAGGCGATGCGAACTCAGACCAGCCCTGCGCAAGCGTATGACGCTCACGGATTTCAAGCTGCGCCGTGATCTGCCAATGGCCGCGACCGATCAACTCAGGGCCTGAGTACATGTCGGCAAAACGCGCCTCGTACTCTTGCAGGCCAACAGGCGTGCTCAGTCTGACGTTGAACCACTCCGCGCCGTCCGCCGTCTGCCAGCGAAACCACGCCTCAAACAGCTGAGCCTGCTGCTCTGTGAAGATCCACGACACCGAGGCGATGGTCGGGACTGATGTGTAGATGCGCCGCTGACGTGCCCGGCCTGATTGAAGCTCAGAGCGCATCAGAGGGCTGGCATGGTTCAGCCCGTAGCCACTGCGCAGAGGCAGAGGCAAGTCCACAGGGAAATCAAGCGTCGCCATCAGTAGCCCCTACGTTGCAGGCCGAAAGCCTGGCGGATTGCCTTTGAGCGCGGGCCATCGCCCATGATGTCTGCCACGAACACATCCAGCTCACGCTGTCCGTTGTTCATGCGCTCTCGTGTCTGCCCTGCTCTGCTCTTGTCTTCGATCATGTTGACTGTGACGTTTCCGCCGCCGAGCTTGTGATTTGGCACGATGGCGCCGGATGTATTGGGGACGAACAGTTCAGCGCCGCGCTCACCGACCAGATACGGCTTGCCGTCAGAGACCGGTCCGCCAGTTGCGCGTGCGGCTGCGGCAGATGCTGACAGGCCAGCAATGGTCACGGCCATAGGCTGCGCTACAGCCTGCGCTGCAATCATGGCCTCTGGAGCCAAAGCCGGTCCGACAATTGGAATAGCAGCCGTCGCCGCAAACGCATTGAGTCCTGCCATTGTCGCCATTGCTTGGGCCTCAAAACCAAGAGCCGTGGCTGCTGTTGCCGCAGTGGTCTTGCCGACCATCATCTGCACCAGCTGATAGGCGATCCACTGCGCGGCCATCTGCCCCAGCGCATTGACGACAGACCGCGCCATGCCTTCGGCCAGGCCTGAGATTGACTCGCCCAGGCTCTCCGAGTCGAAAATCATTTTCTCGAACGCGTTGCCGAACTGGCTGGAGAAGTTCTTCACAACGTTGCCGGCCAACTCGTCAAAGCTGGTCATGGCTTCTTCTGCTGACTCCAGCCACTTCTCCCAATAGCCTTCCTCGACAGGCTGCGCCATTGCCTTGTTGAATTCCTCTTGGGTGATAAGCCCCTCACCAAGAAGCTCAAAATACTTGGCTTCCTGCTCTGCCCTTATCTCGTTGTCGCTCATCAGCGACCGGCGCAGAGATACGGCTTCTCTCTCAAGCTCAAGGTATCGCTCCATCAGATCGACGTTTGGCATCGGCCCGACGAATGGCGCCTCCTCTTTTTCCTTGCTGGCGCGAGCAGATGATGCACGCGGCGTCTTTGCTGATGTTGTTTTGCCAGGAGGAGACCATGCACCCACGGTCGGAACATTGCCAAGCAGGCGCGGGTCAACAAAGCCGGCACCACGAACACCAGAGCCTGTGCCAATGATCTTGTTGCGCGCATTGATGACTGCCGCTGTGTCTTTGTCAACCTGGGCGCGTGCTGCGGCAGCGTCAGCCTTCATCATTCGGCCAATCTCGGCGGCCTGCGCGAAGTCGCCGCGCATCACAGCAGCCGCTTGCGCTCCAATGCCGCCGATCTCATTGCCGATCTGCTTGAGCACATACGACACGTTCAGGCCAAGCGCCGTCACAGTCTCAAACACTGTGGCGATGCCGGAGGCAACAGTTGACACAGCAGAACCCTGGTCTGCAACTGACTTCATCTGATTGCCGACCTCGACAAGCGACGGAATCAGCGCGGTGGCAAGCTCATTTCGGACGCCGACTGCAAGCCCCCGAAACTCGTCCATCTGTCGAGAAAGTTCCTTTGCAGCGTAGATGGTCTGATCGCTCATGATCTGCCCGGTCTGCGCGGCAGCATCACCCAGGGCCGTCATTTCCTTCCCGCCATCGCGAAGCAGCGGGATCAGAGCCGTGGTGTCAGACGCCATCGACTCAAGATAGAAGCTCATCTGCTCTTGCGACAAGCCAGCCTTTTCGAGCGTATCGACGTAGAGCTGCAAAGCCTGCGGGCCTGACAGGTTGCGGAAGGCGTCAGCGGTGATACCGACCTTGGGCGCGACCTGCTCGAAGAAGTCCTTCATGCCGCCGCCACCGGTCTGGACGAACTCGCCCACCTTCTCGCGGAAGTCCTTGAAGATGTCTCCCAGCTTGTCCTGCTCGATGCCGACAGTCTTGGCGCCGGCTGCGAAGCGTTGGAACTCCTGCGCGCCAGCACCGCTGATGTTGGCGAGGTTGCTGATCTCCTTGGCAGAGTTGGCCGCGCTCACGACCATTGCAGCGATGGCGCCACCGGCAGCGGTTGCGGCCATGCCGATCTTCTGGCCCATCTCCGAGAAGGCTTTGTCGATGGCCTCGGCGCGCTTCTTGGCGATGCTCTCGGCGCGCTTCGTGTCAGTCTCGAAGCTCGACGTGTTCATGAGCAACGAGACAACGATGCTTCCTGCTGTTGCCATTTGTTTCCTTATTTGATGCCGAGGGCGCGCAATGTCTTGATGTCGGACTGAGAGAAGTCCTCTTGCCATGCAGGCGGATGCAGCCAGTCCAGCTTCTCTTGGATGTCGCCGCCAGCCATTGAATGGCTGATCAAAGCCGCCGGCCTGTGGAAGCGGTGGAAGTCATCGAAAGGGTGCGCTCTGTAGAACGTGATCCAGTCGCGGAACTCGCGCCGGGTCATCTTGGCCTTGAGTTCTCCGACCGTCTTGCCAAGCGCAAGGGCGAGGACATGCCAGAAATGCGCCTCGCCCTTCTCCGTTACGGCTTTCCCGACGATCCGCCGTTGACCTCCAGCACGGCAGAGAAAATCGCGTTCAGTGGCTTGGTCTTGAGGGTCAGGGCCTTGTCGTAGCTCATCGCCGCAGTGCCGTCAGGATTGACCACACACGCCGCGATCAGCTTGGCAGCAGCGCCCGCCCGCACGTCCTCATCAGCCGAAGACGTGAGCGCGTGGAAGCGGATGAAATCGACGGCCGGCAGTTCCTTGAACCAAAGCTCTACCGTCTTGCCGCCAACATCCACGTCACGCTTGTGGAGGTCCGATCCTGCAAACAGAGACTCGTCAAGCATCATCAGGCCTTCCACGTCGGCACAACAGCGCCAGAGCGTTGCAGGGTCAGGGTGCCACGGACAACCTCGTTCGTGGCAATGTCCAGGGCCACATCGGAGATGTAGGCAGTGAAAGCAACCGAGGTACGGCCCGTCGGGGCAGTCAGGGATCCGGACGCATAGGTGGGATCGGCCGTGCCGTCTGACAGGCAGATCATCCAGTTCATCGACACGCCCGAAGCCTTCAACTCGAACAGGCGCTTGTGGCTGGCCTCGCTTGGGTTCAGCACGAACGGCACCGACACTTGGCCAGGATTGGCGAGGCCGCGCACATAGGTGCGGTCATCGATGTTGTCCAGGCAGGTTGTGTCGATCTGGTCAGCAGCGCCGCCCAGTCCGGTGATTCCGGTGGGACAGGCCATCTTGACCATTGCCGGGGTTGTCGCGGTGCTGTCCGCAAAGAAGAGTTCAGAGCCTTGGGTCTTGACCGACATAACGGTTCCTTTCAGACATGAAAAAAGCCGCTCGAAGGCGGCTTGTGTGGGATTGGCGGGTGAGCTGGTGTCAGCGGCTCAGGAAGTAATCAAGTTGCAGCGCGATGCGGTACAGCTTCGTTTCAGGGTCGCGCTGGTTCAGTAGCAGGTTGGTGACGTTGCACTGCGCCTCAAGAGCGGTGCGCGCAGCGGATGCCAGCGATGTGACGCCGGCAGATGTCGGGTGCCAGCAATCGACCTGCACCGTGAAGCGGTCATGCGTGGGCGTGCCGCTGAGCTGAATCTCGGGCGGTGCGCTCACGATGAACCATGTGATGTAAGGCGCGGTCACGTCCAGCGGCGCATCCGCGTGCGGATAGATGCGGTTGCCGACGATGGCAGACACCGCCGTTGCCGCGCTCAGAATGGAGTAGATCGGTGGGAGCATCAGCGGCCCTTGTTCTGGCGTGCCAGCTTGCGCACTATCCGGTCAATGGCAGCCTTCAACTCCACCTCCATCGTGGTCGCGGCCTGCTGCCGCTTGGTGTCAAACGCGGGGCGCAACCAGGGCTCGGCGGGCTGCTTGGCAGAGCCTGCCTCCATGATGAAAGCGATGTCGTTGGTTCGGATAGCCCTGCCTTTGCCGATCTTGTTGCCATTTTGGTGCGGGGCAGTGCGAACGGTCACAACGAACCGCTCCCCCTTGATCTGCGTGAGCTTGGTGCGCTTTGAAATGATGTGCTTTGCCGTGAAACCGGTGGCGTAGTTCTTCGAAGTGGCGCCAGGCGTATTGCCGCGAGCGATCATCTGCGCCTTGGCTTCGTCACGGATGATGTTTGCAGCCTTGCGCACAGCGAAGCGCACCGGCCCGCCTCCCTTGCTCACAAGTTCAGGCGGCAGGCTCTTGAGGGTGGCAAGCACGCCTTCCAGCCCTTCCATCTTGGTCACGACTTTCATGGCGCGTCCTCAGTGATCAACCACATTGACCATCACCTCGTACTCTTTCTTGCGCCCCGCCGATGTCGTGATGCGAAGCGTCATCTTGTACTTCTTGCCAGATGTGCCGCCGATCACCCAGAACTTGACGAACCCGCCTTGATGCGTCACATCCTGCGCGCCTGTACCAAGCGAGACTTCCCCGGATACGCCATCAGGCAGAGTCACGGCTGCGCTTGCAATCGTGTCGCCCGTGAATTCGCTCAGATACGGGTTGATGTCAATGTCGTAGTCCTGCTCGTCCCAGGGTTGCTTCTCGAAGTTGGTGACGATCATTGATTTCCCCTGGGCACTGCGGCGCTGAATTTCTCGGATGGAACGGCGGCTTTGAATCGCTCTGCCGGTACAGCCGCGCTGAATTTCTCTGACGGCACGGATGCCCAATAGATAGAGCGCACGAATGGCGGCGCGATGCCGGCCACGCGCACCGCGCTCGCCTGCACCACGGCCCTTGCCGTTACCATGTGCATCTGCCCCAGCCCCGGCGCGTTGATGGTCGAACCCTGCACCGCCGCCCGCGCACTGGTGACGTGCGTCTGCCGGATGCTTGGGGCGCTGACGGTTGATCCCTGAGCAACTGGCCGCGCCGTGACAAAAGTTGCCGGCGTGCTGCCAACGTCCACCGGTGGGGCATTGACAGCGGCGCCTTGCGTGACTGCTCTGGCAGTGACCGTGTGCGTCTGAGTCAGGCCAGGACGTGTGACTGCGCCACCCTGTGAAGCTGTCCGGGCTGTGACGATGTGCGCCTGAATGGTGCTCGGCGCGTTGACCGTGCCGCCCTGAGCGACTGCGCGTGCCGTGACGACATGGGTCTGCGTGATCGCTGGGCGGGTGACTGTCGCGCCTTGCGTGACTGGTCGTGCCGTTGTGATGTGCGTCTGCGTAAGGCCGGGACGTGCGACGGTACTGCCCAGCTTGGCTGGTGCTGCTGTGACGTTGTGGATGGTAACGCCACCACCCGCCCCCATGTCGAAATAGGTTCGACGCTGCACGGGCCGGAATAGCTGCCACGGGTTGAGCGATAGAGACCTGACCTCATCGGAAGTCAGGGCGCGATTGAATACTGCAAATGCCCCAACAGTCGCGCCTGCCGCAGCGTAATCAGTTGTTAAGTTTTTGACGAATACTTCGACCGAGTTGACGGTGATTGCTGATGTTGAGCTGAGCGATGACGAACCAACAAGAACCCCATCTATGTAGTGCTCTATGGTGTTGCGTGATGCGCTGATAACGCTGGCTAGCGCGTACTCTTTATTGAGTTGCAGCTCGCTCGCTGACGCATTGTCTCTGGCGTATGGGTTCGCATCGCATCCAAGTTTATTGAATGGGAACACCATAGGCATCTGGCTAATGAATTCCGACGATGAACCATAAACACCGATGCCCGCTTGATACGCGGATGTAGAAATTGAGTATTTAGATACCAGCGTCCATTCTGACGAAGTTACGCTCGCAATCAACGGAATCAGATACCCTTTCCCGCCTGGAGACTTGAGCACCAACCCGCTATTATTCACCCCTGTCGGAACGACTGACAGGTTAATGCCATGAGTACCATTTATGCCATTCGACGCAGCAATAAGTCCCCGTGTGATCGGGTTTGACAAGTCAACAACGGGCCGCCCGGTTGGCTGACTAAGCGGTGTGCTGCGCGTCAGGATCATGCTGTGACTGCGCTGGTGATTTCAGACATGAAGGCTTCGCACGTCACAGCCTGCGCTGTGTTTCCGGTCACTTCGACCTCGACGTGCATCACGGCTGCGTCGATGGTGATGGACTGCTCAGTCACCACGTTGTTGCCGGTCGATGCCGCGAACGACCAAATTGTTTTCCAGGCTGCGCCCGCTGCGCCCGCCGTTGGTGTTGCGCCTGCGTCGTGAGCGACGAGGATGTTCACTCTCGCGGGAACGGTTGGGCCGGTCGCTCCATTCGTCACCTTGACAGTCAGCAGGCCACCTTGCGCCGTGCGCAGATCAGCGGTGCCGCGTGTGGATGAGCCTGCCGCATTACTGGTCGAGGCTGCAATGAGGGTGCGCGGCGTCTTCGTCAGTGTCGTGGTGGTCATGCCAGATAGCTCCCATCGTCCGCCCAAATGGCGCGACGCACATCAAACTCGCTCACCGGGTCGGGGCGGCTTGCCAACGCGAAAAGCTCATCAGCTTGCGCATGCGTGATCTCGCCAGACTGCACCCACGCTCCCAGCATCAGCGAGTTGTCAGGCACCGACAGGTCAATGCCCTCGGTCGGTGATCGCAGCACGTCCAGCAGCGCCAAGGCAATCGAGCGCAAGGGGCTGGCCGGGTTGTTGGCGTGGTCTTCGATCTTGGCGCGCACATAGTGCTTGGCTGCCCACATTGCAAACTTCTCGCGTGAGACATAGCCCAGCGAGACGCGCCCCACATTGACCGCCTCCGCGATGGCGTCAGAGTCACGCGATGCCAGCAGCCCCGGCGAGCACTTCGCTTTGATTTCGTCAAGCAGCGTCATGGCGCGCCCCTATCAGACGGCCAGAGTCGGCTGGGTGGCCTTGATCACCACCGACTTGAGCGTGATCGGGTTGCCAGATGTGATGGGCTGGTCAGAGCCCTCTTCGGTGACGTAGAGCACCTTGGAGTTCGTGGCATCGACCACGGCATAGTGGTTGGACGGGCCAGCGGCAGACGCAGCAGCGACGGAGCCAGTCAGGTTGTCGGTCGAGGTCAGCACGCGGTCATTGCCGGATGCGCTCCACGTCCAGTTTGCCGTGGTGACTGCCGCCTCACTGAGTTTTGCCGCGTTGACCGTGGCGAAGCTGTCGCCAAACGTGTAGCCGCTGATCAGCAGAATCTTGGTGGCGTTGGCCTTGACGTAGGCGGGGCCGTTTTCGAGTACGTCAGCGTGGGCGAAATAGGGCATTGTGTTTCCTTCGTGTGTTGCGCTTTACAGCATCGCCATCTGGTCGCGGTCAGCGCCGAACTCGTCGCCACCCTCGTCCTCGTCTTCGCCGGCCAGGGCGTCAACAAGCGTCATCAGCAGGGCTTCGATTCGGTCGAGTTGAGCTTTCAGTTCGTCAGCCATTGTTCACCCCAGTCGATACCATCAGAGTCAGGTGACGACGCAGCGTCGGGTCAGGTAACACCGCTTCGATGTTGTAGATGTCGGAGCCGTGAACCACTCGCATCTTTGTGGTGATACCG
>Ga0114984_1000069_pt1 | contig 39474 bp, 40 predicted proteins | sample Shrwel1BS1Day1_FD_96987 | JGI IMG/M metagenome (GOLD analysis project Ga0114984, IMG submission 96987) | Subsurface microbial communities from deep shales in Ohio, USA - Utica-3 well 1 S-1-Day1 | ecosystem: Environmental > Aquatic > Deep subsurface > Shale gas/oil reservoir > Produced water/Flow...
CAACCTGCTGGACTTCCTCAAGCTCGTGATCGACAAGGAAGGCCAGTTCCAGCTCAACCTCGAAGACGACATCGTCGCGGCCTGCCTGATGTGCAATGCCGGCGAAGTCGTGCGCAAGAACGGTTAAGGAGTAGGGACATGGACCTGATTTCCGACGGCATCTACAACCTGATCATCTTCGTGCTGGCCATCTATGTCGGCTACCACGTGGTATGGAACGTCACCCCGGCCCTGCACACCCCGCTGATGGCCGTGACCAATGCCATCTCGGCGATCGTGATCGTCGGCGCCATGCTGGCCGCCGCCCTCACCGTCACCCCGCTGGGCAAGACCATGGGCACCCTGGCCGTGGCCCTGGCCGCGGTCAACGTATTCGGCGGCTTCCTGGTAACCCGGCGCATGCTGGAAATGTTCAAGAAGAAGGCCCCGAAGGCCCAGGTGGAGAAGTAATCGATGAGCATGAACCTGATCACTGTTCTCTACCTCGTCGCCTCGGTGTGTTTCATCCAGGCGCTCAAGGGCCTGTCGCACCCGACCACGTCGCGGCGCGGCAACCTGTTCGGCATGATCGGCATGGCCATCGCCATCGTCACCACGGTCGGCCTGATCCACAAGCTGGGCAGCGAGCTGGCCGTGCAGGGCCTGGGCTTCGTCATCATCGGCCTGCTGGTCGGCGGCAGCATCGGCACGGTCATGGCCAAGCGTGTGGAAATGACCAAGATGCCCGAGCTGGTCGCCTTCATGCACAGCATGATCGGCCTGGCAGCCGTGTGCATCGCCATCGCCGCGGTGGCCGAGCCGCAGTCGCTGGGCATCGTCGCCAGCATGGCCGACCCGATCCCGGCCGGTAACCGCCTGGAACTGTTCCTCGGTGCAGCCATCGGCGCCATCACCTTCTCCGGGTCGGTGATCGCCTTCGGCAAACTGTCGGGCAAGTACAAGTTCCGCCTGTTCCAGGGCGCGCCGGTGGTCTTCAAGGGCCAGCACCTGCTCAACCTGGCTGTCGGCCTGGCCATTCTTGGCCTGGGCCTGGCGTACACCTTCACCGGCGACATCACCTCCTTCGCCATCCTGGTGGCGCTGGCCTTCGTCATCGGTGTACTGATCATCATCCCGATCGGCGGTGCCGACATGCCGGTGGTGGTGTCGATGCTCAACAGCTACTCGGGCTGGGCCGCGGCCGGTATCGGTTTCTCGCTGAACAACTCGATGCTGATCGTCGCAGGCTCCCTGGTGGGCTCCTCGGGCGCGATCCTCTCCTACATCATGTGCAAGGCGATGAACCGCTCGTTCTTCAACGTCATCCTCGGCGGCTTCGGCGCCGATGCCGACGCGAGTGCCGCTGGCGGCAGTCAGGAGCAGCGCAGCGTGAAGTCGGGCTCCAGCGACGACGCCGCCTTCCTGCTGACCAACGCCGACACCGTGGTCATCGTGCCCGGTTACGGCCTGGCCGTGGCCCGTGCCCAGCATGCGCTGATGGAACTGGCGGAGAAGCTGACCCACCGCGGCGTGACCGTGAAGTACGCGATCCACCCGGTAGCCGGTCGTATGCCGGGCCATATGAACGTGCTGCTGGCCGAGGCCGAAGTGCCCTACGAGCAGGTGTTCGAGATGGAGGACATCAACTCCGAGTTCGGCCAGACCGACGTGGTGCTGGTGCTCGGCGCCAACGACGTGGTCAACCCGGCAGCGAAGAACGATCCGAAGTCGCCGATCGCCGGCATGCCGATCCTCGAGGCGTACAAGGCCAAGACCGTGATCGTCAACAAGCGCTCGATGGCCAGCGGCTATGCCGGCCTGGACAACGAACTGTTCTACATGGACAAGACCATGATGGTCTTCGGCGATGCCAAGAAGGTCATCGAGGACATGGTCAAGGCCGTGGAATAAGGCCTGACCAGTCAGACAGGAAACCCGGCCATGTGCCGGGTTTCTCATTTTCGGCATCAGCTAAAAAATTGATTTTCAGGTCAACGACCGCAACAGATCAATTCAGAACTGTACCGCTTGAAAAACCGATATTTTTGGGTTGCACCCAGTTAAAAATCTCGTATAAACCGGTTGCACCCAGTTTTTCAACTTATGGCCAATACAGTTTTCTCAATTCCTGACCGAACAGTTACAAAGCAACCTATCTAATAGCACAACAATTTCATCCAGCTGTGACTACTGGGTCCCGCCTGCACTCGGGATAATTTGCCCATCGAAAGCAAACACCAGACCCGCCACAAGCGGAAGGATGACCACCATGGAACGTACCCTCAGTTCCGCCCTGCTTCAGACTCATAGTGCCGCCAGCGACAAATCGGCCTGGCCGCTCCGCGTGATCGCCACCCTCAGCCTGTGGCAGCGCCGCATCGTCAGCCGTCGTCAACTGGCTCGACTGGATGCCCGCCTGCTGGCCGACGCCGGTATCACCGAAAACCAGCGCTACGTCGAACTGCAGAAGCCGTTCTGGCGCTGATACACCGCTTTGCTCCATCCCAAGTTGGGATCTTCTGAGAGCTCCACCGTCTCTGCTGCGGTGGGGCTTTCGTTTTATCTGCAACAGTCATCGCCCGAGCGAGCGATACAGTTGCGATAAAACCGCCACTGCCCCCGCACAATTCTCCTCGTTTGTATCTGCTCCCCCGAGCGCGCCTGCGCGACCATGCACTGCCACCCTTGTCTGTCGACGGGAGAACGCCATGGAACGCACTCAGCAACACCTCGCGCAAGCTGAACACGGCAGCGATCTGCGCTGGCTAAACCTCTACGCACGGCTGCGCCAGTGGCAACGCAACCGACGCACCCGCCAACAGCTCGCCCTGCTCGACGATCGGCAGTTGGCCGACGCCGGCATCAGCAGCGCCCAGCGCGAGCAGGAGCTGGCCAAGCCTTTCTGGCGCTGAGCCAGCAATGGAGCTGCAAGGGGGCGTTGGGCTAAGCTTCGGCTGCGGGCAGCATTTCGACCCGAGCACAGGAGTGACCCAATGCACCTGAACAAATCCCTGATTGCCGCGCTGCTATCGCTAGGGCTGGCGGGCGGCGCTTGCGCCAGCAGCCTGGTCGCGACCACCGACACCCTGGGGGGAGCCCTGGCGGGCACCGCCGAGGGCCTGTCCGACGCAACCAGCTCGCTGCGAGACATGAAGCAAGTGCGTGCGGCCCGTGATGACGCCGCCAGTTTTGTCGCCAGCGCCGGCGCCATTCGCAGCGCCCGTCTCGAAGCCGCCCTGCGGCAGATTCGCAGCCACGACGCCGAGCTGGCGCAAGCCGATGATCTCGCTCTGGCCCAGGCCATCCTCGGCCTGTGAAAACTTTGCACACGTCTGGCGAATGGCTCGCTGCTGACCGCCGCAGCCTGGCCCCGTAAACTTCGCCCTCCTGCCTGGCCGCGGGGAACCGCGCCGGCCTGTCTACGTCAAATCGTCCGTTCTGCCGTTCTCGGAGCTACTCATCATGCGTCGTTCATTCGCCATCGCCTTCACCGCCTGCGCCCTGTTCAGCGGTATCGCCCAGGCGCAAACCGTGGTCGCCACCAGCAACATCGTGGTGCGCGCCCTGGATCGCAGCATCAACTTCACCTCCGACACCACCACCTCGCTGCGCGACATGAAAGCCGTGGTGCAGGCGCGTGACGACGCCGCCAGCTTCGTCGCCAGCGCCGGTGAAATTCGCGGCGCGCAACTGGAAGCCGCGCTGCAAGCCATTCGCCAGCAACTGCCTGAAGCGCAGGGCGCCAGCGACCTGCAACTGGCCGAAGCCATTCTCGCCCTGTGACCCACCTCGTCGCCTGGTGCTGCGGCGCGCTGCTGGCATTGGCCGCAGGCGTCGTCCAGGCGCAATTGCGTCTGGCGCTGGACGACAGCGCTCTGAACAGCGCTGAACGCCAGGCGAGCCAGTCCCTTCTGGACGAGGCGATGGCGGCACTACCACCTCGCTTCATCCAGCGACTGGATCGTGAAGTGAAGGTCAGCTGGCTCACCGGATTGCCCTCGGAGGTCTACGGCCAGGTCGGACGCTTCAGCGGTATCGAACTCAATGCCGAATTGCTGCCCAAACTGGTCGATGGCTCGGCGGCCCGCAACCAGACCGGTCGCCCGCACGGCACCCAGCGCCAGGAGCTGCTGGCGACCCTGCTGCACGAGCTGACCCATCTCTACGACCGCGCCCGTCTCTGGTCGGCGGCCGAGCGCCGGCATCTCAGCCACTGCCGACAACGCGCCAGTGCGCTGGGCCTGGTCGGGCTGCCGGAAGATTGCCGTGGCCAGACCGAACGGCGTTTCACCCTCAGCGACGATCCGCGACTGCTCGACCTGGCCGGCTGGCAGCAGCGCGTCGGCCAGCGCGGCACGCGCGATTCCAAGAACGGCCAGGTCGCGCGCAGCCCGGACAGCTACGAGCTGACCAATGCGCTGGAGTTCGTCGCGGTCAACCTCGAATACTTCCTGCTCGACCCCAGCTACGCCTGTCGCCGCCCCTCGCTGGCGCGCTATTTTCGCAAGCACTTCGACTGGACGCCAGCGAGCGAGCCCTGCGCCAGCGACCTTCCCTACCTCAACGCCGGGCGCGATTTCGCCGTTCAGCCCTTGGGCCGACTCGACCCGGAGCGCGTGTATGAGGTCGATTATCTGCTCGCCGAGGCCAACGATGCCTGGATGAGCCGCTGGGGCCACAGCATGCTGCGCCTGGTGGTCTGCGCGCCGGGCCGACCGCGCGGCCCGGACTGCCGCCTGGATCTCGACCATCACCTGGTGCTGTCCTATCGCGCCTTCGTCGGCGATGTGCAGTTGTCGAGCTGGGATGGCCTGACCGGCGTCTATCCCTCACGCCTGTTCGTCCTGCCGCTGGAGCAGGTGATCGACGAGTACACCAAGGTCGAACTGCGTAGCCTGGCCTCGGTGCCGTTGCGCCTGTCGCGCGATGAGCTCGAACAACTGGTGGTGCGTGCCGCCGAACAGCACTGGAGCTATGACGGCGACTACTACTTCGTCTCCAACAACTGCGCGGTGGAAACCCTCAAGTTGCTGCGCAGCGGCACCGGCAATCCGCGCCTGCATGCGCTGGACAGTATCCTGCCCAACGGCCTGCTGGAACTTATGGATGCACGCGGCCTGGCCGACACCAGCGTGCTCGATGACCCGCGCGAGGCGCTGCGCCTGGGCTACCGCTTCGACTCCTTCCGCGAACGCTACCAGGCGATGTTCCGCGTTCTGCGCGAACGTTTGCCGATCACTCAGGACAGTGTCGAAACCTGGCTGGAGCAGCCTGCACAGGATCGCAGCCAGTGGTTCGCCAAGGCCGATCTGCGCGCCAGCGCAGCCCTCTTGCTGCTGGAACAGGCCGCGCTGCGCCGACAACTGCTGCTGGCCCAGGACGAACTCAAACGCCGCTACCTAACCGGCCGTGCTGCTGGTGATCCGAGTTTGAACAAGGCTGGCGCCGCCCTGGAGCAGATTCTCGCGGGCAGCGGCTTTCTCAGCCGTCCGGCGGAGCTGCTCGAAGGCGGCTACGGCTTGCCGCAGCAGCAGGAATGGGAGAGCCTCGAAGCCAGCAGCCGTGACCGCCAGCAGCAGTTGCGCCAACTCAGCGACGAACTCGACGACGAGGTGCGCAACCTGCTGCAGCCCGAGCGCCTGGCCGAGCTGGAGGCCAACGAGGCCAATCTGCTCGCCCTGGGCGAGCACCTGCGCGCGCTGCACAAGGCCAGTGGCGGCCTGGAGCTGCCCTAGCCTTTTGAGCAGCCCCAGATGAAATCCGGCACATCATTCTGCCCAGTCCCCGGATTGCATCCGGGCTACGTTCGACACCCTACGGAATCAACTCCTGATCCTCTTCCGGCAATTGCGGGTCGACCGTCAGCCAGGACAGCCGGCTGCCTACCCAGATATGCCGATCCGCCGGAGCCAGCTCTGGCTCGTCCAACGTGGCGACGGTTACATCCAGGGTGTCCGGGCTTAGCGAGGTGAACAACGCCAGATGGGCGCCACAGTCACCACAGAAATAGCGCGTGCAACTGGCCGACGAAGCGAAGGCCTTGGGTGTGCCGCGCAGCCATTGGAAAGCATTGCGCGGCACCGTGACCCAGGTGGTGAGAATGCCGCCACTGCTGCGCCGGCAGATCGAGCAGTGGCAGTGCGCGATATCCGTCAGCGGCGCATCGATCCGATAACGCAGCGCGCCGCACTGGCAGCCGCCCTGATGTTCGACCTTCATCCCGCCTCCGCCTTGCATTGCCCTGCGCCGCTGCCCAAGATAGCCGCTCACCACCCACCGGGGGTTCCCGTGACAGACCTGCTGCTGGCCCTGTGGCCGCTGTTCGCCATGATAGTTGCTGGCTACTGGCTGCGCCTGCGAGAGTTTCCCAGCGAGGCCTTCTGGCCCGGCGCCGAGCGTCTGAACTATTTCATCCTGTTCCCCGCCCTGCTGTTCTCCAGCCTGGCCCAGGCACCACTGAGCAATCCGGCGCTGCCGCGCCTGGGCCTGGCGGTGCTGCTCGGCCTGGGTATCGCCTGGCTTGCCCTGCTTGTGATGCGGCGCCTGCGCGGCTGGCCGGCCGGTCGTTTCGGCGCCTTCACCCAGGGCATCCTGCGCTTCAACACCTATCTCGGCCTGGCCGCGGTGGGCAGCCTGTTCGGCCAGGAAGGTCTGACCCTGGCGGCCATCATGCTGGCGCTGATGGTGCCGACGGTGAATGTGCTGTCGGTGTGGTCGCTGACCGCCGAGCGCGGCGTCAGCGCACGCAGCCTGCTGCTGCCGATAATCAAGAATCCGTTGATCCTCGCCTGCCTCGGCGGCGCGCTGTTCAACCTGACCGGCATCGGCCTGCCTGGCGGTACGGATCGCCTGCTCAGCCTGCTGGCGGCGGCCAGCCTGCCGCTGGGCCTGCTCTGCGTCGGTGCGGCGCTCAAGCCCGAGCAACTGGGCGGTGAGATTCCCGCGCTGGGCTGGAACACGGCGCTGCGCCTGCTGGCCATGCCGCTGCTGGCCTGGAGCGTGGCCTGGGCCCTGGCGCTGCCGGCCATGGAAAGCGCCGTGCTGGTACTGTTCTTCGCCCTGCCCACGGCGCCCACCGCCTACGTACTGACCCGCCAGCTGGGCGGCGACAGCCAGCTGATGGCCGGCATCATCACCATGCAGACACTGCTGGCGGCGGGCAGTCTGGTGGCGATCATGGGGCTGCTGGCCTGAGGCTATTGCAGGCTGGGTAGCGCCGCCGCTATTCCAGGTTGCTCTCGATCAGCCGCTGATACTCCCCGCGCGCCTTGAGCGCGGCAAGACCGAGGTCGAAGCGTGCGATCAGCTCCGCCGCGCGCGGATGCCGCCTGGAGACGATGAAATGCAGGGTGTTGTTGCCGAGCGTGGTGGTGGAGCGGTGGAACTGGCCGGTCTCGGCACCGATCGCGCGCAGTGCGCTTTCACCCAGATCATGATCGGCGAGAAACAGGTCGTCGCGCTGCAGCAGCAAGAGTTGCGCGCACTCCTTGAGCCCGAGCGGTGAGTGGCGCTGAAGGACCCCGGCATCGACCAGTTCCTGGATCGCTCGTGGCGGCTGCCAACCGAGCGGGTAGCACAGGCGGCGTCCCGCCAGGCGAGGCAGGTCGTCGACTTCGATGCGGTCCTCGCTGCGGCTGAACAGATGCTGCGCGGTGACGTACAGCGGCGCGGAGTAGAGAAAGTCCGCCTCGCGCTCTGCCGAGCGCACGTAGGGAAAGGTGCCATCGTAATCGCCGCGCCGGGTCTGCAGATAACCGCGGTTCCACGGCAGCCAGTCGAGCGTGATCGCCATCCCCTGCTCGGCCAGCGCCGCGCGCACCACCTGGGTGAGTATGCCCTGACCGGGCAATGCCTTGCCAGTGAACGGCGCGTAGTCATCGCCCGTGGCCAGGTGCAGCACCTCGGCGCGCAACGAGGCACACAACAGCAGGCTCAGCAGAGCCGCTCCGCAAAATCTCACTATCGATCTCCAGTTACCGGCGTGCAACCGCCTGGGTGCCCCTGACCATTGACTCTTGCTCTCGGGAGCGAAGCTGTCCAGTGCAAAGATTCATAGGGCGACAATTCGTCCCGATCTCTTGACGCGGAACAAGGGGACCTGCACGCCGCCGACTATCCTTGCCCTACCACGAACGAACTACGGCAAGCCGATGAACGACACCAGCGCCAACGACCAGCCCGATGTTTTTCCCTACCTGCAGCTGATGCATCAGCATGCCGGCTCGGACCTGTTCTTCAGCGTCGGCGCACCGCCGCACATGAAGGTGGAAGGGCAGAGCCAGCCGGTCGGCCAGCGCATCATGAAGGCCGGCGAAGTGCAGCAGCTGGCCTATCAGCTGATGACGCAGAAGCAGATCGCCGAGTTCGAGCGCGACCTGGAGATGAACCTGGCCGTCAGCCTGCAGGGTGCCGGCCGCTACCGGGTCAATGTCTACTACCAGCGCGGCGAAGTGGCCATGGTGGTGCGCCTGATCAAGAGCCGGATTCCCAGCTTCGAAGCGCTCGGCCTGCCCAGGCTGCTGGAGAAGCTGGCCATGCAGGATCGCGGGCTGATCCTGGTCACCGGCGCGGCCGGTTCGGGCAAGTCGACCACCCTGGCGGCCATGCTGGACTTTCGCAACCGCCACAGGAGCGGACATATCGTCTGCATCGAGGACCCCATCGAGTTCCTCCACAGCCACCAGCGCTCGATCATCGATCAGCGCGAGGTGGGCCTGGATACCCACAGCTTCGCCGATGCCCTGCGCAATGTGCTGCGCGAGGCACCGGACGTGATCATGCTCGGCGAAATCCGCGACGCCGCCACCATGCAGCACGCCCTGCACTATGCCGAAACCGGCCACCTGTGCGTGGCCACCCTGCACGCCACCAGCAGCAGCCACGCCATCGAACGGATTGCCCGCTTCTTTCCCGACGACGCCCGCAGGCAGGTGCTGGCCGATGTCGCGCACAATCTGCTGGCGGTGATCGGCCAGCGCCTGGTGCCTGGCATCGAACAGAAGCGCGTGGTGGCGGTGGAGCTGATGCTGGGCACGCCCTATATCCGCGACCTGATCCAGCGCGATGAACTGGACGAGCTGCGCGAGGCCATCGCACGCGCTGCCGAGCAGGGCCTGCAGACCTTCGACCAGCACCTGTTCGCCTTGCTCGAGGCCGGCCGCATTGGCCTGGCCGAAGCGCTCAAGTACGCCGACTCGCGCACCGACCTCAGCCTCAAGTTCAAGCTCGAACGCGGCTTCTCTGCCGACGACGCCGAACTCAAGGTCTTGCGCGACGGCTGACTGGCGCATGCGCTATCGCTCGGCGGCCACTCGGTATCGGAAGCAGGCGCCGCAGCCGCGACCTGGGGCAGACGATCGGCGCCACTGGTCTATACCGCCAAACCAAAGTTGGGTGGCGTCACAAAGCTGGATGAAGCTTTAGTGGATGGGCGAAATTGCAATAGTTTTGCCATCAACTCCCGCTAGTAATGCTCAACACCAACAACAAAAGAGCGCCCTTCCCATGAAAATTCTCAGCACTCTGGCTCTTGGTCTAGGCCTCGCCGTCGCAAGCAGCCAGGCCAGCGCCTGGTCGCAACCGACCCACAAGAACATCGTCAAGGACGCCCTGGCGTTCATGAATTCGGCCCACGCCACGGCCGACATGCGTCGCGCCTACCAGTTCTATGTCGGTGCCGCCGGCAGCGAGGCCCGCGCGGCGGAGGTGCTCGGGCAGGCGGCGTACGACGTGGACGACTTCAAGGACACGCGCCTGGGTGGCTGGTGGGTCGGCTATGAGCACGCACCGGTGGCGGGCGCGGCAGCCTCCATCGTCAACTACACCTCCTATTGGCACTTCATCAACATGGGGCGCCAGGGCGACGCCCACGGCAATGCTCATGGCGGCTACGACTATCGCTACCGCAAGGTGGATGGCAGCTGGAGCGGCGACGTGGACTGGTACGCCATGGTCTACCTGTACAACCGCGAGCTGAAGAAGAGCGACTTCGACACCACCGAGGCGCACTACCGCCAGGGCAGCTACTCCAACTGGCAGGAACACTACGGCGACTTCCAGACCGCCGCCTTCCAGCCCATCGACAACCTGGCCAAGTACTGGTTCGACCAGTTCAGAAGCGCACCCTCGCTGCAGACCATCGGTTATGCCCTGCATGCCACCGGCGACGTGGCCCAGCCACACCACGCCTGGGTGACCTCCGGTAACGGCCATGCCGGCTGGGAGGGCTGGGTGGACGATCACTATTTCCGCGAAGGGCTGAACGACAGCGCGGCGGTGGCCAGCCGGGTCGGCAGCTATGACCCGCAGAAGCCGATCCGCGAGTTGCTGCGCCAGACCGCCAGGGTCGCCTACCAGCGCCCCGAGCCGCTGTACGACACCAGCTATGCCACCCGCCTGCGCGTGGCCAGGGAGCTGATCCCCGAGTCCATCGCCCTGACCGTGGCGGTGCTGACCAAGGGCGCCAACAGCTTCCACGGCCAGGGCGGCCTGTAGGTGCGGTATCTGGCTGGCGCCCTGCTGGCGCTGGGGTTGGCGGGCATCTGCCCGGCGGCCCTGGCCGACCAGGACCTGCGCATCGACGAGCAGCGCCTGCCCGGCAGGAGCGTGGCCCTGCTGGAGCAGGCCATGACCCGGGTCAAGTTCAATACCGACCTGCGCCGTCTGCGCCTGGGCCTGGCAGAGAACCACCTGCTGGCGCGTGACGTGGAGAACGAGCTGCAGGCCGGCTACCGCCGCGAACTGGATGCCCTGGTGGAAGCGGAGGCGTCCAGCCTGATCGACCAGGTATACGGTCGTCGCTTCGAACAGGACGTGCGCCCCTACCTGCGTCAGCCGCAACCGGTGAGCGGTCGGCAGTTGCGCACGATTCTCGGTGCGCCACAGCAGGGCCTGGTGCTCGACAGCCTGCAGCTCAGCGCGCAGCAGCAGGCGCAGGCCGGGGCGCTGGTGCTGATCCACTGGCAGTTCCCCGGTGGCCCCGAGCGCCAGCTCGACCTGCTGCAGCTGTACCAGGGCGACAACGTGCAGGGCCGGGTGGAACTGCAGCAGGGCAATCTGCAGTACCTCGCCGAGGCGGTGCGCCAGCATGCCTGGCGCGATTTCCTCTGGCACCAACTGCAACACAAGCAGGGCTTCAGCAGCGACGAACTGGCCGGCCTGCGCCAGCTGGTACGGGACAAGCTGGTGCGTCACCAGTATCTGCACCAGATCGGCCTGCACAGCGACTTCCACCACGAAACCCCGCGTCTGCGCGAACTGGCCAGCCAGGTCAGCGACGCCGAGGCCGAGGCCTACTACCAGCGCCACAGGCAGCAGTACCAGAACGTCGCCCGGGTCCAGGCGGCGCATATCCGCCTGGCCGATCAGGCCACGGCAGACCGGGTGCACGCCGAGCTGCAGCAGGGCCTGGACTTCACCGAGGCGGTGCAGCGCTACTCGCTCGCGCCGAGCAAGGCGCTGAATCCGCCTGGGGATCTGGGCGAGATTCGCGCCGATGCCGAAGGCCTGGATTTCCTGCGCAAGACCGCCCTGCTGCAGAAGGCCGGCAGCCTCTCGCAGCCGATGTGGATCGACGACGCCTTCGAGATCGTCCAGGTGCGCGTGCGCGAGGATCGCCAGTTGCCGTTGAGCGACCCCAGCGTGCGTTATGAAGTGAACCAGGCGGTGGCTAAGGAACAGCTGACCCGGCAGTTCCAGGCGCGCGTCGATGCCTTGCTGGCCGGTGCCAGGGTGGAAGGGCTATGAGCCATGCGCAGCGAAACCATGCCGCTACTGGTGCGCATGGCGCACCCTACGGGTTGGCGTTTGCCGGCAGCGGGTGGTCGCGATGAGAGCCTGGCTATTCGGCGCCCTGCTGTGCCTGACGGCTTCGGTCGGCCTGGCGGCCTGGTGGAGCCTGAATGGGCAGGGGGCGCGACCAACCCAGGCACTCGCCCCGGCGCTGGCGCCCGCCAGCACGGCGCACCTGGCGCCAGCGCCACCAACCGCAGCCGCCGCCCTGCCGGCTGCAGCGCTCGCGCAACCGGTACCCCGCGAGCCGATTGCAGACGCCGAACAGGCGCCCAGCCTGAGCGTGCCGGAAGCGCAGGTGCTGATGCAGCTGATGGCCGAACAGGGCGACCCGCGCAGCCCGGCCCTGGGCCAGCGTCAGCCACGCCAGGCGGCCAGCGCAGCGCAGTTGGCCGACCCCGCGCAGTACCGCGACTTCGAGGAACAGCACAGCCGCGCCCTGATCAAGGCCTACACCGGCGGAATCGAGCAGATTCCGGCGATCCGCCAGCGCATCGAAGAAGAGGCCCAGGCCGGGCGTCGCAGCGCCGAGGAGATCGACGAGGCCCGCGCCGCCCTGCAACAGCTGGAGATGCTGCAAAGCAAGCTGCAGCGCGAGGCCCCCGAGCTGCTGCCCTGATCAGTCCCCGGCCGGCGCGCGGCCCGCTGGGCCTGGCGCCGGCTCCACCCCGCGCCAGGCGTACCAGGCGAAGAACAGCGCCATCAGCAGGTAGCCGTGGACGAAGTCCGGCGCGGCGTACCAGGCCAGCTTCGGTGCGTGCATCAGGCCGACGCAGGCCATGCCGGCGGCCACCAGCGCGAACACGGTGGCCTGGCGGAACTGGCGATCGATCACCGCCACGCACATGGCGCCGAGCAGGATGGCGCTGAACATGGCGCCCTGCCCCAGCGCGCCGATGGCGCTGGAAATGCCCTGCATCACCTCCGGCGCACCGCGATTGAAGCGGGTCATCAGGTAGTTGGCGAAATACGGCAGCATGGCCAGCGCCACCGCCGGGTAGTAGCGCGCGTGGTTGCTGTTGAAGGCGGTGGCGATCATCGACATGCCGACGAACACCAGAATCGGCGCCACCACCGACACCGGGATCAGCGCGGCGATGAAGGCGATCAGACCGAACATGGTGGCGATGCCGTATACCGCGCCGTTGAGCAGGCTGTAACCGCGCCCGGCGCCCATCCACTTCGAACCCACGGTGGCGATGTACACGGTGGTGGGGAACACGCCGCCGAACAGCGCACCGAGCGACGTGCCGAGACCATCCACGGCCTGGCACTCGCGCACGCTGTAGCTATCGCCGGCAGCGCTCATGGCCTCGACGTTGTTCATGGTCTCGATGGCGTTGTAGAGGGTGATCGGCAGGATCACCGTCATCAGCGCCAGCATGCTGGTGAACAGCAGGCCCAGGCCTTCGTACCAGGCCAGGTTGGGCAACAGCGGGTAGAAACCGAGGTGGGTGAAGGCATCGCTGAACTTGCTGCCGTCAGCCGCGCCGATCAGGTAGGCCAGCGCCGTCCCGACGACGATGGCGAACAGCGAGGCCGGCAGGCGAAATGGCATGCTCACCCGCGCCACCAGACCGACGATGGTGATGGCCAGCACCAGGAGGCCGATCACCGGGATTTCCAGGGTCTTGAACAGCATCTCGCCAGCGATGAAGGTCAGCGCCACGCCGGCCACCGCACCGAGCATGGCAGCACGCGGCAGGTGGCGCTGCACCCAGTTGCCGATCAGGCTGATGGCGGCCTCGATCAGGCCACTGATGAAGCAGGCCGCCACCGCCACCTTCCAGGCCATCTCGGCGTCGCCGGTGAGGTTCTTCGCCGGCAGCAGCACGCCGAACAGGAACACGAACATCACTGGCGTGCTGATGCCGTAGGACAGCGCGGTGACGTCGGCGCGGTTCTCGTGACGGGCCAGGCGCGCGGCGCTCCAGGCGTAGTAGAAGTTGCCGGCCATCACCGCTACCGCCGCACCGGGCAACACCTGGCCGAACACGATCTCGGCGGGAAAGCCCATGCCCAGCATGCTGATGGCGATGATCACGAAGTTGGCGATGTTGTTCTGGAACAGGGCGAAGAAGGCGTCGGTGTCCTCCTTCTTGTACCAGGGATAATGCACGCGCGGCGTCGACATGACGGGCTGGGTCCTTGTCTGAATGGTCAGGCCGGCGAGTCTAGCAATCCGCCGCCTGGGCATAAACGAACAAGGCAGCCGAAGCTCAATGCCTGTCAGATCGGCTTCGCAACTCCCCTCTTGCGCAGGAGCCCCGCCCCGGGGCGAAGCTCTTGAGTCTGCGTCGCCCGGATTCGCGGCGGGGCGCAGCTCCTACACAAATGGGGGCATGGTCAATAAACGAACAAGGCAGCCGAAGCTGCCTTGTTGGGGTGCCAAGCCTGGCGTTACGCGGTCTGCGCCACCTGACGACGGCGCTGCAGCAGCACGATCAGGCCGAACAGCAGGAAGCCCGGAATCCACATCAGCTCCTTCATCCAGCGGTCGGTCGGTGCCCGCACGCTGAGGATCTGCTGGTCGAACTCCAGGCCGGCATCGGCGGCCATGCTGCCGAAGGTGACGCTGTCCACCAGCACCTTGTCGCCTTCCTCGTAGAGGTTCAGGCCGAGCTTCGCCAGACGCTCCTGGCCCGAAGCGCCGTCGGGCACCGGCAGCAGCACGGTGAACTCGCGCGGATCACCCACGGCGTTTTCCCCGAGCACGCGCAGACGCAGCGAGCTGCCGTCCTCCACGCCATCGAGTGCCTGCGCCAGCTCCGCCGGCGGCACCTCCTGATAGGGATCGTGCAGCATGTCCATCCAGAAGCCCGGGCGGAACAGGGTGAAGGCCACCAGCAACAACAGCGCGCTTTCGTACAAGCGGCTGCGCACCAGGAAGAAACCCTGGGTACCGGCGGCGAAGATCAGCATGGCGATGGTCGCCACGATGAAGATGATCACGCCGTGCCAGAAGTCCACGTCGATCAGCAACAGGTCGGTGTTGAAGATGAACAGGAACGGCAGCGCGGCGGTGCGCAGGCTGTAGAAGAACGCCACCAGGCCGGTCTTGATCGGGTCGCCCTTGGACACCGCCGCCGCCGCGAACGAGGCCAGCCCCACCGGCGGCGTCACGTCGGCCATGATGCCGAAGTAGAAGACGAACAGGTGCACCGCGATCAGCGGCACGATCAGACCATTCTGCTGCCCCAGCGCCACCACCACCGGTGCCAGCAGGCTGGACACCACGATGTAGTTGGCGGTGGTCGGCAGGCCCATGCCGAGGATCAGACTGAACACCGCCACCAGCATCAACATCAGCAGCAGGTTGCCCATTGACAGCAGCTCGACCAGGTCGGCCAGCACCAGGCCGACACCGGTTTGCGAAACCGCGCCGACGATGACACCGGCCGCCGCGGTGGCGATGCCAATGCCGATCATGTTGCGCGCACCGGCGATTAGGCCTTCGCGCAGGTCGACCACGCCATCGATGAAGCCGCCATGCTCATGGCTGCCGTCGCGGCGCATCCAGCTCAGCAGCGGGCGCTGGGTCAGCAGGATGACGATCAGCATCACGCTGCCCCAGAAGGCCGACAGGCCAGGCGACAGGCGCTCGACCATCAGGCACCACACCAGCACCACCACCGGCAGCAGGAAATGCAGGCCCGACAGCAGTACCGCGCGGGTCTGCGGCAGCTCTTCCAGCGGCGCGTTGGGGTCTTCCGGCGGCAGTACCGGTACGCTGGCCGCGACTTTCAGCAGCGCCAGGTACACCAGTGCGAGCAGCACGCCGATCACCGGCAGGGCGTACTCACCGAGCACCGGCTTGAGCCAGCCGAGGCCATAGTAGACCGCCAGCGACAGACCGCTGATCAGCGCCGCACCGAAGGCGAAGCCGGTCAGACGGCGCAGCCAGGGCTTGGGCTGATGGCCGCCGATGGGCTGCAGGCCGAGCTTGAGCGATTCCAGATGGACGATGTAGAGCAGCGCGATGTAGGAAATCGCGGCCGGCAGGAAGGCATGCTTGATGATCTCGACATAGGACATGCCGATGTACTCGACCATCAGGAACGCCGCAGCGCCCATCACCGGCGGCATGATCTGACCGTTGACCGAAGAGGCCACCTCGACCGCGCCAGCCTTCTCCGAGGAGAAGCCGGTGCGCTTCATCATCGGAATGGTGAAGGTACCGGTGGTCACCACGTTGGCGATCGACGAGCCGGAGATCATCCCGGTCAGGCCGGAAGCCAGCACGGCTGCCTTGGCCGGGCCACCACGGAAGTGGCCGAGCAGGCTGAACGCCAGCTGGATGAAGTAATGCCCGGCGCCGGCACGTTCGAGCAATGCGCCGAACAGAACGAAGAGGAACACGAAGCTGGTGGACACGCCCAGGGCGATCCCGAACACGCCTTCGGTAGTGATCCACTGGTGGTTGGCCAGCGCATTGAAGCTGACCCCGCGGTGCGCCAGCAGGCCGGGCATGTAGGGGCCTGCCAGGCTGTAGATGAGAAAGACCAGGGCGATGATCGCCAGGGGTGGGCCGAGCGCTCGGCGCGTGGCCTCCAGCAGCAGGGGAATGCCGATGCAGGCGGTCACCAGGTCGCCCGTGGTCAGGCTGCCCGGGCGCAGGGCCAGCTGCTGGTAGAAGATGAACAGATAGGCGGCGCTGGCAGCGGCGACCAGGCCCAGGGCGATATCCAGCAGGGGTACGCGATCACGCGGCGAACGCTTGAACGCCGGGTAGGCGAGAAAGGCCAGCAGCAAGGCGAACGCCAGGTGAATGGCACGGGTCTGGGTATCGTTGAGCACGCCAAAGCCGAAGATGAACGGCAACGGCGAGGCGATCCACAGCTGGAACAGCGACCAGAGCAGGGCCAGGCCGGCGATCACCTGGGCCATCAGGCCGACCGGCGTACGCGCGCCGACATCCTGGGCGATCAGTTCCTCGGTGGAAAGTTGCTTGTCATGCATGGGGCGAACCTGCATTCGAGTAATCGGAGAACGGCAAAACCCGCAGGCCTGAACCTGCGGGTCTGTTTGACACTAGAAACGAATCGGGTGTTGCGCCTGGCGGCGCGTCCCGTATGGCCCCGGCGAGCCGGCCGCCGGGGCGCAAGGCTTACAGCCAGCCGCGCTCTTTGTAGTAGCGCTCGGCGCCTTCGTGCAGCGGAGCAGTCAGGCCGACCTTGATCATGTCCTCTTCCTTCAGGTCAGCGAAGGCCGGGTGCAGACGCTTGAAGCGATCGATGTTGTCGAACACCGACTTGACCAGCTGGTAGACCACTTCCGGATCAGCCTTGGCGCTGGTGGACAGCACGGCCTTGCCGCCGATGGACGGAGTCGGCTGATCGTTGCCCTTGTACAGACCGCCTGGGATGTCAGCCTTGGTGTAGTAGGTCTTCTCGGCCAGCAGCTTGTCGATCTCGGCGCCGGTCACCGGAACCAGCACGGCGTCGGTGGTGGTGGTGGCTTCCTGGATCGCACCATTGGGATGACCGACGAAGTAGGTCATGGCGTCGATGTTGTTGTCGCCCAGTGCGCTGGCCTGCTCGGCAGGCTTCAGCTCGGCAGCCAGGGCGAAGGCGGAACGATCCCAGCCTTTGACGGCCATGATCTCTTCCAGGGTGTCACGCTGACCGGAACCCGGGTTGCCGACGTTGACGCGCTTGCCCTTGAGGTCATCGAAGCTCTTGATGTTGGCGCTACGACGGGCGAGAACGGTGAATACTTCGCTCTGCAGCGAGAACACCGCACGGATGTCGCTCATCGCACCTTCGGCTTCGAACGGCGCAGCACCGTTGAGGGCTTTGAACTGGTGGTCGGACTGCATGATGCCGAAGTTGAATTCGCCACTGCGGATGCCGTTGACGTTGGCTACGCCGCCGCCACTGGCCGGGGCGTTGCACTTGATGCCGTGCTCGGCCGAGCCACGGTTGAGGAAGCGGCAGATGGATTGACCGGCCACGTAGTAAACGCCTGTCTGGCCACCGGTGCCGATGGTGACGAATTTTTCTTCAGCCTGTGCCATGCCACTCAGGGCAGTGCCCGCGAGCGCGGCGGACAGGACCCATGCCAAGGATTTGCCTTTCATGGGAAATCTCCTTTTTCTGTTGTTTTTGAGCGAGCGCGCCTTGTGAGCGACGTCCGGGTGGGAAGTCTAACCGCTTGCGCCGAATATGCACGCACTGATGACCAGGCGGTCGTAACGCCTTGTGTGGAGAGCCGCGCTGGTGATCCGAACTGATCCTGATCAATAAATCACCAGCCGCGCCCCTCTAGTATTGCTAGCCAATTGCCATACAGCGCGACCGTCATGCCCCGCACTCACCTGTTGCTCAGCCTGCCGGACACGGCCTCCAGCCGGCAGATCGCTCATTTGCTGCGCCGCCAGGCGCCTCACTGCGAGATCATCGATGGTCTCGACAGCTGCCAGCAACGGCCGCTGTGTCGCTGGCTGCAACGCCTGCCGGCGGGCAGCCTCGGCGAGGTGCAAAGCAGCCTCGACGATGCCATCGAGGTGCTCGAACGCACCCGGCACGCCTTCAAGTCGGTGCAGCTGGCCGAGCTGCGCAAGCGCCTGAGCCGACTGCGTGAGGAGTTGTCCGCGCTTGGGCAATGCGGTAAAAGCTAAGCGCAGTAGGTTCCGCCCCGCGCGGAGACCGGCTTTGCCGGGCAGGACACAGGGCCTGCAAGACAGAGCGCCGCTGGCCGCTTTCCTTCGAGGAGGGCGGCCAGCGGCGCTTTTTTTTGCGCCGAAGAAAAGCATGAGGCTGAGATGGGCAACGAACAAGAATTCCAAGACCTGCTCCAACACATCGCTCCAGACCTGGACGAACTGCGCCAGCGTCTGCGTTTTCTCGACTGGAGCCAGGCTGACAACGAGCGCCTGGCACGCTGCGCGCAGCGGGTCGAACGTGCCAACCAGAACTTCGTCGAGACTCTCTACCAGGAACTCGCCGACTATCCGGCGCCGGCCGCCATCCTCGGCGACAGGGCCGTGATCGAGCGCCTCAAGCAGCGCCAGGCCGACTACTACCGCGGCCTCTGGCAAAGCCCGCTGGATGAGGTCTACGTGCTGGAGCGCCTGCGCATCGGCTGGGTTCACCAGCGCGTGGGGGTCGACCTGAAGTGGTACCTGGGCGCCTACCGCCTGTACCTGGATCGCCTGCTCGGCGAACTGCTCGGCTGCTCGGTGGCCAGCGACTGCTTCGCCAGCCTGATCAAGAAGGTGTTCTTCGACATAGGCCTGGCCCTGGACAGCTACGGCGCCGCTCAGCGCAAGGCGCTGCAGGACAGCGAGGCGCGCTATGCCCGCGCCATGCGCGGCGCCAACGACGGGCTGTGGGAATGGCAGCTGGAGCAGGATCAGCTGTACCTCTCCGAGCGCTGGATTCGCATGCTCGACCTCGACCGCGACAGCCTCTCGCCCACCAGCCAGAGCTGGTTCGGCCGCGTACACAGTGACGACCTGCCCGGCCTGCGCCAGGCCATCGACAACCACCTGCGCGGCCTGTCGCCCTTTCTCCATCACGAATACCGCATCCGCCGCCGCGACGGCAGCTACCTCTGGGTGCTGGTACGCGGCGTTGCCGATACCTGCAGCAGCGGTCTGCGGCGCATCGCCGGCTCGCAGAGCGACATCAGCCAGCGCCGCGCTGCCGAGGAGCAGCTGCACCATGCCGCGCGCCACGACCCGCTCACCGGCCTGGCCAACCGCGCCCGCCTCAGCGAGCTGCTGCAGCAGGCCGTGCAGCGCCGCCAGCGCCCGGGCGCCCGCGAGGCCGCCCTGCTGTTCATCGACCTCGATCGCTTCAAGCTGATCAACGACAGCCTCGGCCACCAGACCGGCGACCGCGTGCTGGTGGAGGTGGCCGAACGCCTGCGCCACTGCCTGCGTCCCGGGGATCACCTGGCACGCTTCGGTGGTGACGAGTTCGTCGCCCTGCTCGACGACCTGGCCTGCATGGGCGACGCCGAGCGGGTCGCCCAGCGCATGCTCGACAGCCTGCACCTGCCACTGCGGCTGCCGGAGCAGACGCTATCGGTCAGCGCCAGCATCGGCATCGCCGGCCTGCAGGAAAGCGGCCAGCCACTGGACCCCTTGCAGGCGGCCGATCTGGCGCTATACCGCGCCAAGAGCGCGGGCAAGGCCCAGTTCGCCCGCTACAGCGACGAACTGCAGCAGCAGGCGCAGCGCCAGCTGGAACTGCAAAGCGCCCTCGCCCAGGCCGGTGCGCGCGGCGAGCTGCGCCTGGTGTACCAGCCGATCTGCCAGCTGGACGGCAACCAGCCCCAGTTGATCGGCGTGGAGGCCCTGCTGCGCTGGCAACACCAGGGACGCGATATTTCGCCGCTGGAGTTCATCCCCTGCCTGGAGGAATCCGGCGAGATCCTCGCGGTCGGCGATTGGGTGCTGCAGCAGGCCTGCAGCCAGGTGCGCAGCTGGCAGCTGAATGGACAGCCGCAGCTGCGCTGCTCGGTCAACCTGTCCAGCCGCCAGTTGCAGCAGAGCGACTTCGCCGCACGCGTCGCCGATATCCTTCGGCACAGCGGCTTGCCGCCCTCGAGCCTGGTGCTGGAAATCACCGAAAGCCAGCTGATGGCGGACAGCGCCCAGAACCTGGCCTGCCTGCGCGAACTGGCCAGCCTCGGCATCCAGCTGGCACTGGATGACTTCGGTACCGGCTACTCCTCGCTCGGCTACCTCAAGCGCTTCCCGCTGCACATCATCAAGGTGGACAAGAGCTTCATCGCCGGCGCACCGCAGGATGGCGAGTCGCTGGCCATCAGCCGGGCGATCATCGGCCTCGGCCACAGCCTGGGCCTGGCAGTGGTGGCCGAAGGCGTGGAGAAGCAGACGCAGCTCGATTTTCTCGGTGGCGAAGGCTGTCACTATGCCCAGGGTTACTGGTTCAGCCGGCCACGCGCGCCGCACGAGTTGCAGCGCCTGCTCAGCGGCGAGGACTGCTTCGATGGGCTCTGGTGCCCGCTGCCGGCAGAGGGCGTGCAGGCATGAAGCGCAATCTGCCAGTGAGCGGCCGCCAGATTCCGGTACCGCCGCAGACCAACATCCTCTCCACCACCGACCTCAAGGGCGCGCTGACCTACGTCAACCCGGATTTCGTCGCCCTCAGCGGCTTCACCGAAGACGAACTGATCGGTCACAACCACAACATCGTGCGCCACCCGGACATGCCGCCCGCCGCCTTCGCCCACCTGTGGCAGACGCTCAAGGCCGGGCGCTCGTGGATGGGCCTGGTGAAGAATCGCTGCAAGAACGGCGACCACTACTGGGTCAGCGCCTACGTCACGCCGATGCGCCGCGACGGCCAGGTGGTGGAGTACCAGTCCGTGCGCACCGCCGCCAGCGCAGCGCAGATCGCGGCGGCCGAGGCGCTGTATGCCGAGCTGCGCGCAGGCCGCAGGCCAAGGGCCTTGCGCCGCCCGTTGCTGGAACCGGGCCGGCGCCTCGCCCTGCTCGGCCTGCTGCTGCCGCCGAGCGGCGCGCTGCTCACCAGCCTGACGCTGAACCTGCCGCTACTGCCGCAGCTGGCGCCTGCTGCGCTGCTGGGGCTGTTGCTGGCAGGGATCATCGAGCATGGCCTGCGGCCGCTGCAAAGCCTGGCCGAGCAGGCACGCCGGCACGCCGACAACCCGTTGAGCCAGTACCTATACAGCGGCCGACGTGACGCTTTCGGTGCCATCGCCTTCGCCCTGCAGAGCCTGCAGGCCGAAGCCGGTGCCGTGGTCGGACGCATCGCCGACTCGGCGCGGCAGCTCGGCGGCGAAGCCGGGCAACTGGCCGGCGCGGTGGAGCATCACAACAACGCCACCCTGCAGCAGCGCCAGGAAACCGAACAGGTCGCCAGCGCCATGGGGCAGATGGCGGTGAGCGTTCAGGAAGTGGCACGCAACGCCCAGCTCAGCGCCAGCGCGGCCAGCGCCGCGGATCAGGAAACCGGCGACGGCCGCCAACTGGTGGAAGACACCCGCAGGCAGATCGCCAGCCTCGCCGAAGCGTTGCAGGCCAGCCATGCCCAGGTGCGCCAGCTGGCCGACAGCAGCCGCAAGATCGGCACGGTGCTCACGGTGATCGGTGACATCGCCGAGCGCACCAACCTGCTCGCGCTCAATGCCGCCATCGAAGCGGCACGCGCCGGCGATGCCGGTCGCGGCTTCGCCGTGGTCGCCGACGAAGTGCGGGCGCTGGCACGGCGCACCCAGGCGGCCACCGCCGAGATCGAGGCCATCATCGGCGGCCTGCAGGGCACCATCGACGGCAGCGTCGCCGCGATGACCGACAGCCAGCAACACGCCCAGGCCATCGCCGCCCAGGCGCAACAGGCCGCCGAGGCGCTCGGCGGGATCACCGAGCGGGTCAGCCGGATCAGCGACATGAACCTGCAGATCGCCAGTGCCGTGGAGCAGCAGAGCGCGGTCGGCGACGACATCCAGCGCAACCTGCAGGGCATCCGCCAGGCCTGCGAGAGTACCGCCGAAGCCAGCGCCCGCAGCCACGGCAGCGCCGAGCAGCTCGCCGATCTCGCCGCACGCCTGCAGCTGCTCGCCGAGCAGTTCTGGAGCCAGCGCCAGGGCCGGCCGGGATGAGCCGCGCACGCCTCGGCGCATCATCCGCGTCGATGATGACTATGCCCGCGCGCGGCGTGCGTAGCCTGGAGGCGAGGGGTTAGAGTAGCCGGCCATGCACCGAGGAGACTCCCCATGAGCCGACTGGCCTCCATCAAGCTCTCCACCCTCGACCTGGCGCCTATCCGCGATGACGGTGACGCCGCCCAGGCACTGCACAATTCGCTGGCACTGGCCCGGCATGTCGAAAGCCTCGGCTTCGAGCGCTTCTGGGTCGCCGAACACCACAACATGGACGGTATCGCCAGCTCCGCCACGTCCGTCCTGCTCGGCTACCTGGCCGCTGGCACTTCGAGAATCCGCCTCGGCGCCGGCGGGGTGATGCTGCCCAACCATGCGCCGCTGGTGATCGCCGAACAGTTCGGCACCCTGGCCACGCTCTACCCCGGGCGGATAGAACTGGGCCTGGGCCGCGCGCCCGGTGCCGACCAGTACACGGCCCATGCCCTGCGCCGCAGCCGCGATGGTAGCGCCGACGACTTTCCCAATGATGTCGAGGAGCTGCAGGCCTACCTCGGCCCGCGCCAGGAAGGCCAGCGGGTGATCGCCATGCCCGGCGCCGGCACCAACGTGCCGATCTGGCTGCTCGGCTCCAGCCTGTTCAGCGCCCGGCTGGCCGGTATCAAGGGCCTGCCCTACGCCTTCGCCTCGCACTTCGCACCGCGCTACCTGCACGAGGCGATCCGCATCTACCGCAACCATTTCCGCCCCTCGGAGGTGCTGGACAAGCCCTACGTGATGCTCGGCGTGCCGCTGCTGGCGGCCGACAGCGACGAGCAGGCGCAGCACCTGGCGACCTCGGCCTACCAGCGCATTCTCGCGCTGATCCGCGGCCAGAGCCTGGTGCAGCGCAAGCCGGTAGCGAGCATGGACGGCTTGTGGCTGCCGCACGAACGCCAGGCCGTCGGCGAGTTCCTCGGCCTGGCCGCCATCGGCGGGCCGCAGACCGTACGCCAGCGCCTGGAACAATTGCTCGAACAAACCGAGGCGGACGAGCTGATCTTCACCTGCGACCTGTACGACTTCGCCGACCGCCTGCACGCCTTCGACATTCTGGCCGAGCTGCAACGCGGCTAAGTGCGAACTTGTGGGCGCGACAACCCTCTGAAACAGAACAGGCCGCCAGACCGGCGGCTTCGTTCATTCACTGGGAGACGCATATGAAGAAGACAGCTTCGGCCCACTGGCAGGGCGGCATCAAGGACGGCAAGGGCACCATTTCCACCCAGAGCGGCGCGCTCAAGGATTCCCCTTACGGCTTCAACACCCGTTTCGAGGACAAGCCCGGCACCAACCCCGAGGAGCTGATCGGCGCCGCCCACGCCGGCTGTTTTTCCATGGCCCTGTCCAAGGAGCTGGGCGAAGCCGGCATGACCGCCGAGAGCATCGACACCACGGCGCAGGTGACGCTGGAAAAGGTCGAGGGTGGTTTCGAAATCAGTGCAGTGCACCTGACGCTGCGCGCGAGGATTCCGGGCGCCGAGCGCACGGCCTTCTCGAAGGCCGTGGAAGCGGCCAAGACCGGCTGCCCGGTGTCCAAGGTGCTCAACGCCACCATCACCCTGGAAGGCATACTCGAAGCCTGAGCCCAGACCTGCACCGCACCCGAGGCCTGCTCGGGTGCACCGCGCGCCCTCAGATCGCCGAGCCGCAGCGCAGCACCTCGCCACGCGCCAGCACGTTGCGCTGCTCGTCATAGAGCCAAGCCTGCGCCTTCATCAGTTGCTGACGCGCCTCGAGACGATAACGCCGACCCGCGGCGAAGTCGTCGTAACGCAGGCGAATCTCGCAGGTCAGGCGCAGCGGCTCGCTCTGCATGCCCAGCCCTCCGCCACCGCGCACCTCGAACTGAAAGCGCGTTTCCAGCTCATGCTGGCCCGGCGTCACCTGAAAGTAGCGGCCATCCGGCCAGCGCTTGCCGTCCAGGCGATCGGCCATCAGCAGGGTATCGGCAGTGGAATACAGCTCCACCCAGGCCTGCTGCGGGTCAGGCTCGGGCAGGGGCGAGGCGCAGGCCCCGAGCAGCATCAGGGCGGGAACGAGAAGCAGGGCGCGCATGGCGACCTCCGATAGGGGTTCGCTACCAGCCTACACCGGAAGGCGGGCAAAACCGAGGCGAAAGGGGCTGGAGACAAACCACGCGATCGGCTAGCGTGACGGCATGCCCAACGCCTGCCCTATCGACCTGTTGCGCCGCTTCGCGGTTCCCCTGCTCGCCCTGCTCCTGGGCGGCTGCTCGACCATCGACTACTACGCGCACCTCGGCCAGGGCCAGTGGCAGCTGCTGCATGCGCGCCAGCCCGTCGAGCGCCTGCTCGCCGACCCTGCCACCGATGCCGATCTGGCCCGCCGCCTGCGCCTCTCGCAACAGGCCAGGGACTTTGCCAGTACGCAGCTGCAGCTGCCGGAAAACCGCAGCTACCGGCTATACGCCGACCTGGGGCGTCCCTTCGTGGTGTGGAACCTGTTCGCCACGCCGGAGTTCTCTCTCGAGCCCGAGCTGCACTGCTTTCCCATCGCCGGCTGCGTCGCCTACCGCGGCTACTACCAGCAGGGCCGCGCCCGCGGCGCCGCCGCTCTGCTGCAACAGCAGGGTCTGGACACCTATATCGGCGGCGTGGAGGCCTATTCGACGCTGGGCTGGTTCGACGATCCGCTGCTCAACACCATGCTGCGCTGGAGTGACGAACGCTTCGTCGCGGTGATCTTTCACGAGCTGGCGCACCAGCAGTACTACCTGCCGGGCGATACCGCCTTCAACGAATCCTTCGCCACCTTCGTCGAGCGCGAAGGCCTGCGCCAGTGGCATGCCGCACGCGGGGAAACCCCACCGGCCGGCGATGACCGGCAGCGCCAGCAGTTCATCGAACTGGTGCTGGCCAGCCGCGAACGCCTGCAGCAGCTCTATGCCAGCGGCCTGCCGGAGCAAGCCATGCGCGCCGCCAAACAGGCCGAATTCGAGCGGCTGCGCCGCGACTACCGCGCCCTGCGCCAGCGTGAATGGGCAGGCCAGGGTCGCTACGACGCCTGGATCGAAAGCCCGCTGAACAACGCCAAGCTGCTGCCCTTCGGTCTCTATGACCAGTGGGTGCCGGCTTTCGCGGCGCTGTTCGAGCAGCAGGGACGGGACTGGCATGCATTCTATGCGGCCGTGGCCGCGCTCGGTCGGCTGCCGGACGCAGATCGTCGGGCCAGATTGGCAAGCCTGCTGCAAAACGACTAGAACTGCTTGGCATATTGCCAGTCCAACCTATTCAGGTTTTCGCCCAACACCGGAGGTACAAGCGATGCAACGACTGATTCCCGCCCTGGCCCTGATGCTCCTCGCTGGTGGCGCGCTCGCCGCGCCGAAGCCCTGCGAAGAACTCAAGCAGGAGATCGAAGTGAAGATCCAGGCCAACAACGTGCCCAGCTATACCCTGGAAATCGTGCCCAACGCCGACGTTCAGGATCAGAGCATGGTCGTCGGCAGCTGCGACGGCGGCACCAAGAAGATCATTTATCAGCGTAACGGCTGATACTCCTCTGTAGGAGCGGGCTTGCCCGCGAAGCTTTCGCTTTCATTCGCGAGCAGAGCTCGCTCCTACAGTTCTCAGCAGCCGAACGCTCGGTGCATCTCATCCAGCGTCTCGAAATGAAAGGCCGGCGCCTCGCCGAGCAACTCCTCGCGGCTACCGAAGCCGTAGCCCACGGCCACAGCCTGCAAACCATTGCTGCGCGCGCCGATCAGGTCGTGCTTGCGGTCGCCGATCATCAGCGCTGAGCCGGGCGCCAGCTGTTCCGACTCCAGCAGATGTGCCAGCAGCTCCACCTTGTTGGTGCGCGTGCCATCCAGCTCGCTGCCGTAGATGCGTTTGAAGTAGCGGTCGAAACCGAAGTGCCGGGCGATTTCCTCGGCGAACACCGTCGGCTTGCTGGTGGCGATATACAGCGTCCGCCCCTGCGCCACCAGAGCCTGGAGCAGCGCCTCGACACCGTCGAACACGCGATTCTCGTAGAGACCGGTGACCCGGAAACGCTCGCGGTAATGATTGACCGCCTGCCAGCCGGTGGCCTCGTCCAGCGCATAGGTGGCCATGAAGCACTGCAGCAAGGGCGGGCCGATGAAATGCTCCAGCGCGGTCAGGTCCGGCTCATCGATGCCCAACTTGGCCAGGGCGTACTGCACCGAACGGGTGATGCCCTCACGCGGATCGGTGAGAGTGCCGTCAAGATCGAAGAGGATGGACGCGTGATGCATGACAAAGCCTGTTAACCAGCGGAACGACCGAAAAGGATACCCCCCTTCGCGCCATCCTTCACCCTCACACGGCCTGCGTCTTGTAGCCCCAGCGCAAACCGAGGCGGCTGAACGGCCAGAGCAGCGCCAGTTGCAGTGCACCGAATGCCAGCAGCAGGAAGATTTCGCCGGTGCCGCCGAACAGCATCAATGCCACCAGGGCAATTGCGCAGAGCAGCGCACCGCCTATCCACAGCGCCAGCGTGATCAGCACTGCCAGCGCCAGGCGACCGCCTCTGAAACCGCGCACCTGCTCCGGCAACGCCGAGCGCGCGGCGAAGAATGCCACCAGTGCGACGACCACTGTCTGCGCCAGATTGATCGCACCCTCCCAGCCCTCCAGCAAGTAGCCAGTGTTCATCCCACTTAACAAACGCGTGGCCAGACCCGCCAGTTGCAGATACGCCACCGCCAGGGCCAAGGCGAAACAGCAGGCCAGCCTGACCGCCGACAGCTGTACAGCGCCGACGGCTGCCTCGGCCTTGTCGCGCAACAGATGCAAAAGCAGCCAGAGCGGCAACAATACTTGCAGACAGAAGCCCAGCAAACCGAACGACCACATGCCCAGATTCACCAGCCAGTGTCGGAGACCATGAAAGCCCACCTGATCGTAAATCCACATATAGAGAAGACCGTTCACATGACCGATCGCCCAGCCCAGCAGCAGGTAGGTCAGGCCATAACTGGCCAGCAAGCCAGCCGGCAGACGATAGCCCTCCAGACCATGACGCTCCAGATAGGCCTGCGCCAGCCAATAGGCGCCCAGCCCGGCCATCAGCAGATGGGTGATCCAGTACACCGCCGCATAGCGCAACCAGGCACCGGAGTCGTTCAGGCCAACGTTGACCAACCCGCCGATCAGCGAAACCAGAACACCGATCAGGCCCGCCGCCAGAATCACGCCAGCCAGTTGCAAAGGCAGGGCAGGCGGTTGTCGCAAGGCAGCGCTAGGCACGGGTTGTTCGGGGGCGAATGGGTTGGGCTGGGTCATGGGAAATCCTTGTCGTGGGTGATGTCCAGAGAGATGCAGGAGGATAGCGGCCAGACCGTCCGGTAAAAAGCACGACAGGCCCTACATGCGATACGCCTATCGTCCTTACCCTTACCGGCCTCCCCTTTTTCGCCCGCCAATTTGCAAGCCTTGAAAATCAAGCACTTGGCGATAGGTCAGAGAAAAGGGTCTACAGCCGCTAAACTAGCTTATTCGTATGGTCTCTACTTCACTGCCGTGTAGGCAGCTCAGAAATTCACCGCAACGATACCCGGAAGAAGATGCTCTGGGCGTCGCTATGCTCGCCCCAGGCTACCGACGGCCGATGCACCAGCGGACACCGTCGGAGTCCCGTCTCGGGGCGAAGCGATTGCAGCCATTCAGCAGAAACGACGGTTTGCACGACATTCGCCGCGCGGCGCTGCTCCTGGTAGCAACGTCGATGCTGGATAGCGCAATAGGGAAACGAACCTAAGTTTCGATCCGAAAGTCCGAATGCAGCGCCCGCCAGTGCTCACGCAATACGGCCTTGTGCGCTTCGTGCATGGGGCTGTCGCGCAGGGCTGCCGGCCATAGCGCGCGAGCCTTATCGAGGGCGGCCTTGAGGTTGTAGAGAATCGGCGATTCCGGCAGGTCCGCACGCTTGGCCCAGCGCCGGAAGTGCTCGAGCGATACTTCGTACCACTGCTTGGTCTGCGCCATGTTCAGCGCGTAGTGCTGCTCGGCAGGGATATAGGCCTTGGTGAAGAGGATGTCGTAGGCCGGCGACAACACCGGGTTCACGCCATCGGGATAGAGAATGCTCCAGTTCTTCAGATGCGCGTCGCCGTTGCCCAACAGGATGTTGACCAGCAAGCGCACAGCCATCTGCACCACGTCGCGCTGGCCGCTGTAGGTGTTCTGATAGATCAGCCGGGCGATCTGTTCGTAACTGGCCTTCTGGTACTTGTCCGCCGCATAGGCGAACAGCACCTGGGCGAAGTCCTCGGCATGCACGCGCTTGCCCTCGGCCCGGTCGAAACGACGGATGCCATAGGCATAACCTTCATCCGGCAGCTTAATCTGCGGCAGACGCTCGAGCTTGTCGAGTTCTACCAGGCGGATTTCCGGTATCTCCACGCCAGCCAGCGCCGCAAGGTGCATGCAGGTGTATTCGTTGAGCGGTACATGATCATGCACCGTGGAGGGCGTCTTGATGATCCAGTCACCGGGCGCCGCCGCATCCCCTAATTGGTAACGGCCATCGCGCTGGTGCATGGAAAACTTCATCTGCACCCCCGCCAGGGAAAAATGCGCCACCCGGTCCACGGTATCCACCGCCACTCGGTCGAGCCGCCCACGGTCACCGAAGGCCGCATCCGGGATAGCCTCGGCAGCAACCGGCTCGGCAATTAGCGCACCGGGCAGGTCGCCACCCAGATGCACCAACAGCGGGAACTCGTTGTGCTCATGGACCTTCAAGCGCTGGGCCAGCAGCTGGCGCAACGCGCCTTCGGGCAGCAGGTTACTCAGCAGCGGGTGCAACTGCATATTGGTCGCCACCGGGAAACTCTTGCCCGCACGGGCCGCGAAGGTGGCCGGGTTGGCCAGTGACAGGGTCAGCGCAGGGCGGTTGGCATCCTCAACAAACGACGGCGCCAGCGACAACACCGAGCGGTTATGTGCATAGCCGGCCACGTAACCCACCAACTGCCCATGCAACGTCAGCCTGAGTGCCGAAACCTGCTCGCCGGCCATCAGTCGTCACCCAGCTCTTGCCAGGGATCTTCGATGGTTTCCTTGACGCCAGCGCCAGGCGCAGACGATGGCGAGCGGTCCATGGCGTAGTTCTGTTGTGCCTTGGCGGGACCGGCCTCCAGCAGTTGCTCGACCTGACGTGCCAGCTCCTTGGGGATCAGCATCAGAGTGGCGTCCAGGCCTTCGGCGATCTTGTCCAGGGTGGCCAGGCTGGGGTTACCGTCTTTCTCGATCTTGCCGTACTGCTGGCGATTCAACCCCACCCGCAACGGCATATCCGTGCCTTTCAGGCCGAGTTGCAGGCGTCGGCGTTTGATCTGGGTCAGCACTGTGCTGCGCATGGGCTTCCTCACTCGCTCTATCCAGAGTGCAGCACATAAGACTCTATTGGATAAAAAGAGCCTTATGTACTGCAAAGAAATTTATTCGAATCATATGTGCTTCATTATTGAATGAAGCTTCTAAGCTTCACAAGCATTTCTTTGCAGTATATATGCTGCTTTTAAAAGTGAATGCAGCATAAATAGCTCAATGGTTCTGAGTCAGGTGGCAATTAAAAATACCGGCAAAACAATGCTACGTTTCGTATTGCCTCCCAGCATAAGGACACGCTGCTATGCACGACCCGTCCCCACCCCGACAAAGCGAAATCCGCAATCTCATCCAAGGTTTTATCGCCGAACGCCTGGCTACCAAGCTTGAAGGTCTGGCCAATGATGACCCCAAGCGCGCCACCCTGCTCGAGCAATACCAGCCGGCAGCCTGGCTGGCAGATGCCGCCCGCCGCGCCGGGCAGATCCAGGCGGTGACCCATACGCTCAAGGCCATTCATCCGGATGCCAAGGGCACCAACCTCTACTGCCTGCCGAACAGCTTGCCGCAGCATGCGCTGGTCGGCAGCCATTGCCTGGGCGACGACTTTGCCGGCGATGTGGTGGGCAATGCCGCCGCGCTGGATGTCTACAAGCTGCTCAAGCTGGAGCACGACGGCCAGACACCGCTCGACCTGCTGCTGGCCGCAGATGCCGATGCCATTGCCGCACCGCATACAGATGACAAGCACCGGAGCCTTCCCCGTTGCTATGTGCGCGCGCGACAGCCTGGCCTTCCACACCCATACGGAAAGCCGTCGCACTGGTTAGCTTCGTCGTTCACTGCTACATAGGCAACACCTGGCGGGCTGTGCGCTTCGCTCCTAAGCCCGCCCTACTGTGTCCAGCGTCGATGTTCGGCGTCAGACCTGTAGCCTGGGTCGGAGCGAAACGATACCCACGTTGGGCTCCCCGGGCTTCGTGGTGCTCAAGCCAGGCTACTCATTTGCTCGGTTTACGCGCAGGTGCGGTCTGCGGCCCCAGTCAATCCACCAAACTGCGAAACATCACATGGCAATCCACCAACCCATACCTGGCGTGACGGTAGGCCTTGGGCAAGGTGCCGACTATCTCGAAACCGTGCTTCTGCCATAGCGCCACGGCCACCTGGTTGGTGGCCACCACGCTATTGAACTGCATGGCGCTGAAGCCCAGCTCGCGCGCCACCTGCAGCGAATGGGCGCAGAGCCGACCGGCGATGCCGCGGCCACGGGCGGCCGGGGCGGTCATGTAGCCGCAGTTGCAGACGTGATCGCCGGGGCCGGCGGCGTTGGCCTTGATGTAGTAGGTACCGAGAATCTGCCCAGCCTCTGCGGCGACGAAGGTGGCGCGCGGCAGTTCGACCCAGAGCTTCCAGGCCGCGTCGCGATCCATGTCGGGGTCGAAAGCGTAGGTTTCCTGCGCCTGCACCACGTCACGGATGATCGGCCAGACCTGATCGAAATCGGCGGCGGTGATGGGGCGGATGTCGATCAACCGTCATACCCCTCGACCAGGTGCAGGTCCTTCAGCCGCACGTAGTTGGCCGCGCTGTAGGCGAAGTAGCTGCGCTCCTGCTCGGTCAGCGCGCGTGCCTGTTTCACCGGGCTGCCGACGTACAGGTAGCCGCTTTCCAGGCGCTTGCCCGGTGGTACCAGGGAGCCGGCGCCGATCACCACCTCGTCCTCGACCACCGCGCCATCCATGACGATGCTGCCCATGCCGACCAGGATGCGGTTGCCCAGGGTGCAGCCATGCAGGGTTACGTTGTGGCCGATGGTGACCTCGTCGCCGATGATCAACGGATAGCCGGCCGGGTTGAACGGCCCGGCGTGGGTGATGTGCAGCACGCTGCCGTCCTGCACGCTGCTGCGCGCGCCGATGCGGATGCTGTGCATGTCGCCGCGCACCACCGCCATCGGCCACACCGAGCTGTCGACGCCGATTTCCACGTCGCCCAGCACCACCGCGCTGGCGTCGACAAAGACCCGTTCACCGAACTGCGGGGTATGTTGCTGGAAACTGCGAATCGCCACGATAGAAATCTCCAAGGCTGCGGGAAGGCTTGATTCTAATTAAGATGAGCCCCATGTCGGTTGTCATCTCCCTGGGGATTATTCAGCAAGGCCCCGGGGTCACAATCCTATCTTCATTCGCCACAGGTGCCTCGTCGTGACCGCGAACAATCCCCTGCTGCAAGACTTCGACCTGCCGCCCTACTCGCAGATCAAACCGGAGCACGTCGAGCCCGCCGTCGACCAGATCCTGGCGGACAGCCGCGCCGCCATCGCCAAGCTGCTCGAGGCGCAGCAGGCCAACCCGAGCTGGGACGGTCTGGTGCTGGCGCTGGACGAACTGGGCGCACGCCTGGGCCGCGCCTGGAGCCCGGTGAGCCATCTCAACTCGGTGTGCAACAGCCCCGAGTTGCGCGCCGCCTACGAGGCCTGCCTGCCCAAGCTGTCCGAGTACTGGACCGAAATGGGCCAGAACAAGCCGCTGTTCCAAGCCTATGACGCGCTGGCCAAGAGCCCGGCGGCCGCCGATTTCGACGTGGCGCAGAAGACCATCCTCGAACACGCGCTGCGTGATTTCCGCCTGTCGGGCATCGACCTGCCGGCCGAGCAGCAGAAGCGCTACGGCGAAATCCAGATGCGCCTGTCCGAGCTGACCAGCAAATTCTCCAACCAGTTGCTCGACGCCACCCAGGCCTGGACCAAGCACATCACCGACGAAGCCGTGCTGAGCGGCCTGACCGATTCGGCCAAGGCGCAGATGAAGCAGGCCGCCGAGGCCAAGAACCTGGATGGCTGGCTGATCACCCTGGAATTCCCCAGCTACTACGCGGTGATGACCTATGCCGACGACCGCGCCCTGCGCGAAGAGGTGTATGCCGCCTACTGCACCCGCGCCTCCGACCAGGGGCCGAACGCCGGGCAGAACGACAACGGCCCGCTGATGGCCGAGATTCTCGACCTGCGCCAGGAGCTGGCGCGCCTGCTCGGCTTCGCCAACTACAGCGAGCTGAGCCTGGCCAGCAAGATGGCCGAATCCACCGACCAGGTGCTGAGCTTCCTGCGCGATCTGGCCGTACGCAGCAAACCTTTCGCCGAGCAGGACCTGGCCGAGCTGAAAGCCTTCGCCGCCGAACAGGGTCTGGATGACCTGCAAAGCTGGGACGTCGGCTACTACAGCGAGAAGCTGCGCCAGCAGCGCTACAGCATCTCCCAGGAAGAAGTGCGCGCCTGGTTCCCGGTGGACAAGGTGCTCAGCGGCCTGTTCGCCATCGTGCAGAAGCTTTACGGCATCGAGATTCGTGAGCTGAAAGACTTCGACACCTGGCACCCGGACGTACGCCTGTTCGAGATCACCGAGAACGGCCAGCACGTCGGGCGCTTCTTCTTCGACCTCTACGCCCGCGCCAACAAGCGCGGTGGCGCCTGGATGGACGGCGCCCGCGACAAGCGCCGCGACGCCCAGGGCAAGCTGATCGCCCCGGTGGCCAACCTGGTGTGCAACTTCACCCCGCCGGTTGGCGGCAAGCCGGCGCTGCTGACCCACGACGAGGTCACCACCCTGTTCCACGAATTCGGCCATGGCCTGCATCACCTGCTGACCCGCGTCGAGCACGCCGGCGCCTCGGGCATCAACGGCGTGGCCTGGGATGCAGTCGAGCTGCCGAGCCAGTTCATGGAGAACTGGTGCTGGGAGCCCGAAGGCCTGGCGCTGATCTCCGGCCACCATGAAACCGGCGAGGCGCTTCCGCAGGCCATGCTGGACAAGATGCTGGCGGCGAAGAACTTCCAGTCCGGGCTGATGATGGTGCGTCAGCTGGAGTTCTCCCTGTTCGACTTCGAGCTGCACGCCAGCCACGGTGACGGTCGCAGCGTGCTGGACGTGCTCGAAGGCGTGCGCAATGAGGTCTCGGTGCTGCGCCCGCCGGCCTACAACCGTTTCGCCAACGGCTTCGCGCACATCTTCGCCGGCGGCTATGCGGCCGGTTACTACAGCTACAAGTGGGCCGAAGTGCTGAGCGCCGATGCCTTCTCCAAGTTCGAGGAAGAAGGCGTGTTCAACGCCGATACCGGCCGCGCCTTCCGCGAAGCGATCCTCGCCCGTGGCGGCTCGCAGGAACCCATGGTGCTGTTCGTCGACTTCCGCGGCCGTGAGCCGAGCATCGACGCCCTGCTGCGCCACCTCGGCCTGAGCCAGGAGGCCGCATGAGCGATGCGCCTGTGAACAGCACCCCGAAACGCTTTATCGCCGGAGCCGTGTGCCCGGCGTGCAGCGAGACCGACAGCATCAAGATGTGGAACGTCGACGGCGTGCCGCACCGCGAATGCGTCAAGTGCGGCTATGCCGACACCCTCGATGCACGCGGCAATTCGGTGCCCAAGGAGCTGCCGACCCGGGTCAACGTCAGCGGCCTCAAGCCCAAGGCGGCCGATCCCAATGTGCAGGCGGTGCAGTTCTTCCCCAATCCCAAATTGAAGAAACCCAGCGAGTAACGATGTAGGGAAATGCTCGGTACGCTGCCCCGGATTGCATCCGGGCTACACAACGGCCGCTCGGTAGTTCCATAGGGTGGGTTAGCGGCGCAGAACGCCGATTCCGCAAGCGCCGATAAAGGTGGCGCGCTCGGATGGCCGCCCCACGTAACCCACCAGGCGATGGACCGCGTTGCGCCGATGATGCAGGCGAGTTGCACCTACCTCGACCTTACTCGCGAAAAAACTCTCCCGGTGTTGCGCCGAACTGGCGACGAAATGCAGCGATAAAGGCCGAGAGCGAGTCGTACCCGCAGGCCAGCGCCACGTCGGTGACGCGCTCGCCCTGCTCCAGCGGGGTCAAGGCATCGAGCAGGCGCTGACGCTGGCGCCAGGCGCGGAAGCTCAGGCCGGTTTCACGCAGGAACAGGCGGCTCAGGGTCTTTTCCGAGACGCCCAGGCGCTCACCCCATTCGCCCAGCCCCAGTTGACGCAGGCTCGCATCCTGCAGTCCCTGGCACACCTCGCGCAGCCGCGCGTCCTGTGGCAGCGGCAACATCAGCGCCACTTCCGGCGCGGCCTGCAGCTCATCCAGCAGCACCGCTGCCAGCCGACCCGGCGCGCCCCGTTCGTCGTATTCGGCCGGTAGAGCGCTGAAGCGACGGATCAGTTCGCGCAGCAGCGGGCTGACTGCCAACACCCGACATTCGTGCGGGCCCCAGGGCACCGCGCCGCTGTCGATATACAGGCTGCGCATCTCGGTGCGCGGCGAACTGAACACGCGGTGCTCGACGCCAGCCGGCACCCACACCGCGCGCTGCGGCGGGGCGACGAAGCGCGCTCCGGCGGTCTGCACCTCGAGCACCCCGGCGATGGCATAGGACAGCTGTACCCAGGGATGGGTATGGCGGAAAGTCAGCGCCCGGTTGGTCAGCGACTCGACCCGGCCATAGAGCGGTCGGGGCAGGCTGGGCAGCTCGGGCAGGCTGCGATGGACGGTATCCGGATGTCTGTTTGGCGACACTTGCTGGCTCTTTGGCGTTAGCCGGAATTTTTCGACGACGATAGTCTGGCGTCCTCCTGTATCGCAAGCCCGAGATTCGCCATGTTCCTGCGCCGTCTGCTGCCTGATGCCTTCACCCTGACCCTGCTCGCCGTGGTGCTGATCGCCACCCTGTTGCCCGCCAGCGGCCAGGTCGCCGTGGTCTTCGAGTGGATCACCAACCTGGCCATCGCCCTGCTGTTCTTCCTGCATGGCGCCAAGCTGTCACGCCAGGCCATCCTCGCTGGTGCCGGGCACTGGCGCCTGCACCTGCTGGTGTTCACCTGCACTTTCGTGCTCTTCCCCCTGCTCGGCCTGCTGCTCAAACCGCTGATGGCGCCATTGATCGGCACCGAGCTGTACCTGGGCATGCTCTACCTGTGCGCCCTGCCAGCCACGGTGCAGTCGGCCATCGCCTTCACCTCGCTGGCGCGCGGCAACATCCCGGCGGCGATCTGCAGCGCAGCAGCGTCCAGCCTGCTGGGCATTTTCCTCACTCCCTTGCTGGTGGCGCTGCTGATGGGCGTGGAAGGCGACAGCGGCTCGACCCTCGATGCCATCGGCAAGATCAGCCTGCAATTGCTGCTGCCTTTCGTGCTCGGGCAGATCGCCCAGCGCTGGATCGGCGGCTGGGTGAATCGCAACAAGAGCTGGCTGAAGTACGTGGACCAGAGCTCGATCCTGCTGGTGGTCTACACCGCCTTCAGCGCCGCGGTGATCGGTGGCCTGTGGCAGGAAGTGCCGCTGGTCACCCTGCTCGCTCTTGTGCTCGCCTGCTGCGTGCTGCTGGCCCTGGCGCTGCTGCTCACCCATCTGCTGGGCAAGTGGCTGGGCTTCAATCAGGAAGACCGCATCACCATCCTCTTCTGCGGCTCGAAGAAGAGCCTGGCCACCGGCGTGCCCATGGCCCAGGTGCTGTTCGCCGGTAGCAGCATCGGCGTGCTGATCCTGCCGCTGATGCTGTTCCACCAGATCCAGCTGATGGTCTGCGCGGTACTGGCGCAGCGTTATGCGCGCCGCCCGGAAGCCGAGGTGATCGAGGCCAGGACGGCTTCCTGAACACCCCCGCGATGCGCTAGCGTGCAGGGCGTCGATCACCCTCACAAGGATGTCCATGCGCACGCTCGCACGCCTGGTCGGCGCGGCCCTGCTCGGTGCCGCGCCACTCGCTATCGCCACCGATTTCGGCCCCTCGATCTACGCCGGGATGACCGCCCGCTTCGATACCGCGACGACGCCGCCCTACCAGAACCCGGAGTCCGAACTGCGCGTCCTGCTGCAGTCGCAGAAGGCCCATGGCGCCCGCAACCACTTCTGCATGCTCGGCTACCGCTGGCCCGACGGCATGGCGTTCGCCTCCGTGCACTGGCGCGAGGGCGGCCTGATCCTGCGCTGGCATGGCGGCAGCGACTGGGCAGACGATGAGTTCGAGTGGTACCTCAACAAGGCCGTCGACCTGCGAACCGGCGTGATCGACGCCGATGATCCGCAGGGCAGCACCTTCCTGGTCACCCGTCGCGACGCCAACGGCACCCTGGAAGACTGCCGCCGCCATGGCCGCCAGTACCTGATCGAACCCTTCACGCCGCCGCCCCCACCCGTCGCAGAAGACGACTGAGCGACGCGCAGCACTGGCGTGGATCGATCAACCCATATACTGTTCATCCATACAGTATATGGAGCGTTTCCCATGGCCCTGAATCTGCCCACGCGCGGTCGCGGCGCCGCCAGCAACCCGCACAACCGCTATGCGCCGACCCGCTCGGAGCAGGAAGACGACGGCTGGTATCAGGACGAAACCCCACAGAGTCGCGCCACCGAGGTGCGCAAGGAGAAAGCGAAGACGGCGATCACCCGCAACGACTCGCCGGATGTCGGCTTCGACCGCTCGGTGAATCCCTACCGTGGCTGCGAGCACGGCTGCATCTACTGCTTCGCCCGGCCCAGCCATGCCTACTGGGACATGTCGCCGGGCATCGACTTCGAGACCCGGCTGATCGCCAAGACCAACCTGGCCGAGCGCCTGGAAGAGCAGTTGCAGAAGCCGGGTTACGTGCCGCAACCCATTGCCCTGGGCATCAACACCGACGCCTACCAGCCGATCGAGCGCGAACAGCGCCTGACCCGCCAGGCGCTGGAGATCCTGCTGCGCTACAAGCACCCGCTGAGCATCATCACCAAGGGCTCGCTGATTCTGCGCGACCTCGACCTGCTCAGCGAACTGGCCAGCCACAACCTGGTCAGCGTGGCCTTCAGCCTGACCACCCTGGACGACGAGCTGAAACGCATCATGGAGCCGCGTACCGCAGCGCCGGCCGCCCGTCTGCGCGCCATGCGCACGCTGCACGAGGCCGGTGTGCCGGTGAGCGTGATGTGCGCGCCGATGATTCCGATGATCAACGACATGGAGCTCGAAGCCCTGCTCGAAGCCGCAGCCGATGCCGGCGCGCGCTCGGCCGGCTACGTGCTGCTGCGCCTGCCGCTGGAGATCGCCGAGCTGTTCGAGCAGTGGCTGCAGGTGCATTTCCCCGAGCGCGCCGCCCATGTCATGAGCCTGATCCGCCAGAGCCGCGGCGGCAAGAACTACGACAGCCGCTTCGGCAGCCGCATGCGCGGCGAGGGCCAGTTCGCCGAGCTGCTCGCGCAACGCTTTCGCCTGGCACGGCGCAGGCTCGGCCTGGACCGCCGCGACAGCGTCACGCTCGACTGCTCGCAGTTCTGCCCGCCCGGCGCGCAACTGAGCCTGCTGTGAACCTGTGCCACAACTGTCCTCACCCTGCACCTGGAGCAACCCGCCGGTTGTCGCTCGGCCTGCCGAAGGTGACACTTGCGTGTGACTCCTCCCCGGCAGCGGCTGTCGTTCTAGCAGCATCTTTCATAACAGAGGTTCAGGGCATGCCTTACAAACATCAGGTGATTCCGCTTCAGGCCCACGAGGGCAACGAAACCGCCGACCAGGCGCTGCAGAGCATCGTCGATGGTTTCAAACGCTTTCGTCATGAGGTGTTCCCGCAGCAGGAAGAGCTGTTCAAGAAGCTCGCCACCGCCCAGAACCCGCGCGCCATGTTCATCACCTGTGCCGACTCGCGCGTGGTGCCCGAGCTGATCACCCAGAGCTCGCCAGGCGACCTGTTCGTCAACCGCAACGTCGGCAACGTGGTGCCGGCCTACGGGCAGATGATGGGCGGCGTCTCCACCGCCATCGAATACGCGGTGATGGCCCTGGGCGTGCAGCACATCGTCATCTGCGGCCACTCCGACTGTGGCGCGATGAAGGCGGTACTCAACCCGGCATCACTGGAAACCATGCCCACGGTCAAGGCCTGGCTGCGCCATGCCGAGGTCGCTCGTACCGTGGTGGCGGAGAACTGCAACTGCGGCAGTGACCAGGAAGCGCTGGCCGTGCTGACCGAGGAGAACGTGGTGGCCCAGCTCGACCACCTGCGCACCCACCCTTCGGTGGCGGCCAAGCTGGCGCGCGGCCAGCTGTTCATCCATGGCTGGGTGTATGACATCGAAACCAGCCAGATCAAGGCCTATGACGCCGAGCTGGGCAGCTTCCTGCCGCTCGATGGCGACAAGGTGCCGATGGCCACTCCGCGCGCGCGCTATCCGCAGAGCTGAAGGCCACCGTGAGCCGTAGGGTGCGCCGTGCGCACCGAGCCTCACCCGGTCGCGGCTAAAGCCCCTCCCACAAAACGCGCCGTGACCGTGGGGGGCTTTCGGCTCGGGCATCCTGCTTCGCTCTACCTCCTGCATCCATGCAGTCGTAGCCGCAACGCTCTTATCCTAAAGCGTCTCTGTAGCCGGTGCGCACAAAGCACCCTACGAGCCGCCGCTCAGAACCTCTCCCCACGCAGCACTTCCACCTGCGCCAGGTAGCAGACCATGGCGAAGTGGTCGTAGTAGCGCACCTGCAGATGCTCGGCGATGCGCTCGGCCAGCTCGCGGTTGCAGATGATTTCCAGGCGGATGTTGCCCTCGGTGTCCCAGCCGGCGCTGCGCACGCCGCGGTGCCCGCGGCCACGGGCATCGGATATGGTCCAGCCGGGTGCGCCGAGCGTTTCCAGATCGGCCAGCAGGCGCTTCTCCAGCGCCGCCTCGCAGATCACGGTGAGCAGGGTGCGGCTATGTGCGTTCATCTCAGAACCCCCAGGCGATCAGTCGTTCGGCCAGCGCCAGGTACA